>CAIGRU010000510.1_pt1 | contig 26364 bp, 30 predicted proteins | sample 7351341 | NCBI WGS metagenome assembly CAIGRU01
AGGATACTTATTTGTATTTGTTTGATTAGGCGCAGGATAAAACAAGAAGCCAGCAGACCCCGAAGGATCTGCTGGCTTTATCTTATATCGGGGGTACAAGCCTCCGGTTCTGCTGAAAAGCTTAGCTATGCCGCCTTTTGAAATCGAATGCTGTTCGCCCTCACCTGAAGCTCCTGGGCCAGGAATTTGAGCGTGTTAAACTCATCGTCCAGCCCGTCCAGCTCACGCTGGAGCACCTGCTCGTAATGCTTCTTTTTCTCCTCCAGCGCCCGGACCTTCAACACCCAGCGATCCATGACCGCCGGGCTCTGGCTCCCGGACTGAATAAGATAGTCGCAGCGTTCCTGATAAGCAGCAATCTCCTTTTTTACTGCCGCATAGAATTCCTCGGTCATCTTACCTCTTTGCTTCTCATCGTCGATGATATAGAAGCTGTTTACCATCAGCGGAGTATTGTTGCGGTTGAGGCCGCTGAGAAGGGAAATGAAGTCCTCAAAAATGTCTACTTTGTCCATGTAAGTCTTGGGGACGAAATACATATGCCCAGCGATGCTCAGTTTGGTGGCTTCCAAACTCCGCAGGAAACTGGTGCAGATAGTTTCAATCTGCTTACGGTTGGCACACCGCTGGTAGAGCTCAAACAGCTCCTCCGCTTGGCGGCAGCAGGCCCGCACATCCACTACAGGGTCCATGACCAAATTTTCACAGCGAAATACGTTGTCCCTCTTGTCAAAACTGACGTTAGCCAGCTTTTCATACTGATTGGTCCGTTGGTTCAGGGTTTCTTTCACCAACTCCCGGGAAAGAATATCCGCTGTATGTTTATTGTCCCGGCAGTATACCAGATAGATATGCGTCTCACCCATGGTGGTCACGGGGTAACGCTCCCGGATATCCCCGGTAGCAGAGCGGAAGGCATCCGAAACAGACAGCCGTTTTCCGCCGGTGTAGGGAATGCCCGTTTCCTCACAGAGCTGGGAGAGAGCAGCCTTCTCCACCAGCAAATTGCTTAGAGAGAAATAAAGGAACTTGCCCAGCATATGTTCTTCGTCACCCTGAGATGTACCAATGAAATCCTTCATATCAAATACGTTATCCATTTTGATCCTCCTCATTTTTTATTTTTCCGTATACGCCTCTTTCTACATAGCTGCTACCCGACTCAGGAGGTAGTCGTCTACTCCTTTGTAGGCCGGATCCCAGGTGTATTTTGCGTACTTCCACCGCTTGACTGCTTGCACTTTCTTTCGCATGGCGAGGATGGCTTTCCGGACCTCCGGCTTAGTATTCTGATCCATGTCCATCGCCTCCACCACCTCGGTAACATTGAGGCTTCGGAGGGTATCGGTCAGGCCATTCAGAGAATTAACGCCGCCTGTGCAGACAAACAGGGCGTCGTGGGCCAGGAAACTGGCTACATCTCCCTTCAGCGGGCCTTCTGTCAGATAGGCCCGCTTGCTTGTGATATCGCCAGTGACATGTACCCAGGAATAACTCCGGGTACCGTTGGTCATATCCCGGCTGGATAGCCAGCGGTATTTGCGCTCCGGGGCATCAGCATCGTCCAGACGGATTTTCACCCCTTGGATCAGACCCTCCTTGTTTCGGACGGGAATAATCAGTCCGTTAGGCCCGGCCAGAGTCCAGTCACCGTAGTAGGTACGGAAACCTGGAACACCCAGCAGATCAAATCCGCAGGAGCGGAGCAGGGAGGCAAGAAGCCGCCGTCCCTGTTCCGTCTCTGGCATACTGCGGTACTGGTTTCGGATAATCCGTTCCTCAGAAAGTCCACGTTCCAACAGGTTTTCATGGTGCTTGTCTAAAAGCGTCAAATGCTCCAGCATGGCGGTGTATGCAGCGTGCCGCTCCTCCAGGGAAATCGGTTGCCGCTCTTGCTCTGTTTTTTGAGGAGTTGGCTGTTTGGGAAAGGGATAGACGTTGGCCCCTTTGCTCAACTCCCGGAAAGCCTGTTTGTTGTTCACTCCATTCAGCTGGGCAAACAGTGTCACACTGTTGCCGTGAACGCCACAGAGATTACATCGGAACTGATCGGTGGCGGTGTTCAAGCTCAGATGATATTTTCCCTTACCGTGGTCGCCACAGAAAGGGCAGCTTGCCTCGACCTCCCGCCGCCGGAGCGTTCGAGAGTCGAGAACAAGCCCGCACCGCCTGGCCGAATCCACGATGGGAATTTTTTCATAGACCAAGCGATTTCACCCCTTCGCCCCAAAATCAGGCGGCCTGTGGTTCTGCCACTGTGGGAATGGCCCGCAAAGGCCTCACCTCCAAAGCTGCACCATGAACACACTTGGCCATAATAACCTGCCCGGTGGGGTGGACATTGGCCAAATCATCTACCGACTCCATGTTGTCCACAAATACCGGATAGTTGCGTCCGGTGAGTCGCTTCACCAACTCGGACACCTCCATCCCGGCCCGAATCTTTTCAGACAGGGACAGCCGGTCATAGCGCCGGCCGTTGTAGGTAAACTTGAATGCGGCCTTCTGTTCGCCGGTGGTCTTCATCACGTCGTACAGTGAAATAGCTACCTTGTTCATTTTTAGTGTCTCAAAGGTAAGCTCTGCCCGTACCCTTGTGTAAATGATTACATTGGAGATCAGAACCTTCAGATTTTTGACCTCCTGCTGGGCATAAGCAATCTGGCTGTCGAAGTCCTCCGGCTTCTGAGCCGGGGCAGCCTCAGCCGCCCGCAGTTGGGCTTGGCATTGCAGCAGCTCTGCCCGACACCCATTCATCTGCTCATATTCCTGCTGGCTGAGGTTCCCATACTCCAGGCAGGCAGACAACCTTTGAATTTCTTCCCGCAGATTGTCCGTCTGTCTGTCCTCTGTCACCTTATTTCTCTGCTTGGTGAGTGCATCGAGCCCATTTTGCATTTTGATGATATCGTCCGTCTGGAACTGACCAAAAACGGCTTGAGCTTTGGTATCCAGTTCCTGGAGCTCCTTCAGTTGGGCTTGCTGTTCCTGACCATCCGCCACAATGGCGTCGATAACCTTCTGGAGTGCCCCTTGCACCTCGGACAGATTCTGTTCCGTTACCGGCCGGCGGCAGGTGGGACAGGCCACACCCGGAACAAAGGCTTTCATGATTTGGGCCTCCCGGCGGTACTGTTTTCCCAGCTCCGTTACTTTAGCGCCGGCATTGGCCATGGCCTGGGCATACTTAGACTGGTACTGCTCCGCCCGGCGCTGGGCCAGCTTCTGATTTAACGACAAAATCTGCGCGTCAATTTCCGCTGTACTGCTGGAGTCCTGGACCACTTCCCCATAGCGGGCGCTCAGTTCCACAAGCCGGGCCTCCACCTGGGCGGGGTCCAGACCGGCGAAACGCTTTTCTTCCAGCCCTCTGAGCTTGGTTTCTAACAGACTGCACCGGTCAGACAGTTCCGTAGACAGCTTCTTGCGCTCGTTGTCCTGCGCAGCCGCCTGATCCTTTTGTCCCCGGAGGTATATCATGCGCTCTTCCAGCTTCCGAACCTCTTCGCGCTTGCCTTTGAGGAAGCTGTCAGGGGATAAAATTTTTACGCCCTCCAGTGCTGCCCGAACTGGGTCAGACAGGTTGGACAGTACCGCCTCATGGGAGATCATGGGCAGATGTGTTTCCAACAGATTTTTGCCCTCATCCCCAAGCTCCTCAATGAAATAGAGGGGATTGAAGATAGACAGGAACACATCCCGCTCGCCAAACATATCACTCAAATCCATTTGACGAATCTCATAACCATCATAGTTTATGACCATACGGCTCTTGCGGCGGGTCCGGGTCAGTTCATGGGTTGTACCCGTCTCATCCACAAATCGCAGGGAGATGAACACATCAGGCTGAATCTCGTTGTGGAGCTTGTCGATGCCCCGCTCCCCGAAAAAGGGTTGTCCAGTAACGACGAAGGCGATGGCGTCCGCAATGCTGGTCTTACCCCGGCCGTTGCCGCCGGTGATGGTGGTTGGATTGCCAAAGCTCAGCTCAGTCGGTTCCTGATAAGACTTGAAGCCGGAGATAGTCATGCCGGTAATCTGAAATTGCTCAATCTTTTTCATAGCGTCCTCCTTCACGCCGCCTGATCCTGGGGAGCCACAATGCGATAATCCTCCAGAATATAATACACAACGGTATCTTGCTGCCGCATGGACAGCTTAACACCCGTAATCTGTGTGTCAGCGACTAAATCCGGGTGGCTACCCATAGCAAAAGCATGGATTCGTTCCGCGTTTCCTTTTTCCAGAACCACATGGGTGGTACTGCCGGGGCGGTTTTCCAGCCTGGCCGCAAGCACTGTGTATATGTCAGACTTGTCGCCCGGTTCAGGCTTCGGAAGAGGCTGGACTGGTGCAGGTACAGGAGTCTCCCTGGTCTGCTTTGGGGTCAGTGTAGACTGCACTCCACCGGCAGGGGTAGGCGTCAGATTCAGCTTGGTCAGATAGTCCATATAAGCCTTGTCCAGTTTGGGCCGCTCTGTCTTTTTGATGATCCAGCTCTGGCCTCGTTTTTCCACATCGACGAAAACAACATCCATACCATAGAGGACGCGGCCGATCCCCCACTGGACGGCGGCCCGCTTCATGCTGTCAGACAAGCCTCCCTTAATGGGTTCAATATCCGAGTCCTCAGCGCCGTCCCATTTGGTAATGAAGCCCTGCTCAGGGAAACGGATTGAAATACCGCAGATTTGCGCCTCCTTCTTACCGGCGCCGTGCCAGGGGCGGTAATCGTTGTACCAGCCGTCCACCCCTACCACTTCGTCCAGTCGGGTCTGGATGGCCCGATTGGTGACAAAAGGAATCGCCAAGCCCCACTTGCCTTCTTTATCGGCCTGCTGAAGCCGCCACTCCAGATCCTCCGGAGCGAAAGGGCGGGCCAGCTCCGCCTGGATTGTCCTTGTGTCCTTCTGTTCCATAGAATTACCTCCTTGACAAAAAATCTTTTAGTGTCCGCCCGTCCTCCACCAGTATGTCGCTATAGTAGTGGGAGGGCGTCTTTTGTTTTAACTGTTCCAACAAATCACGAAACCCGGCATGGAGCCGGTTATTCTGCTCGGAGTAGAGATCGTCATTATTGGGCATTCGCAGGATATATGCTGCCAAGGTGTGCAATCTAGTCGGGTCCTTGTAGACCGGCAGGGCGTTATTTCCCAGGCAGACATTCAAATTACTATGCACATTGGAGAACGGATACCGGTATGTGGGGGTATCCATCGTCAGCCGCTCATCCTTGATCACGCACAGACTGGCCTCTACTACTTTTTTATCATGAGGCAGATATTTGAAGCGGAACACCATGCGTGGAATGGGGAAGTTTGGATACTCCGTCCCAAAATAGGAGAAGTCCGCATACAGCTCCGGGTACCGGATATAGTAGTAGACGCACTTCTTCTCCATCACCGCAGCAATGCAGCCTTCTGGCAGCAGTCCAGTAGAGTGACTTTCATCATTGTACCGGCTGGTAAGAATGCAGTTGGACAGAGATTCCGGAGAGATGTTCTTCCGGGAAATCACACCCTTTTTGCTGTGCTGCTCCACTTCAACCTCCGCACGTTCTCTACTGATGCGGATAATCATGTCAAAATCTCTGGTCATTATGCCGCCTCCTTCCATTGTGCCCCTGTTGTTGGCGACAGTGGTATCATTCCATTTTCCTTTGACAGTTCTGCTTCCAGCTTCTGATTCAGCATCAAAAAGGTTTCCCGAATTTCCAGGAGTCCTTCCGGGACCGACTCTTGGCTATAAAACTCTTCGCCTGTAAACAGCAGGATACATTTACGCCCGCGGTCGTTGGGAGAAAGCCGCCAGTTATAATCATAGCAGTAACTATCAAAATTGAAGTTTTCGTGGATGGTTTGCTCGATGGTATACCGATATGAATTCGCTTCTTCGCTGATTCCTTTGGTTCGCTCATACTCCTGACATAATTGGCAGAACTTGTCGATTATGGGGTCAGCAAACAGCCAAGTGTCAATCTCTTTCTTATCATTGTAGTAATGTCCGGTATTTTGAAATATCCACTCTGACGCCACCAGCCCCAGTACGTAGCAGTTATCTTCATTCAGTTCCCATATCCCAAGGTCTTTTTTTGCCTCATCTGATACATTACTGTCAAAAAACACTTTTGCCAAACGGAGTGCCGAAAAAAATGTTTGATTTAGTTCCTGCATAGAAACACCTCAACAAAATGTGCGAAACATTTGAGACTCTGGCGGTAAGTTCTGAACAGTTTTGATCAGCTGCGACAGTTCATGACCGGCTTGAGCCAATTCATCATGATATTTCGCCAGCGGCTCAACATCCTCTACTTCAAACGAGTTGTAATGGATATCTCGCAGAAGAAGAGATGCACCATTCATGTAGGGCAGAAGAATTTCCTCCAATAGATAGGGATTTACGCCTTCTGTTGAAACCGGCGGCTCATTTTTTGCTTGGGAAAACCGCATGGAAAGCAACTTCAAGTCCAGTTTCATGTTGTCACCTCCATCATTTCCAGTGTTACCGCGCACAATGCATAGTCGGCAGGGTTTGTAATTATGCTTTTTTCCTCCTCCAGACGAAGCATCGCCTTTTTGTGCTCCAGATCGTAGAGTCCGCAGTCCGGCAGGAACACCCCCTTCATCATGGCCAGATGCCAAGCGGAGTGGGCTTCCAGGGCCTTGCTGCTTTCATCTGCTGTCACATGGTAGACCAGAGTATCTCCTATTTGCTCTGTTTGGTTAAAATTGATATTGCTTAGCATCTGGATCGAATGAAACGCAACTGCTTCATCCCGTTTTTGCTTTGCCTGATAGAACAGGTTGAGGAATGTCACCGGCTCCTCCTGTCCCAGTACCACGCTGTACGGGGCCGAGATATCCTGGCCCCAGGGCCGACCGGCAGGGTAGAAACGGGAATATAATTCCCCCAGATCGGGAAGTAGCAGCTGTGTAACTGCGGCCCACGCCTGTGTGCGAGCCTGCTCTGTGTTTTGGGTCAGCCATTTTCTTGGTATGATGACCACCAGATAATTGAATTTCATAAGCGCACTCCTTCAATAGTCCTCCGGCAGCAGAACAGTCGTAGCTGACCGGTCCCATTCTGTGATAATCCAAAACTTGATTCCGTCCTTGCTGTGGTAGACGGATAACAGACGATCCCCGGTCTTAACCGCTTTGTCGTTGGACCACTTGTCTTGCGGGCATACATCGCCCCAGTCACAGTTCTGGTGCCGGTAAAGTGCAGCAATGATTTCCACCCGGGGAACCGCCTCCATTACATGGTGCGTTGCGACTGTCCGTCCCAGTTTAAAGGGGACGGAAATTATCGGATATTCCATACTGTGCCTCCTTCATGTCAACGCCCGAAACCCGTGCGGCGTCAGGACGTTGAAAATCATTTTATTGGAGATAGTCTCATGGATTTCTGATCCGATCTGTTTGCCATTGGCGGCATACCGGTCCTCACTCTCTGTCCGAGTTACTTTGATAATGCGGCCCTTGATGATATGGGGTGTGTCGCATTGGATAAGCCCGTTTATCATTCCGGAACCGCCAATAAGCCCAATCTGGCTGATAGACAGGGGCAGAAGCGGACGCTTCACTCCCTTGTCCAATTCGCTGCGGGCCATGAGCTGTGCGAAGCTGTCACAACGGCGAAGCTGTTGTTCCAGCTCCTTCTCGTTAAATTTCTCACCTTTGAAGGTTTTTACCTCCAGTGTCTGGGCCGGAAGCGGGTACTGATTCTCGGAAATCTCCGCAAGGCTGGGGATAGTGGTGGGATCAACTGTGTATTTTTCCAGCCACAAGGTATCCTCTGGCACCACCGTCCGGCGCTTGCGCAGGCCCAGAACGGCAATCTGCTTAAATTTTTTAAACTCGCTGTCGGTGAACCGCCAGACGGTAAGTCCCTCAAAATTGTCCACCAATACCCGGCAGATATCCGGAGTCAGGCGGTAGTAGGGAATGACGTAGACCAACAGGCCGCCGTACATCAGGTGGGGGAAGCTTTCAATCAGAAACCGCTTCTCGTGCCGGGACTTGTTGCCGCTCTCGTTAAGAACGGACAAATACGGCGGGTTGAGAAACAGCAGATGAAAAGCCTCCTGGCTGATCTGGCTGAAAAAGAAGCTACCAAAACCTACCCGATGCAGGCGGGTCTGGGCCTCTTCAGCCCGGCTTTCATCCAGTTCAACACCATAAGCGTAGCAATTATTGCCCTGAGCGAGTTGTCGAAGGGCCTTCCCACAGCCGCAGCAGGGGTCGAACAGGTTGGTGGTCACTCCTTCCGGGAACTGAATCCCCCGTAGAATGAGCGCTATGTTGTCCGGATCGGTGGGGTAGTACCCCAGCTTAACGTTGTTCATCAGCCGGCCAATCACCGCTGCGCTGACCGTACTATCCACAGGGAGTTTTTTAATAAACTCCTGAATGGCGTTATAGACAGGACGGTAAGTATTGCTCATCAGGTCGAAGCCCAGCAAACCCGTCTGGAGCATGGCCGCTGTCCTGGCGGTTGGGTATTCCTCCATCTCCATCAAAAGCAGCCGGGCATTGTCGATTGCCTGAGCCAACCGCTTTCTGGTGCTTTGCAATTCCGTAAACGTGTCCCGGGCGGCAGTCAAATCTGTGACCTTGTATTTCTCAACTTTGGCACGCTGGATTACCATGCTCTGTATCAGTCCTGCAATAGAGCCTTGCAGGAACTTTAGCTGCTCCAACACGTAGCAGCGCTCAGGCTGCCCGCTCATAGATGTCCCCCTCCTTTCGGAGCATGAGAAACGTATCCAGGAGTCTGCTATAGGGCATGGTTTTCAAGGAATCCTTGGGCAAATACTGATTACACCCGCCGGAATAATCCTTGATGTGTCTGACTTCCCGGTAGAGCACCAGCTCTCCCGCCCCAAAGCTAGGCTGACCAATCATGATATAGATGCCACTGTTGTTCCACATCCCGATGAGAGAGCACTCGCCGGAGATGGCAATACCGCCAGGGCAATCAGATACTTTATACTCTTGAAGTCCCAGATCCTTAGCCAGGACCCGTAGGAAGGTCTTCCCCGTATTCAGAAATATCTTCTTGTCTCCGTTTGGACCACCCTCCCGCTCGCCCCAGATGTAGCTGAGGTCATGGCTGAGCAGGCCGGCCAGCTTGCGCATATTCTTCTCCTGAGATTGCACTGACATTTTGATGCCCTCCTTCTAAAATTAAGAGAGCAAGGGCACAAAAATCCCTTGCTCTGCGTGTTGCACAGCGGCAATTACGCCGCCGGTTTGATGCCCTTCCCCTGATTGAAAACGGGAGCGTTCTCCTCTGGGGAGCCGGGAATAATTTTCAGCGTATAGCCGCTCTCACGGGCCAGTTTGAACATACCGATGAAGCGGTTCAACTCTTCATCCACAGATTCATTGTCTTTCTGTTCCATGACGGGTTCAAAATCCGCATCCATGATTTCCGCCTTTTGGGGTTGGGTGGTCAGAGAAGTCCAGAAAGACCGCAGGGCCGACGCCAGCAGCAGACGGAACAGGCTCCGCTTTCTGGGTTTTAGATGGATAACCTCATCTGCATCTACTTCGTCAATCTCGCTGAGAGCTACGGTGAGCGTTCTCGTTGCCACATAAGCGGAGGACAGGAAACAGGATACCGCCGCGCACTCGGAGGCGAACAGTTCCGGGACCTGCACCCGTTTTGCGATCAGGCGCTGGCAGACCACACTGCCCGCCTCCAAATCATCCACCTGAATGTCATCGGCAGACACGGTTCCAGCGGTAATCACACCGCCGCCGCTGATTGTCTTGGCCTTGATGCCGCAGGCTACCTTCAGGCACCCCTTGACCACCAGACGTTCGGTTTCCAATGTCTCATAGCTTACGGTTTCTCCCTTGGGGATGTAGACAGTTTTCATGTAATACTCCTTTCATGCCGCCGCCCAGTTCACTCTGGCAGGCAAGACCATGGCAAAATCGCGGCGGCCCTCCGCCTCCAGAATTACAGGAGCCACAGGGCTGTTGAGCTTCATTTTTACCCAAGGTTCTCCACGGAACTGCCGGAGGGCATCAATCATGTAGTGCAGCTCAAATTTGAAATCTATGCTGCTCGCTCTGTCGAGTTGAATCTTTGTGCGATAGCAACCGCTGGACACTCTCATAATCAGCTGACCACTAGAAAAATGGACATAGGCTTTATCTGTGCCGCGGCTCAATTTTTTAAGGTAGTCCAGTTCCTGTAGAAATTCCTTGGGATGAACGTAAAATTCCTCCTGAAATTTTTGGGGAACGGCACTGTCCATATCAAATACAAGCGGCCCTTCTATTCGGGTCTGAATCGTCATCGTCCCATCGGTCATTTGGAGATAATTCACACCCATGCTGACCATTATTTCCTGATTGCCGAAATATTTCAGATATCCCAGCGCATCAGGCATTACCATAAAAGGCTGCTCGACAGGCAAGCTGTCGTCAACGTCCCAGGCCAGCCGGTAGCCGTCCAAGGCAAACACCTTGTTGCCGCTGAACTGCACGTACGTACGCTGGGCTTCAAGCCTATCGTCCGGTTTTTTCAGCGCATATTTGACACGCTCTACCCGCTCCAGCAGACGCGCCGCATTGACGGTGTAGGTGTGTCGCACCTGGTTTTCCGGCATGGCTGGATAGTCCTCTGACACAAAGGCTTCTATCTGCGCGATGCGGGGGCCGCAGGACATGGTAAGCTGGAGGCGGCAATCCTTACGGTTACTTCTTTCCACTACCTCCAAAGTCAGCTCACCATCAAAATACGCGCAAGCCTGGGCAGCATCCCTGGGCCGCTGGAACACAAAGCTCAGATTGTCTCCCACAGCGGGGATTGTCGTGGTCAGCCAGGTGGTAAAATCGGTTGCCGTTAGGGTGCAGCATCCGTCCTTGATCTGAACCAGCACCCCCTCCATAACCGGCATAGCCGATCGCTTGGGTACCTTAGCCACGCTACTCAGCGCCTTGGAAAAATCCTTCGCGTCTACTGTCGCTCTCACGCTGCTTTCCTCCTTTTTGGTTTCTGAATCTCTGGCCGCACATTGACGCCTCGGGTGGAAAATGTAACTTTCCGCACCGTACTGTCCCCAACTGCCAGGATGTTATAAATCATATCCACCACGGCGGTGGCCGCTGTAATGTTGGCCGCCATACTCTGAGGAGCCGACACTGACGCTTCTGCGCAGGACAGCTCCGTGGGGAACTTATCCGTCTCCTCCAGTATGTCCGGGTAGACCGCGCCAATGGGCGGGTAATACGTCTTGCCGCCCCGCCGCACACCGCAAACTACCTGTCCGGTATACTCCCCATTACCGCTGTCAATGTAAATCAGCTCCTCGGCCTGATAGAACACTCGATGGCATAGCTGCCGGGATTTGTTATTGTCCACAGCACCCAGCAGGATGACCATTTCCGAGACATAGCTTCTGTTGTAGTAAGAGCCTGTATTCCACCGTTGAGGCGCTAGAAGCTCCTTTAGCCGATCCTCATCCTCCACAAAGGAAGGGACGTACTCTGTTTCCATCCCGAATACAGTGGAGTACCGCTCCGCCAGTACCTGGGCCTTGTTTTCTCCCAGATCAGCGGGAGTAAAATTCTGTCGTACCAGATTCTTTTCTTCCACCACATCGCCGTCGCAGATGATATACCGCACCGTGCGGTTCAGCGAATACAGCAGCCGGTATAGATGGGGCGCGATATGCCCCCCGGTGCCGCCAGCCCCCAGCTGAACGATCTTCACAGGACGAGTCCGGGAAAACTTCATAACTAGCCTCCACCCAACTGCGCCTGCTCCAAGGCTTCCCGCAGCCGAAAATTGGCATTTTTCTGGAGTCCCTGGATTGTGATGTTATTCCGCCATTCTTGGGGGAAAGTCTCGCCCAGTTCCTCAAATACCAGGGCGGGGTCCAGCTCGCAGTAAGTGCCGCCGCATGACATCCGCACTGTGAGTTCCGGGAAATATTTGTCCAGCCGGCCTACCACAGCATAAAGCCGGGTGGCCAGCTCATCCTGGTCGTCTACGGGTGAAAATTTTGCTGCCATGCTGTTGTGGCTGTGGATGTCCATGTAATGGAGATACCGTGTTTCATCCAGTTTGTTCCGGGTCAAGTCGGCTCTTACTCTCGCCTTGGAGACCTCCTGGGGCGGGACGTGGACCAAAAATCGTTCCAAATCTTTATCCCAGAGGATGTGTGCCAATGCCTCGTATTCCTCCTCGTTCATGTAACAGCGGAAGAAGGAGATGATCTGCTGAAGCAGGGACTGGGGAATCAGGGGGAGGGCCGGGGTAAACCCGGCCCTGATAGACGAAAACTCTGTCACATTATTTTTGGGGGCGATAAACTCGCCCAGCCTAGTCTTGCGGAGCTCGTAGACCTTGCCGTCCCCGGCGGGAAGCAGGCAGATAGACTTGTCCGACGCCTGGGCCTCCTTCAGAGAGGTAAACACGCCCTTGTAATTAGCGATCCCCTTGCTCTGAGCGGTGACCCGGGGCTTCACCAGGCAGTTAGGGCTCTTGTCCTTGGCTTTTTTCAGGCCGTCCAGAAACGCCTTGGACCGCTCAATCTCTTCCTTGACGGACTGGATTGTGGTGCCCTTTGGGTCACTGATGGCCTTGGTCACTTTTCCGTACTCCACCGACCAGGACACCCGCTTACCCTCACTCAACTCCGGGAAATCGTCCGACTTGGCGATGCGCAGCTCCTCAAAGGTCATGGCCCCATCCGTAATTTCATCCTTGGCGCTGCCGTAGGAGAAAATAGGGGCTTTCTCAAAGAGCGATTTGGCCGCTGTCTGGGCTGTCTGGGTTTCCTGCTTGTCAATGGCCGCAGCGATAGGATCAGCCGGCGTGCTGGCAGGTGCGGGACTCTGTGTTTGGGCCTGGGGTACAGGCTGGGGGGCCTCCGGTTTGGGCTGCTCCGGCAAAACGTCAGGCTGCTCCGCCTGAGCCACCGGAAAATCAAAGGGATTGCTGTCACTTGCCGCAGCGCCGCCAAAGATGGCGCTGATGTCCAGTTCTGCGCTGTCCTCTGTACCAGAGAACGGGAATCCGTTGTTATTAGCTTCACTCATAATGCTGGCTCCTTTCATTCTTGGAACAAAAAAGACCACAATCGCCCCCAATGGCAACTGTGATCTTCTTGTTCGTTTATTTACTTCCAGGTCAATTCAGTCCGGTGCGACTGGGCGCACTACGCCCTTGGTTGCTCGCCGTTCCTCCCTCACTTACTCCGCCCTAACTTACTCAGACCTAAAATACATCCTTATTGTAACATCAATGTAAAGGGCTGTATAGTTGAGGTTTTCTCAACAAAAAGACGGCGGCAATCCGAAGATTGCCGCCGGGAGTTAAAAACATCAGATTATGTCCTTTTGGATTTCCGCTCAAAGCGCATCTGCCACGTTTTCACAGTCTGCTCCTTCAAAAAATCTACCAAGCCGTCTAACTCCTGAAGCCTGTCAAACTGTTCCAGTGCGCCATAGTACGCCCTGCGGTCCTCTTCGTGTATGATGACGGGAGGGTAATCCAGCAAAAGCAGCAGATAGTTCATCAGCAGCCGGCCGGTCCGCCCATTGCCATCCGCAAAGGGATGGATGTTCTCAAATTTAGCGTGGAAATAGGCGGCCACGGTCAAAGCCTGCTCCGGTTGTGCGCTTTTTATTTCACTAACCAGCTCGCTTAATTCCTCTGGTACATCTTCCGGAAGTGCGCCCACCTCCTGAGCGCCAGTCACATAGTCGTTTTTCTTATAAGTGCCGGGCCGTTCTCCTTTTTGGTAGCGCAGGGTGTCATAGGTCCCCTGGGTCAAGAGCCCTTGCAGCTCACAGATCAGCGCCTCGCTCAGCGGTTCCCGCTTCTCAAAGGCATCCAGCATCCGGTAGTAGCCCGCCACGGAATTTTGAATTTCAAACAGAGAGCGCACATCTCCGGTATAGCCGGTCACACCTCCGTGGTCGAAGATTTCCCGGGTGTCGTGGTAGGTGATCCGATCGTTCTCGATTTTGGCAGAGTGGTAGATAAACGCCACACCGTTGCCGTTCATCTCACAGGCAAGATCGGCGGCGGTTCTGACCTGCTTTTTCTGCCAAGCAGCAACAATATCTTCATAGCACATCCATGATCACCTCACTGAAACTTTAGCATATTTTTCACTTGGACGCAAGCCGTTTGACAAAATCAAACCCGTTTTGACACAATAGACCGCACGATATCATCTCCCAGCAGTTCACTGGTGTGGTAGATATCCTGGCAAAACGATTTCAAGCTAAAGTCCATGCCGGGCTCTTCCTTGTCCAGTAGCACTCCGGTAACGGTAAAGCGGCGGGCTGCCTGTTCTTGATGAAGCTGTTCCAGATATTCCTGGTGAAGTTTACACTCGCCGTCCGTGATAAATACGATATCGGCATTTTCAAAGCCTTCCTCATTCATCAAGCGCAAGGCCTCCTCCATAGGCGTCTGGAAGTTGGTTCCGCCGTTGAGAAATGTCTCGGCGGCGGACAGCTTGTCCTGCATGGTGTATTCGCCAGGACGGAATAAATCGGTCTTGAACTCCCCGCTGCCTGCAAAATGAACGAGGGCAAAACTGCGGTGTTGATCAGCGGCAATCTCCAGCAAAGTCAGAGCCACGGCCTTCCCCCACGCGGCGGGGTCGCCGGCGGTGGAGATGGACTCGTCCAGACAGCAGATCATATCCCCCATGCCTTTGTATATGGGTTCCCGGCGCTGGTACTGTTTGATCTGATGCCGCTGGTACTTTCGCAGGAACAGCGGCACCGTTTTCGGTGAGGCCAGCATGGCCAATTCCGATGTAAGCGCCCGGGAAAGATTATTGCCCAGTTCCAGGGAATATTTTTCGCCCCGACCGTAGGTGTAGCCATTGCGTTTTCCCTGGGCAAAAATCTCACGAAACCGGCCCAGATACTTGGAGATGTCTTTTAAAACCTGGCTTTTCCGCACCAGGTCAAGCAGACCGGTATTAACCTCGTTCTTCTCCAGCTTACCCGGTTCATCGCTCCAAGCCCCAATAATATTCTGTATTTCCTCGGCCTTCTCTGCCGCCGCACTGACCACTTGGGATACAAGAGCGGTCAAATCCTCCTTATGCTGGGCGGCACTGGTGTCGATCATCTTGCCCACAGCTGCCACCTGACGGTGCTTACTGTCCACACGGTTGGCAGCATCCACTATGGACTGCTCCAGTTGGGCGTCACGCTCCTTGCACCGCTGCATCTGTTCCAACAGATTTACCAAATCTTTTTGCGCCTGCGCTTCTGCTTTTTCCAGCTTTTCCAGCGTATTCAGCTCGTTTTTTCCTCCACCCAGATCAGAGAGCAGACCGTCCAACTCCCCAGCGGCTTGCGTGATAAATTCGGTTGCCGCCTCATAGGCGGGCAGTTCTCGCCCTTCGCAGACGGCTTTCAGTGTGGGAAAATCTTCGCTCTGGGTAATACGCTCCAGAATTGGAGCATTAAATTTCCGGGCTGTTACAGAGAGGGTGCTTTCATCGTTGTGCCGGGGCAGCAGGGAGTAAAAGGACTGGAACACGTCCTTGGACAGGGCCGGGAACGAAGCCAACTTTTTTCCGGCGGTCTGCTCAATCTGATCCAGTCCATCGTCACTAGCCCGGAGGTCGGTATAAATGCTGTCCTCCAGTCTGGTGGAACATAGTACCCGGTCAGTGGTCTCCACCTTTGCTGGGGCGGCTATCTTTACTAAGGGAGAATTCAGTACAGCGTCAATGGTGCAGTAGGGCTTCAGCATTTGTTTTCACCATCCTCCTGATAACGGTTCATCCATGTCTGTAAAATCCGAGCGGCCTTGTCCTGGTCAAGATACAGTTCGGGGAATTTCATCTGTAAATAGGGGACGGCGCCAAACATGTTGATTCTTCCAGATTGACGCAGCTGCTCCAGGTACACAAAATATTTTTCCATACGCATCCTCCATAATGTTTATAGTTTGGGGCAGCACAAAATCGTGCCGCCCCTTTTCAGCTTGTCCCTTCCTGCTATTGATGTTCAGAACGGCAGTTCGTTATCGCCAGAGAAGTCAACGAAATTCGGAGAGAAATTGTCCGGCAGGCCAAACGCGTCTCCTCCTGCCGCTTCCACAGGTCCGCCAGCGCTGATCGGTGGCTCCTGGCCCTCTTTTGTCTTAGAATCGCCAAAGTAGACACTGTCGGCGATGATCTCGGCGGAACGGCGCTTGCCGCCCTCCTTGTCTGTCCAGTCCCGCATCTGCAAGCGGCCAGAGACCACGGCCATGCGGCCCTTGACGAAATACTTGCTCACAAACTCCCCGGCGGCACGCCAGGCCACGATATCAATGAAATCGGTGGCCCGCTCGCCAGTGGCTTTGTCCTTGAAATCTCGGTCGCAGGCGATGGAAAAGCTGGCAACTGGGACGCCCGCCTGAGTGTGGCGCAGCTCCGGGTCCCGGGTCAGACGGCCCATAATAGTAATGTGGTTTAACATTGCGCATTTCTCCTTTTTACTATTTCTGTACGCTGGAACGATCAAAAGATGCTACGGGAACAAATACAGACCATTTTATTGCAAGGCAGCCAGTTGCTCCAGAGGTGTGTAGGTAAAGCCCACCGCCTCATGGGCCTGACGGCTGATGATCTCCAGGTCGGTCAAAAGTCCATCTGTCATCTGCTTTTCACTGTCGGACTGGGCCTCGGAGGCCAGCTTCTGTTGGTCGCTGTACAAGTGAAGCAGCTCACCCCGCAGTTTGATCAGCGCTTTACTGCCCATCTGATCTCTGGCTGCGTCGAATTCCTCCTTTGCCTCAGCTGCCATACCGCGAATGTTGTTTACCTTGTCCTGCATGGGATTGATGCACATACGGTTCAGCTCCGATTCCACCATGGCTCGCTCTCCTGGCTTCTGCCAGAGGTAGTTTTTCAGCGCCAGCAGGTCCTGGGGCTCCACCTGGGAGTGTCCGGACAGCCACGCCTTGGCCTGAGCGATAGGATAGAAGTTAAGGTACTTACGGTCAGACACAATTATGGCATCCTTACGCAGCTGGCACAGGATATCATCGGCCAGTTCGTTGACAACGTCCGGCACCGGAATGTCCGTTACCTCTTCCTGCATCCACTTCAGTTCATCTAGCGTGATGGAGGCGGCAATCTGCCCGGCCCGGCCGGCCTGTTTGTCACGCAGAACATCCAGCCGCTTGTCCCGATCCTCGATATTTGCCGTCACTACCTTCAGTTCCAGCCGGTCGTACAGGGCCTCAAGGATTTTCTCCTGGGGGTCGCTGAAATTAGGAATCTCGTTGGATGCTGCAAAGAAAGAGATTGTGGGGATGTGGTATGTACGCCCCTCATTGGTGTACTTGCGTTCATTCAGCGCGGTAAGTAGAGAGTTGAGCACTCCATCGTTGCACTTGAAGATTTCATCCAGAAAGCAGATATCCGCCTCCGGAATCTTGCCAGCGGTGTTGACTTTCGGCTCTCCCCAGTGGGCAAGCCCAAGAGCTTTTTCATAAGCTTCCAGTTGACTGGATATGATCTCCATCCGTTCTAAGGATGTTGCCATTTTGTCCGCATCCTTAGTGCGGCGAATATTTTTTATCAAATTCTGTAAAGTGTCCCGCTGGCACTGGCAATAATCATCCTGTTCCAGTACATCCCTGGGCACGCTGCCGGGGATCAGGCTGGACAGATCAATGCGTCCAAAAAGCTGTTCCTCATCAGTTTGTTTAGAGAGCAGCCGCTCAAACTGCCGGGCGCCGGTGATTCGGCTACGGAAGGCGTTGATGGCATAGCTCTTGGCCTGGCCGGGAGCGCCCAGGATGAACAGGTTTTTCCCGGTCAGCAAGGCGATGGCAATCATCTCTACCAGCTCCTCCCGCTCGGCAACCTGGGCGTTCACGTCGGCGATCACGGCTAGCATTCGGTCTTTCAAAGAATTTTGGTTATTCGCCATAAGAATCAATTCCTCCTTGTAGTTGTTCGGACATATATTCCTGATAGCATTCAGCACAGGCGATATTATGTGGTGGCTGATAGCCTACCGCCTTCAACAGCACCGCAAACAGCAACGCATCCCGCTTTGATTGGAAACGGTACACGTCCATGTCACAGCCGCCCAAGCAGCAAAAGCCGGTCACTGTCTCCCAGCCGGGGCCAGATTCCGACTGACGCACCGAAAACGATGTGGATTCTCTAAGTTCTTCATCAGGCATCAGGAGAATCTTAAAGACAACGTCCCTCACGCCACAGCCAACTCCTCCGGGTACAGGCTGTCAGCATCCCGGAAAGTGTCCAGGGAGATTATTGCACCCCGCAGGTCGCGGGGGGCGGCAGTGAAGCCGTACCGGCGGCGGCTGTCCTTGCAGTTGAGCAACTCATACTGGAGTTGGGCCATAATGTGTTGCTCCAATTCGCCCTTGTCGGGGTCGAAGCCAGACACACATCGAATCAGCCGAATGGCCAGGTCCTGGTACACATCGTCATAGTCCAGGTGGGCAGCCTGCATCAGCGGACTGTTGCGACGGATAATCCGGTCGATGCAGTAGAGGTGTTCCTCTACGATACGGTTACGCTCGGTGATAGAATAATTATTTTTCATCGCGATACTCCTTCTTTATGTTGGGGGTCCAGAAGCGGCAACAGCCCTGGCCCCAGTCCTCCATGAGCATATCATGGGTGTAGTTTGGCGAGTTGTACTCCGGGCTGCGGCACTTCTGCCGCAGGTGGAAGTGTTCGCACTCCATGTAGGAGTGCAGGCAGTCGTTGCAGAGTTTTGTTTGTACTCTCAAAGGTGTGTCTCCTTTTTGTTTTAGGCCACTTCATCAAAGAGCGAGAGTTGCCTGTCCTCGGCTTGGAACAACTCATCAATTTCTGTAATTGTGCTGTCTCGATTAAATAATTCAGTGCTTTTGTTAGATGCTTTTTGACACTCCAGCAGGCGGCTCCAAAGATTTGGATGATAGTCGTACAAGTGCCGCAGCTCACGCATTTTGGCATTTGCGCAAAAAAAGCAGCCATTTCTTGGTGCGAACTGATAGATTGGGGAATAGAGACCGGCCTTTTTACACAACTCCACAGCATTTTGCTCAGTCAGGCGGTATTTCTCAAGCAGCGATACTTTTTTTCCTCTTTCTAGCCGCATAAGGCGCTCCTGTTCATCGTAAGCGTAACCTATGTACTGAACCACATTACACTCAAGACTTTTCATATAAGCTTTTACTGGAGCAAGTTTACAATCCCGCTGTATGCAGCATTTGCCGCATAAAGGCCAAGCCCTTATTTGGCCTGCATGTTTTCCTCTTTTGCATATACTGTAAAACGACTGGATAAATGTTATATCAGAGCGCAGAATAACTACTTTAACCCCGTTTTTCTCCAAGAATGGGATTGCGTATTTATAAATAAAGTCTCTATGCTCTGGAACCTCCCCAGAAATGTTCTGATCGAACATGACTTCACAGTAGATAACCTCATCCAGCGGCTCTCCATGTTCCAGGCAGAGCAGTACCGTTGCAAGGCTGTCCTTGCCGAATGAGCACGAGGCAATATGCTTTACCGAACTTTTATCCATCTTTTCTGCATAGGTCGATGGCCTGCTGGCACTGATCCATCTCAAAGCCACCAATATGGGCGTCTTTTTCTGGTAGGTTCATCCGGCTGGACAGCCACTTGTAGGCCTTCGTCCGGCTCATTCCGTTTTCTTGCCAGTAGCTGTCAAAGACCTGATGGGTCTCTCTGCGCTTGAGACGCAGTACCTCATTGGCTACGTTGCCCAGAGGACGGTTACTTCCCTTGTGGCAGCCCACCCTGGCGTTGCAGTTTTGACATAGGTAGATGTTTTCACCGGTGAGGCCCAACCGGTCGGTGGAAGCCCCATAAATCTTCCGGGCTGGTACCAGACGGATCACACTTCCGCAGTAGCGGCAAATAGTAGGAATCTTCATCCGTACCCACCTCCTACGCTGCTTTCTTCGTAGCAGGCAGCTTCTTTACCTTCTTTTTGGGTGCGGGCTGAACCACATTGGACCGGACGCCCGTCTGCATATAGAAAGCATTTTCGGTATTTAGCGTTAGTATCCCTCCGGCGGCAACGCCCAATGTAGCTGTACCAGACAGGGAACGCAGACAACTACTCAGCTGCTTTACAAGATACCAATACTCCCCCTGGGGCATTCCTGTCAGCGGAGCCACGGAGATGGCATCGTTGGCGCTGCCATGAACGCCGGCACACTGGAAGGACAGTGTCATGCCATCAAAAGTCATTCGCACTTTTCCATCGGGTTCTACGCAGGACACGGAATCCAAGCACTTGCGCAGCTCCGTTACATCGGTAAGGACGGTGAAGTGACTTTTCAGGGAACTGGTAAGAAATTCCGTGTCAATGTACTTGTCCTCAATCAGCCGGGCAGAGAACAGAAAGCCCTCCCGGACAAACACAACCTTTTTCCCAGTGGTACCCACCCGAAATTCATCTTTGTCCTCGCACATCTGAGCCAGCCGGCCCAGAGACGGAGCGGGAATCAGGATACTGAAATCTCCGGTGCTCTTGTTATCTCCCTTGGCGGTGACCACACAATGACCGTCGCTCCCGGCAGCCCGCAGGCCGTCCTGGGTAAATTGGAGGTGGACACATTTGAGCATAGGTTTCTCGTTCTTCTCGTCGGTGGCGAAAACAGTTCGCTTGGCCATAGAAGGAATGCCACTGGCACGGACCAGATTGGTCACAGCAGGAATTTCTTCCTTGGGATAATTGCTTCGTTCCCAGACCGAGATATTATATTGGGAGGCTCCGCTCCAAATCTTCATCTGTCTGGCGTCCGGATTTCGGTTCAGCTCCACTGTTTCACCGGGCAATTTGTCCAGCATCCCCACCAAAAGGCGGGCGTTAATCACCAGGCTATCGTCCTCCTGTGCGGTGCAGACTAGTTTTTGTCTCAGTGTAACCTCCAAATTGGTGGCCGTGAGGATCAGCGCCTTGTTAGCTGCATCTACCTCCAGCAGTACACCTTTCAGGGATTCCAAAGGTGAGTCGGTTGGGGCAATCGCAGCTGCACGCTTGACGGCGTGCAGCAATTCAGCCCGATTTATGGTAATATTCACATTTTTCCTCCTTCAAGCAACAAAATCGAAGAAAGACAGTTGGTTTTCGTCCACTGGCTTTTTCTTCGACTTCTTTTTTCTGTGTTCTTCCAATGTTCTTTGCAGCAGCTCCTCGTACAAGACCCGTTTGTTCTCCGCATCGGCGGTCCGAATCTGTGGCTGTTCCATTGTAGTAATGGGGGCGGACATATCTTCCACAGCAGCAACGGGCAGGGCTGCGGGCTGGACACGTTCCCTATGAGGGTTGAGAATCGCCATTTTCTTAAAGGCAGCAGCAATGTCTTCCACATTGTCCTTGATTCCTTGGGTCAATTCTTTCGCCATCTGAGAGGCAAGATCCTTTACGTCGCTCATAGCGGCAAGACCCTCCTCGGATAGATTGCCTTCTATGATTCCCGCTACAGCCAGCTTGGAGGCCATCAGCTTCATCGCTTTGGCTTGCATGGTGTTGGCGTAGTAGAACATATAGACCTCCACCCGGGGCGCATTTTGATTGATTCGCCAGGAACGCCGGGACGCTTGGCGCAGGGTGAACAGGTTGTAGCCCATGCTATAGAAAATGAGGGTGGTAAAATCATTTAAATCCAGGCCGGTTTCTACGCATTTAGGGTTGGTAATCAGCACCTGGCATCCACTGCGGACCCGCTTCTCCACCCAGTCCTCCCGTTTCTCCGGAGGAACGGATGGGGGTAGTATCTCGGTACGGATGCCCTCGCCGGTGAGCAGCTTCAGCAGCTTTTGCTGGGAATCAGTACGGGTCCAGCTGGTGTAGATTATCACCCGCCCACCAACGGAGATTTTCTCCTTGACCTTTTTCAGTACCGCTTCCTCTTTTGGCAGGATGTCGTCAAAACACGCCTCGTTGCTGGGGTGGGAGATAATATGGCCGTCAATAGGATGGACGATATCTGGCTGGTCGTAAGGCTGGTCTGGGTAGACAGTAAGCAGGTTCATATAGGCAGACAGCAGCTTTTGGGCCGCTTTCCGGTCTGATTTCAACACCTGGCGGATTTCTCGTTCTGCTTCCTTATAGGCGCTCATCACATTGTCCGGCATTTCAACAGGGACCGGGATCTCCTCATAGTCCGGGAGTTCTTTCCCCATGTCGGCCAGGGAAAGGAACGCGATCAACTCCAGCAAGAACCGGGAGAACACAAGAGGGGATACTCCAGGGAGTTGACGGGTCTTGGTTCTGCGTTTGCTGGCCCGGCGGTTGGCGTTGTAAGCAACGTCCGTCGTTTCGTAGACGTTCTCCATCACACCATATTCCGCATGAAAGGTCTGTGGGCTGCGGTAGCTTTTGCCGTCCTTGCGCATTAGGCCGGGGACCAGTCGGTACAACAGATGAAAAATTCCGGAGCTGTACCCATTGATGAGGGTGGCCGTCATGCCCACGAACTGTTTGCTGGCGCAAAAAATCTCAGCCATCGCGTCGCCTTGGCCGCTGCTGTTGTTGTACTCATGTAGTTCATCTGCAACAAAGGTATCAATCCGTCCCCTCATCTTCCTTTTGATATAGGTGCTCAGCGGAAATCGGCGGCAGGCCCCTCGGATAGGAAAGCTGCTCTGGGGATTTTGGGCAATCTCCCGCAGCCGCTCCTGAATAGCCTCATTCTTGGTGAGGGGAAAGTAATTAGCGGCAAGAGACTTGTAGACCCAACCAAAATCCGGTATTTTGGCCCAGAGAATGTTTCTGCTTGGATTAACCGCAGCCCACAACATTGAGCCGCACTCCCGGCAGACGCGGTTCTTCTTATGTTCCCGCAAGAAAAAGGTGGATTAGCATTGATCAGGTAACGGGAACCATCGTCGCTGTACTCCATCTGGACCGGCTTTCCACAGTCCGGGCATAGAAAAGCCTTTTGCCGGCTGTCCCAGGTAACTGCGGGGTAACGCATATAGCCATCCCGTGCCTTTTCCTTGCTGAACACGGCATAGACGCTTTTGTCTCCTGCTTTGTACATGGTGTATAGCCGTTCCAGTTCGGTTATGCTTTTGACCACCACGGCGTAGGTGTTGGGTAAGGTTTCGCCAATCTCCCGCACCCACTTCTTGGTGATATGAGATGGACACATGATCAGATTAAAGGTTTTTGGGGCCCCTGATTTTTTCTGGGAGGCCCAAAGACCTTGCAGGGCACCCAAGGCGGTGGAGCCGATTTTACTCTTTCCTGAGCCGCATTCCGCAACAATGAGAGCGATGTGGTTTCGGGCCAGTTGGCGTTTCACCGCTTCAGACACGGCAAGCTGGGCGTCATAGAGAGAGTAACCCGTCTGTTGCTGGATGTTGTCGTTGACCGTCAGCACCTCCTCAGACAGGGGTTCTGAAGCCGGATCGAACAGGGGGGTAAACTGGTCTCGAATACGGTCAGCCACAATGATGCCAAAGGTGTTGAGGTAGTCGGTGATGTTCTGCACATCCTCAAACCCGTCCGGTTGATTTGGATTAGCACCAGGAATGGTAATCGCTCCGTGCTTCAGGGCCCGCTCCAAAATCTCTATTATATTTTCGTCGTTGGGCCGCAGCTCCAGCACCCAGGCATCTAACCTCTGGGTCAGGGAAAAAACCTCCAGCGGCCGCAGTTCGCCTCGGTCAATCAGGGCATCCAGGACACAGTCTCGGAACTCAGGAATCAAGGGCACAGCGGTTTTACAATCCAGTTCTTCAAAAAGGCGGCCTCTGTCCCCTTCAGGAACGAAGATATAGCACTTTCGAGGCTGGATGGTTTGCTGTGTGCCTGTCACTTCTGATTCTTCATCGTCCGATGGGACATCAGACGGGGGATCGTCGTCCATCATGAGGGTACCAACTGCATACTGTCCATCATGAGATATCTGCCGCCGGTACTGCTTAGGAATAGTTTTCAGTTGGTAGGTCTGGTCGTTTTGAGGCATCTCAATAGTGGCCCCACCGTAGATAGCGTCTGACATGGCCTTCACCATCTCTGGGTAACCACCAAAACGGACGGCGCTAATAAAATTGCCCGCTTTACTCCGGTCCAAAATGATGGTGTCGGCGTATACTGTCAGACGAATCAATTTGGTGGGATCAAAATAGGTTAATGTGGTCAGTCTGCTTTGTGACATTCATTGAAACACTCCTTTCTTTTGGAAACAAAAAGACCGCGTTTGCCTCTGAAAAGGCAAATACACGGTCATTCTTGTTCGTTTATTTCATTCAAGGTCGATGCAGTTTGGCGCGTTGGGGCGCACTTTACCCCTGGTCACGTTCCAATCCTCCCTTACTTACTCCGCCCTAGCTTACTCCGCCCTCAAATACACTATTATTGTAACACTGGCAGAGTGTACTGTATAGTTGAGGTTTCCTCAACCGCTTTTCTGGGAATGGCTATTTTCCACCCGATTCCTTTTCCGATGTTTCAAAATAATATCCATTTCCTCGACGTGTCATAATAAATTGTGGCTTACTGGGATCATCCTCAATTTTCATCCTCAACCGCCGTATGGCTACGTCTACCAACCTTATGTCATGCTCCAGATAAGTTATGTATCCCCAAACATTGACAAGTATATCCTCGCGCTTGAATACTGTGCCTGGCTGGGATGACAGGAAACAAAACAGATCATAATCCTTTAGACTCAACTCGACTGGATTATTATCCTTGCTGATGATGGCCCTTCTAATATCAACCGTAATTCGTCCCAGTCTTTGGATAATGGGCCTTTGTATTTGCTCGGACCGAAGTGATATATTGCTGATACGATTCATCAGATCATGTATAGAGAATGGTTTTACTATATAGTCCATTCCAAAGCTTATAGCCAAATCTACTTCATCCTCGGTAACGAATGTAAGTGTTTCGGTATCCAATCCCTCATTTTTCATTTGATCGAATACGTCAAAACTATCCGGGTCCATTCCTTCAGGCAGATCCAATAACATGATATCGGGTTTCCGCAAATGAACTCGCCGTAATCCTTCACGCCCATTGTAGGCACGTACAAGATAGAATCCTGCTCGGTTCAACTCAAAAGCAATCAAATCCGATGCCTGTACATTATTCATCAAAATAAGTATTGTAGCTTTTATATGTGCTCCATTATAGGCCACTCTCCTTTACAAACTGTTCTAACATCTGTTCAAGTTCATATGCTTTTTTCTCTGGTATCTTTTTTCTCAGCAATGCTCTTGGGATTTTAAAACCAGTTTTTCCACTCTCCGTTCGGCGAAACACAACCCGTTCCTCGGAGCGATGCAATGCCTTAATCTCATAGCCCTGGCTGTGCCATGCATCAGAAATACAGTAGTCGGGTTCATAGAGGGTAAGTATATTAGAAGGATATTCTTCATCCTTCCACATAGGAAGCTGCATCCCAGGCTCAAATTCAAACCAGAAAGCGTCATACAAATATGCCTCTGGTGGAAGTTGATCCCCCAGAATTTTCTCAATATCCTGAAATGTCAGTGTAAATGGTGTTTTTTCTGTAAGTCTGAAATATTCCCGTAATTCCAGATACGGAGAATTGGATTCCGGTGTATCGGTCGTGTAATTTTCTAAAAGTTCAAAGAGGTCAATGTGGCTTGCGTCTGTGTTGTCTACCCTGGAATACACATCATAAGCGCATTTTTTGTGTATATAAATTAGGTTCTTGATGTTCCAGCCTTTTCCAATGATCTTTTCAATTACATCAATTTCTTGGTCTGGTCTCATTGGGTTATTGCAATAGGCACACCGGCCGTCTTGTCGTTGCCAGATACTCCGATATCTCCCATTCGCCTTCAAAATATTTCGACGATGCTTGAGCCAGACAATATACTCCTCATCTAAATATGGATTCAGGTCTGGCTTACATGCTTTGTGTAACTTCATTTCAACGCTGGCAAGCTGAGTTACACGGACTGTCCGATCAGCAGGTAGAGCAAATACAGGATTTCCATTAACCATAATCCAAAACTTTTTTTTGATGGTATCATCTTTCCATTTACGATATTTACCCTGTACTCTGCTTAATAATCTGTCCGTCAGGAAGCTCTCAACAACTGCATCAATATGCCTGAATACATAGTAAGCATCAGTAGCTCGGTATTCGGTTGCGAAGCCGTTCAGCATATCGTTGATCTTTTTAATCAATCCGCGCTGCGTTCCAGCAAAGTTCATAATCAGATTTTTGAGTCTATGCTCAAAATCAATAATCTTTATGTCAGCAGGTTTTACAATTAGCTCATCATATTTCTTCTGGTAGTGGTACGATAGGAAAGTAAAGCCTTCATATATAGACCTATAAATGAGCAAATCTGAAAAAGGCAAAAAAGAAGGCATAGCCTCAAGTGTT
>CAIGRU010000531.1_pt1 | contig 25351 bp, 16 predicted proteins | sample 7351341 | NCBI WGS metagenome assembly CAIGRU01
GTACAAGTGAGTCCTTAAGTACGAGCGTAAGCACAAGCGAATCCTTGAGTACGAGTGTAAGCACCAGTGAATCCTTAAGTACGAGCGAATCCTTGAGTACGAGTGTAAGCACAAGTGAGAGCGTATCGACGAGCGAGACCGACAGCACAAGTGTATCGACCAGTGAGTCTGACAGCACAAGTGTATCGACCAGTGAGTCTGACAGCGCAAGCATCTCGACCAGTGAGTCTGGCAGCGCAAGCATCTCGACGAGCGAGTCCGACAGCACAAGTGTATCGACGAGTGAGTCCGACAGCACAAGCATCTCGACGAGCGAGTCCGACAGCACAAGCATCTCGACGAGCGAGTCCGACAGCACAAGCATCTCGACGAGCGAGTCTGACAGCGCAAGCATTTCGACGAGCGAGTCCGACAGTGCAAGTGTATCGACGAGCGAGTCTGACAGCGTAAGCATCTCGACGAGCGAGTCCGACAGTGCAAGTGTATCGACGAGCGAGTCTGACAGCGTAAGCGTATCGACGAGCGAGTCCGATAGTGCAAGTGTATCGACCAGCGAGTCCGACAGTGCAAGCATCTCGGCAAGTGAGTCTGGCAGCGCAAGCGTATCGACCAGCGAGTCCGATAGTGCAAGCGTATCGACGAGCGAGTCCGATAGCACCAGCACCTCGACCAGCGAGTCTGAGAGTGAAAGCGCTTCGACATCTACCGCGGATAGTGAGGCGGCAGAACCGGATGCTCCTGCTATTACAGATGATGAGGATACACCTCCTGCGGAATTGCCTGGCGGAGATGATACCATCACGATAGACGATCAGGATACACCTCTTGGAAATGTACCTGCGGAAGGTGAAACTGAAATTATAGAGGATGAACCCTTACCGCTTGCGGATATGCCTGAAGAAGAGGAGGATACCGCAGACGAGGAGGAAGAGGAAACCCCTCCTCTGGCAGTAGAAGCGGAAGAAGAGGAAGAAACGGTTGAGATTGAAGATGAGGAGCAGCCTCTGGCAAGTCCCAGCGTAATCGCGGGAGCGAAGCATTGCATCTTCCACTTCCTGGAACTGATTCTGGCAGGCGGCACAGCGGCTTACGGTGTGGGAAGCGGCCGGAAGGAGAAGAAGAAAATCGATGAGCTGAAGAAGGGAAAGAGAGGATAGGCGAGTATGGTAGCAGCAAGTTTTATGGAACATTTAACCGTAGGTTTTTGTTGGTGGGACATTCCCGGGCTGGCTCTTCTGATTGCGGCTCTTGCCTTTGTGGTAATCAGGAAAAGGAACTTGAAGAAGGAACTGAAAGAGCTGGAGGGAGGTAAGTAAACCAAAAGCGGAAACAAAATAATAAATAGACAATCGGCATTAGTGACCATCTCCAGAAGGGTGGTCACTAATTGCCGTACTTGGAGATGAGTGGGGGAACCTTTTGACACAGACAGAAAAAAAGGAAAAAATAACAGGGAATAAGCTGTTCTTTACGCTGATCATCCTTTTAATTTATACGGCGGGAAGATTTATTCCCCTATATGGGGTGGATGCCCAGGCCTACCAGGGACAGAAAATGGATACGGACAGCCTGCTGATGCAGGTGGTTGGGGGAGATTCCTATCAGTATTCGATTTTTGCGCTGGGTATTTCACCTTACATGATTGCCAATATGACAAGTCAGATTGTGATGCTCTGTATGAGCGCAGATTATAAAACGAAGGTGTCTCCCAAAAGAATGCGGAGGGTAATGCTGGCGGGAATGCTGATGCTGTGTATGCTGCAGGCTTTTGTCCAGGTAAATCAATTAGAATTTATTGCGGAGGGAGCCATTGTATCCTTATTTAAAACAGTGTGCTTTTTGGAGATGATAACAGGTGCGGTGCTGCTGCTTTGGATTTCCGATTTGAATCAGAAATATGGAATAGGCGGTGTAACGGTATTGATTCTATTCAATATCACTTCCGGAATATCCAATACCGTAAAGGGACATACAGGGAAAGAAATGATTCTGCCAATTATTCTGGCAGCGGTCATGTTTCTGATTACGCTGGTATTGGAAAATCGGGAGAAGAGAATTCCGCTGCAAAGAGTTTCCATTCACAATATCTATGCGGATAAAAACTATATGGCAATCAAATACAATCCGGTAGGCGTGATGCCGGTGATGTTTTCAACGGCATTCTTCATGCTGCCCAGGCTTCTGGTGGATTTGCTGAGATTTTTCTTTCCGCAAAACAGCGTTCTTGTGTGGTGGCAGGACAACCTGGTTATGACGAGGCCTCTGGGGATTGCGGTATATCTTATCGTAATCTATCTGCTGACGATCGGCTTTGCCATGCTAATGATTAATCCCAAGGATACGATGGAACAGTTTCTCAAGAGCGGGGACAGCATTGTAAACCTCCATGCGGGGAGGGCAACAAGAAAGTACATGTGGAGGACGGTGTTTCGCATCAGCTTCGCAAGTGCTACAATTATGGCAGTATGTCTGGGGATTCCGCTGCTCCTGCAATGGCAGGGCAGCATAGAGGGCACGCTGTCCATGCTGCCATCCTCGGCCATGCTGCTGACAGGCCTGGTGTGTAATTTTGGAAGAGAATTCGTCGCAATCCGCAGTTATGACGCTTATGATCATTTTATATTTATATAGGAGTTGGCATGTTATATTTTATCCCGGCATGGTATCAGGAAAATAAATGGGCGGAAAGTGAACAGATATGGTATGTCAGGCGTATGCATACGGAGTTTGACGATACGGTAAAGCAGATTCAGCTGTTTCATCGCAGCGGGGTTTATCCATATCAGGTCCTGCTGCTTAGTTTTGCGCCCAATTTCCGGCATTTCCTGCATCGCCAGGGAGTGTACCATGCGCCGTATTGGTCATGTTTTGACGCAATACAGTGTGTGCGGAGGAAAAGGGCGAGGGTATTATCCTTTCATGACCTGGCCTGGCCGGCGGGGGTTGAGTTTGTGTATACGCCTTTTGTTATCGTGGCAATGCTGAAGGGCGAGAAATATGCCCAAATTGAATTTGGGGAGGACGGCAACCCAATTCGAATTGATATTTATCAGGACGGGAAGATCAGCCGCCGCAATCTGTATGACGATCGTGGGTTTCTTTCCGGCAGTGTGGTTTATGAAGAGGGACAACCGGTATATCAGGATTATTATATGGAAAATGGCGCCTGGAAAATGCGGTGCTTCGAAAAGGACGGGCATGTAGAGATTAATCCCAAATATCCGGGATATTTATTGCAGTACGAAGGCGGGGAGCATGAGAGGCAATTTACCAGGCGGACTTATTCCGGTATAGAGCAGGTAATCCAGGAGGTATTCGCTGCGTATGTCCGGTTAACAGCTGCCAAAGACATCTTCTGTATGGCTATGCATGTGCAGCATATACAGATTCTTAGCCAGGTTCTGGAAGGAAAGAAAAAGATTCTATCCTTTTTTGGGGAACGGTATTCTGTCCGGAATCATCTGCAGTTTTTAGAGGCTGTGGAGGACGCGGATTATATCATTGTAGATTCCCGGGGAAATATGGAGAGACTGCGAAAGGAGTCGATGGGGCTGCTTAGGAAGATGACGGATATTACACCCTTTGATTCCAGGGTGGATTTTGGGATCAGCCAACAGCTCCATGTCCAGAAGATCATGGTACCGGTAGACGGGCTGCAGGAGGCGGTTTTCCGGAAACTGATCCGGCATCTGGGCGAATATTTGAAGGAAAATGAGCGGGCAAGGGTTCATCTCTTTACCAGGAGGGCGGAATGGAACAGGAAACAGGTTCTGCTGGAACAGGCCAGGAGGGCTTTAGATGAAGCAGGACTGGAGCAGGGGTGGGCAATGGAAAACGCGGAAAGAGGAACGGCGGAGAACAACCTGGATGCGGAGAAAGAAATCCCTGTGAAGTTTTATGTGGAGCAATGTGTGGATGAACTGGCTGTGAGCAAGTGTATGCGGGAGCAGAGGATCATGGTGGATCTGCGGGATTCGCCTGATTTATATCTGCAGATCATGGCGATCAGCATCGGGATTCCCCAGATTGTGGGCAGGAAGACAGAATTTGTAGAGCATGAGAGAAACGGTTTTGTCCTGAAAGATCTGGAAGACTTACAGAATATCCTGATTTATTATCTGGACAGCCTGGTAAACTGGAATGAGGCGGTAGTCTGTTCTTATGAATTGGGTAAAAAATATACCAGCGATGAATTATTGGAAAAGTGGAAAGGGGTGATTCGGGCCGTTGGACGAGATTCGTGTATTGCAGCTTGGAAGTAAGGATTGGAATGAGGTATACTCGCTGCCGCCGGGAATCCGGATTGAACATGCCCTGACCTTGACAAAGGCACCGGAGAAGTCAAGGGTGCCTTATGATATTGTATTTGTGGAACGGGAGCCGCTGGAGGAGGAACTGGCGTTCCTGTACCAAAGGACAAAGACTTACTGCCTGTTTGTAATGGACAAGGTTAAGCTGCGGGGAAAGCAGAAGGAATATTTTGAGAGGAAGAAAGGGAGATGGATTCGGGAAACTGAAATCCAGGACTTTCTGCAGCAGGAGGCCAGACTCTTTTACCCGAAGCCTTACGGGGAAAAATTCAGATTGGGGAATATTGAGGTTGCACAGGGCTTTGACGGTACCGTGAAATGGAACGGAGATTACAGCGTAGAGTTAAAGGGCGAGTATGGGGAGGAATTTCGGCAGATTGTATGCTGGCGCTATAATATTCCGGTCTTTCCGGGCCATATCCTGGATTTGTGGCTGGAGTACCGGAAGGATCCAGAGGTAGAGATTTCTTTAACGGTTACAAAATTTGCCAATGGAAGCATTTCAGGTGTGATTGACTGGCGGGAGTATAATGAGGATGCGTTACAGCAGGTGATTCAGCTGGACAGCGGGCAGGACGGAGGCTGGCTCTTCATCTCTCTGCGGGCGAGAGGACGGGGCAGGTTACAGATTGTAGCCCTGCACGATCGTCAGTCCAGAGGGAAACACGGTTTTTTTCTGCCCGGGGGAGAGCGATATGTCACATCGGCACGGGAAGAAATTTTCTGCTATTACAATCCGGGAGACAGAAAACCGCCTTTGAATGTGTATTTTTCGGGCTACAAAACCAGGCAGGGGTTTGAGGGATATTATATGATGGAGGGGATGGGGACGCCCTATCTCCTGGTGGCGGAACCCAGGCTGGAGGGTGGAAGCTTTTATATGGGTTCAAAGGAATATGAGCAGATGATGGTGGATGTAATCCGGCGGTATATGGAGGAATTAGGATTTTCTTCAGATCAGGTGATTATGGCGGGACTTTCCATGGGGACTTATGGCGCCATGTACTACAGCTGCGATATTCTGCCCCATGCCATCATTTTGGGGAAGCCGCTGGCAAGTGTGGGGAATATTGCGGGGAATTTGCGGCTGCACCGCCCGGGAAGCTTTGACACTTCGCTGGATGTGCTGCGGTATCTGGGGGGGAATACAGACGAAAGGGCTGTACGGAAGCTGAATGACCGGTTTTGGGACAAGTTTGACAGCGCGGATTGGGAACATTCCAAATTTGCCGTGGCGTATATGATTGAGGACGATTATGACTCGGATGCCTATGATACGCTGCTTTCTCATCTGGCATCCTCGGGAGTCCAGGTGTACGGCAAAGGGCTGCACGGCAGACATAACGATGACACCAACGGGATAGTAAGCTGGTTTGTCAGCCAGTATGATAAGATTCTACGGGAAGATTTTGGGAGAGTTAAGAGGGATTGAGGGACGGATGGAATTACAGAGGTGGAATATCTATTGGAACGAATATGTATCGGATACCTATCTGTACGGCTCGGAAATCACTTTCCATAAAAAGGATGATGTGGAGTTTTTAAATCATTTAATGTCGCCGGGAACCGTTCTGAAGCAGTGGTATTCGAAAACAAACTATCAGGCCCAGAGAATAGAGCCGGCGCTGCCGATGATAGACGGGGAGACAAACTACCAGATTATCGTCAATATTGACTGTATTGAGGGGGAAAACTGGCTGATGCGTCTGGTGTTTTATGATCGGTATGAAATGGAAGCCGGGGCTGTCGCCATCAGAGATCGGGTAACAAATTTTAAATGTCCGCTGAAGACGTACAGTTACAGACTGCAGCTAATTAACGGTGGAATGACGCATTTCCACTTTCATTCGGTGGTGATACGGGAAATTGAGGATGAGACAGAGGAGAAAACTAAAACAGCTGGAAAAGTGCATGCTTCAGGTAAGAAGCTGCGGAGAAAGCATGAAAAGGCTGTCAGACGAGGAACTGGCTCATCTGACCGTGGAGTTCAGGGAGCGCCTTCACGCGGGAGAAAGCCTGGATGATTTGCTGCCGGAGGCTTATGCCGCTATCTGTGAGGCGGATTTTCGGATATTGGGTAAGGCTCCCTATGATGTTCAGGTATTGGGGGGAATCGCCATGCATCAGGGGTATCTGGCGGAGATGAATACCGGCGAAGGAAAGACACTGATGGCTACAATGCCCTTATACCTGAATGCCCTGACGGGGAAAAGTACCATACTGGTGACGGCTAACGGATACCTGGCTGAGCGTGACGCGGAGGAGATGGGTCCGGTTTACCGGTTTATGGGGCTTACGGTAGCGGCGGGAACACAGGAAGAGGAAGAGAGAAGTGTCGGAAATGAGGGGAAGAAGGAAATTTATCAGGCAGATATTGTCTATACGACTCACGGCGGCCTGGCTTTCGACTATCTGTTTAACAATCTGGTACCCAGCGCAGAAGAGCGCTTTATGCGGGAGTTTTACTATGTGATTATTGATGAGGCAGATTCGGTTCTGCTGGATGCGGCGAGGATGCCGCTGGTGATTGCAGGAGCACCCAGGGTACAGTCCAATCTATATGGAATGACGGATTTTTTCGTGACCACTCTGGAAGAGGGCAGAGATTACGAGACAAAGGAAATGGCGGTGTGGTTTACGGAAGAGGGGATCAAGTATGCGGAAACCTTTTTTCAGATAGACAACTTCTACAGTAAGGATCATTTTGAGATTAACCGGCATGTAACCCTGGCGCTGCGGGCCCATGTACTCTTCGAGAAGGGGAAGGACTACATGGTTTCCGAGGAGGGAGAAGTGGAACTGCTGGACGAGGGTTCAGGACGCATGTTGAAGGGGGTAAAGCTGCATGGCGGCCAGCATCAGGCGCTGGAGGCCAAGGAGCAGGCGGAGATTAGCCGGGAGACCCGTTCCATGGCTTCCATTACATACCAGAGCCTTTTCCTGATGTTTCCGAAGATGGCGGGAATGAGCGGCACCATGTCGGACGCGTCGTATGAATTGTTGGATCTTTATAAGAAAAAGGTCTTGATTATACCGCCCAATCGCCCTTTGCAGAGAAAGGATTTGAAGGATTGTTTTTTCGTCAGGGCAGAAGAGCAGTATGAGGCGGCAATCAACGAAACCGTTGCGATCCATAAGACAGGGAGGCCGGTACTGATTGTGGCCACGACAATCGGCCAGACGGAGCTGGTGTCGAAGCTTCTGCTGGAGGAGAGTATTCCGCATTGTGTCTTAAATGCCAACAACGCATTCTGGGAAGCGGAAATGATACGGGAGGCGGGACAGATGGGCGCCGTTACGGTATCTACTTCCATGGCGGGCCGGGGGACCGATATCCGGCTGGGAGAGGGCGTGAAGGAATTAGGAGGTCTTGCGGTTATCGGGATTGGCAGAATGGCGAACAGCAGACAGGAACGTCAGGCCAGGGGCCGGGCAGGAAGGCAGGGAGATCCCGGTACCAGCCGTTTTTTCGTATCCCTTGAGGATAAGATTGTCGCGGAGAAAAAGCTGAAACAGGTAAAAAAATATATAGAAGGGAAAAAGCGGATCAGCCATCGAAAAATAAAAAGGCTGATCAACAGAATGCAGGCGCTGGGGGAAGAGCAGGCAGTATCCGGAAGAAAGCAGGCAGCGGCCTATGACGATGTGCTGAAGTATCAGAGAGAGCTGATGTATGCTGCCAGGAATCATCTCCTGGACGGAGGGACCTTGCCGGCCAGTACGATCATGAGGATTGCCAGGGAAAATATCCGTTCATTCCTGGAAGAGTGTAAAAGTCCGAATGTTCATCAGCTGAACCGTTATATTCTGGATAATCTGTCCTACCGGCTGGACAAGGAGGGCGAAGCGCTTTCCCAGGAGGATTCGGCTGCAGTTGAGCTGTACCTTCTGAATCTGGTGATGAAGGGGCTGGAAGAGCAGAAGAAGAAGCTGGGCGGGAAGCAGGAGATGAATGAATTTGTACGGGTTGCTACATTGAGTACTATTGATAATATCTGGGTGGAGCAGGTAGACTATCTGCAGCAATTGCAGTTTGCGGTAAGCGGCAGGGCTACAGCCCAGAGAAACCCGGTATTTGAGTACCAGAAAGAGGCATTGAAGTCGTTCCGGGAGATGGAACGCACGGCAAAAAAGGAGATCATTCGGAATATTCTGTTGAGCGATGTGTTCACGGACGATAAGGGAAAGCTTCATATACTATTTCCATAAGGAGAGTACATTATGATTTACAATTTTAATCTAGGAATCGGATGGGCCAGCAGCGGTGTGGAATATGCCCAGGCTTACAGGGCGAACATTTTTCGCAGGATTGGACAGCCGGCAAAGTTCGTATTTACGGATATGTTCTCAAGGGATAATATCCAGCATATGACAGAGAATATGGGTTTTCGGGATGAGGAGGTAGTCTGGCTCTACACCTTTTTTACGGATGTGCGTATCGCTCCGGTGACCTATACGTTAAAGCAGCTGGAGGAAACCATTGGGGACAGGCCGTATACCTTTTCCCGGCAGGGAACCACTGCGAAATACATTTTTCCGGGAAATAATAATTTTTATACCGTGTATATGACAGACGCTTCCGGAGACAGGGTACACAGGGTGGAGATGGTTTCGGATAACTGCCTGATCAGGAAGGATTATTATACTTATTGCAGGATCTATTCGGAGTATTACGCGCCCCTGGATAACAGCGCACATTTGTATCAGCGGAGATTTTTTAATGAAGACGGCAGCGTTGCCTATGAGGAAATCACGGATAATGATGTCGTTATGTATCAGTTTCCGGATAAATTGCTCTGTTCCAAAGAGGAACTGGTAGGATATATGGTATCCCGCCTGAACCTTACAAGGCAGGATGTAGTTCTCATCGACAGGACAACAGGCATCGGCCAGGCCATTCTGCAGAACGCGGGGCCTGCCCGGGTAGGCGTCATGATTCATGCGGATCACTTCAGCGAGGGAGGAACGGATGAAAACAATATTCTCTGGAATAATTATTATGAATATTCCTTCTCCCAGTACAGGCATGTAGACTTCTATGTCACGGCCACAGAAACCCAGAATCAGCTGCTGCGGGAGCAATTTCGGCAATATACGGGAGCGGAGCCGGAGGTAGTAACGATTCCGGTGGGAAGCCTGGATGAATTGAAGGTTCCCGCAAAGGCGAGAAGGAAGCAATCCCTGATAACGGCGTCCAGGCTTGCCACGGAGAAGCATGTAGACTGGCTGATCGATGCGGTGGCAGAGGCCAGGAAGCAGATTCCTGACTTATCTCTGGACATCTATGGCAAGGGCGGCGAGGAGTCAAAGCTGCAGGCACAGATATCCCAAAAGGGCTGTGGTAAATATATCAGATTATGCGGTCAGCAGAAGCTGGACGAGTTATATCAGGAATATGAGGCTTACCTGTCTGGTTCTACCAGCGAGGGATTCGGGCTGTCACTGATGGAGGCCATTGGATCAGGCTTGCCCATCATTGGTTTTGACGTCCGGTATGGGAACCAAAACTTCATTGATGAGGGGGAGAATGGCTATTTAATTCCGGGCGGAGATAAAATGGATAAGAAGGAGCGGGTGCGGGAGCTGACGGAACGGATCGTCAGATTGTTTAAGGAAGCGGACCTGGAGCGCTTCCATCAGCACGCTTATCAGAAAGCGAAGAGCTATCTTACGGGAGAGGTGGAGAAGAGATGGGCAGAGACAATCAATCAGAGCAGATAGTGCTCCTTTTTGACTATTATGGGCAGGGCAGCAAAGATTTACATACTTCCTTTAAGAAGGCGGGATATGATTTCCCGGCAGTCGTAATAGAGGACGACGGCTTTCTGCCGGAGGATGTTATCTCGGTATTTGGGTTTTTCCTGGGGGATTTCAGGGAACAGGAGAACGTTCCGGGAAAGCCGCGGTACTTTAACCAGATTTCGGTACCGGATTACTGGGAGATCAGCGGGAATAACAGCAACGGCAAAATCAGCGATTACAACCGGGAGCGGGGAAGGATTTTTTATGCCGAGCCTGCCCATAAGAGGCTGGTTAATGTAGTGGACTGGCTGGACGAGAGGGGAATTGTGAGAGTAAGCGATCACTATAATCGCTATGGGGCGCTTTATGCCAGGACGATTTTTAACGCCAGGGGGCAGAAGGTGAATAAGTCCTGGTTTTCGGCTGCAGGTCAGGAAGTCATTGTGCTGAACTATGTTACCGGGGATATTGTGCTGAACGAGGGGAAGGAAGTAAAATTTTTCAGGACAAAGACGGAATTTATTCTTTATTTTCTCAAGCGTGCGGGATTGGAGCCTGACAGGCTGTTCTTCAATTCCCTGTCTACGCCTTTCTTTGTATCTAATGCCCTGGGCGGAGCGGAGAAGAGAGATGTATTATTCTGGCAGGAGCCTGTGAGGGATGAGATTCCCGGGAATATGCAGATGATCCTGCGGGGAGAGGCGCCCAGGACAGCCCAAATTATGGTGCAGATGGAGAATTCGTATACGAGATTGCTGGAGCTGGGGGCGTCTCGGGAAATGGTGCGGAAGCTGGGCTTTATTTATCCATTCAAGAGAAAGAACAGGCGCAGGATGGAAGCGCTGATCTGTACCAATTCTGACCGGATTGAGCATTGCCGGGAGATTGTCAAAGCGATTCCGCAGATGCATTTTCACATTGCCGCCCTGACGGAAATGTCGTCAAGGCTTATGGAAATGGAGGCATTTAATAATGTCAGTCTATATCCGGGCGTGAAATCAGAGGTTCTTAAGGAACTTTTTGATAAATGTGATTATTATCTTGATATTAATTATGAAGGGGAGATTGTCTCTGCGGTACGGAGAGCTTTCCTGAATAACCAGCTGATTTTCGCTTTCCAGGAAACAGCCCATAACAGGGACTATGTAAGCAGCAGGCAGGTTTATCCTGTTAAGGAAGCGGACAGGATGATTGCTGATTTCAGGGAGACTATCGGAAAGGTGTCTGTACTTGCGGAGCGTTTGCAGAAGCAGAGGGCGGCTGCGCTGGTGGAATTTTCGGAGGATTACAGGAGGTTTTTGGAAGAGGGGAAGTAATATATACAGAGGAGCGGGGAGAGGGAAAATTTTGATAAACTGCAGGATTGCTTTTGGGGAGGGATGGCAATGAAGGTGTTCATATCGTGTACAAACGGGCTGGCCGGCGCAGCGCAGGATGCACAGGAAATGGTTTCCCGTGTTGGTCATCAGCTGGGGTTTCGGAATATGGGGATATATGTTTATGATTCAAGGAATGAAAGCAATGAAAGTTTGAGTTCCCGATACGATGGCATCATTGCCAGTATCTCCGCTGGAGACATTGTCTTTTTTCAACACCCGACATGGAATCAACTGAAGTTTGAAGAAGGGCTGATTGACCGTATAAAGGCATATGGAGGAAGAATAGTCATTGTTGTGCATGATGTGGAGGCACTTATGATCGAGAGCAGCCGCTTTATGCTGGGGTATGTGATAGGTTTATTTAATTCTGCAGAGGTTCTTGTGGTGCCTTCTTATGCCATGAAGGCGTTCTTGCAGGATAATGGAATTCGGGAAGATATGAAATTTGTAGTGCAGGAGCTTTGGGACTATATAACGGACATTCGTTTTCCGCAGGCACCCAGATTTCAGAGAGAAATTCATTTTGCGGGAAACCCGTCTAAATTTTTATTTCCACAGCAATGGAACTATGATGTGCCTCTGAAGGTATATACGGCGGAACAATGTACAGGAAAAAATGTGCAGGTTATGGGATGGATGGTTCCCGACAGCCTTTTGCTGGAATTATCAAAGGGTGGATTTGGCTTGGTATGGTATGGGAATGACTACTGGCATCAGTACATGAAATATAATAATACCATTAAACTTAGCGCTTATTTGGCAGCAGGGATTCCGGTGATCGTACCAGGAGGAATTTCCAATCAGTATTTGATTGAGGAAAATCATCTTGGGATGGTAGTCGATAGCCTGGACGAGGCAGTAGAGCGGGTTGGAAATATGGAGGAGACGGAGTACCAGGAATATGTGGGACAGGTGAGAAATTTTGCGCCCTTGCTTCGTAATGGTTACTTTATTAAAAAATTTCTTATAGATGCAGTTCAGATGCTGCTGCGGGCAGATGTGACTGATATTTTATTATCAGATGAAGTGGAATAGGGGATGATGTTTTAGTAAGTGTAAAGAGGGGGCATTTGATTTAGGTATGAAAGCAATCAGAAATGTGAATGGTGACAAGATAGGGGAGACTTTGCTGTTAAAGTATTGATGGAGATTTGGATACCTTGGTAACAGAAGTCCAATATTTATGCAAGATGAATAGCTGAATAATTAGATGGTGGAAGGAATTGATATGAAGATTTATATTACACGAATCAATGGATGGCCCTTGCATGATAAAACTCATTTTATTCAACATATGACCGCCGAATTGGCACATCAACTTGATTGCCGAGAGATGGGAATATATCGTTATTTTTTAGGAGATGAAAGCTGGGAAAGTTTAAGTAGTAGGCTGGATGGAATCATTGCAGGAATCAATAAAGGTGATTTTATAATCTATCAGTTTCCAACTGGAAATGGCATGAGGTTTGAGAATGAATTAATAAATCGTCTAAAGGCTTATGGTGGACGGATCACCATTTTTGTTCAAGAGATATTGGCTTGCGAAGAAAACCAAGTGAAGAGAGAGGAATGTATTGCGCTGTTTAATAAGGCGGAGGTGTTGATTGTTCCTACTTATGCTATGCGGCAGTGGTTATTGGAAAATGGGATCCACAAAAGTATGAAGTTCGTGATACAGGAAATGTGGGACTACACAGTAAAGGATCCGCTTATCAAACGCCAAATGTTTCGAAAGGAACTTTATTTTACAGATAGTGAAGGCTTCGAGGGAATGAACAGCTGGAAGTATTCTGTGCCGTTGAAGTTATATAATGTTTCTGCGAATCAGGGTGAGAAGGTAGAAAACCTGGGTGAGAGGGAACCGTATGAGCTTCTTTTCGAATTAAATAAGGCGGGAGGATTCGGGCTTGTCTGGTACAGGGATGCGTATTCCCGCCAATATATGGAAAAAAGTAATTCTTTTTCTCTTGCCAGATATCTGGCGGCGGGGATGCCTGTTATTGTGCCTGCCGGATGTTCGCATCAGATGCTGATTGAGGAAAATCATCTGGGAATTGCGGTAAATCATCTGGAGGAAGCGGCAGCAGTTGTTGAGCAGATGACGGAGGAGGATTATCAGGGATATGTACAATCGGTGGAACAGTTTGCGCCCGCTCTAAGGAGTGGGTCTTTTACAAGAAAATGCTTGCTTGAGGCGATGCTGGCGTTTTACAGGAAGGATGCCGGAAGGCTTCCTGTACCGGAAAGTGTATATGAAGTTGGAAAAGGTATGTTCAGGTCAGCAGTGTTTAATGAAGCCTATGGAGGTAATCTGGCTTTTTCCTGGGACTTTCAGGGGAAAGTAGATGGATTCCTGATTTATGACATATCAGGGATTATACTGGGAAATATACAAAATTATCATGAACATTATTTTCTGTTAAAGGAAAAAGAAAGAGAAAATGGATTCATTATAAAGGCTTATGTGCAAACCTTAAAAGGAAGGTTAATTGTTGCGGAAGCGGGACCGGTTTATTTGCAGAAAAGGAATTATGGAGAGCCAAAAGTCAGCCTGATTATGCCGGCTTATAACGCGGAGGATTATATTGCAAGAAGCATTGATACTGTGTTGGCACAGACGTTTAATGATTTTGAGATTATTATTGTGAATGATGGCAGTACAGACCGGACGCAGGCTGTGATTGACTGGTATGCTGATAGATATCCCAATGTCAAGTCATTTTATCAATCAAATGGCGGCCAGGCGTCCGCAAGAAATACCGGGATAAAGTATTCATCTGGAAATTATATCGGTTTTATGGACAATGATGATATGATAAGGCCGGATATGTTAGGCCGACTTTATGAAGTGGCAATTAAAAATAACTGTGATATTTCCATGACATCGGTGTATCAGCTGACGGGGGAAGGCTACCAGGAAATGAATGTCTATCCGTTAGCGGAGGATGAGGCTATTTCTGTGGATGCCTTTTTTGAATGTTATATGGGGAGTCTTTCTCCTGTAATTTGGAATAAGCTGTATTGTGCTTCTCTTGTAAAAGAACATTTGTTTGCAACGGGCGTGACGTTTGAGGACGATGCATGGACTCCCTATGTTTTGTCATATGCCGGGAAAGTCTGTTACATCAATGCACATTTGTACGAATATGACAGAACAATACGAAATGTTACGGGAATTCACGCTTCTTGGAGCAAACCAATAGAGGAGAAATTTTTGGATCATAGAGAATTTGTTTTATTTTTCCTTAAAAATGGAAATCAGGAGAAAAAAGTTCTGCTGAAACGCCTTGCATTGAGCTATTTGGGAGCATTTATGAGTACATATTCGTATCCTAAGTATAAAGAATTAAAAGAGGAGATTGAGCGAATGTAAGAGCAGCGAGTTGGTCTGTATAGAACGAAGAAGGGTTTGAGAAAGGTGACTGAAAGGGAATTACTCAAAAGGAAAAAGGAATGATAGGAAGATAAAGCGAGTTTGTTTGTGGCTGAGGATGGGAAGCGTTTGGGCTTTAATCTGGCAGCAGAAGGGAGATTAGGGTGAAAACATATATTACACGGATCAACGGATGGTCATTACGGGACAAGTCCCATTATATGCAGCATATGGTTGCCGAGGCAGCCCACCAGCTGGGTTGTAGGGAGATGGGGATTTTTCGGTATTACGCAGAGGACGAAGGCGGGGAAAGCCTGGGCAGCAGGCTGGACGGGATTATCGCGGGTATCAACCGGGGCGATCTTGTCATCTGTCAGTTTCCTACAGGGAACGGCATGAGGTTTGAACATGAACTGGTGTATCGCCTGAAGGCATACGGCGCCCGGATTGCGGTGCTGATCCATGAATTGGAGGCTTTGGCTGATGAGGGTAAGAAATCTTTGCTGGGAAGTATTGTAGAACTGTACAATCAGGCGGAAGTACTGATTGTTCCGACTTATGCCATGCGGCAGTGGTTATTAGACAACGGTATACATAAGGGAATGAAGTTTGTGGTACAGGAAATGTGGGATTATACCGTCAGAGAGCCGCTTTTCAATACGCCGACATTCAGAAAGGAGATTTACTTTACAGACAGTGAAGGCTTTGAGGGGATGGCTGACTGGAACGATTCGGTGCCGTTGAATTTGTATAATGCTTCAGCAGGCCAGGGAAATGTACGGAACCTGGGGGAACGGGAGCCGTACCAGCTTCTTTCGGAGTTAAATAGAGGGGGAGGTTTCGGGCTTGTATGGTATAGGGATACATATTCCCGTCAATATATGGAGAAAAGTAATTCCTTTTCTCTCGCGAGATATCTGGCGGCAGGGATGCCCGTCATTGTACCTGCCGGGGGGGCGCATCAGACACTGGTTGAGATGAATCACCTGGGATTAGCGGTAAATACGCTGGAAGAAGCGACAGCGCTGATTGAGAGAATGACAGAAGGGGAATATCGGGAGTATATAAAGGCTGTGGAACAGTTTGCGCCGGCCGTACAGAACGGGTATTTTACAAAGAAGTGTCTGTGCGAAGCGATGCAGGCATTTTACAGGAAGGATGCAGGAAGGCTTCCTTTGCCAGAGCGGGTTTATGAGACCGGAGAGTGCGTATTCAGATCGTCTGTACTGCGGGAGTCCTATGGCGGAAATGTGGCTTTTTCATGGGATTTTCAAGGAGAAGCGGAAGGCTTTTTGATATATGATACTAAAGGAGCACTGTTGGGAAATACGCGGGATCTTCATCAGCATTACCTTTTGCTGAAGAAACTGAAAAGCGAAAACGGTGTTATTATAAAAGCTTATCTGGAGACATTAAAAGGGAAGTTGGTTCTGGCGGAATCAGAACCGGCTTATCTACAGGAAGGGAGTTGTGACAGTCCCAAGGTCAGCTTGATTATGCCGGCTTTCAATGCACAGGATTATATTGTAAGGAGTATTGACACCGCATTGGCACAGACGCTTCCGGATTTGGAACTTATTATTGTAGATGACGGAAGTACGGATCGGACATCGGAGATCATTGACTGGTATGCCAGACATTATAGAAATATAGCTGTGATACATCAGAAAAACAGGGGGGTAGCGGCAGCACGAAATACAGGGATAGTGCACGCAAAAGGCAATTATATAGGTTTTTTGGACAGTGATGATATGATGCGCCCGGATATGACGGCAAAGCTATATGAAACAATCAGAAAAAATCATTGTGATATTGCAGTAACTTCTGTATACCGGATGACCGATTACGGGTATGACAAATTTATACAATATCCCATGAAAGAGGATACTGCAGTGACGATAGACGAATTTTTTCTGGAATATTATATCAGAGAGTGCGGGTATGGTGCGGTAATTTGGAATAAATTATATCGGGCCTCTTTGGTAAAATCTCATTTTTTTCCTGAGATTTTGTCGGAGGACGAGGGGTGGACGCCGTGCGTTTTATCTTATGCAGACAGAGTTTGCTATCTGGATGCCTGTGGATATGAATATGACAGAATTTCGTTGGAGGGTTCGCTTGCAGACAAAGTGAGAAACAGATCAAAGGAAGAAAGGTTTGAAATATATAAAAAAGTGGTAATGTTTTATCTGAAAAACGGGAATCAGGACAGGTTGGATCTGTTGAAAGCTTTGGCAAAAAAACGTTTGCTCGAGAATGCGAGAGTGTACGTTTGTGATGAATAAGAAAAACTGTGGCAGGAGATAGCCTGAAACAAACCTCGCTCTAAACTGGGTTTGACTTTACCTGCGGAAAAAGCTATACTGAAGACAGCGGATGAGAAAAGCGGCGTTGGACGGGGGAATTTTTCGGAAGGAGCGTTTCGGCATGGCGAGGACAGTAGGGATTGGCAATCAGGATTTTGAAGTAATTCGGAGCCGCGGGTATTTCTATATCGATAAGACGGATTTCATCCGGGAATGGTGGGAAAGCGGAGACAGCGTAACACTGATTGCCCGTCCCAGGCGTTTCGGAAAGACGTTGAACATGAGCATGCTGGAGAAATTCTTTGATTTAAAGCATGCCGGCAAGTCTGCGCTTTTTCAGGGGCTTTCCATATGGCAGAGGGAGGAATACCGGGCTTTGCAGGGAACTTATCCTGTGCTGTTCCTGAGCTTTGCAGTCGTAAAGGAGAATACTTTTACAGAGGCCAGGAAAAGCATGTGCCGGGTCATTGAGGAACAGTATAATAAGCATGACTATCTTTTGGAGGGGAATCTGCTCAATGATAAAGAGAAGGCATATTATGGCGAGGTGCGCGCGGAGATGTCGGACAGCACTGCGGCGGCTTCCCTGCGGTCTCTGTCGGATTTCCTGAGCAGATATTATGGCAAAAAGGTTATCGTCCTATTGGATGAATATGATACGCCCATGCAGGAGGCCTTTGAGGGAGGCTACTGGGAGGAGATGGTGGCTTTCGTAAAAAGCCTGTTCAATGCCGCCTTTAAGACCAATCCTTATTTAGAGCGGGCCGTGATGACGGGAATCACAAGAGTTAGTAAAGAGTCCATATTCTCTGATTTGAACAATCTACAGGTAGTGACAACCACATCCGAAAAATATGCGGATTGTTTTGGATTTACGGAGGAGGAAGTGTTCAATGCGTTGGACGAGTACGGGTTGGGAAACCGAAAAGACCAGGTGAAGAACTGGTATGACGGATTTACGTTCGGTAAAAAGTCGGATATCTATAACCCGTGGTCCATCATCAATTTCCTTGATCATCGAAGAGTGGGGGCTTACTGGGCAAATACCAGTTCCAACGGGCTTGTAGGGAAGTTGGTGCGGGAGGGCAGCGCGGATGTGAAAAAGGCTTTTGAATGCCTGCTCCGGGGAGAGACGATCCAAGTGGAGATTGACGAGCAGATTGTCTATAATCAGCTGTCCACGAAAAAGAACGCCATTTGGAGCCTGCTGCTTGCAGGCGGTTATCTGAAGGTGAAGGCTTTCCATTCACATACGACGAAGTATGGGGAGTGGAAGGAAGATTATGAGCTGGAACTCACCAATTTTGAAGTCAGAGTCATGTTCCGGAATATGGTGAGGGATTGGTTCGATTCTGCGGCATCTGATTACAATGATTTCGTCAAGGCCCTGTTACTGGATGATTTGAAGGCCATGAACATTTATATGAACCGGGTAGCGGCAGAGATGTTCAGCAGCTTTGATGCAGGGACGAAGCCCTCTGAGAAAGCGCCGGAGCGGTTTTATCATGGTTTTGTTCTGGGACTGATGGTGGAACTTGCTGACAAATATGTAATCATGTCGAACCGGGAGAGCGGATTCGGACGGTATGATGTGATGTTGGAGCCGAGACAGAAAACCGGAATCTCGGAAAATGATGGAATTATCATAGAATTCAAGGTACAGGACGAGGACGAGAAGGAGCTGTCGGACACGGTGCAAAGCGCCCTGAAACAGATTGACGAGAAGAATTATCAGGCAAATCTGGCCGCCAAAGGGATTCCCGGGGAGCGTATCCGGAAATACGGCTTCGCGTTCTGCGGAAAGAGAGTATTGATTGGGGCAGGCGCCCATAAGACAGTCAACTGAAACTTTCCCTGTACTTTTCCCGCCATGCGTGATAAAATAGCCTATATACCAATTGCCGGACAGCCTGCATTGCCGGATTTACTACATTGCAAAACATCTGAGGGGCCATGGGACTGTAACGGAAGAGTAGGAGGCGTATTATGGAAACAGAAATCAAGAACAATATCACGGAAGTGGAGGAGGCTGCTGAAAAGCCTGCGGAGAACCCTGCAGGAGAAGGAACCGCGGCGGCGTCCAATGCACCGGCAGAACCCGTGGAAACCATGGCAGACTACGACAAGGAGCTGGAGGCATCCTTCCGCAAGATTAACGAGGGAGATATTCTTTCCGGTACAGTGATTCATGTCAGCGAGGAAGAAGTTACACTGGATTTGAATTACTATGCTCCCGGTGTCATCAAGGCTGCAGACATGAGCAAGGATCCGTCTTTTTCACTTGTAAATGATGTACATGTAGGCGATAAGATAGAGGCCACCGTGATAAAGAGGGACGACGGAGCGGGCAATATCCTTCTGTCCTGTGCGGAGGCGAAGGAAGTGCTGGGCTGGGATAAGCTGAACACTTATCTGGAGGAGAAGGCCATTCTGCCTGTAAAGGTCAGCGAAGTCGTCAATAAGGGCGTGGTTGGGTACCTGGAGGGAATCAGGGGCTTTATTCCCGCGTCTCATCTGGCATTGTCCTATGTGGAGGATCTGAGTACCTTTGTGGGGCAGACCCTGGATGTGCGCGTGATCACCGTGGAGAAGGAGAAGAAGAAACTGGTGCTTTCCGCCCGGGATGTGCTGAAGGAGAGAGAGGCGGAGAAAATGAACCAGAAGATCGCCATGATGGCTCCCGGCACCGTTCTGGAAGGAAAGGTGGAGAGCCTGATGCCTTACGGCGCATTTGTGGACCTGGGGGGCGGCTTAAGCGGCCTGGTACATATTTCCCAGATCAGCCAGAAACGCATTAAGAATCCTTCCGAAGTGCTGAAGGAAGGCGACACGGTTAAAGTCAAGGTGCTGAATACCAACAATAACAAGATCAGCCTGAGCATGAAGGCCGTGGAGGAGAATTCGGAACCTGAACCTATAGAGGAGAAGGTTGCGGCGCAGTACAGCTCCGGGAAATCCGTGGGAACCTCTCTTGGGGATTTGCTGAAAGGCCTGAAATTGTAATTTTTATGAAGACGGCCAGCCGGTGACTTCAATGGTCATTAACAGGCACGCGGCAGCAAACCCTGTGCAACAGGACAGCATTTGGGTTCCGGCGTGCGGGTAGGGTACTTGACAACGAAATCTTGCATATAGCGGCAAAATTTTGCTTCCGGTTTATCCGGGTTAGGGAGCGGTCAATTGCCGCTCCCTATTTTTACAGGTATGTGTCTGACTGCGGTAAGCGTCGGAGCGTGCGGAATGTACATGGTGTGGGCAATGAGGTTTGGGAAAGGAGAGGACAGAATGGATACTACCATGATTATAGAAACCATAGGCTATGTTGGCTCGGCGTTGGTGCTGGTGTCGTTTTTAATGGCCTCCGTGGTGAAGCTGCGGGTGATCAATTCTGCAGGCGGGCTGATTTTTGCGGTGTATGCGCTGCTGATTCACTCTTATCCCACAGCGCTGATGAATTTCTGCCTGGTGGGAATCAATCTCTATTATCTGGCCCGCCTGCGTCATCCGGACAGGAGCTACACCCTTATTGAGGAAAAAAGGGACAGTTCCATGCTGCAGGCTTTCCTGGAACACTACGGAGAGGACATTGCGGGCTGTTTTCCCGGGAACCGGGTTGCTGTGGAAGACACGGATGTAGTCTGCCTGATCTGCCATCATATGACGCCTGCAGGCATTCTGCTTGGAAAGAGGCGGGAAGGCGGCGTCCTGGAAATTCTGCTGGACTATACCACGCCGGAGTACAGGGATTGTTCTGTGGGAAAATATCTGTATTCCCGCCTGCCGGAAATGGGGGTGCAAAGCCTGGTTTATACAAAGGAACCCCTGAAGCATGAAGCCTATCTGAAGAAAATGGGCTTTATCCGGGAAAAGGGCATGTATGTGAAGCAGATAACAAACGGAAAGACAAATTAGAATGTTTGCAATTATGTGAAATGCGGTTTCAGTATGGAAACGGACAGCTGACGGAAATTCAGCGGAATATACGCAGAAATGAGGATGAGTATGGATATTGTGGAAAATGTTGAGAAAATCAGGGAATACAGGGAGCGTGCCAGGCAGCTGGTGGAACAGATGACCCTGGAAGAGAAGGTGGATCAGACCATGAATAAGGCTCCGGCGGTGGAGCGGCTGGGCATCAGAGCCTACAACTGGTGGAACGAGGCGCTTCACGGCGTGGCAAGGGCAGGGGTGGCCACCGTATTTCCCCAGGCCATCGGGCTTGCGGCAACCTTCGACGAGGAATTGCTGGAACAGGTAGGCGACGCCGTCTCCACGGAGGGCAGGGCCAAGTTCAACATGCAGCAGGCGGAGGGAGACACCGGTCTCTACAAGGGCCTGACATTCTGGTCTCCCAACATTAATATCTTCCGGGATCCCAGGTGGGGCAGAGGGCATGAGACATTTGGGGAGGATCCCTATCTGACTTCGCGGATGGGCATCGGCTATATCAAGGGCCTTCAGGGGCATGATGAAAAGTTTTTGAAGGCGGCAGCCTGTGTGAAGCACATAGCCGTTCACAGCGGGCCGGAGGGAATACGCCACAGCTTCAATGCGGTGGTGGGAAAGCAGGATTTGTACGAAACCTATCTGGCCGCCTTCAAGGCCTGTGTCCAGGAGGGGCATGTGGAAGCAGTGATGGGGGCTTACAACTGTATCAACGGTGTACCCTGCTGCGGCAACCATGAACTGCTGGAGGACATCCTCCGGGGTGAATTCGGATTTGAGGGGCATGTGGTCAGCGATTGCGGCGCCATCTGGGACTTCCATGAGGGGCATCATATTACGGATACACCCATGGAGTCGGCGGCAATGGCCATGAACAACGGCTGCGACCTAAACTGCGGAGGCATGTACCAGTTCCTGAAGCAGGCAGTGCGGGAAGGCCTGGTGGATGAGAAACGCCTGGACGAGGCTCTGGTGAACCTGTTTGCCGCCCGTATGAAGCTGGGCGTGCTGGACAAGAGAGAGGAAAATCCTTACGACAGGATTCCTTACAGCGTGGTGGACAGCGAGCCTATGCGGAAGCTGAACCGGGATGCGGCGGCGAAGAGCGTGGTGCTGCTGAAAAACGAAAACGGTATCCTGCCGCTGGATAAGGCTTCCGTCAAAACCATCGGCGTCATTGGGCCCAATGCCAATAACCGGAAGGCCCTGGTGGGCAATTACGAGGGAACGGCGTCCAGATACTGGACCATATCCGAGGGCATTCAGGAGTATGCGGGAAATGACATTCGCGTCATGTTTTCGGAAGGCTGCCATCTGTACCATGATAAGGTGGAAGGCCTTGCAGAGAGGCATGACCGGCTGGCAGAGGTAAAGGGCGTCTGCCAGTGCAGCGATGCGGTAGTGGTTTGTATGGGACTGGATGCCGGGCTGGAGGGCGAGCAGGGCGATGCCAACAATGAATACGGCAGCGGAGATAAGCCGAACCTGAACCTTCCCGGGCTTCAGCAGGATATACTGGAAGCCGTTTACGCCAGCGGAAAACCCACAATCCTGGTACTGCTGTCAGGCAGCGCGCTGGCGGTGAACTGGGCGGATGAGCATATACCGGCGATTCTGCAGGGATGGTATCCCGGCGCGGAGGGCGGACGTGCCATTGCGGAGATCCTGTTCGGAGAGAGATGTCCCGAAGGGAAGCTGCCTGTCACATTCTATCGTTCCTGTGAGGAGCTGCCGGATTTTGAAGATTACAATATGAAGGGAAGGACTTACCGGTATATGACGGGTGAGGCGCTGTACCCCTTCGGATATGGATTGTCATACACGAGGTTTGCCTATGGAAAGGCGGAAGCAGATTCGTATCAGGTGACGGAAAAGGGTGTTACCATACGTGTTGCGGTGAAAAATACCGGTTCCATGGCAGGCGGCGAGACGGTGCAGGCCTATGTGAAGATTGAGCGGGACGGTACGCCGAATGCCCAGTTGAAGGGAATCTGCAAGCTGCATCTTGCTCCGGGTGAGGAGAAGGAGGCGGTACTCTATCTTCCTGCAGAGGCCTTCGGACTGTATGACGAGGACGGGAAATTTCAGATTGCGGAAGGAACGGCCAGCGTATTCATAGGCGGACAGGCTCCGGATTCCAGAAGCGAGAAGCTGACGGGATACAGGGTGGAAAAACTGGAATTTTCGGTTTTGGGCGTAAAATAAGAACAAATGGTGCGGGAAAAAGGCATCGGTGATAAGCTGGAAATTTCGGTTTTAAATGCAAAATAAGGACAAATGGAGCGGGAAAAAATACCGCGTGGATAAGCTGGAGTTTTCGGTTTTGAATGCAAAATAAGGATAAAGGGTGCAGGAAAAGATACCGTGTGGAGAAGCTGGACTTTTCGGCCTTGGGCGTAAAATAGGACAAATGGTGCAGGAAAAAGCACTGGTGAAAAGCTGGACTTTTCGGTTTTGAATGTAGAATAAGACGAATAGTGCAGGAAAAAGGCATCAGTGAAAAGCTGGAGTTTTCGGTTTTGAATGCAAAATAAGACAAATGGTGCAGGAAAAAGCATCGGTGAAAAGCGGGAAAGTTGGTTTGAGACAGCAAGAACGCAGCAGAAGGGAGAGAGCATATGCCGCCAATCCATATATTGATGAAGCCCGCTTCCGGGCTGTGCAATATGCGGTGCAGATACTGTTTTTATGCGGATGAAATGGATAACAGAAGCCGGGCGTCCTACGGGTTTATGAGCCGGGAAACGCTGGAAAATGTCATACGCAGCCTTCTGGAATTTGCGGAGGGGGAGTGTACCGTTGCCTTCCAGGGAGGGGAACCCACGCTGGCAGGGCTGGATTTCTATAGAGAATGCCTGGAACTGGAGAAAAAATATAATCGGAAAAATGTCAGGATATCTCACGCCCTGCAGACGAACGGATTTCTGCTGGATGAACATTGGTGTGCTTTTTTAGCGGAAAACCATTTTTTGGTGGGACTGTCCGTGGACGGTATCAAGGCAACGCACGACGCGTTTCGGCGGGACGCGGAGGGGAAGGAGACATATTTTCACACGCTGAAGGCCGCGGATATGCTGAAGAAAGCAGGTGCGGAATTTAATGTGCTGACAGTGGTGAACGGAAAAACGGCGCCGAAAATCGGTAGAATATACGAGAATTACCGGAAGCTTGGCTTTTCCTGGCAGCAGTATATAGCCTGCCTGGATCCGGTCTGGGAGAAAAGAGGCGTACAGGAGTATTCTCTGACACCCAGGGCGTACGGGCAGTTTCTCATCGAACTCTTTGAACTGTGGTATCTGGATTTTTGGAAAGGGCAGCAGCCTTATATCCGGCAGTTCGAGAATTACGTGGGGATGCTGATGGGACAGATGCCGGAGTCCTGTGAGCAGAGGGGTGTATGCAGCTTTCAGAGCGTAGTGGAGGCTGACGGCAGCGTATATCCCTGTGATTTTTACTGCCTGGATGAATACAGGGTGGGCAATCTGAATGAAGATGCATTTGTAGTCATATGGCAGAGGCTGATGGACAGCGGTTTCCTGCAGGCTTCTGCCGAACAGGCGCAGCAGTGCGGGAAATGCCCGTACCTCAAAATCTGCCGGGGCGGATGCCGCAGGCACAGGGAGCAGGCGGGGGATGGGCTTGGACTGAATTATTTCTGTGAGTCCTACCGGATGTTTTTTGACGCCTGCCTGCCCAGGTTGAAGAGGATTGCGGCGGCATGTATGAGGCGTTAATGTGAAAGCTGCGGGACTTGCGATGCCTGCTGCGGATGAACGTATGAAAACGGTTGGCATGTAAAGTTTGACAGCAATTTTTAAATGTGCTATAGTTATTTTGTTAAATCTGCCCATACTTTTCCACCTTTGGATTCTGCGATGCCGGAAATATGAAATGCTGAGATATGAAATGCCGGAATACGAAATTTCGGAAAAGTGAAATGCCGAAATATGAAATGCCGAAATATGAAATGCCAGAAAAAGTGAAATGCCGAAATACGGAATTTCGGAAAAGTGAAGTGCCGAAATATGAAATGCCGGAAAAGTGAAATGCCGAAATACGAAATTTCGAAAAAGTGAAGTGCCGAAATATGAAATGCCGGAAAAAGTGAAATGCTGAAATACGAAATATTGGAAATATAAAGTGCCGGTTACATGGAAATACATGCACCGGTGTGCCGGTCCGGGCAGGATGCGGCAGGAGGAATGGGGCGGTATGGCCGGATTTGGGACGGGTAAAATCAATATAACTTCTCGGAATCTCAATGAATGAGATTCCAACCGAAGATTGACAACTGAA
>CAIGRU010000535.1_pt1 | contig 25257 bp, 28 predicted proteins | sample 7351341 | NCBI WGS metagenome assembly CAIGRU01
GGTATTCTCCGTTTTCTAAATACTTAATCGTTTTCTCCATCAACGATTCCCCTTTGTAAAATGTTTTTAAAATCTATAAACTCTTGAAAAAATAAAGCCCTCATTACGGACTTTAGGGTCCATTCATAACCGTATGAATGAATTGTTTTTCGTTTGTATTTCTAAAACATAGAAGGGAGTCGAACCCTTCGATGCTCTCAACTAATTAGTCAGTAATGTACTTGTAAGTTGCCATCTTTCCTTCTTCGTCTGGCATTAAGTCAAACTTAAGTGAAAGAGAGGTTGCCTTAGTTGCATCTTGACCAATAGTGAATGTTCCTTCTGGCTTTGCGTTCGTGTAGTGAATTTGTGATACGTGGTCTTCACCATTTTGTTGATCACGAATAATGCAATCTGCATAAATTTCAAAGTTGTCAGCAAACTTTTCTGCTTCAACAGTAAATTCGCTAACACCGTCAACATTAGCAGCGTAGTAAACTACGTATTTTGCACCAACCGGCGCAGCATCAGATAATTGAATCAAGCCACCTTCAAGTACCTTGAAGTTCAATCCATTAGCAGAAATAACCTTTGCGTCAGCAGTTGCCTTCTTGATTGCATCTTCTGTTGCCTTTACTGATTCCCCAGCAGTTTCAGTACCACGAGCAGCAGTAGTAATTACAACTTCTGCTGATTTAGGAGAGTTACCATTGTTATTAACAGCAACTACAACATACTTGTATTGCTTTTCTGGAGTTAAGTCAGAATCGCTGTATGAAGTTCCAACTGGTTGACCAATTTGGATTCCATCACGGTAAACTACATAAGAAGTTGCACCTTGAGTTGCAGGCCATGTAATTTCTGCGGTAGTATCCTTAGCTGATACAGAAACTTCTGTAGGCATTGCAGGAATAGTTCCTTCACTACCATCCATTAATTGCGGAACGTTTTGTTCGTGAGTTAATCCATCAGCTTCCAATTTGAATACTGATACAGTACCGTCAAGCGGCTTGTTGGCTAACCGAATTTGACGATCCTTGTTAAGTTGGAATCGTTCATTCTTAAACATTTCGCTTGCACCTTGGTGTAATTCATCACCAGCTACAAGAGCCAATAGTCTAAGATCAAACAATTCCGTTTCCATAGTTAACGTACCAGTCCGAGCGCTATCCCAAGCAATTGCGTTAACGCCCTTTTTCTTAGCCCATACACGGTCAGACTTCCATTCAGCACTAGTAGTGTTGGCATAGTCTGCCTTTAAAATTGGTTGCATAGTACCCCGCTTAACAATGATGATGTTAGCGGCATCTTTCATACCGTAAGTAGCCATTTATTACTTCACCTCATATAGAGTTTTATTTTTTTAATTTGACTAGGGTGACTTCATCACTCAGGTCAGTTAATTTCATATCTTTTGTATCGAATTTTTCAGAGGCATAAATTTCGAATTCTCTATCATTGGCACGTAGCTTTGAATAGGCACTTAAAGTATTAAAAAATTGATAATAAGTCATATTTCCCATATTTTCGAAAGATAAATACGAAGGAGCAATAGCTTGTAGTAGAAGCATTTTGTCTCCTAGTCCTTCACTCTTCTTTTTTTGAAGTTTAGCTATTCTTCCTTTGTACAAATTCATCCATATCTGGCATTGATGTGGGTGCTTACTAATATTCTTAGGTGCAATTAGTTCTTCATTCGGTTCACTTAAAGTAATCATTCGAATGTAATTGCAAAACTGCTCATATTCAGTTCTATCAATCACCCAATTAGCTTTCTCATTAATAATTTTGTGATTTGATAACGCTCTGAAGTCATTAATATCAGTCTTTGTCCAATAAGCAAGACCATTAACAATTACGTTTAAGAGATCCATTCCTTCTCCAAACATCATTTGACCAGCAACCTTTGACATATTATCGTCAAACGCCATATCTAGAAATGACGGGAATTTCTCTTCAATCTCATCAACTTCGCTTGGAGCGCCACTGAATTGTTCTCTAACACTAGTGACAAACACCCTGGTAAATATCATGAATTCGTTATATTCACCAAATGCCAGCTCTGAAATAGTGGGAATTTTGATGTATAGTGATTCGTTAATCGGGACTTTTGAACTTAAAATAAGTTGATCATAATTTACTTCCATTACATTTCACTTACTTAAAGTCATAAACTCTCATCATTAATTGGTATCCACCAAATTTGTTATTCTGTTCCCATAATTCGCTCAAACCACCAATTCGAAGCTCTCCCATACCATAATTTCGCGAATCGGAAAAGATGTCGTAGATTCGTTCAAGTAACTTATCTTGTCTTTGTCCCTCATCGATATCCATAATTTCGTTATCAACTAAAATGTAGAAATACAGATATCCAATTACGTATGTGTCAGAGTATTGGTAATGAACTTCCTGTGGAGCAAATCCAGCAATACCCATTCCGATAAACGACTGCTGATCCATAACGACATTCTTTGTATACCTAGTTGGAAAGACTCTCCGATTATTAGAATTGCTATCAACCAATTCAACCTTTTGCTCCTCTGTTAAAGAGGGTCTGCTTAAAGCATCAGACGAGTTATACCAAAGCAATTTTGAAATCTCATCGTCCATTGCCACTGCTTCTAAAACACGTTGCTTCCATTCCCCAATCATTGCGATTGATGATGTATTGTAGTGTTCTTTATCTGGTAATTTTGTTGCCGGCACAGTCGTTCACCTTCTTTCTTTATCCAAATTTTTTAATAACTTTAATTGCTATATTTTTGATCTCACCATTAACTGTAGCTGCGATCGTAAATGTCTTTCCTACATACCGAAAATCATCTTTTATGCGAATTGATATTTTTTTCTCGTCTTTTTCAAGAACATAAAATGGATTAGTATCATCAATGCCTTCTAGAATCCAATTGGATGCGCTTTCGTTTTCATCTAAATTAACTAGCTGATATTCATATGTGCGACCCAGCCGTGCCCGTTGTTCACCTTCGATATTCCATCTAGTTGGTTCTAAAGGCTTGTCATCTTTTTTACCGTCTTCGTTTTCTTCTGAGACACCATTGCCTTTGTAGTAATCAGCAATCTCAAGTTCAAAATTATCGGTTTCTGGATTCTTAGTATCCTCATCTAATAACCAACTAATTAAACCCGTTCGAGAAACAAAATCAGTAAATTCAATTTTGTATGCTTGGCCGGCAACTAGTAATCTAGTACCGACCTTTACGGCTCTAGTCTCAGGCGTGTCTTTTATATAAATCGACATCTTTCCATTAGCTAACGGAAGATGATTACCTGAGAAAGAAACACCTAATGTATAAAGCGTCTGGTTTTGCACATACGCTCCCCAACCTTTACCGTGATTGCAGATAGTTTTGTTATCTTTATCAACCAACCACTTAATTGTTCTATTGATATGCTTAATCTTTAATTGTTGATGTGTCGGAATAGTTTTGTATTCCTCAGTAAACACAAGCCATTGAGTGTCTCTCCAAGTAACGTAAGAACCTACTCCAATTTCAACCGAATTAGGGACAACTATATATTTGTCATCTGACAAATCTTTATTGTTGCTTTGCGATTGATCTTGGAACACTGCTTGTGCAGGCTTGCCGTCAATGAGGCACTCACTTCTAGTTAGCGTGTTTTCAAAATATAAATCGAAATCACGTTGAGCTTGTTTATACGCCCTAGCTCGTTTTGTGCTACCATTAACCATCATCTTTTTTCTATAGGTATCTGAAAAATTACTCATTTCATATCCCCATATAGTTCTTGATTAGCATATTCAATACGATTAACAGTTGTACGAATTTCATTAGATAACTGCTTTTCCATAGACTGTAGCCTATCAAGATATTGATATCCTTGAGTTGAGGCATAATCACGATCACCAATAGACTTTCTCATCAGCTCTTGTGAATGTTTCTGTTCTCGCACCCATTCAAGTTTCATAGCCTTGGCAAGCAAAATGATTTCATATCGTTTCAGTTTAAAATTGAAACGCTTCTTTTCAATTTCATCGTCAAAGAAATCAGCTGAAATATAGGTTGCCAATGCAATTCTTCCAGCATCCATATATCCATACAAACGTTCTTCCAATTCATCGTTATCCATTTGATATAGATCATATGAATCAACAGAATTCAAAAAAGATTTATATACCTCTTCGTAATACGTGTAATTGGGGTCTTTTGTTTCATCCATTAATTAAATTACCCCCTTCGTAATACTTAGCGATCCTCATCGAAAGTAGCTTCAATATCACTCCAGAAATCTTCACGTACATCCTTGGGACGTGTCTTTTGAATTAACTTAGTCTTATCTCTATTGACAAGTTGTCCTGTCTTATAAAGTTCAACTGAAGTATTAATAACTGTAGGACGCATTTTGGACTTTAATGCTTCTTCAAACTCATCTACGTCAGAATCAACAATGAAGTCTTCAAAGTCATCAATAACAATCTCATCTTCCTTGTTGGCTTCTTCTTCGTTTAATTCTTCAATTAGATCAAAGTATTCAAGATAAACATCATCAATACGTAATCCTCTTGCTACATCCATGATTGAAACGTCGTCATCGTTTACTGCTGTAATAACTAGTTTCATATTTGCTAAATACTTCTTAAGTTGTCTAAGTTCACGATATGATACGTATTCCTCATCACCGTGTTCATTCAACTCTATTGACATATCACCGCTTCTTGATTCCCAAACAAACATACCGTATGTATTGTTTGCAATAACGATTTCTGTATCCTTATCAATCGACTTTCTCTTGCGTCGTTGACTTGTTCTTTGTGACATTAATTACACCCTCTCTCGCCTCAGAGTCACTAAAGATTAAGTGGGAGTCGAACCCACCCAATCTAAGGAATTAAGCCAAACTAGCCATTCCATATACCTTTAATTGGAGAACTGAAACACCAAGTTTTTCTTGAGTTTCAAAGCCCATTTGTAAGTCGTTACGGCTTGTGTTTTCTGGTTCAATAGTCCGAGAATCACCTTCCATAACAACACCGATAATCTTTTCACCTTCAGGTAATACCAATACCTTAGTGTCATCCAAAGCAAATTCGTCTGAATTTACCTTAAATGCTTGTGGAATTTCAATAAGTTTCAAACCACGAACAACTCCAAGGAAGCCGTTAGTGTTAAGTTCGTCCTTCATTGAACCTGAGTAAAGTTGTACATTTGCCATATCAGCAATCTTACTCAATGCTGCCTTAGTACCGTACAAAGCAACTTCGTGGTTTGATTTAGTCTTAATACGTTGCGCTAATTCAATTAACTTGTCTAAGTTTGCTGAACCTTCAACCTTGTCCTTAGCATCAAGCATTGTGTATGACTTAGTTAAAGCATCACCAATGGTTGCTTGAATGTGTTGAACGAATGCTTCAGCTACACGGTCAACAAGTGCGTTCCAGTCAATATCACCAGCCATGAATTGATCAAATTCAGCGTATACAGCTGCACCGAACCATTCGGTTTCAATAGTGAATGACTTGTTAGTAATAGTTTGCCGACGCATATCATTAGCACCAGCAGCTACACGACCAACACGGATCGCACGCGGATCTTGAACTTCAAATAATGGCTTGTCACCAAGTGCAACAGTACGAATATCAGCAATGCCATCGAATTGGGTAGTTAATAGAGTGGGCATAACTGCATCGATAGCAGTTGAGATAATTTCAAATACGTCGTACTTGTGCTTTTGCCATGAGTAAACATCATATTTACCGCCCAAAGCGTCTTTAATTGCGTTACGTAGAGCGTCTTGACCTGAAACTTCGTCAAATTCAAGGTTGCGGTTAAAGTAAAGGTCACGAGCTAATTTTTGTAAGTCTTTCTTTTCAACCAAAATATATCCCTCGTTTCTTATTTATCGAATTGCAATGACATAAACGTCACCGTCAAAGCCGTGTGCTTCTTGGCCGATTAGCATAGCGATTCCTTTACCGCTTGCAGCCTTCTTGAAACCTAAACCGTTATCACCAACAGTTAATGCATCGCCAACTTTAGCGCCTGAAACGAGGTCAGTTGTTACAGAGAGAACGTCACCCTTTTCTAAGTGATAAGCACGCGCTGTACTTCCAGCCTTTGCTTCGTACTTACCTAAATCAAAGTGTGGATCTCCATATGAAATTGGTGCTTCTGCAACGAATACATCGGCAGATGCTTCGTCTGTCGCCTTAGTAACCAAACGACTTTCGCCATCGTCACCAAGGACACCCAAGGTTACAAATTGACCTTGAGGTAAATTTTCTGTAGCTACAACTGATTCGATATGAGCCGTAGCCTTAATCTTGTCTAAAAATACTTTAGCCATAAATCTAATTAACCTACTTTCTTGTTAAATTAATTACTTATGGAAGAGTGCGTTGGCCGACCCATATCCATAATCTTGTTTCGAATTAAGATTGACTGCCTTTACTCCACCACGACTTGAAGTTGGAGTTATTGTCATTTCCTTCTTGTGAGTCGTATACAGTGCAAAGGCGATCTCTTTTTCAATTTCTTCAGGAGTCTTAGCTTCAAATTGAGCTTTGATCTCCTTGATTTGATCTGCTGTTAAATCATCTTCAGCATTCTTTAAGGACTCTTCTTTTGCTTGCATTTCAATCCCAGACTTAAATGCCTTCAGTTCTGCAAGTTGTGCTTGTAGGTTCTTAACTTTTGCACGGTTATTCTCAACTTCTGTCTTCTCAGATTCTGTTAAGTAGGTTGGGAAAACCTCTGTTTTATCACCTAACTTGATTGAGTCATCAGCGTTTACCGTGTAAGGAATGCTGAAGTATTGTGAATCGTTTAATTCATATCCAGAGACACGAACGATACCGTAGTCACCGAATACAGAAACAATGCTTGTGTACACATCTGCGTCGTTGTATTGTTCCCGTACCTGTTGTAAGAACGACATTTCTCGGTCGCTTAATGACAATTCAAATTGAGCTTTCTTCTTTTTCTTGTCATCAGTTCCGCAAGCAAACTTCTTCTTATCTTCTGGATCATCGTCATCTTCACTGTCGTCAGATCCGTCTTCTTCGTTATCGTTGTCGTCTTCTTCTTTTTTGAAAGCGCTTTCATTTTTGTTTAAAGAAATAGTGTCTTTATCGTCCTTGTCGGCAGACATTTCTACATCATCTTCTGTGCCTTCATGTTCATCACTTGAAGCCTTATCTGATGTAGAACTGTCTGTTGATGCAGGACTAGCCTTAGCCTTGTCATCTTCTGCCTTTGCAGGTTCGGCTGGTTTAGAAGCGCTACTGGTAGCAGATGAAGCTGGTGTAGCAGACTTTCCTTCTTCGCTTGTAGCTGAAGAGCTAGGTGTTGCTACTACTGATTCATCATCTTGCTTTTTCTTAGTTGCCAAACTGTTCTCTCCCTTCTCAGCCGAAAATTCGGCTAACATTTCTTCGAAAGTTGACTTAAAGTCTTCTTTACTAAATATTGTGGATATTGTTGAACCTGCCATTGCTGGTGGAACATCATCGCCAAGGATACATAGTCCAGTGAAACGTGCATTAGTAAATACCATGCGTCCCCTATCGTCTGTGTATCCTTCAGCGTCTCCCACTTCCATCGATTGACCCTTAGAACCATTCGCATCTTTGAACAGTTCCATTGCGTCAACGAATCTTGTCCAGAGATAACCATTAGTAACAAGCCATTCTTTACCACCTGTGGTTTCAAAATGTGCATTGTTATCCTCTGGAATAAACCCATACGCATGAGTGGCAAACGATAATTTGAACTTGTCGTCTTTAAGCGTTAATCGTTTTTCATGACCTCTGAAGTCTTCTTCGTTGTCGTCGTTGACTCCCACATATCCCAAAATCGGAATATTTGCTAATGATGGGACCATATTTTCTAACACATCGTAAGAAAATACAGAGTTATTAAGGTTCTCACCCGTATGAGCAATATAGATTTTTACTTTTTGAAAACGTGAATCGTTATCTAATCCCTCTGTTTTCTCAAAGTGAGTCGGTAGTTTTACCGTTGTTACATCAATCATTATTGCTATACCTCACATCTTTTATAGAGCATCATCTAGACGGTCAGTATCATCTGTTGGATTATCTGTTTCTGGCCGTCCTACTTTGCCTTTATTAGGGTTATTCGAAACAGTTGGTGCCTTTACCACATTAGGCTTATTGTTCTGCGCAGAGGCATCCTTACTAGAAAGAGTATTTGATGTTGGCTTCACTACCATAAGTGAATCAATATCAAGAACCTGTTGTTCAAACGCAAGCTGTGAAACAACCTGAATCGGGCTAAATCCACACGCTGCTAAATAATCCATTCTTGATCCGCCATAACTTAGCTGATCTTTGTAATTAGCGATGTCATCTTTTAATGTGAAGTTAGATTCACGAATGAACTTAATGTTCCAAGTGATCTTACTTTTAGTCTTAATTTGAGTTAATTCATAATCGTAATAGTTCTCTAGCATCGGAAATAGGTTTGTATATACCCAATTGGCGTCTTTCTTTATCGATAACTTAACGATATTTGAACTTGTTGTATCGCTACCGAATAATGGAGCGCTAACTCCTAAGTCATAAAACAATTGGCCTAGACCATTTTCTACAGACTCATAGACCCCTTCATTACCTGAACCCTTCAATGGAACATTTGTAATTGTTGAAGCAGATGTTACTGGAACAACACCTTCTGGCATTCTGTTTCTCATCTGCTCATCCATAATTTTGGCAACCTTTAACGAAATAGTTGGTTCGCCATTAGAATCAGTAGGTATTTTTGAATGAATAATTCGTACTGTATCAAGCTTATCTTTGATATCGATATTTTCTTTTGCCTGTGCTAGAGATAAAGCATCTGCTAAAGCTCCTGCAAACGGAGAAATAGCAGTTCCACCGTTGATTAATGAACCTTGATCAAAGGTAAAAGCCATACCATCATCTGATACGTAATACCATTTACGGTCATACCATTTAGTTTCATCATCGGTGCTACCGTTATGATATGTGTCATACGCTTGTTGCAACTCTTTTGGCAACGAGTCTCTAACTTCTGCTTTCAACTTTGAAATATCTAGGCGGTACCTATATACCCCATTTTCCATATTCGTTATCCGACACCACTCAACAGGGAATTGCATATATCCAACTCCAGTTGTGTCTTGAATCTTATAAAAGAATGACACACCTTGAATCAATGTTTCCCTAAAGAAATATGGTGCATAGAATGGAATGTTTAATTGATTAATGCCATATGCAATATCAATAAAGTCATCATGCATTGTATTTGCATCCAACTCATATTGCTTATTCCCTAAAACGGGATAAATTGAATAGTTATATGTTGGATGTGCTTGGTAATAATCAATTACACGGCCGATTACACCGTTACTGATATAGGCTTGTCTTAGCGTCGCAGCTATGTTTGCGAAGTTATCTGACGGTCTTTGCAGATATCCTTTAATGCTTGACTTATCCGTTGTCGCAGTTGTCGTTGATTTAAACCGGCTCTTAGGATCTGCAAGAGCAGCTGCATACGATTCATTTCGTTTACGAATAGCAGCTATGCTTTTATTACGTGCTTGTCTGCGTTGTTGTAAAGTACGCCGTCTTTGCGCCAAATTTTCACCACCTAAATCATAAAGTATTCAATGAGATTGCTATTATCTTCTTTTAGATCTTTTTCTAGTTCATTAGCATAGTAGTTACAATATGCTATGGAACTGTACCTATCTTTTGTTGTTGTTCCGACTTCATAGATCTTAATCATTCCAGCACGAACTAAATATTCGAGGTTAACCAATTCATTAACCAGTGCTGTTGCTTGGACGTATGGATACAATGTCCTAACTTGGTCTTCTGCTGACAACTTGCGGAACGACTTAGAGGCTTGAAGTTCTTCTCGCTTTTGAATATCATTCATTGGAAGTCTTAATTTACCGTTCTCGATAACACTCTTTAAACCAACTGCAATTTCGTGATTAAATGCCGCATTAGCTTTAACTGTATATACGCACTTAATTCCTCTAGTTTTTGTTCTGTCATTCGTTTCGTCATCATTGATACAGGCCCACGCTGGATATTCAACGTCTCGCTTCTTGTCAGTAAGAATCGTTGTACATGCATCAAATACCCCTAGTCCGTTACCATTGGCATCCATAACGACATAATCAGCTTCAAAATCGTAATATAGTTGTTTCAATCGAATAGCTAAGTCTTCAGAAGAGATAGAGTCTTGTATGCTTTCTAGATATACAACTTGTCTCTTATACTCTTCACCGTCACGTAGCAATCTCATTAACGTGAACGCTGACGTATCATTTTTAACTTGTTTATTACCACCCATCAAGGCGATATCCAATGCAACGATTCGAATCTCGTTAACTTTATCTATTCTCTTGAAATTAGATAGGTTCCGAGGATTTGATTTTGCTTTGTTTTCAACATATTCCTCATCTGTCGGGGGCATGAATGTCTTGTTTAATGTTCTTATTTTGTTTAAAGGATCCAACTTAAAGTAAGCTTTTTCCTTTTCACCAATAAACAAGGCTTCATACTCCATATCAAATCCTGTTTGATTAAAATCATCTGCCTTTCGCAAATTATCAATACGGCTTCTTTGTAGAAGTTTATGGTGCATTGATAATTGATATGGCAATAGGGCAACAAAATATTCTGTATTACCCTTGCACATTTCCTTTAAGTATTTCTTAAAAGAAGTCCATATCCAGTGCGATTTAAACCATGCAGATGAAATATAAATTTCTTTGTTTTCTTCTGTTTTATAATCCTTATATTCTGGTTTTCTTAAATAGCCTGGTTGACGTGCAACGTTAAGCATGGGTTGTAGAACCTTTTCAACAACGTCTTTGTCAATCATTCTAAATTCATCACAAACCAAAATATTGCCACGCAATCCACGTGAATTATCATTTGACGTAACTGCTTGAATCTTTGATCCATTTGGAAACGTCACCGATGTATCATTCAATGAATTTCTAATATTTTTTATATTCCCAATTTCGTACCTTACAGCAGGATAATTGTTATATAGTTGAACTATCTTTTCTGTAATTATCTTTCCAGCCTGTCCTCGGGTACCAGAAGCTAATATGATATTGCTTCCAGGGTACAAAATACATCTCACAATACAGAAGATAGCTATAAGGAATGACTTCCCTTGCCCCCGGGCTGCTATGTACATAAAGAAATTTGATTTTCCCATCATATACATCAATATCTTCTGGTATAAAAACAAATGGATTCCTAAATACTGTTTTACGAACGTCTGAGGATTCTTTCTCCAAAATCCTACCCATTCCATTAAATTCTCTTCCCTCTTCTGGAAGTAATTTAGACGTTCTTCACGACTTCTATTACTTGTCGTCTGTGTCATCATATAGACTCTCGACTTCTTTCTCGTCTGCCATGCCTAGATTTCTTCTCATTGGGATAATGAACCATTTAAGAATATATTTCATGATGCCCGATGCATCTTCAAATTCTTCACGGTCTGGAACAGGTTTTGTTGTTTCCCATTTCTGAATTCTTTGACCTAAACTTTCTCCAGAGTCATCTTTTGCATTAAGTACTGAATCGAATCCTAATTCTTTGAGATCATCATTGTATGATTTTCGCAATTGCGTGATAGCCTTAAAATCACCATCATGCAAGGCTTTATTTAACACATCTTTCAATTTAACGTTTTGAATGTATCGCTCCAATTCCAAAGAGGTGGTAGCAGCTTTGATCGCCATAAGACCCTTAAGGGCAGTTTCAAAATAGGCGTATTCTTCCTGACTATATCCATCTCCCCAACGCTGAATAATGTTATTTGTAACTTTGAATTCCTTTGACATGCTTTCATTTAATCCGTCTTCAGAAAATTCAGAGTCTCTAAATGTTTCAAAGCGCTTAAAAGGAGCCAAACGTTTCATATACAATCCAAATGACACGCTATCGTTACCCTTAACTAAATCAACGACTAATCGTTCAATATATGGTAGATTTGTCAACTGACACACTTGTATTACTGATTCCTTATCTTTGAAATCTGCCAAATTGTTCGCACAGTCTTTGCAAATTGAGTAACCATCTTTTAAGAACGCATTCTTATGCTTTAGTAATTGATTGGGGCGTTTTTCTTCCCCACATACAATACATACTTGTTTCATAACAATATCTTTACAAAATGCTATACACTCAAATTTCTATACGTATCTGATAAAAATTTGAGTGTTCGGGCATAGCGTTCTAAATCCGCCATTTGATGTATTGTTAAATTGGATTGTGTTTCAATTTCGCTCATTCGTTCTTGAACGAAAGAAATTTGCTTGATGAGGGCAATTCGGATATTGATTAATTCTTTATCCATATTATTTATCCCTCTTTTACGCCTTTTGCTACGTTCGTGTGTACTTTTACAACAGGTAATAATCGTCAGATTTGTTTTTAGTTTTATAAGGAGGTTTCACTCTGCGTATTACCTGCTCTAAGAGTCACACGAGCGCTCGTATGACGTATTTTGTGTGAAGCGACGTAACCGACCTGTCAGCTTCGTCGTAGGTTTTTTAGCTCTACTTAAGCTATGGCTGATTCTATAAATCGCTTACTTAGCGATATTTGTTGATAACTTTGCTTTATGTGCGTAGTGCGCTGGAACGGTAACTGTTTCGCCGCTAAAGCCCAATACTTGTGTTCGTTCTTCCTTGTACACAGATTCGAACTTACCAAATCCAACAAGGTTTACTGATTGGTTATTTTTCATAACCTTCTTAACACCAGAAGTAAAAGCGTCGATAATGTGTCCAGCTTCCTTCTTAGTTACACCTTGTTGATCTGCAATAATATTAATTAAATCTTTCTTGTTTAACATATTTCTTCTCTCTCACTCTCATTAATTTTATCAAAAGTCTATTATTTCACTTTAAAAATATCAAAAATAAAACGGGTCTAATTACCCCTCTACTCTATGATGTTTCTAAAATTCAATTTGGCAACCATTTTTTCGTGATTTTTTGCAAATTTTTTGTAATTTTTTTGATACCGATTGATGTGTAACTCCTGTAATTAAGGCTATATCGTTAAGATTATTTTTCCCATTAAATTTTTTCAGAAAATGTAAATCATCTTTTTTACATGAACTTTTGATTATTTCTTGCATTCTTTTCATGCCGTCAATAATCATTTCATTTTCAATGTCTAAGGAGTTAATATCGACATTACAATAACCAGCTTTAATAAAACTCTTATAATCATCTTCAGCTATATTGTTCGGATCGAATAACTTGCTTATATACGCAGTTTTGTTCGACCTTTGTTCTCTTAGGAAATTGTTATTATTAATTTTCTCTTCGATGTCATCGACAAGCAATATACTGCTCGGAGTTTTTTTGTGCCAATAATGAGTTTCATTAGCGTAAAAAGAATAATCGACTTTACGGTATGAACCTGAATTACTGCTATCAAATAAGTAATTACTGAGCCGATCAGTAAACCATCCAGAAAAAGAATGGGTCGCCAGCTGATGATGATTAACCTCACTTCTTATATGTCGTTGCAGCTGATTGGTATCAAGTAATTCTCTTAAATGTTTATCTCGGTCACTTTTTGTTTTAAGTGATGTATCAAATATTTTTCTCATACTATCTCTTATGTCATATCAGCTGACTGTGTAAGTATACCATGAACCTAAATAAAATGTGTGATTTCGCTAAAAAGACATCACTTTATTCTAAAACTTCTGTAATAACTGATCCGTATCGTCCATCGTTTATGTACTTAACAAGCTTTTGGCAATCATGCATATCTGCATAGATGTATTTGTTATAACACATCGATTCGGTACGCATAGCACGAACATAAAAACTTGCTAAAATATTATTTTCACGCATCCATTGAAGGTAATTGCGAATGTTAGAATAAGACATATCGCATACCTTACTGAGATACAAAGGAGACTTATCGTATACAGCTGATTCCTCAGTATTTTCAAAGATTGTACTTCTAAAATACGCATAAAATCCTAGATAATTTAACTTTTGCTTACCGTTGCTAGAATTTACAATTGCGTTAATTGAATGAGCATATACTTTGAAATAACCGTTATTTAATAACGACTTTTCGTCATCCAAAAAAACAATTTCAAGCGTTTTGCCACACTTACTTTCAATCTCTATTAGCTTTAATAGTACTAGTTTCTGAATCATATTATTAATTGATTTTGTACCTAATCGCCAGCCAATTGCTGTAATAATTTGTCCAACGCTAATCTTTAACCGTAGTTGCTTTCCTTTTAGATTATTTCTCCCCGATTGAGCTTTTAAAAAGATATATAGCCCCATTTCTGTATTATTCAATGCTTTTGTTAAGACTTTGGTGTCAATGACCGTAAACAACATGTTTTGAGGTGTTTCATATTTCTTATATTTATTTTTCAGAATCTTTTTGTTCAATATAATCTGCCTCTATCCTTATTTTGTTGGGTAATATTATCATAATGATTTTCTCATGTCTTAAAAACGCGAAAAAAACATCGGGAACTGATAGAGTATCTTTTTATATATTATATTTATATCTTTTTGTTAGATTTATATAGGAGCCTAAGATCTGAGTAAAAAAGGTCATCATTCAGACATATGGTTGAGTAAATTTACTCATGTTTTAGACATATATTATGAAAAAATATGAGTAAAAAAGGTCATTTTTTATTTACTGGAAATATCAAGAATATAGTGTATTATTCTCATATTTGTGTTATTGAACAAAAAACCAATAAAAATAAGAGTTTGAACACCTTAATTGTGAATATAGTATTTATTCGCCCAAAGAATAAATTGGAATCATCGGACGATTAAACTTTTTAGCTTGTGTACGTTGCTTAATTGCGTTAATACGCACATAAAATTCTGGATCATTTTGACGCATTTCTTCTTCATCTCTTGCAACCATAGCGTTTACTTCTTCTTCAGACATAAAGCGCTTTGTTGGCTTTTTCTTGCGGCCAGTAAACGCATTTTTTACGTTATTGTTGTAGAAGTTAATCATATCTTTGACACACTTGTCCCCTCGTTTAAGAGCATTGGTAATGGCAGCTTTGATATATGCGATAGCATTAGTAATCTTATGACCTTTACTACTTGTAATTACGTAGTTAACCATGTCTTCGTTAGATTGACTGATTAGAGAATGTAGTTCAATAGCCATAGGCTTTGTAATAAAGCCAAATACATCAACAAATGAACTCTTTATCTTTTCTGGTAAAGAGTGATATGGATTCTTGTTTGATTGATTGGGTTGAATTTCATTTTCTTCACGCGCACGCGCGTTATTATCCAAACCATTATTATTTAAAAATACATGAGATAAACTAGAGTGAGATAAACTAGTATTCCCTTTTTGGTTGCACGTGTATTCCCGTTGGGACTTCACAGTCATATCAATGGTTTGAGAAGATAATTTAAGAGTTTTACTGAATTCAAGCTTGGATGCAATAGTCCAGTCAGAAATAGTCTTTTGAACAGTGATGGTATGATTTTTCCATGGCAAAAGAAGCTCAACATTATTTGGTGTTTGTTGAACTGGGTAAACATAGATTTTGTAACCCTTAAGTCCTTCACGAACAATCTTAATTAAATTCTCTGATTCTAATTGCTTACGAAATTTACTAATCATTTTGGCTGTTGTGTGAAGTACCTTGGCAGCTAATTCATTAGTAAAACGAATAAAAACTCCCATATCATCAACGAATGCAGTATTCCCTAAACGAGCGTTATTCATTGATGCAGAATAGCGGTCAGCGTAAAGAGCGTACAACATCATTGCACGGGAGTCTAAATTCTTATATTTTGGATTTTCGAGTAAATCTAGGTTGATACCTAGAAATGCTTTTTGGTTATTCATTGTAGTTTCTCCTTAATTCATTTGAATTAGGCACACTTTAATAACCGTAAACCCTTGATTTTTAAGGATTAAAGTATATAATAGATATATAAATTTGAAATGAAATTACCGCATTTCTTGAGAGACTTTTGGTTATTCATAGTTTTTCTCATTAAATCAAGATGTTTTGTGGTTATTCTCCAGAGTTTATCGAAAGTAGGACGTCGATAAACTCTTTTTTTATGCCATATATTTAATTGCTATTCTAATATTATCATCGCTAAATTAGATAGACAAACGCGTCAAAATAAATTTATTAAATTTATCCTAAAATCAGCTTAATTGATCAAATGCTGACTTATCAATAGATAATAGCAAATTCATTGGAATTCCATGCTTTGTCACCGTTTAACACAAGATTTTGTTGTGCATGATTATGTAAAATCACTGAGCAATAGAAAAATCAAAAATTTTTTCACACTCTATCTACTCACCAATGACAATACCATTTTAGATCCCGTTTCAGTCAGGAACATTGTTATGTGTATTCTGAAAAGCTAATAAACATTTCATTTAATTGCTTGTTGTTTTATTAACTTATGGTTTAAAGATACAACAATGTGTTGAAAAAGTAAACAATAAATCCGTTACTATGACAGTTACATCTCACTTGTAACAAGTAACATGTTACACGTAACTTGTAATTTGTTACAATGTTTAGTAAAATAATAAGTGAATAAAGAAGTGGAGGTGTTAAGATTATGTCTACCTTGGTTTTTTATAACTATAAAGGTGGAGTTGGGAAGACAACAATGTCTGTTCTTGCGGCTGATCATTTGTCGAGAAGTGGAAAGAGAACATTGCTGATTGATTTTGATCCACAAAGAAATGCAACTCAATTTCTCGAAGCAAGTTATGGTGAAATTAAGACAAGACAAAGTGTCGAAGAGGCATTGAAGAAAAACTCGCTAGACAAATCGATTGTTAAACTTGACAATAAATTGGACGTTATTCCAGGTAGTTGGAAATTAAGTTTATGGCCTTCAAGTTTGGAAAAAGTTCCACAAATGTCAAGACACACTATATTAAAACAGGCAATAAGTCGAGTGAAATCTAATTACGATTATGTAATAGTTGATGTTCCACCTACAACTAGTGAATTCACCCATAATGCTGTTTTTGCTGCCGACTATGTTGTTATCCCAGTGCCAGCCCAACGCTCTGGATACAATGCATTAAAAGACTCGATTAATTATTTAACAGGACTAAAAAAAGATTTTGGTTTAACATTTAAAGTCTCTGGTTTTGTTTTATATTTGGTTGCAAAATCTAATAGAACAAATCAGGCAATTGCAAAAGAATTAAGAGACAACTTCGGAAAATCGGTTTTTAGTAATGAGATATATAATAGAGATAGAGTGACAAGATGGAGTGATAAAGGAATTACTCATAAGAAAACAGATACTCATGATAAGAAAACTCATGAAATGTACAGTTTAGTGTTTCATGAAATGCTTTATAGAATGGGGGACGAGGATTAATGGCAAAAGATTTTGATTTTCTTGATGATGCTAATGAGGTATTAAAAGAACAAGGAGAAACTAGAAGAGGAGCTGATGCTAATCCTTATCGGTTAGGTACAAATGAAACAAAGACTACAAGAATCTCTTTGGAGCTTTACGAATTAATAAGAAGAATTGCTTTCGAAGAGAAGAGAAGTATGTTAGACGTGACAAACCAAATGTTATTAGAGGGACTAGATAGCTCAATGTTTTCTAATTATAAGAAATACTTAAATAATTGATTTTTATAAAGGCTATATGCCTTTATTATTTTTGGTAACAAGTTACAAATCACAAATTACATGTATCAAGTTACAAGTGTCATGTCACTTAGTTAATTTAGAAGCCAAAAAGAAGTCATTTAGGCTCTGAAATGTCACTTATAATTCATTTTGACGTCAAATTAAAAATAATTCAACAAAATTTCTAAAATGACTTCAAAAAGAAGTCAAGATGAAGTATAATGTTATATGAAGATGAAATACGGAGGAACTAATTATGAAAGTAGCAAATGATTTAGGATACGGTTCGGTTAAGGCAATTATCGATGACAAGGAAATCAAGTTTCCATCTGTTTTCACTATTGAACGTGAACAGGATATTGCTTCACCAATTGAGTTCGAGAGTAAGGGTCAAAAAGATGACTACATGAAAGATTTCATCAACCATATGGACGTGACTATTTCTAGTAGTGCAGTAAAAACTCCAGGACGTTTTCTAATTGGACAATACGCAATGGATAAAAACTTACCACTTACTCATTTTGATATTAATGATTATGCAGGTAAGTCTGAAAGTGATTATTCATTAATTCTTTCATTGAGTATGATTGCTGGAGCAGCTGTAGAGAACGCATATAGCAAAGGTTCTGATCTATCTGAGCCGATTAAAGTTAAGAGCAAAATGGCTGTGGCTCTTCCAGTAAAGGAAGGTAGTGATATTAACGTCAAGAATATGTATCGTTCTCGTTATAATGGAAGTACACATCAGGTAACATTTCATAACTTCAATAACCCAATTACTGTAAATATTGAATTTGATAAGGTATTTGTTGCTACTGAAGGAGAAACTGCACAATTCTATATCTCTACTGGAGAAAACAAAGATCTTACTACAAAAATTAAAGCTGACTTCGATGAACATTATCCAGAGTTAGCTTCTCTTGTTAGCGCCGAGGATTTAATTCATGCTAAGAATGTAGTTAGCATTGATATTGGTGCTGGTACAGTAGATATTGTTGTTATTATCAATGGTAAGGCTTTAACAGTTGCATCATTCTCGCTATCAGAGGGATATGACAACGCTCTTCAAGAGGCGTTAGAGGTTCTCGAGGATAAGAGATACAACTTCGCAAGCGTTGCTGAATTAAAAGAGTTCTTGGCAAGCAAGCCCTCCCCATTAAGTCGAGCACGCTATAATGCAGTTGAAAAGATCGTATTTGCTCAACTAGAACCTTTCTGTGATCGTATTGTTGATGAAGTTAGTCGTGCATTGCGTAAAGCTGGTGCCGGAATTGAAGTAGCTACTGTACATGGTGGTGGATCAATTCCTATGAAAGATCAAAGTCAGTTGCGTACAAAACTTGAAGAAAAACTGAAGTCGTATAATGGGGGACAGGTTGTTCCTGTACTTTGGATTCCAGCGCCTTATGCTCAAACGTTAAACCGTGATGGACTCTGGTACATTGCGAAGAATGCTGCTTAAAATGGGAGAGTGATATGAGTATCAAGACATTTACATTTAGGTATGATTCAGAAGATGATATCGGCCAATGGATGGCTAAGCAGAGCAAAAAAGGTGACTCAATAGATGCTGCTATACGAACTATCATCGGTAATTATGGATTTGAGGATTATCGAAAAATTGCTCCCAAGCAGGTCGCGCTGAGTGATAAAACCGAAGAAAAAGCAAAAAATGACGTCAAAGTGAAAAATGACAAGCCGGCAGTCGTTGAATCTAAAGTTCAAAATGAAGTCAAAAACGAATCAAATGATACGAAAAATAATGGTGAGAGTAAAGCAGATTTAAATATGTTCTCTTCATTGTGATTAAAAGGGTCTCAAGAAAACTTGAGGCCTTTTTAATTTACAACTAGAAGCCATAATGGCTTCAAAATGAATTATAAAGGGATAGTTTTATTTGGCTATACCATTTTCAGAAGTCATTTAAAAGTCATATAGAAGTCAAATATAATTCAAAGTTATAAAGTGTTTATTATATTCAGCGAGGCATTTATTTGCTATCGCTTTTTTTTATTTAAAATTTTCAATATTTTATGTGGTTTGTGATAGTTTTATGTTTTTAAGGTAATCGTATCTTAAGTATATAGAACAGGAAGCTGAGCTACGTTTTTCTCTGAATGATATAGGGGTAAAAATAGGTCAAAAATGATTTACAACAAAAGTGCAAATTCACAATCTCGATATTGAAAAGCTTATTTTCCTACCCTATTACTGTGGCTTATTAATAATTTGAGTATTATCAAAGATGTGTTTTAATACGGATTCCCTTTTTAGTGGGTGAAACCTTAAGTGAGGTGTTTGTTATTTTGGTGTGATAAAAATACTGTCTAGTGTTAGCTACATAAAAATGGGAATGTTTTAATAGCTTTTTGTAATTCAAAAATAGGAGGCAAAATTGAGATAAATAAGCTAAAAGTAGTCATTCGTATTAAAACAAATTTTTAGGCATTTTATTCAGGTAATGAAGAAATCAAAAGTAAAATTTAGAGAAAATATATGAAAAATAATAAGACAAATAAAGGTACATTGTCCTCTTTGTGATGGTTGCCAAATATAAAGTGCCTCTAAATAGAGTAAATATACCCCGTACTAACACGAAATATGGTGTAGAGAATAATGGTATGATTTGATGAAAATGGAGTGTTTTCATAAGGTTTGTGATGAAAATTTAGGCGAGAATTCGAGTAATAATAATTTAGTGAAGAAAAATTCACAAAAAGCTAATTAGTAGTGAAAGATTAGGGTGAAATTGTGAAAAGGGTTGCCATATTTATATGAAAATTAGAATGGATTTTATGAAAACAAAGGCGATTTTATGAAAATAATAGAATGAAAACCTAAGGGGACATTTTCATAATCTTGAAAATTTTGATAAATGGTTGCCGAATATTGGGAGTGATTTTCAAAACGGAAAGGATTCAGATGTAGTTTAAGGTGAAGTGATATTAATTTGAAATGGATTGAAATTGTTTTGTGGTGTGTGGAATAAGCAACTGATACAGAATTGCGCCCTATATTTTAGGTGTTTCGAGTAAAGTAACCCCCGTTGTGGTCTATACCAAAATATATCAAATAATAGATGTTATTTGATATATGGTTATTTGACTTTTAATTAGTAAGTAAATAAGGGGTGTAAATTTGCAACTGCATAAAATTTTTATATTGTCAAGTGTTTATTAATATGTTTTATATTATTTTGTTTCAACTGTTATGTTTATTTTTATTAAATTAGTGAAATAGGCTTCAATCTTATATGAAAAAATTTTCATATATAAGAAGCAGTTAAACAAACAAACACACACAAAAAACATAACTACTTCACACCACAATAAATAAACATAATAAACCAAACACACTACACACCGACCAGCCAAACTAACTAATCACATTACACCATAACCAAACTCACAAACAAACACAATAACAAACACACCAATAAATTCACTCACTTAGTAACTCAATCCACACCCCTAATATAATACATAACACTGTACACCAAACTCACTCACTAACCAATCAACTCTATACATACATATACATATCAATATACTATTCACTTGATCCATCATCACAATAACATATGAAAGCATTATCATATATCAAACATACTAATCACGCTACACTGCACTATACTCTCCGCCTTGACAATCTAATATCTACAAACGTAAATCAGTTACTAACTCAATACATTATATACATCAATACACTATCATATTACTTCACTATACATATCACTATGTAACGCTACTCACTAACCTATATACATCTATACATGGACACGCATAACACTACACTGTATTACTATCATATCAGCACACTACTACCATCATATCACTGTACTATCTATACACTACTTCACTATATACATCACTATGTAAACGCTATCATATAACCGCAATACAAAAGGGCAACACGCTATATATTAACGTGCTACCCTATATCATTATCTTTATTTTTTAATTCCAGTAATTTATTATCAATCAAATTTTTTAAGAAAATTAAATCATCTTCAGTAGATTTTTTATTTATAAAGTTTACCGCCTTACTTTTATATTGATAATAATTTACTTTATCTTTATTTTTAGATTCCCACTTTTTAACGCTATTTATTGCGCTTTCTTTTCGTTGTTTGTCTGTTAATTTTCTGGGCTTTGGCACTTAATTATTACCCCCCTTTAATTTTTTAATAAACTTTCTAAAATTGAGAACACTCAACACAACTAAAAAAATACTAACTAATAAAACTAAACTATTTATAATAATTTGCATAACTTTACACACCCTTTTTATTGTGGTATTATACAATTAACAAAAAGGGAACGGCGCCACGTTCCCTCGATATATAAGCATTTTAAGCCTTAACGTTTTTTATTTTTACGTTTTGGCTTTTTCTTATGCAATTTTTTATAAAACTTTTGTAAATTAAGTAATGCAATACTTAATATATATAAAGCGATTGAAAAATGCATAAAGGCGCTAAGAACGCCATCAACCACGCTTACACCCCTTTTCTACACTATAAAAATAGCCGTAGATGATGCGGGCTGATAAGCTGTTCTAATAGCTTACGTATATTATCATAACACATAATTATAAATAGTCAACCTATATTTATTTTTTGTTTGCTAATTTTTTCTATTATATTTTTCTTCCTTAAAGGGGTGTTATTTTCTATTCTGTTAGGGGCGTGAGTATGTTATAATATAAACGTATGTTTATATATTTGGAGGTGAGAAAGTGGCAACAAGTGAAGCAACTAAAAGGGCTATTAATAACTATAAGAAAAACAACCCGATACAACAAACTTATTGGGATCGCAAATCACAAGCCCGCGGGTTTATTAATGTTAATTTAAATAAATCAACAAAACTAGTAAAAGCAATAAATGAAAATCGTACACAATACATAGAGGATTTAAAAGAGTTGCGAAATGATATTGACCAACGATTAAAAGACCTACAACAATAGTAATTTACTACTATTGTTTTTTATTTTAAATTTATGCTTGACATTATAAACGTAAGCTTATATAATTAAAATCGTCAATTAGACAACGGCAATAATTCAATAACATTTTCAAAATTAATTTGAAAAAGGTATTGACAAGTTATAAACGTAAGCTTATAATAAAAGCCGTAAAGTTGATTAAGGCAATCGCAGAAATAGCAGTCGTCGAACTAGCATAGGCGAAATAAATTAATCAAAATTACTTCTTGACAATCGATAAGCTTAAGCTTATAATAAAGTCACAAACTTAATAAATGAATTGAAAAAGTGAGTTCACTTGAGTATCTAACTTTGGCTTCAAGGTCAACCGCTAAAATTCAAAAATTAATACTTGACAAGTTATAAACGTAAGCTTATAATGAAGTCACGATCAAACAACAAGTAATCGCAAACCTTGAAGCGATTAATAAATAAAAGGTTAATCATTTATAAGCTTAAGCTTATATACAATGTTCAAATTAATTGGAAAGTTACCAATTCAAAAAACGTTAGTAAGTCGCAACTCAATCAAGACTGTACCGAAAAGGGTCTGGATAAGGCGTTATTATCACCTAGGGTTATGGTGAAAGCTACCCAACAAGGCTATGCAACGGGTGAAAGATCAGGGCACGTGGAGAGCATGGTGCTAATTCTACAGACTGGGCGTAAACGTTACCGTTAAATAACGACCTCCGCACGGCGGGAAATAATTACAACGGCGAACTTTGAAAATTAAATAAAACTTGCAAACACTACCACGGACTGAGTGGAATGCTTGAAAACTGGATAGCGAATGCAAGGCGGGTTATATGGTGGCAGCATATAAATCGTGAGTATGGACCATAAAAGGGGAAGATTAGCCTATTAAGTGGGGCTTGAACTGGACGGGGTTTATACATACAAACACTGACGACACTTAACGAACACTATTAATTGTTTTTAGAGAGCCTTATCAACACGATAAGACTCTATATAAAGCGATTAATAATAACCGCTGAAACGAATTAGAAAGGTTTTGATATTATGATGTCACAAAAGGAACTACAAAAATACGCAGAACAGGATTACAAGTTGGTTGATCCTGAATACATTAAGCAATTAGAACAGGATAGCGAAAAACTAATCAAATTTAAGAAGTACAGCATTTTAGCTGTATTCATTACAGTTATTGTTATTGCAGTGACCCTCCCACTTTTACGGGCGCTATTGACGAACCTATTAAACTAATGTAATCTTACACTATTAATCAAGTAAAGTAATAGACTTTAAGTAAATAAAAAGGGGTAAATATCATGAAAATTAACGTATTTGTTTCAAACTTAGCGAAGTACAACGATGGTGAACTTACTGGACAATGGACAACTTTGCCAGTTGATGACGTAAACAAGGATATTTTGGACAAGTTAGACCTGGGCGGTGATAGCAAGCAAGGTTACCACGATGAATGGTTCATTAGTGACTATGAAGCACCTTTCAAAATTAGTGAATACGATAGCCTTTATACGCTCAACAAATTAGCTAAAGCACTAGAAAATTATGACTCTATCGAAGAGGTGTTTAATTCACTGGATAGCCAAAGTAAGCAAAACTTATACTTACCAGATTACATGACCGAAAGCCTTGAGGATTTAATCCAAGAGTTAGGAATTGATCCAGTAGAGGCAGCACGCGCCACATACTTTGGCAAAATTCAAAGCTGGGACGATGATTACTTTTTCATTAATGAAGTGGGTAACTTTGAAAGCATGAGCGAACATCAATACCAAGAAATGCTTAACAATCATGCAAGTGAAATCATTGATCAGTTTAAAGAAGAAAATCTATAAATCACACAATACAACCACTCGGAGGATAAATAACCATGAAGAAAAATATTGCACTAATCGTATTAACCCTAACAACTATCGTAAGCGTTACCGGCTGGATTATGTCAAAGCATGAAGCCAACTCAAACGCAATCACAATGCACAGTGAGGCAAAAATTATTAGTAAGACTATTGGTCACAAACAGAAAAATTTATCGCTCAAGAATGACGACACTATTAAAACTCAGAATTTCGAGGTTGAGTACCACGACCAAGGCGATGGTGATTACACCCTCGTTGTTGTCCCAACTGATAAATCACAAAAGATTGTGGGTCAACAAGGCCAAGGTGCTGATGGTATTGAATTGGTCAACGTTAAGAAATAAAGAAATTATCACTATTAATTATTGGACAGAAAATAAATTAACCACTTGGAGGAAATAAAAATGGCTTGGACTGATAACGCACTTGAAAAAATTAAGAATGTTTGCACTACAACAACAGCACAACTTGATGACGATGTTATTTACACGAACGAAGAAATTATTCTAGCAGGATCGACACCAAATGAATTATTAGAACTGTTTACCGAGAAAATTAGTAACTATGCCGACAAAATGAATTTTGAACGAGCTGGATTAGTATTTTGGCGAATGCTAAACAGTATAGAATACAGCGCTGATATAGGTATGTATATTATCAACGTTGACCGTGAACGATTAGATAAGTTTGTTGAACCCTAGTTGCATAGAAAAGAAATTATCAAGGAGGAAATAAAAATGAATGAATTTAAGACAAAAGCGAGCCAGAAGAAACTTGAT
>CAIGRU010000537.1_pt1 | contig 25222 bp, 26 predicted proteins | sample 7351341 | NCBI WGS metagenome assembly CAIGRU01
TATGAAATTTCAAAAATAATTCGTAACTTTGCCATTATAATTGGCAAATTATGGCAGACGAGAAATTGTTTGATAAAGTCATAATAACCGACTCCCTGAGCGAGATAGCCTCCGGAAAGATGGAGGGTTACCTCGCTCATGCTCTTTGTCTTGACGGATGTATGGAATTTGACTTCAATGGCAAGCATTTTACTTTCGGGCGGCATGACTTGATGATAGTGCGCAAGGGTGGTCTTGTGGAACGAATGTGTCCGTCAGACGATTTCCGGGTGATGGTTATTTATATCGACTCATGTTTTGTTGAGCACTGCACTCCACAATCAAACTACGGTATGAAGGGGCAACTTGCTCTGTTCATGAATCCTGTGATGAAACTCAATGAAGCGCAATTTGCTCTCTGCCTTCAGGATTTTCAAGGGGTGAAATATCGTTACGATACCACCGGTTTTGTATTCTATGAGGAAAGTATCCGCTGTGCAGTGCAACTGATGATTCTGGATTTCTTCGATTTCCATGCGTTTAACCATGGAGGGGATTCCATCACCACACAATATGCCGCTGTGATGAATAAGTTTTTCGCATTACTCGATAGCGGTGTTTATCGTAAGCATCGTGAGGTGACATATTACGCATCGGAACTTTGCATAACCCCCAAATACCTATCGGAGATCTGCAAAAAGGTGAGCGGACACTCAGCCAACTTCTGGATCAACCGCTATACGTCGCTCGACATATCCCGTCAGCTGCGCGACAAGAGCATGACATTTGTTCAGATTTCCGATTTGTTTCATTTCTCTTCTCCCGGCTATTTCAGCCGCTATGTTCAGAACAACCTCGGCATGAGTCCTTCCGACTACAGAGAGTAATACGGGGTGTGAAAGACAAAATAAAGGCGCAACCGATGAATTTAAGGTTGCGCCTTTTTCTATGTAAAAGTGATTGGTTGGGCTTTATTTCTCAGATGTCTTGGGATATCCCGGTTTTACCGGAATACGCCCATCGTCCATTGCTGCACTGTATGCCAGCCATGCAACGATTGCCGCATTGACTTTCAAGTCGTCCAATGAAAGCCGCTCGTATGTGTCCATTGTTGTGTGATAAGCTCTAAAATAGTCCAGTGGGTCTTGAATAAATTGGAATGCAGGAAGCCCAAGACGAGAGAAGCTAACATGGTCTGTACTGCCGACTGACATCGGTGAAAAGGTGTCAAAACCTAACGAAACCAAGGGCTGTTTCCATGCTTCAAAATATGGATATGCCATGTCATTCTCTTCCAGATAAACGCCTTTGAATCGACCCGAACCAAAATCCATGTTCAGGTACAGTGCGAAGTCATAATACTCCGGTAACTTTTTCTTTTGCTCCTTATCGTATAGTCTATGGTTGGCATAGCCTCTTGAACCATATAGTCCTTGTTCCTCACCACCCCACAGCGCGAGACGGATAGTGCGACGCGGCTTTATGTCAAGGGCCTTGAGTATGCGCATTGCTTCTATCATCGTTATGCATCCGGAGCCATTGTCGGCGCCACCTGTTCCACCGTGCCAAGAGTCAAGGTGCGCACCGATAAGAACTATTTCATCTTTAAGTTTTGGGTCTGTACCCGGTATCTCGGCTATGATATTGTTGATTTTCTGATTGTCGGTAAAACTGTTTCTTACGTCAAGTTCCATTTTTACCTCATCACCGCCTTTAAGAAGGCGAACCATTCTGCCGTGGTCTTCAGTGGGTAAAACAATCTCCGGCAAGGGTTCCTGATCCCCGACTTTATAATTGACACCTCGTGATCCGGGTATATTAAAAGTTCCATCGCCAACAATTACTGCCAATGGACGCTCTTCCTTGATAAGAGAGTCAATCGCCTGCTTCAATCCCTTGTTTGAACCGGACGACCATCTTCCCCACGGACTTGATGGGCGACTGTCCTTTGTCATTTCTGCAAGTTCTTCGTCGGTATATCTTTTTGCCATGGGACGAAAGGACAGTTCGTATTCCCTTGTGATTGGCATAATGACAATCTTTCCGTGGAGTTTGCCGCGATAGTTGGAGAGTGATGCTGTATCGGTCGGTTCCAGCAGGATGCAATCTCCTGTAACCAAGCCATCAGTGCTGCCTGACCACGCTTTGGGATTAGCAGCGAAACTGCAATAATATGGAGCGGTCATTGCCACATAGTTCTTTTCATTGTCCCAGCCGCCTTTGGCAAAATCCGACGCAAACTCGGTGTGAACATTATCGAATCCAAAACCTTTTAATGTATCCGTCACAAGTTGCTCAGCACGCAATTTTTGCTTTGATGCGGCAAGGCGCGAGCCGAGTTTGTCAGTTATGAAATGTGAGATGCCTTCAACTTGAGAGTGATTGAATGCTTGGTCCTTTACCCGATATGCCATCTCATCCGACTGATGGGTTTGGGCATGGGTTCCTGTCACAAGTAAAACTGTGACGACAAAAGTCAAGATACTTCTTATCATTGCTATTTTAGTTTTAAGTTTATATTATCAAGCCATTGAGCTATGCCGGTTGTATCTCCTTCTTCTGAGATAAAACCGTTGGGGTGCAGTGAATTTGGTGTTGCGTTCACAATTTCGAGCAATGTTTCATGAGGAAACATATTTGCGTATGAACAAAATGGAACCACAATCTTGCCACTGAAATCATAACCTGATTTTTTAAGAAATGACAATATGGGCATTGGTACGGTATGCCACCAGACGGGTCCACCGACAAAAACCACGTCGTACTTGTCAAAATCAGGAATTACGTCTTTCAACGCAGGGAATATGCTGTCATTCAACTCTTTCTTGGCTTCTGATGCGCAATCCTTGAAATCTTCCGGATAAGGTTTCTTTCGTTCAATACGATATAGTGTGCCATCAGTGTGTTGAGCTATAGATGTGGCTACCTGTTCAGTATTTCCGCTTCGGCTGAAATATGCAACCAACACTTTTCGTGTCGTATCAGGCAATATCTCATCACCGATATAAAGAGGTTCTTTGGAACCTGTGAATTTGCTACAGGCGCAGAATATTAGTCCAATAAGTAATATGGAAGTATATTTTGATTTCATATCAAAAAACTTGAAGATAACTTTTTACAAAGTTATTTCATTTAATTTGTTGCGATTTAATCAAAATGTCGGTGTATGATACCTATTTTTCATATTCATTATTTCAGGTGCGTTTTTTTCGGAAAAATAGGAAGAACTCACCGAAATAAATGTAGGGACTATCCGTGGATGCCTGAGTAATTTTGCATATTGAAAACCTGATAATTGGATTTTTAATATGAGAATGAATCTCTTTTTATTGTCGGCAGTCGTTCTTTGTGCGTCTTGCGCGGAAGATGAAAACATTATCAAGAAGGAGGATTTGATGAAACCGAACACAGAAACATCCACTGGCAATAACAATGATGCAAATAATGTGCCTGCTGAAAACAGATTTACTGTTAATTCAACGGTTGCTGAGGTCATATCGGAGCCTGCATTCGGAAAATTCGGCTATCTGTTGTTTCCTGTTGACCGCAATGTGTCGCGGTCTATGACGCTTGCGCGTCTTTCCGCATTGGGCATCCCGACCGAGTTTCATGTCTATGAAGGATTAGGACATGGATTTGGTATTGGCACAGGAACGGTTGCAGACGGATGGGTTAATGATGCTCTAAAATTCTGGCAAAAGAATATGAAAATTGACGGAGGTGTTAGCCGCGTGCATGTATCTGCCGATTAGAAAACCGAAAAAAGTGTGATTTTTACCGATTTTTTATAGGCACATTAAGCAAAGGTTGTTTGTTATGGTACTGAATTTAAAATAACGAGATATGAAACATAGAATATTAGGAACGAGGTCACCGCTTGAGGTATCCACTGTCGGACTTGGCTGTATGGCTATGAGCCACGGCTATGGGGAGCCGGCAGATAAGAAAGAAATGATAAAACTTATCAGAGCTGCACATGATTTAGGCGTGACTTTTTTCGACACAGCGGAGGTGTATGGTCCTTATACCAATGAGGAACTTGTGGGTGAAGCGCTTGAACCTATCCGACAAGAGGTGAAGATTGCCACAAAATTCGGTATAAGTATGAATATGGACGATTTCAAGCAAGTGCTTGACAGCCGTCCCGAAACTATCCGTAAGTCAGTCGAGGGTTCGTTGAAGCGTCTTCGTACAGACCATATCGACCTTTACTATCAGCACCGTGTTGACCCAGATGTCCCGATTGCCGATGTTGCCGGAACAATCAAAGACCTTATGGATGAGGGTAAGATACTCCACTGGGGATTGTCGGAGGCTGGAGTGAATACTATCCGTGAAGCAAATTCAATTTTGCCACTTACAGCCGTGCAGAGTGAATTTTCACTTTTCTGGCGTGAGCCTGAAAGGAACCTTCTGCCTGTTCTTGAAGAACTCGGCATAGGTCTTGTTCCGTTCAGTCCTCTTGGAAAGGGATTCCTTACCGGTGGCATAACCAAAGATACAAAATTCGGTAAACACGATTTCCGTTCATCAGTGCCACGTTTCCAAAAGGAGAATATTGAAGCTAATATGGCACTTGTGGAGTATGTCAAATCAATCGCTGAGAAAAAAGGGGTATCGCCTGCTCATGTCGCCATATCGTGGATTCTGTATCAGAAGCCGTGGATTGTGCCTATCCCCGGCAGCCGAAGTCTCAAACACCTTGAAGACAACATTGCAGCAGCCAATGTAACCTATACACCGGAGGAATTAGCTGAGATTAATGCCACTCTCGACACAATAGTCATCCAGGGTAACCGCTATAACAGCAACAACCAATCCCATATTGGGAACTAATTGGCAAATATCATTTTGAACAGCATCCCAAAAGTTGGGCAGTTTAAACATTATCCAGTAATAGGAAGAGTCCGGTATTCACCGGACTCTTTCCTTTTAACCGGGATTTGATTCTATTATTGTTATAATAATCAATATATTCTTCCAAGGACTTTATAAAGGCTTGCGTTGATTCAGACTTCTTGGCATATAGCAATTAAGACGTCATGATTCCGAAAAAGTTTTCCATCATGGGGTTGTCAAGATGGTTGCCATTCCTTGACATGCTTTGGATTACCCCAAGAACAACTGGGAGTTTTGGCGCAAGAAGATTGAACGCAATAGGCGACGTGATAAACGGAACAAGGAGGATTTGAAAATGTTAGGCTGGTGTGTGATGGCGATTTGGAAGTGCCAGTTGAAGCAAACGGTAGGGCAGTCGACATTGTCTGGTTTCGAATAACATATCAATCATACGTACTTGTAGAGGTTAAATCAGGAAAGACTCGGTGCTATGTGATAGAAGAGATTGCTTCAAGTATTGCAGCGAAGAAGTGGTGGAATATGAAAAGAAGTCATAAAACATGATTTCTTGTTTAATAGTCGTATATTTGCAAATAATGAAAAATATAATTGATGCAATAATTGAAATTGTAAATGCACATCAATATAAATTGAAAAAATATTAAGAATCTCATAATATAGCAAATCATATGGGGGCGGTATTAGAAGAATATATTAAAGACTTATTTGCAGGAACTATCAATAAGTCAGATGTGAATAAACGTAATCAAAAAATGAGTGAGTTCTGTTGTTATTTAGGTAATCAACACACTTTTCCAGAGTCTATGTTAAAGAATGGAGGAGATGCTATTGATGTAAAAAAAATAGATTCGCTTAATTCTACAATAGCTATCAATAGTACCTATCCCAAAGCAAAATTGTATTCAAATATTGAAATGATAAATCGAGCTTGTTGGTTATGCAAACCTTGGGAAGTGAGAGATATGTTGTATGTGGTAAGAGTTTTAAGTGGAGAAATGTTAACGTCTTTAACTCTTGTTTTCGGGGATGAATATTGTGCCGGTAAAAAAATTTATGAGTGCATTATGAAAAAATTGAAGGAAGGCATTTTATCTATTCCTAATGTTGAATTTGCTTTCACAATGAAACTTGTAATGGTTAATCGGGTTGCCCCTTTGGGTATTACTGTTTAGGTATTAGAGGTATGAGGCAAATAGACACTACTATTAATGTATTTAACCATTAATATTGCAGTAATAGTTAAAAAAATTATTAGCTATTACAAATGAGGAGAAAGTTGCATCTTTAGTAACCATTTGGATGTTGTAGAGATTGCAATAATAAAATTATAATTTTAACATTTCAAGTGTGCAAATTAAAAAACAATAATCCACAATATTACGAAGTGTGAAATTAATAACTTATACGATATTATGAATTTAATTAGTCTTTTCTCCGGGGCAGGAGGTTTGGATTTAGGCTTTCATAAAGCAGGTTTCAGAACAGTTACTGCAAATGAGTTTGACGCTAAGATTTGTCCGACTTTTCGTGCTAACTTCCCGGAAGTGAATCTGATTGAAGGAGATATCCGGGATATTCCTTCTAGTGAGTTTCCTGATGATATCACTGGTATAATAGGAGGTCCTCCTTGTCAATCATGGAGCGAAGCCGGTTCATTAAAGGGGATAGAAGATGCCCGTGGGCAGTTGTTTTATGAGTATATCCGTATTTTACGAGATAAACAACCTTTATTCTTTGTTGCTGAAAACGTATCAGGAATGCTTGCTAAACGCCATTCGGATGCCGTTAGTGGTTTTATGAAATTGTTTGATGAAGCTGGCTATGATGTGAATTTGAAAATGCTTAATGCCAATGACTACGATGTCCCCGAAGATCGTGATCGGGTGTTTTATATCGGATTCCGTAAAGATTTGGATATACATGATTTCAAATATCCGGCACCATTAAAGCATAAACCCACTTTGCGTGAAAGCATTTGGGATTTGCAAGATTCTGCTATTCCGGCGCTTGAAAAGAACAAGACTAATGGAAATGCTTGCAAAGTTCCTAATAACGAGTATTTTATAGGGGCATATTCTCCTATATTCATGTCACGAAACAGGGTACGTTCATGGGATGAACCGGGTTTTACAGTTCAAGCTAGTGGTCGACAATGCCAGTTACATCCACAGGCTCCTAAGATGATAAAAGTTGAAAAAAATCTGCAGAAATTTGTAGAAGGAAGTGAGCATCTTTATCGCAGGATGACGGTACGTGAAGTTGCTCGGATACAAAGTTTCCCGGATGAGTTCAAATTTGTATATGAAGACGTAAATTATGCCTATAAAATGATAGGCAATGCAGTTCCCGTTAATTTGGCTTACCATGTGGCTATGCAAATAAGGAAAACATTGGTAGAAAAAGGAATTGACCTTACCTAAAGGTATGAAAATCGTATCTTTTTTTGCGGGATGTGGCGGATTAGACCTTGGCTTTGAGCAAGCCGGATATGAGGTTATTTGGGCGAATGAATTTGATGACGCGATACATAAAACTTATCAATTCAATCACCCAAATACTTATTTGTGTAAGTCTGACATTCGAGATTTAAAAGGAGACGATATACCCGATTGCGATGGATTTATTGGGGGACCTCCTTGCCAATCATGGAGTGAAGGTGGTAAACAACTAGGGCTAGATGATGCTCGTGGTCGATTATTTTTTGATTACATCCGATTGATAAAAGTAAAGCATCCAAAATTCTTTCTCATCGAAAATGTACAAGGGATTATAAACGATAAACATTTTAGTACATTCCTGTCATTCCTATCTACTCTTGAAGGAGCTGGATATGTAGTAAACTATTCTTTATTGAATGCAGCTGACTATCATATTCCCCAAGATCGTTATCGAGTATTTGTTGTTGGTTTCTTAAAAGAGTTGAACTGTACATTCAATTTCCCAAAGCCATTCGGGAAACCTTATGTCACATTAAGAAAGGCGATTGGAGATATAATAGAGAATCCTCGTCCATATGCAAATGAAGGTGTGGACCAAGAATATGGGACGTGGCTTAATCATGACATTTTTACAGGTCCATGGGATGCAAAATTCATGGCACGTAATCGTGTTCGCTCCTGGGATGAAACTTCATTTACAATACAAGCGCAGGCAAAAAACTGCCCCCTTCATCCACAAGCTCCCAAAATGAAATATGTATCACCAACCCAGCGTGTTTTTCAGCAAGGATCAGAACAATTATATCGCAGGCTAAGTGTACGGGAATGCGCAAGAATCCAAACTTTCCCGGATAAATTTCGTTTTTTCTATGAAGATATAAAAGACGGTTATAAAATGGTTGGCAATGCTGTACCACCTCGTTTGGCTAAATTCTTAGCTATGTCAATAAAGAAAGCATTGATTTCTGTTGAAGAAAGAAAAGCAGAAACCATAAATGTGTTAGTTGCTTATTACAAGGATAATAATCAACTTCGACAAACATTGAAAAACAAACTTTATTATGTGCGTGCCGGATTACGCCGTGGAGCGTTACAAATCCCCATAGACATGTCTTATCCTAGTTATTTACTATTACATAATCACAACAATAAGTTTTTGTTTCGTATCATTCCTGAGTACCCCAAACTAATATCTGCATCCGACTTGATTAAATTAGGTTTTACGCCATCAGGTAAGGAATATTTTGCATTTCGGTTGGAAAGTGTCCAAAGCATAAACATTATAGGTGTAGATTTGTCAAAAGTGCAGATCAAAGGGAAAAATCACAATAAAACTATACCGTATATTACCCCCATTCAAGATTTTATTTATAGAATAAATGCTTAATTGCATAAAATCTCGTATTTTTAATACCTTACCTTCCTTGTCTCTGTTCTAAAGCAAAAAATGGTGTTGTATAATTCTTTAAAAGAGTAACTTAGAAATTTATGGTAGACGATAGTCCGTTGCATGATTGTCTGCCCTCTCATAAATTTGCACTGCTATGGATATAAATGAAGTTTTTGGAAAGAAAGTGTTGGAGAGAAGGCTATCTCTCAAAATATCATAGGAGACATTAGCCAATATGGCTGATATTGATAGAACCTATTTGCCAGATATTGAAAAAGGCAAAAGGAATGTGTCTCTAAAAGTTGCGGACAAAATCGCAAAAGCATTGAATGTTTCACTTAAGGACTTATTATTAATATGCCAGATTTTATCAATACAGAATATTGTGTAGAAAAACTGTTCCCTGTAGGAACGGTCTTTTCTTTTGAAGGGAAAAAATATCGAGTTGTACTTAGTGGGAAGCCTCGTCCTGCGCGTGGTGAATGTAAAACAGATGTTTATATTAAAGGGGTTGCTTCTGATGAAGAAGTCAGAGAAATAAAAATATCGGTTAAACAAAAAAATGCAGACTTTTTAGAAAATAAGATGTCGTTTGACAGGGCTTGTGAAATATTCGGGAAAGACGCTTTAGGCATTATTAAGCAATGTTTACTTTCTATCCAGGATTCTTTTGTTGCCGATAATTTGGTCTATTTTGAGAAAAAAGGTAAAACAGGAGCACATACAATGAAATTAGGCTGGAAGTTTGAACTACTGAATAAATTAAGCGGTGAAAAATCTGGTGCTTTAGAACTTACCAAAGAACAAAAATATGATGTTTTTGCTGGAATTAATCTGTCAGAAGAAAAGAAAAACAGTTGTGTAAATGGTCAAATAATTAGTAATTCAGGAGTAGCGAATTATATTTTGAATATTGATGATGAGAATATAACTCAAGATGCATGTTTGAAAATGTTGCAGCCAATAGAAGAATATGCAGAATCCCAAACCATCTATTTTGCTTGTAAAGCCTTAAACTACAGATTTGATAGAAATAAATGGGATGGACCAAGACCGTTGTCGGTATATGTAGATTGGTTTGTTGATAATGGAAAATTGGACGCACACTTGTTTTTCGACAAACCTTTGGAACATAATGGAAATGAAGTTGGAGAGAAACTAAGAAATATTTTGAACGAATTGAAAATTAAAAAATTTGATGATTTGAGGGAGGTATTGTCTCCTAATGTAAAATGTTATTTTGGTAAGTAGCCATTCTTATAGAGTGCTGCTGTTCACCGTGCCGGGTATATTGGAAAAGACAATATTCGGCATACTGCTTTTGCATCCAGGTAATGGAGTGTTGAGGATAGTCGCAATTCACCACCGCCACATCGTAGCTTTTGAGGAAGTAGTGGTAACTCGCAGATAGCACAGTAAAGGTGGTTTTGCCGACCCGCCATTTGGTGTGGAAAAGATGACTTAAGGGGCGTTTGCTCGTTTTCTATATCGCTTTCTTTTATTATTGGTTGATAGATTTGTTAATTCAGCTATGTTGATAAAATAAGATTGCAGAATTGTAAAATAAACTTATTAGTCTGGATCGCCCGGCGGTAATGGGCTAGATTTCCTGTTCCGACGAGCTATAAATCTTTAGTTCGGGAATGTCTTTCATTAATTGGCATTATGACTTCGGAGTGAATTTGTCCAAGGTGTTTTGCGGCACGGAAAACAGAATTGTATGTCATAAATCACACATAGCTGTTATCTGACGATAACATGATTTCAAGGGTTGGAAGTTCGATGTGGTGTGTCCAGTCGAGGTGACGCTCCATTCCTTTGGGGGGGTAATGCCTGTTTCTTCCACGAGTGTGCGGGTGGTGTGCTTCAGATTTTCGCATAGCAATTCTATTATACCTAACCGTTGAATCGGGATACCCTAACCAGCTAAAATACAATACTGCCGTTTGCGGTTAGGAACAAAAGATAGAAATCAGGATAGGTACGCTTATTTCGAGTATTATTCCGTGAAACAACGCGGCTGACACAAGTTGTGCGTTGGAAGATTTACCGGTTCCTACAATCATAGGCAGACAGACATCCATTGAGTTGATTCCGGCAACGGAGATTGCGGCTTCTCCTCGACCACGTTTGGATAGGTATTGGCACGACAGCAGTGCTATCATTTCTCTGACCACGTTTGCCAACAAAGCTATGGCCGCGACAGAAGCGGCTGTCTCGGCACCTACTGTGGCTTCCTTGAATTGAGCTATCAGCACTGACGAGAGTGTGTAATATCCAAAGCCACTTCCTATTGCCATAACATCGGCCGATGGAGCGTCCGTGAAAATCATCGTGGCAATGAAGGTAAATGTCAGTGTCCCGATGATAGTGCAAGCCGGCAGCAGCAACAGGCGCGGATTGAAATTTTTCACGATAGATTTGAGATCGGGACGCATACCAAGCGATAAGCCTACTTGCATTATAAGGGCATACAAGCAGAGTTGCGGTAAGGAATACTCGGCGACGAAGTCGGGCATAAATCCGCACCAGCCGACAAATATACCGGCAAATACCATAAAAGGGAACAGGAGATGGCTCATTTTATACCTCCTTTTCTATTTGTGAATTTGATACACGCGGTTGTTGCCGCTATACTTCCTGCCACACCCAGTACGGCAATAGCCCCGGCCTTTACACCGTCTTTATGGATATTCGACAGAATTGATTCGTTTGAGCCGATGCTCAAGCCGAACATGAACAACAGGATAAATATAGTGACAGGGGTGGTACGGGAAAGTACTTTCCGTAAACCGGATTTGTGGCGAAGCATATAGCCTACGCCTGCTGATGTTATCAGTAGTATAAGAACCTTGAACATAAGTTACATAATACGATTAGGTCTGGACCATTTCAGTCCAAACAGTTATAATATCAAAATAAAAAAGATGTGGGAATGCCTGTCCGGACGCAATTTTTTTGATACAATCCTGTCAGGCGTGTGTATGTAACTTAAATGAATCCGCTGAACCAATGCACATGAACCACCCTGCACAGGCGTTCTTCAGCCCGCACATTCTGACGATTTATGTATTTGGTTGCTATAAACATGATTCTGAACTTTACGCAAAGTTACTAATTTTTTTGGGATGGATAACTATCAGTGGACTACTTTTGGAGTATTACACTGAATATCCCCTCACGAATATAAACTACTAATATCAGGGACTGTTATCTCTTATGGTTGTGGTGCGATATATAATATTGGCTTTCACGGATTGTCCGTATCTTTGAAATCAGATAAATAGATTATATATGAAAACAATACGATTGATATACCCACAATGGCAAGGGGGAAACATTGCCCGGTGGATTCCCAATATCCCGGCTGAAGATGCATCGCGCGGATATTATCTCGGCGCGATGCTGTTGAATTTCCTTGCACCGGAGACAAGCAATCAAACGTTCACAGTACCTGTTTCCACGGAAATTTCAGAACGGATTTGCTATCAGATTGAAGTCTATGCTGTCCCAGCTACCGTTGATATAACATGTATAAATTGAAAGCTATATTATAGAGTTATAAACGATAGTTGATTTTGTCAACTATTATTCGTAGCTTTGCCGCATGGAAAAGGAAATACGAGATAAAATAAGACAATTCAACCGATATTACACTGCGGTGTTGGGCGTATTGAACCGTCGGTATCTTGGATGTCGCTTCAGTCTACCCGAAACCCGCATCATTCAGGCTATATTTCACAATCCCAACTGTAATGCCAACGATATTGTGAAATTACTGAATATAGATAAAGGCTATTTGTCGCGGTTGCTTAAAAAGTTTGAGCAACACAACCTGATTGTCCGCCTGACATCTGCAAGTGACCGTCGGAGCGAACTATTAAAGCTCACGGATGATGGTATTTCGGTGTTTCATCAAATAGACGTGATTGCCGATGCGTCGGTGGAAGATATGTGCAGAGGACTTAGTGAAGACCAGTTGTCGGAATTGGTTGATTGTATGGATAAAATACAAATGATTCTTAACAATAACGCAATGAAAGAAATCGAGATTTGTAAATTTACTCCGGATTACGCACAAGATGTGATTGACCTCGTTCTTCACTTTCAGAACGACGGCACTCGTCCCCGCGTATCGGTCGAAGACCAGCCTGACCTCTTGTCAATAGAGGAGTCATATATCAATGCCGGAGGAGATTTTTGGATTGCCTGCGAGAAGGGAACCGGAAAATTGGTTGGGTCAATAGGTCTGAAACCTTACACAAGTGAAGTTGCCGTGCTTAAAAAATTCTTCGTGCGAGAGTCATACCAAGGAGCGCCTTATCACCTGGGGCAACGGCTATACAAAGAACTGATTGATTTCGCTCAAAAAAGAAAATTCAAAACCATACTTCTCGACACCCCACGTAATACCACTCGTGCGCATAAGTTCTACGAAAGAGCTGGATTCAGGTTGGTAACAGAAGATGAGCTGCCAGTGAGGTATAGCCATCCTTACGCTGATTGTGATTTCTTTTTATTGGAGATATGATGCTCTATCACGTGTGTAATGGTTTGTCATTGTCTGCAACCATTTTTGCATACCGGATACTTCAATATTTTGCAATGATTGGGGATAGAGGCATAAGCAACACCTCTGAAAGTCACCGGTTTTCAGAGGTGTTCGTTGGATTGATAATACTTCTGTGATTCACCTGGGGAATTTGTATGGAGATTGTGTTCTGATAATCACATGATTACGTTGTTAGACTTTTGAGTCTCCAACATTTTAGTTAAGAAACCTCAATAACTTGCCACTGGCCGCCTTTGTCGGGGCCGATGCGGTGGAGAATGCCCTCGGATTTGAGTATGGCAAGGTGACGTTCCACACCTTTGGGGGTTATGCCGATTTCTTCTGCGAGAGTGCGGGTGGTGTGTTTCGGATTTTCGCAGAGCAATTCTATTATTCTATCGCGGGTTTTGACCTTTTTCTTTGGTTGCTCTACAGGGGCATCTTCTCCGATTGATTCCAGATAGGAAGAAATATCGCGGTTGAGGTGCGTAATCATTGTGTCGGTCATGAACCGACGGAAGATGCCCAAGTCCTCGCTTTCACGGGTTGCAACCAATGCCTTGATATATTCCTCCTTGTCGTCGCTGAATATGCGTGAGGGGATAAGTCCGAATTCAAATTGCAACCAGTTCATCAGCAGACGGGCCATGCGGCCGTTGCCATCTGCCCACGGGTGGATGGTGGCAAGGTTATAATGCGCGTCAAAACTCATTTCATACAGCTCCTGCATTGACATTGAATCGTGTTTGCATCGCAAAGCATCGAGTGTATCGCAAAACTCTTTCAATTTCTGCGGCACTTTGTTGAACGCCATGTAGGAACGCCCACCAACTCCCGCTGAGACATTCACAAGGCGTATATCACCATTGGCAGAAGAAAAATCGCCCAATGCAGTATGATATTCCGAACCTGTATTTTTCATTGTCAACGCCGACAGCTCTTTAAGACGTTCAACAGTAACATCAGCATGTTCACGGGCAAAAACCAACGCCCGCTCGTAAGCTGCTTTAAGGTCAAGGTTCATGTTCTGCTCGACCAGACTTTTGCCTTTCAAAGCAATGCCATTGTCAAACATTATCTGATTTTCAAGTTCCGTAATGGTAGAGCCTTCAATCGCCGTTGAGTGCGTTATAATGGAATACAGGTAAAACTTGTCATAGTCCAACTGCCGGTCTATGCCAAGTTCGCGGTATCTCCCTACTAATTTCTCTAACTCCGATTTCATAGGGACAAAATTACGATTTTCTCCCTATATTTCAAAGAAAATGGGATATGACGTTTTTGCTTTTTTATTGAAACTTGGGTGTAAAGAAGATAAGTAAAACAACTAATTTTTGAATATGCCTGATTTTTTATTGATTTTTGAGGTATTGTTTCGGGGTCATTCCGGTTTGTTTCTTGAACATTCGTGTGAAATGCTGGGGATATTCAAAGCCGAGGGAATATGCCACTTGTGCGATATTGCCGGATGATTTAAGCGCATTTTTAGCAAGGCGCATCACATATTCACGGATAATGTTGCTCGCATTATCGCCGGTGTATCGTTTTATGACATCACTGAAATAATTCGGCGACATATTCATCTTGTTGGCGAAATACTGAACACCGGGCAAGCCTTTATCCGTCTGCAATCCTGCTTCAAAATATTCAGACAAAAGAGCATTGAAACGTGTCAGAATATCCGAGTTCTCCGCCTGCCGCATACTGAACTGACGGTTATAGAACCGTTGACAGTAATTCAACATCGCATCAATATATCCTACCAGTATATTCTTCTGCAAGGCATCATTCCCACTTTCAATCTCCGTCTGTATATGGCGCATGATGGAGACAATGATATTTCTTTCATCTTCCGACATGTGCAAGGCTTCATTAACCTGATAGTCAAAGAATGAAAAATTCCGTATATCATTTTCCAAGTGTGAGCCTTTGATTATGTCGGGGTGGAATAATAATGCCCATCCGTCAATCTCAATTAAATCGCCCCTATCTTCCCTGCCACCGATCTGACCGGGTGCCACGCATATAAGTGTGCCACTCTTATAGTCGTATTTTCCGCACCCATAAGTGAGGTCATTTGGAACATTCGTGTGCATGAACAATCCATATACCCCATAGTTATTCAGGCTTTGAGGTATCGGAGAGATTTTATCAAATTCAATGACACCAATCAGCGGATGCCGGCTTTCAGCACCTACATGAGAGAGGTAATCTCCCGGCTTGTTGACTTTGAGAATGTTTGCCATTGAGCTGATTTTCAATATGCAAAGTTAGTTATTTTTACTGAATTAACCATCATGTCTGTCCTGCATCATAGAAATTGGTAATTACTCCCAAGCAGGTGGTATTTTCTCCACGCAGAACCGATATAATTTTGCATCGTAAAATCAAAGAGATATGGAACTACATGAATTTCTTGAAATGATGGAGCGTCGTGAAACGGTCCCAGCCGGTTCTGTGGCACACGAACTGATGCACAGGTGTTATGCTGAATCGCAACGCCTGATGCTCGACTATAATACCAATCCCCATACCGATGTGGAGAGAAACGCACTTCTCTGTGAACTCACTGGCTGCGAGATTCCTCCGTCGGTAAGAGTAATGGCCCCGTTTCAGGCTGATTTCGGGAAGAATATCCATTTCGGCAAAAATGTTTTTGTCAATGCCGGATGTAAATTTCAAGACCACGGAGGCATCTATATCGGCGACAACGCTCTTATCGGTCACAACTGTGTGATGGCGACAATCAACCATGACCCGCGCCCTTCACATCGCGCCGACAATATTCCGGCTCCGATACATATCGGACGCAACGTGTGGATAGGTGCGAATGTGACAATACTGAGTGGCGTGACGATAGGCGAAAATGCCATTGTTGCCGCAGGAGCAGTCGTGACAAAAGATGTGGCACCCAACACAATAGTGGGAGGTGTCCCGGCAAAATTCATAAAACAACTACCACAGGAATGAAAGCAAAACTATTATCCCTCATCATGATGTTTGGAATATCACTTACCATGTGCGCGTGTAGCCATGATAACGAAGAACCCATACAGAATGAGGAACCGACACCTGACCCCACTCCGAATCCTACGCCCGATCCGGAGCCAGACCCGACAACTGGAAATGGAAATGTTCTCGTGGCATACTTTTCTTGTACGAACACAACAAAGGGTATAGCTGAAGATGTGGCAGAAATAATTTCCGGCACTCTTTACCGTATTGAGCCTGAAACTCCCTATACATCAGCTGACCTGAACTACAATACGGATTGTCGGGCCAATCGTGAGCAGAACGATCCGAAAGCACGTCCCGCAATAAAAGGCGCGGTTGAAAATATCGCGGATTATGATATTGTCTTTCTCGGTTATCCTATCTGGTGGGGTGCAGCTCCCAAGGTGATATATACCTTTTTGGAGAAGCATAATCTTGATGGCAAGATTATCATACCGTTTTGCACATCACATTCAAGCGGAATAGGATCAAGTGATACCAATCTTCATTCTCTCGCAACAAATGCTGAATGGAAAACCGGCAAGCGTTTCGGAGCAAATGAAACAAAAGCCAATATCAGGGACTGGATTGATGGATTGAGTTTACCCAAAACTGAAAACAAAGATAATTCATGGGCTTTTAATCTTTCAGCCGGTAAAAACGGCTTTGCGCCCACTGTCAGACTTAGCGGTGGTTACGATATGCCGATTGTCGGATTAGGAACATACAGTCTCACAGGAGATGTCTGTGTGAATTCTGTAAAATCAGCCATTGCCGCGGGATTTCGTAAAATTGACACTGCACACATGTACGGCAACGAGGTCGAGGTTGGAAAAGGTGTGAGAGAGTCCGGTGTTCCACGCGAGGAGATATTTGTAGCGACAAAAATCTATCCCAATCAGTTCAGTAATCCCGAAGCGGCCATAGAGGAATGTCTGCGCAAACTCGACATAGGTTATGTTGACCTTATGCTATTGCACCATCCCGGCGCAAATGATGTGAAGGCATATAAGGTGATGGAGAAATATGTAGCCGAAGGAAAAATCCGTTCAATCGGAGTGTCATGCTACTACGTTGACGAGATTAACAAATTCTTGCCACAGGTCAATATCAAACCGGTCTTGGTTCAGAATGAGGTACATCCTTATTATCAGGACACCGATGTTGTGAATCATCTTCACGATTTAGGTATAGTTGTGGAGGCATGGTATCCGCTTGGTGGTCGTGGACATCAGAAAGAACTTTTGAGTGATCCTGTCTTGTCACGTATTGCTTCTAAACATAACAAATCGGTAGCTCAGGTAATTCTCAGATGGGATTTGCAACGAGGTGTCGTAGTCATTCCGGGGTCATCAAATCCCGCCCACATGAAAGAAAATATCTCAATCTTTGACTTTGAGTTATCTGCTGAGGAAATGGCTGAAATTGCAGCTATAAATCGTAATGAGAAGCATGATTGGTATTGACATTATAATCAAGGACGATGATAAAGATAGCACGTATAACGGTTAATCCTTACAAGTTGGAAGAATACAAGGCTATATTACAAGAGGAGATGGAAACTTCTCTACGCCTTGAAGATGGTGTACAAGTCCTGTATGCAACATGGGACAACGAGAACCCCAATCGGTTTACAATACTCGAAAAGTATGAAAGTGAAGAGGCTTATACCTCCCACTGTGCATCACCTCAACTCCAAAAGTATTTTGAACTGACTAAAGGAATGGTTCTTAGTCTGGAAATCACGGATGCAACTCCTGTTATAGAGAATATCTGGATGAAATGAAACACATTACGTTTTCAAACGGCGATAAAGTCTGTGCCATCGGGCAAGGGACTTGGAACATGGGGCGTAATCCACTATGTGAAAAGTCTGAAGCCAATGCACTATTGACCGGGATTGACCTCGGTATGAACATGATTGATACTGCTGAAATGTATGGCAATGAAAAATTTATTGGTAAAGTTATAAAATCATGCCGTGACAAAGTTTTTCTTGTCAGCAAAGTTCATCCCGATAACGCGGATTATCAAGGCACAATCAAAGCCTGCGAAGAAAGTCTGCGACGACTTGGCACCGAAACTCTTGACTTATATCTTCTTCATTGGAAAAGTCGATACCCGCTATCTGAAACAGTGGAGGCAATGTGTCGCCTTCAGCGTGATGGAAAAATCCGGTTGTGGGGTGTCAGCAATCTTGATGTTGACGACATGGAACTGATTGATGATATTCCGAATGGTTGCAGTTGTGATGCCAATCAGGTGCTCTACAATCTTCAAGAACGAGGTGTGGAATATGATTTAATCCCATACGCACTGCAACGTGATATTCCTCTCATAGCCTATTCGCCTGTCGGAGAGGGGAAATTGCTCAGACATCCAGTGTTGAGAACAATTGCGGAGAAACATAACGCAACTCCGGCACAGATTGCCTTGTCTTGGATAATCCGCAACCCCGGAGTGATGGCCATACCCAAAGCGGGGTCAGCTGAACACGTAAAGGAGAATTTCGGCAGTGTATCAATTACCCTTGATGCCGAGGACATGGAACTGCTCGACATATCTTTTCCTGCACCTCAGCACAAAATACAGCTTGCAGGGTGGTAAAAGTAAGTATAAACAATAACGACATAATCAGATATGGAAACAAAAATGAGTTACGACCAATTTATCCCGACAAGAATTATGTTCGGGGCAGGTCAGTTGAACAACCTTCACAAACAGGCAATGCCCGGAAAGAAAGCGTTGATAATCATCTCCAACGGAAAATCTACCCGCGCCAATGGTTATCTTGTCCGCACTGAACAGGAACTGAGTTTGGCTGGTGTTGAAACAGCTGTGTTTGATGGTGTAATGCCAAATCCCACAGTCGAGAACTCCCATGCAGGAGCGGCCGCAGCCCGTTCTTTCGGTGCAGACTTCCTTGTTGCACTTGGCGGTGGTAGTGTAATGGATTGTTCCAAGGCGATAGCACTACTTGCAACTAACGATGGCGACTTGTGGGACTATGTTCCCATCGGTTCAGGAAAGGGACAGCCGATGCAAAACAAACCACTCCCAATCATAGCTATCACGACCACAGCAGGTACAGGTTCGGAAACTGACGGGTGCGGTGTGATTACAAAAGAAGACACTAACGAAAAAGCATTCATCATGGATGCCGCCCTATTCCCGGCATTGGCAATAGTTGACCCGGAACTGATGCTTTCCGTTCCACCGAAATATACAGCGTTTCAGGGTTTCGATGCTCTGTTCCACAGCGTTGAAGGATTCATCGCTGCAAGTGCCAACCTTGCCAGCGACATGAACGCACGTGAAGCTATAAGGAATATCGCACAATATCTACCACGGGCAGTAAAGGACGGCAACGATCTGGAAGTCCGTACCCGCGTGGCATTCGCCAACACATTGTCTGGCGCAGTAATGACACTGACACTTCTGACAAGCGAGCATGGTATTGAACATGCCCTTTCAGCCTATCATCCCTCTCTGCCCCACGGTGCAGGTCTGATAATGATAAGCAAGGCTTATTTCAGCTATTTCATCAAAAATCATGGCTGCGACGACCGTTTCATAGAGCTTGCCCGTCTTATGGGCATGACTGATGCTACAAAGCCGGAGGATTTCATCACCGCACTTGTCAATCTTCAGGAAGCCTGCGGAGTGGCAGACCTCAAAATGTCAGACTACGGCATTACTCCGGAGGAATTTGAAACCCTTATGCGCAACACCCGCGAAGTGATGGGTATAATGTTCACAGCTGACCGCGTACAGATGTCAGATGAGGATATTGTTAGCATTCTTGCAGAATCCTATAAATGATGAAATTAAAAAGCATCTCAATTCTAATCCTGTTGTGCTCCGCTGTCTTAGGACTGCATGCACAGCAGATTGAAACCATATCAGTCCATAGCGATGTTATGAATTGTGATATTCCCAACATCGTAATACTGCCTGCCGACTATGACAGCACATCGGTATCATATATTATCAAATTCTGTTTTTCGCCAACTACTTTGCGGGAACGAACAAGGCACACTAAAATGGATAATAAAAACGGCATGACCCGACGCGAGGCATTGAAAAGAATGGGAACTGTGGCTATGAGTGCAGCTTTGGCAACCAGCGGATTTGCTTCCGTCAGTGAATTAACGACAGATAAGAGAAATATGAAAATAGTGGCAATCAACGGAAGTTCCCGTAAAGATGGCAACACCGCCGATATGTTGCGGCTCGTTCTTGGAGAACTTGAAGCGGCAGGATATGACACAGAGTTGATTCAGCTTGCCGGAGAAACAATAAATCCGTGTAAGGCTTGTTTCGCTTGCGCAGGGAAGAAAAACTGTGTGTTCAGCAGTGATGTATTTCAGAGCCTGTATCAAAAAATGGTTGAGGCAGATGCCATTATACTGGGGTCGTCAACTTACTCGGCAGATGTCTCTTCCACACTCAAGGCAGTTATAGAGCGTGCAAGTGTTGTCAGCGATACCAATCCCGGAATGTTCCGACACAAGATAGGAGGTGCAGTTGCTGTCGCACGCCGTGCCGGAGCTATGAACACTATTGACTCCATAAATCATTTCTTTCTTAATAAAGAGATGTTCGTTGCCGGATCTACATATTGGAATATCGCCTATGGTCGTTTACCGGGCGAAGCTCTGAATGATGATGAGGCAGTGGCGAACATGAAAAATCTGGGTAAAAATATCGCGTGGTTCTTAAACAGGACTAATCAAGTATAACCTAACAAACATGAACGACAAACATAAATCTCAATAATTTTTTACATGAACAAAATCCGTATCGTAGATGCCTCTGCGTCCGATTATAGGGTCATGTCCAGCCTGTTGTCAAAGGCAGGATACGACCCGATTGGTGTAGATAGCATCGAAGCCGGAAAATTTGAGGTTGCAAAGCTACCTCCCGGCGCGGTTATCGTCACAGCAATGCGTTTGTCAGACGGAATCGCAAGAGAGTAGCTCTTTGAGTCGTATGGCAAAAAATTAACTGGCTAAAGACCGTAGGCTTTAGTTTACCCGTTATAGCATAGTGGATAATCTTGGCAACATTGACGCCATTGATGTGATGCGTGGCGGCGGTGCGACGGATATAATCCAGCGATCCGCCATAGGCAAACAACTGGTGGAAACGGCCGTCGATGGTGATACGCATATACACCGGCGCATCACCATTTTTTCAGTAGCTTCTTTCTCTTGATGAAGAAAAGAACGCTGAAAGTCGATTTTCTTTGCTGCATGTCAAATAAACATTTTAGGTTTAACTTCGGTTTACTGACAAGAGAAGAAAATTAGCGTGCAACTTTGCGAAAGTCAGACATTTGACGGATAATCGTTGGACATGGATTCATCAAAATCAAGTCCTACGGATAGTCCAATGCGAAGTACCTCGTTTTGCCGGATTTTGCGCCGTGGGCTAAAAAACAAAAGTCCCGAAAATCGTTGATTTTCAGGACTTTTCAGCGTTTTGCGTTTCGTTTTTGTGATCCGCCTGGGGTTGGCGAATCCTATGCTTTGCATTGATAATCAAGTTGTTGACATTGCTCTTTCTGTGGTGTACACGTTACGCACACGACAGTGTTTCAATGTTCTTCGGCATTTTTCATCCGATAGTGCAAATTTAATCATTTTCCGCGATGTACACGCTATCCTAAATGTTAAAGTTTCTGCAATCGGAATCAGCACATTAGCCGTTCTGCCGCTGTCAAATCTCAATTATCTTGTCTCTCTTGAAATCTCCATGCTCGTTTGAGAACACATAGCCGAGTTGGTTGCTGACGCATTTCACGCCTCCAATCTCCCGGTCAATGTTGCGGTGGGAATGTCCGTAAATCCAATAGTCGATAGGCAGAGATTCCATCATACAGTTCAAGTCGGATGTGAAAGCACCGTTGATAAGGCTTCCTTTGAACTCATCCGCCATAAGGTCGAATGACGGCACATGATGGGTGACGACAATCTTTGTTCGGGCGTTGCTATGTTCAACACTCTTTCTGATAAACTCCACACATCTGTTGTGCTCATCATTGAATCTGTTCCATGAGAGTCTATGGTCGCCATCCCGAATAGCTCTGAAATCGGCAACTCCATGTTCCGTGAAATAAGCCTCTGAGGGTGGGATATGAGCCCAAAGTGTTGAGGCTATCAAGTCGGTTTCACCGTCAAGCGAGATTACAGAGTTATAATAAGCCTTGACATTTGCGCGTATATCCAATGTCCAGTCCTCGCATAGTTCATTTATATCAAAACTGCGGTACAGTTCATGATTGCCGGGGACAACGATAGTCCGATTGAAGTTGCGGCTGCACCAATCCCAGAATGGATGTGCGGAATACAGCTCAGTGCCGAGATAGGCAATATCTCCGGCAAGCACAAGAATATCGCCTGTCGGGATTATCGGATTTTCAAGAAACCAGTTGACATTTTCCTTGAACTCCAGATGCAGGTCGGAAGCGTACTGGATTTTCATCATTCGGCGGCAATGTAGAATGTAGGCAATGTTTCAAGATACAGACGTAGAGTTTCCTCATTGGCTCGCATCGCATCGCTCAGTGACTGATTGGGTAAAGAAGCTAACAGTTGCTCTGAAAATTCATTGACGGTATCAATCACTTCCTGCTTTACCTCTATATTTTCTCCCGGTACCATTGTGGCAACAAGTTTCAGTACATCATTACGGTGTTTAAGAATATCTTTGGTGTTGACATGGTGCCCGCGTTCTTTTTCTGCAAGCAGATTCAGATAGGCACGGGCTTTCAATGCAGCCAACGCCACGGGCGATGCATACCTCAATCCATTGCTCACAAATGAATTGTTGACAGTCAATCGGTAATATGGTTCATCGAGAATGATAGCGGACAGACTCGAAACCTCGCCGTCAATCGGCAATGGTTCAGTATGGGCCGCGTTTGTGAATATCTCGTTGTGCCGTGATAACAGCTCTATTTTCACCGGATAACCAACGGCACCATTGTCAAAGCTGTAAAGCACATACTTTGGTGTGTCGTCATCATTCTTTCTTACTCCCGGTCTGTAACCTCCGGCAGCTATGAATTGCCAGAAGGCATTGGCAAAATCTGAGGTCATATTCTCGACAATGATAATAATGTCAATATCGAGTGTCGGACGCGGACGCATTGCTGTTCCGGCCAAGACTTCATCGCAGGCTGTGCCTCCGATAATCACAAAGTTGTCAGAGAAGTCGGCAAACGCTTCCCTGAATTTTTCAAGTCCTCCTACCATTTTATTTCGTTCATCATTATTTCAATTTCTTTCTCAACCCGCGGGTCTTTATCATCTTTCAATGTCAGATACAATGACAGTTTATCCACATAGCCGGAAGTGCCTAACGGTGGATACTTCCATATCTCGATGCGCTGGGTGTCCTCAAAAGAGTGCAATTCGGGTATGGAAGATTTGTGTTCACGCACCCACTCCGCAGTCAAAACTCTCGTCGGGACATCCTCCGGGGCAAGCATTGAGTAATGCGACAGAGCTGAGATTTCTCCAATATCTCCTTCAGAAAATACATCGGATGTGTATTCTATGCTTTTGATTGGATCAATCAGATTGTTTGAAACATTATCCCAAAGTTCTTTCCCTGACAGCTCAAACACAAGTTTCTTATTCCTGCTACCTTGCAGACGAACCAAACCTAATGTTTCAAGTTGCTTTATGGATTTGGCGATTGTCTTATATTTATAAGGAACTTTATCCTCCAACTCTTTAAGCGACAATCCGTCAAGACTCTCAATCTGTAGATGATAAAGAAGAATATATTGAGTTGACGGATAAAACAATTCCTTAATCTCACTTTTTGTTGACCGCCTATTGATAATCAATGTCGGCACAAATGCGAATTTATCGGCTACGACAAAATACACTCCCTGCTCCACCAGCCGGTCACGCTCATAAGTCAATAGATTGTCAAAGTAAAATACAGCCGGAATGTGCTTGACGCTTTCAATTCTTTCCGAAATCTTACGACGCTGCACATTGGTATAGTCCACTTCACCTTTGGCCACAAGCAAAAGCATAACCTGCCCATTGAACTCAAACTGCATCATGTTGAAATTTGCAATGAGTTCAAGCCACAGACCTTTTTGGTCTTGAATGGATAGCTCTTTAAGCTCTATCCGCTGTCCGGCGATTGTTATCTCTTTCATGTTCTCCAAATATTTTGCATTATTCTCCAACGCACGGAGAACAATGCAAAACTACGGAGAATAATCGGATTTTACAAATATATAAGGACTCAATTTATTTACAGGAACGCATTTTACCATCAATGTAGCAATCAAAACTCCAGAGAGGCGTGACGGCTGAGCTTGTTATCGCATAGCGAAACATTGTTATGTGATGGCAATGCCGTCCGCGGCGTTTGCCGGAGGCTGCTCTACCGACGACCGCATTGCCAATGGTTGAGAGCGGGCTAAACACCGAGTTGCTGAACGCCGGAGCCGGAGCTTCGCCAATCCTGCTCTTGCTTATCTGCAACTCCGTATTCTTAACGCCCGCTCCATTGCTTGTTCCTTTTAGCCGTCGCGCCACTCTTCCGTTGTCAGCACTCCACGATGCGAAATAACGTGACGGCCTCCGTGCATTACGGCAAGCCTCCATTTCCTGATTCCGTCACATACATTCGCCTTTCCTGGAGTGTGGCATTTCAAATTTCATGTAGGTAACACTTCGACTGATTTTAGAAAATATCATTTCCGTATGTCGGTTATTCTGTGTCTCCAAAGAGGCTCTTCGGCTCTATGTTTATTCGGCAATTTCAGCATAATGCAATCAACTATTGGAAAGCATATTCGCTCGTGATAGAATAACGTGCCGGGAACGGGCTATTCTTTTGCCGACTGTCAAAAAAATCTCCAGCCCTACGGGTAGTATTTTTCTGCCGTCGGCGAACAGCCCGCTATTTCCCCGTCACGCAGGGATAGTAAACGAGCGAACATACTTCAAACAGTGATTAGACGCATTAAGCGGAAAA
>CAIGRU010000549.1_pt1 | contig 24812 bp, 21 predicted proteins | sample 7351341 | NCBI WGS metagenome assembly CAIGRU01
ACATATAACAAAAAAACTTAGGTAGTAAAATCTTTCACAACAATTTACTAAAATAGTTACTATTTTTCAAAAACATCCAATATAATCGGGCTTTGAAAATTACTTTTGATTTATTTTGCACAAAAGGTATAATGGTTATATCAGACAATTGGCAGTTATCTTAGATAATTCAGATTATGTCTTTTGTGGGAGAATTCTTTTATGAAAATGCCAAAGATACCTGAGGACCTGAGTTTCTACTTAAACCAACGCTTCGTATGCGACTGCGGAAAGGAGCACTATGCCCCTCTGCGTGCTGTCCGTGTGGGTAGTGGTGTATTGGATGAATTGCCTAGCATCATTAGATTGATGGGCTACCAAAGCTTATACTTAATCAGTGACCCCGTTACCTATCAAATTGCGGGAGAGCGGTGTGTCCATATACTGGAGAATGCAGGGATTCCTCATAAGATTACGAAGCTTACACATCTTGGATTTGATGAAGCGACCTTGGGAGAACTTACAATTCAGATGCCGAAGGACTGTGATTTGGTCATCGCGGTAGGAACTGGGGCAATCAACGACGTCACTCGCTATTTCAGTTTTAAGCTGAATAGACCCTTTTTCACCATTGCAACTGCAGCGCCTATGGATGGTTTTGCTTCCAGCATAGCCGCCATCCAGACCAATCATTTAAAAACAACGTATGAGGCGCAAACCCCCACCGCCATTATTGGAGACACGGATATACTGAAGAACGCACCATATCCGATGATTGCAGCAGGACTTGGTGATTTGCTTGGTAAGTTCACCTGCCTCTGCGATTGGAAATTGTCCAGAGTTATCAACGGTGAACATTACTGCGAAAATATTGTTGAAATGGTGGAGGTTTGCGTACGAAAAGTGTTGTCATCTGCAGAGGGAGCAAAGGACCGGAACCCAGAGACTCTTGGGGCTATTATGGAAGGTTTGGTACTGACAGGAGTTGCTATGAGCTTATATGGCAATTCCCGCCCTGCATCCGGTTGTGAACACCATATGTCCCACTATTGGGAAATGATGTTCGAGCAGGCGGGGAAACGTCCGGCTCCTCACGGTATCCAGGTAGGGGTTGGAACTGTCCTTATTTTAAAGCTGGTAGAGGCGTTGCGGACTTATGAAGTGGATTTTGCGGCAGCCCGGGTATTTGCGCAACAGTATGACCAATCGTCCTGGGAGGCCGAGATTCGAGAAGCATATGGTCCGGCAGCCCATGGTGTAATTGAAATGGAACTGTCTTCGGGAAAAAATGCGGTAGACAGTCATTTGGTCAGAATCGATGTTATGGAGCAGCATTGGGATGAGATTCTGGCTATGTTGTCTGCGCTTCCCTCCTCGAATCATGTGATGAGCTTGTTAAGTTCCCTGGAAGCTCCCTGCCTGCCGAATCAGATTGGGATAGATGCTATAATGCTAAAGAATACATTTCTTTATTGCAAGGAGGTTCGCAATCGCTATACAATTCTGCAAATGATATGGGATTTGGGTTTATTAGACCATCTTTCCAATAAAGTCATTGAGAATTTACCAGACAGTTTCGTGGAAGCAAATTCCGAACCTAAAATCGGGTGAATCCCTATGCCCCCAAACAGAGGGCGTAGTTATTCAATAAAACTCAAGAAAAGAGAGGTACATGGTATGAAAAAGTATTTTGCTCTTGCGATGGCTCTATTTATGGTGCTAAGCCTTGTTGCCTGTGGCGGAGGGACAAAAGTCCCGGACACTGACTCTACCTCCCCGGATTCTGGTTCCGCATCCTCGGTTGCACCCGAAGAAAAGAAAGGTGACCCTATCGTAATCAGCGTTTCTCACTCCTATACAGAATTGGACCAGGTTAGCGTCGAGCTGAACACGGCCGCAAAAAACGTCGCTGAGCGGACCGGTGGTATGGTAACCTTGAATCTGTACCCCAACAATACTTTTGGAAACCTTGTTGACGGTGTGGAAGCGGTTATGAGCGATTCTCCGTTACTGCTGATGACTGCGTTCAGCCAGTGGGAGGACATCTATTATGACTCCAGTGCTTTGCAATGCGGTTTTGTATTTGAAACAGGCGAGGAATTCCTGAAGGTGATGGATACCGACCTGTTCGCGAAAATTGTGGCGGAGATGGATAAGGTAAACATTCATCCTCTGAACTGTAGTTTTGTGGGCGGCATGCGTCATGTCATTGGAAAGAAACCTTACACAACTCCGGCCGAAATCAAGGGCCTCAAGCTGCGTGTTCCCAATTCCACAACCTATCTGGAGTGTTTCCAGACCATGGGAGCAAGCCCGATGGGATTGGCTGCTTCTGAGCAGATGAGTGCTTTGTCCGCCGGAACCGTCGATGCACTGGACCAGTCCATCAGCCTGATGTATAGCACAAAGAGCTACGAGATGGTGAACCAGGTTACTCTACTTGCACAGCAACCTCTGGCTGACGCTCTGTTCTGCAGCGCCAATTGGTGGAATACAATTCCTTCTGAGTATCAGGAAATCATTGAGGATGAGCTGCATCAGGCCGGGCTGCGTTACAATGAATACTCCATTCAAAATGAAGGGACCATGCGTCAGGAGATGGAGGCAGCCGGAGTCCAGTTCCATGAAGCAGACAGGCAGGCGTTCCTGGACATGGGCTGCAAGGATTTGGTCATGAAATATAGCATCGGCCAGGAGCTGCTGGACACGCTGGCTGAGATTCGTGCGGCCAAATAAATGCCCAAACGGCTGAAAACAGATTTGATTCGGATGCCGTAGCGTAGCCCGAGGAAACCTGTTTTTTCTTCGGGCTATGCTTTGGTTTTAACAGAAATCGTCATATTGATTTGTGAGGGCCTATGAAGCGTATAATTGCATATATTAGGGACGGAAAATTTGAGGAAATAATAGGGTGCTTGGCAATTATTGTGGTAATTGCCCCTGTAATTGCCAATATTGTGAATCGCTCCGTGTTCAATTTCTATTCAACTAATTTGGAGGCCATTGCACTGATGGCATATGTCTGGATTGGGTATGGCTTTTTCGGGTATATGTACAAGAAGAACTCTCATGTAGACATGAAGTTTATTGTGAACAAAATGTCTCCTTCTGTTAGGGCCTTCTTTGACCTGCTTAGGGATGTCTTCATCTTCCTGTTTTCTGCGTACATGGTCTACTGGGGGCTGAAGCTTTGCAAGACTAACCTCACGAGATATGCCATGGGCACAAGAATTCCCCTCGCGTTTGGGTATGCAGGCATTGCTTTTGGTTTTTTCAGTGGCGCGATTCGAAGCGCCTGGGCTATCATTGGTCGAATTTTAAAAAAAGGATAAACAAATGAGTGAATTTCTTGTTTGGACGCCGCTGATTCTGGTTTTTGCGCTTTTAGCATTCCGCATCCCTGTATCTATGGCATTTATCAGTGGCGCTGTTTTTTACTTTGGATTCGTGGCAACTGAAATGCCGCTGAATATGGTCCTCTCCAAGATGGTTTCCGCTGGCATGAATATGAACCTGATGGCTATTCCCTTCTTTATCACCGCTGGTTTGTTAATGAACTATACCGGCATTACTTCCCGCATGATGAAATTTGCCGATTTATGTGTGGGTCATATGTGGGGTGGGCTTGCTCAGGTGAATGTCTTGCTTTCTACCTTGATGGGCGGCTTATGCGGCTCCTCTAACGCGGATGCCGCGATGCAATGTAAAATGCTTGTTCCGGAAATGGAAGAACGCGGTTTCAATCGTGCGTTTTCTGCTGCGGTTACAGCCTCCTCCGCCCTAATTTCTCCTATGATTCCGCCAGGAGTCATGCTCATCCTTTATGCGTCTATTACAGAAAATTCTGTATTGGATATGTTCATGGCAGGGTACCTACCAGGATTTCTGATGTGCATTGCTCTGATGGTTGCAGTTCACTATGTTTCCCATCGCGATGGCTACAAACCGAGTCGAAACAAGAGGGCTTCCATTGGGGAAGTTTTTCGCGGCTTAATCGAATGCTTTTGGGCGATTCTCATGATTATTGTTCTGATTGTGGGGCTTCGAATGGGAATCGTCACCGCCACAGAGGGCGGTGCCGTGTTGTGCGTGCTTTGCATGTTTGTCGGAATGGTTATTTACAAAGAACTCCATCTAAAGGACCTTGTAGTGGTTGCGCGGGAAGCCTTCTCCTCTGTCGCTAACGTGTTTGGCATCATTATTTCAGCGACTGTATTTGGCCTTTATCTGACATATGCGCAAATTCCTCAGCAAATTACGAGACTGATTTTGGAGTTCAATACTGGACGCATCATGTTTTTGCTGATTGTGAACATTATGCTCTTAGTGATGGGCATGCTAGTGGACAGTTCTGCAGTTTTGATGATTGCGGTGCCACTCCTTTACCCGGTTGCGACACAGCTGGCCATCCACCCGATTCACTTCGGCATTGTATGCATTTTGAATCTCTCCATTGGGGCTTTGACACCGCCATTCGGCGCGACGATGTATCAATGTTGCAATTTGTGCGAAATTGAAATGCCGGAATTCCTAAAACAAGGGAAAGAACTCATAATTGCTCTTATGGTCGCGCTCCTCCTGGTTACATTTATCCCGGGCATCTCTACGATGCTGCCTACATTGCTGAAATAGCAGTTTTGCTGGAATCGAGGCCAATATGAAACAATCATATTTCCCTGACGTTGGAATATGGCTGAAAGGAAATATTCATAGCCACTCCACAGTGTCGGATGGCATGTTCACGCCGGCGGAGTTGTCGGAACTATACCGGTCGCATGGATATGATTTCCTATCTATTACAGACCACAATATTTTAGACTCTCACAGTGACCTCCAAACAAATGGGTTGATTCTTTTGACCGGTGTTGAGCATGATATTGCCTATGGTCCAGACAAATGCACTCATATAGTTGGGCTTTCCCCCGCCGGAAAGAAAGAAACCAGTTACATATGCAAGCAATATTCTGCTGAGGAAATTACAGAGCAGCAGCTTGCGGATTATATGCTGGCTGATGGTCAGTTTGTCAACCTGGCTCACCCGCTTTGGTCTTGCATGGAGTTTGCTGAAATCGAACGGCTGAACGGTCTGCATTCTATCGAAGTGTTTAACAATGGAATGGAGCACCTTTGTCATGGTGGAAACTCCGAAATATTCTGGGAAATGCTTCTGCGGCATGGAAAACGCATTTTTGCAACAGCGGTGGATGATGTTCATGTGTCAGGTGACCTGTTTGGTGGCTGGGTTTGTGTAAAAGTAGCGAATCGAAGCCAGGAGGATATTTTGGCAGCATTGGTTGATGGGGCCTTTTATGCCTCTAGTGGTCCAACTATCTATGATTTTGGCATAGATAGAGGTTCAGTTTATATCTCCTGCTCCCCATGCAGAGCAATCCATTTTGTTTCTTATCCATCTAAAGGAAAATCTTTTTTTTCTGAGAGTGATTTGCCGCTCGTGTCCTCCTCTCACACTCTGGAAGGCCGTGAAGCATACGTTCGGGCAGTATGTGTAGACGATAAAGGGTATTCGGCCTGGACAAATCCTATTTTCTTTGACAATCGGCAATGAAAAACATTTTGTGCTATGGAGATTCTAATACATGGGGCTTCATACCTGGCAGTGGCAAACGGTATACGGAGGACATCCGTTGGACAGGGCTCCTACAGCGAGGGTTAGGGCATGGCTATCAGGTTATTGAGGCAGGAGTCAATGGGAGAACAACCTCTTTTGATGACCCCTTCTGCAACTACCTGAATGGCTGGAGAAGTCTGCCATATTCCCTCCTGTCCGCAAAGCCAGTTGACCTGCTGATTATCAGTCTTGGCACAAACGATTTGAAATTCACGGATGCTCGCGGTTCATCAAAAGGAATTGAGGCCATCATCAATCTCGCGCTATCCTTGGACACGATATTTTCTGGGATGGACCAAGGAGGTATCTTTAATGCAGTTCCAAAAATCCTCGTCATATTCCCGATTTCATTGCATCCTGAGATAAATACACGCAGTCCGCCATCATCCATGGCAAGCAAATATGGCGAATCGCTTAAATTTCGGGATTTTTATCAGCCTGTTTGTGAGAAAAAGCATGTAAATAGTTTAGATGGAGCCCTATTTGCGACAGCATCTCCGGTCGACTGCACCCATATGGACGCTGAAGGGCATCGCGCCTTGGGTATGGCCGTTCTCGTCAAGGTGAAAGAACTATTGGACCACAGTACAGAAAGGTAGGAAATAATAATGAGGAAGAATTTTCGAGTTTTTACAATCTGTCTGCTTATTGCTTGTGCGCTGCTTTCGGTAACAGCATACGCGGCCTACTACAACACATACACCAAGCTGGCCACAATTCCTAATGGCGAGGGGTGCAATAGGGCCCAAGGGTTTGCTGCGGGTTCATCGTACATTTACTCCGCAAAATGCAATGACAACGAATCCAAGCAGGTCATTTACCGGACAAGAATCAGTGATGGAACAACAACCCTGATGACCAATGGGGATACCGGTGGAAAATACATTGCATCACTGGGGCATGCAAATGACATGGATACCTGCACAATTGACGGAAAGTACCACCTTTTTGTTGCCACTATGAAAACAGGAGCGGAAAGCTTGGTGAAGCTGCAATATTCCGGGACCACCTACACACAGCTGGGGGGGTTCGAATTGCGCTGCGACGGTGTACCGGTCTCTGTCTGTGGCGTGAAGAAATACGCCAAGGATGATAACTACATCTATTTCCTCTTTTTTGCCTCGAATGGCAATCAGCAAAATGTTACTTTTTACCGTGGACAAATCCCCATGACTGCAGACGGCGGTACAATCAATGTCACAAAAGCCTTTGACATTGATATCACGAATGCAACGGTAAACGGCAGTAAAGTTACGAATCTGAACTCTTTTTTGAGACAAGGGATTGGATATATTGCGAGCACAGACCAGTTGCTGGTTCCTTTGACAAACAAGAACGTAAGCATTATTCTGGTCTACAATAATGTTTCGACTGCGACCGGAACCCTTTCTGCAGACCCGAATCTTTCTTTCCGCATTACATCTTCTACCTTCCCCACTCTGTTTGAAATCGAGGGGTGTGATGAAACAAATGGGAAACTATATTTCAACTGTAACAGAAAGAAAGACTCCAAGGATATTGACAATGACGCGATTTGCAGCTTCAACGACTTTACAATCTATTGATATGAGCGTATTTTGACACCTTGTAATTCCTCGCTCGACAAAGAAGAGACCGTCTATTGACGGTCTCTTCTTTGAGATGACCACTTCCATTTTATAGGGACTCTTCTTTTGGACAGGGACACGGCAGGATGGTCAGATGCCTCTTAATGCGCATGTACGTGGGCCAGGAGCAGTATGTTATCCTGCTTTCCACCTCTCCATGGCGCATCCCTCGTACATTCAAGGTCAGAGAGTCTCCCCCGCTGTATCCCCAAATCCCGGCAGTCCGCCGCGGCGCCTGGGACCCATACACTACCAGCGTAGCAGGGATGCCCTTTTCCAACACTTTTATCAGTTCTCTTACCGAGTGGCAAATCTTCATGGTAAATCTGGTGCAGAAATCCGCACCAGCCCTCCTTTCGGGGAATTTTGGGTGGGTATTGTTTTTATTATATGCAAAGAGAGGGCCCGCCATTTGGCGGACCCTCTCCAGGCTTAGGGTATCAATACCCAGTCGTGGGCAGTTTGTTCGGCAGAGGATACTGCCAGGTGTAGTTATTCACCACAGTCGTAGACTGAGAGGTGGAGCTCACCCAGCCATTGGCGATGTTACCGGAGCCAGCGGAAGAACCGCTGTCGGCGGAAGCAGCGCCGGAACTACCACTACCGGACGTGAACACGGAGTTGGACGCCTGACCCTGGCAGCCCGCCTCGGCGCGGTTAATCAGCTGGAAGCCGTTGACCACGATGGGCAGAGTGCGAACGTACAGGACGGGAGCCATGGACTCCTTCATGCCAGCCGCCGCCACGGGGAACACCATGCGGATGTCGGTGACATACTCGCTGGCGCCCAGGCCCATAGCCAGAGAGCTCAGGTCGTAGGAATACTGAGACTTGCTGTTCAGGCCGGTGGCGAGCGTGCGGTAGTCGCTCATGTTGGTCTTGTACTCGATGTAGTACGTAGTAGCGACTCCGGTCCAGGTGCCGGTGTAGAACGTGCCAGCCCGGGCGCCATCCGTAGGCACCTTGATGTGCAGGAAGAAGTTGCTGACAGCGACGGAGCTCTTGTTGCACACGTTGGTGTAGAAGAACTTCGCGTTGGCATTCACACCCACACGGGTCGGGCCATGGGCCTCAACAGAGGTGGCAAAGTTGCCGCTCTTGTTGTAGACCGTAATCTTGATGTTGTCGTTTTTGTTGGTCACATTGACGGTCACCCGCTGGTCGTTCAGCATATATCCGGCGGGAGCCTGGGTCTGCTGAATGTAATAGGTGCCGATGTTCAGAGCGCCGGAGTGAGCTTCGCCATAGCTATCGCCGTAGATGGTAGCCACGATGTTGCCGCTCATATCGGTAATCGTGTATACCGCACCAGACAGGCGGGAGTCCTTGAAGATGCCCATCAGGACGTTATCGCTGTTGGAGAGCGTGGTGATAGTCAGCTGACCCTGCTTTCCAGTGATGGGCCAAACGATGTCGGTAGTGCTCTTGAGCTCCACTTCAATCGTCTTGGGGATGGAATCGAGGATATATCCCTCGGGAACAGACAGCATCGTCACCTTGTAGCGGCCGGAAGCAAGGATGGTATCCAGATGGATGAAACCTTCGTTGTCGGTGGTGTACTGGCCGATGTAGTTGTTGCGAGAATCCACGATTTCCACCTTGACATTGTAGACAGGGGACTTGGTGGTTGTGTCAATAACCTTGATGCGGATGTGGGACTGCATGGTGACCTCCAGCTCCAGGGTGGTCTGGACATTACCCTTAACCACAATGTTGTGGGGTTTGGGGTCCATGACGTAGCCATCGGGAACGCTGGTCTGATAGACGATGTACTCGCCGGGCTCCAGGGAGACATTTACAACACCAAATGCGTTGGTAGTATAATTGCCAACCAAGGTTCCGGTCAGAGTGGTAATCTTCAAGGCCACATCCTTCACCGCGGCGTGGGACTGGGACTCAGTGACGGAAACCGTCAGGCCGGTGACCACGTTCAGCTCGAAGGTCTCCAGAACGGTGACATTCGTCTTCACAGTGATGGTCCGGGGAGTCGTATCCAGCAGGTAGCCATCAGGCACGGTCATAACGTTGATAACATACTGACCGGGCTCCATGACGCCCAGCTGTACGAGACCATTGGACCCGGTGGTGAACTGGCCGACAAAATCGCCATTGACCTTGGTTACATTGAACGTGACGCCGGAGACAACCTCGCCGGTGGTCGCAACGACCGCCTTGAGGGTGACCTCGGAATTCACAACGTGGTAGAAGGTCAGGGTATCGTTGGAGTTTTTGGAGATAGTGACTTTCTGTGTCGCGGTATCAATCTGATAGCCCTCGGGCCCCTTGATTTCCTTCACCAGATAGGTGCCGACGGCCAGATTGGTCACGGTCATGATGCCGGTGATATCGGTGGTCACGGTCTGAACCAGCTTGCCGTTCTCCTCGTAAATCTCGAAGACAGCGCCAGCCAGAGGATTGTTGGTGTTGCGGTCAAGAGCACGGATGGTGAGGCCAGAAATGCGGTTGTTGGTGAACTTCACATAGGTGACATTCACGCCGACCTTCAATTCGGCCCACTGGTAGTTGCCCTCCAGAATGTATCCATCGGGGGCCTCAACCTGGGTCACCATGTACTTACCAGCGGCAAGGCCGGTAACCTTTGCGGTGCCGCCCTCGTCGGTGACGACAGTCGTGGTGTACGCGCCGTCAATACTCTCAATCTTGAAGCGGGAGCCAGCCAGGGGAGCCTTGTTTTCAGCGTCCACCAGCTCAATAACGAGCGTGGTGTGGACCTTCTGCTCGAAGACAACTGTGGTCAGCTCATTGTAGGAAACCGTCACAACCTTGGTGGTCTCAACGGCGGTGTAGCCATCTGGAGTAGCCATCTGCTTGATGGTGTACTTGCCGGCGGCCAGGGTGTCGGTGGTCAGGTAGCCGGAAGCGTCCGTGGTACCATGGAACACCTGCTTGTTGTTTTCGTCATAAATCTCGAATGTGACATTGGCCAGCTTCTCATGAGTGCCCTGAACAACCGCCTCAATGGCGATGCCGGACAGCTTGTAGTTGGCGAAGGTCAGGTTCAGGGAACGGCCGGAAGTGACCTCGATAGTCTGGCTCTCGGTGCAGATGCGGTAACCCTCGGGGGCGTGGGTCTGCTTAACGAGGTAGTTACCAGCCTCCAGGTGCCCCACCTGCACGGTGCCATCAGCGCCAGCGGTGAAGGTGCCCTTCCAGTTGGTGTTCAGGTTCGTCACCTCGTACTGAGCGCCGCCAATGGGGTCGCGGGTAGTCACGTCAACGGTGGCGATGGACACAACGTCCTTGGTGTAATGAGGGAACGTTACATAGGTGGCGGCGTCGCCAGTCACCGTAACGCGCATCTGGAAAGAGGTGGTCAGGGTGAAACCGTCGGGCTCGTTCATCTGTTTCACGATGTAGTCACCGGGCTCCAGAGGAGAGGTGGTGGCCAGACCGGCGGTATCCGTCACAAAATTCGCGACTTCCTTGCCGGTAACACCGTCGAGGACGGTGTACTGCACGCCAACGAGGGGCATGTAATCGGAATCGCAGGCGTAAATAACGATGACGGGCTTCTTGCTCTGGGTAAAGGTCATGACGGAAGTCTTGTTGTTCTCCACCATGACGGTCTGGAAGTTAGTATCGGCAACATAGCCCTCAGGAGCGTAATACTCCTGAACAATGTACTTACCGGGGGTCAGGGTCTTTGTCAGAGCCACACCGTCCAGTCCGGTGGTAATCAGCTCAATGACGACGCCGTTCTCATTGCGGACCTGGAACATTGCGCCAACCAGCGGGTCGCCGGTCACGCTGTCCAGAGCATTGACAATGATGGAAGAATGGCGGTCGAAGAAGAACGTGGCCTGACCAGCCTTCTGCTTGGTCACGACAACGGTCTGGGCGGCAGTCACCAGGGTGTAGCCGTCGGGAACGTTTACGCACTTAATGACGTAAGTGCCGGGAGTCAGGTTCTCAAAGATAACCTGGCCGTTGCCGTCGGCAGAAGAAGACATGATGAAATTGTTGTTGGTGTCACGCAGTTCATAAGTAGCCGCGGGAACGCCGATGGTGGTCTTGGAAATGTAGCCGTTGACCACGATAAAGGGCTTATCGCGATTGATGAAAGTCAGTTCCGCCATGCGGCCAGCCGTAATGCGGACGGTCTGGGTGGCATTGGTCATGACGTAACCGGCGGGGGCCGTGTTCTGCTCGACAACATAGTAGCCATCGTCCAGGTTGGGAATAATAACCTCACCATTGACTCCGGTCTTGTAGGTGCCGACCTTGGTGCCATTCTGGTGACGGACGGTGAAGTCGCCTACCAGCGGGTTGCCGGACTCGTCCTGAAGGTAAATGCAGAGGCTGGCAGAAATCGTGGCTGTGAAAGTCTCAATGACATCCGTATTTGCGGAAACAGTGATAGACATTGTGGTGGAATCCATCACATAGCCACGAGGAGCACCATTCACAACGGCGGTGTAGTTGCCATTTTCAAGGCCGGCGAAGGTCACACGCCCCTCTTCGTTTGTCTTCTGAGGCCCAGCGACAAGTTTGTTGCCCTGAGAGTAAAGACTTACATCAGCGCCGGCCAGAGGAAGACCCGTCTGAGAATCCTTGACAAAAATTGTCACAGTCCCCGGGCGGTCGCCGTAGAAGGTGCGAATGATATCGCCATCCTTGCCAACCTCGACCTTGAAATCAGAAGTATTCAGGTTCTTCACATATCCATCGGGAACAAAGGTCTGACGCAGGGTGTAGGTGCCAGCCTTCAAGTTGGGATAGGTAACGATACCGCTGTCATCTGTCTTGAGCTCAGAGGCAATCAGGTCACCATTCGCATTGTACAGAGAGAAAATGGCACCGGGAATCCCCTTGTGAGTTTCCCGCTCCACATAGTGGATGATGAGGTTGGGCTGCTCAGAGGAGTCAAACATCAGGATGTAGTCGCCGCTGTCAGCCTGCTGGACGTGCAGAGCCTGCGGATTCCGTCCAACGGACACAGGGTCAACGCCAGTGGGATGGTAAACCTCAGTTACGGTATAGTCGCCAGGAGCGATAAAGGGCAGATACGCGGTGCCGGTAGAGTCGGTGGTAAGGGTGGCGATAATGCCGCCGTTCGTATCTTTCACTTCAAATTTCGCATCCTTGACTGGGTTTACGCCGTTTGTCATGCGCTTGATGGTCAGGCTGCGCTGTGCGTAGTTCTGGAAGGTGACCTCATGCATGCTCTTGTCGGAGCCGTACCAGTTCACGATGGGAGCATTATTGGTCTTATAACCCTCAGCTACGCCGACCTGGGTAATCCGGTACCAACCGGGCTCCAGGTCGCCCCAAGTAACGGTACCCTGGGGGCTGGTGGTCTGCTTAATTCCATAACTCTCGTAGCGGCCAGAAGTTACCCGCTCCAGTTTGAAGCTGCAGCCGGGGATTTTCTTGGAGGGCTGTCGGGCATCTTCTGCCGTAACCGTAATGGCAGTTTTTGCGCCGCTGGAAGGATTATCCCCGGATTCCACCGCAAAAGCGGCGGTGGGGAGCATCCCAAGCAGCATGATAACAGTCATCATACCAGAGAGCCATTTAGTGAATCTCTTCATGTGGGTGTTGTACCTCCTTTTTAGGTTCTAAACTCGCCGTGTTTATCCGGCGCGTCTATTGTATGCAGGTTTACAGGAAGCGATTAGCCAGACCGGCTGGGCATTGAAATGGCCGCGTCGGCGTTTTCGCCCCATGTCAGAGTGTCCACCGCCCGAACCAGGAACTCCTTGTTCGAGACGGGTTCCGCAGTTTTGCGGATGACATTCCGAATAGCGCAGTCGACCTGGCCCACCGTTACCCCCGCCTCAAGGCCAATTGCCTCATAGACAGAGTTGATTCGTCCATAGTTTACCTTTCCATCCAGGGAAAGCCGGATGCCCAGCATCAGGTATCTAAACCCGACGTTGGCATGGCGAATCCCCTGGGCTTCCAGATAGTCGCTGATTGCCTTATTGGAAATGCTGCTCATTGAAATTGTTACACCTCCTCCCTTCATGACAGCTGAGTCTCGTATGGAGCCTAGCCGCATTGATTTATGATATGCAATTGGTTGGAAGACAATTCGCGGAAAATACAATGGTTTTTGCCGCAAACTGATTTATGATATGCAGGGATTGAGAAAACAATTCTCTTTTCTGTGTCGGGCACAAGCTGGTCTCCCCTGCCCTGCTAGGTTTTTCTTGCCAAAACGAAAAAGAAGGCCAGAGGGGAAATCCCTCTGGCCTTCTTGTGAGACGAACTCAGATATTGTACCACGTCTCAGAGCCGACATTGCCGGCGCATTGATGGGTATTGGCAGCTTCCAGGATATCGTAGTAGGCCCAGTAGCCCACGGGGATGTCCGAGAAGGTGTGCAGACGCTGGACGTTGCTGTCAATGAAGGACTTGTCGGCAGTACGGCCCAGCACGCGGTTTACCATAACGGCAATTTCCGCGCGGGAAATAACCTGATTGGGACGGAAGTTGCCATCGGTGTAGCCATTGGCCCACCGCTTGGAGGCGGCATAGCCGATGGAGTTATAGTTCACATGGCTGGCAGAGACGTCAGGGAACACATAACCGTAGTTCCCGCTGGGGGTCACGCCGGAGAATCGGCAGGCCAGCTCAGTAAACTCACCGCGGGTGATGGGGGCGTCGGGCCGGAAACCGTTGGTAGTCCCGCTCACGCCAGCCAGGATTCCCTGGTCATAGGCGAAGGAAATGTAGGGAGCATACCAGGCGGTGGTAGGCACATCGGTGTACACAGCGCGGACACCATATCCCTTCACGGTCGCGTCCGTCACGCCATAGAAGGCGCGGGTCAGCATGACGACCGCCTGAGCACGGCTCGTAGTCTTATAGGGATTAAACAGACCACCAGCATAGCCATTCAGGTAAGCAGCATGGGTGGTGTAGGTGGGAGTGACAGGAAGAGTGGGAGTGACAGGAATGGAAGGCGCAGGGTCAACCGCCGGAGCCTTGTAATCCGTCACAGCCTTGATTTCCATGTTGGCAGTGATGTTGCGCAGGTCAACGGTGACCTTACCGTTTTTGTTCCAGGTGATATTGTGCTTTGTGCCGTTGATGGTCACGGATTTCTCACCAGACTCGACCTTGTAATCGCGGTTGCCGCGGGAAATGGTCAGGTACTGAATTTCCCAGTTCTTCACAGGGGAGAAAGTGACGCTGGCGCTCCGGCCGGAGTTCACGTAGGTGTACTGCTTGGAAGCGGTGGCGCCGCTGTCGGAAGAAGCGGTCACGGTGTAGTCCAGCTTATCCACAGCCCCAGTGATGGCTTTCACGGTCAGGTCAGCAGTGATGTCCTTGAGCCGGATGGTCACAGTGCCGTTGGCTTCCTTCTCAATGGGGCAGCGAACGCCGTTGATGGAGATGTAGCCAGCGGAAACCTTAGCGGTGGTGGTAGAACCGTTCCGAGTGACAGAAATCTTCTCAATGGTCTCGTTGTTCACAGGATAGAAGCTGACTTCCTCAGTATCTCCATCCTCCACGCTGAAGCTGGACTTGCCGTCGAACTTCGCGCCGGAATCCGTCTTGAGGGTCACGGTATGGTAAGCATCGCGGCTGTTGACCGTAATCCGCATGTTGCTGGACATGTAGACGCTAAAGCGAACAACATCGCCGTCAAACGTCACATAGCTGTACCGGCCATTCAGATAGAACCGGTACGTATCGCGGTTGATGACAACCTTATCGGTAGCGGTCTCGATGGTCACATGGTCAATGGTCACGTCGTCGTCCTTGGTGGCGAAGCGGATATCATGGTTCCGGCCAGTGGAGACCAGGGACAGGTGGGGATAGTTGCAGTCAATGTCCCGGCTGGCGTCAATCATCAGATAGCCCTTGTTGGCCACGGAAGCGGCCTGGATACTGACGTTGTTGCTCATGGCGGGGACGGACAGGGTGACCTTGCCGTTCCAGGAACGCTCCACATTATAAATATGGCCGTTCACATTCACAGAACGGGAGGTGGCGCCCAGCTCACGGGTCACATTGCCATCGGTGATGGTAATGACATCGACCATGAAGCCGGCCGCAGGGGTGAACGTAATGTTCTTGGAAGTGCCGGCATCCACGGAGCAGGTTTCCACATCAGACGTGATGCCAGAGCCAGTGGTGATGTCCAGGGTCAGCTTGGCGGCTTTTTCGGCGGTCAGAGCGGTGATGTACAGGTCACCGGCGGCATGGGCCGCGGAAACCGTCACGGAACCATCAGCGTTCTTGGCAATTTTGAGGTCAGTGCCATCCACGCTTACAGCGTCCTTGCTCACAGGGATGATGTTTTGACCGCTGAGGCTGTTGCGGATGTTCAGGGACTGAATGACCAGGCCCGCGTTGGGGTTGAAGGTCACAGCCCAGGACTCGTTGCCATTCACAATCTGGCTGTCCTTGGAAATCGTGCAGGTGGGGTCGCCGGTGGAGCCCAGGTTGTCCTTATAGCCCGCCGGGCCAGAATTCGCAATCACGCTGTAAGAACGGGCCACAGCTGTCACGGAAACCGCGATGTCGTCTTGGAGATTGGGAGCTGTCAGGGATACGATGCGGCTGCCACTTTCAGTAAGACTATATACGGTGCCGTTCGGCAGCGTTCCGCTCATGGTGACGGGGCGGATGCTGGAGGTCGCGGTATAGTCGCCGCTGGTCACGGTCACCTCAACATCGGTACCCGTACCGATGTCCAGGATGGCCGCGTCCTTGACGTTATACCCAACCGGAAAGTCCTCAAGGTATGCCTGGCTCTCATTGTACTCCGCCCGGATGGTTCGCTCCCCCGTTTCGGCCGCGCTCGCAGGCGCAACCATGAGGGAGGTCACCATAGACAGACACAGCAACGCAGAGAGAATTTTAGACATGCAATGTTTCATAGTTAGACAAATCCTCCTTTTTCATGAAAAGTTGTTGGAGTGTATCCCTGAGTTTCATTGTATGCATGTTCCAAAAATCCTATTCTCCCATCCGAAAGACCTATGTTTGTAAAATAATTGCGGCCCCTGCTCGGGCAAAGAAGCACCCCCGCCGCCGGATGACCGGAGACGGGGGTGTATGCGGAGAGGAATCAGAACCTGATGGCTTTGCGGACCTCCCTTTTCTTGATAAGGATATACCGGCGGCCCAAGCGGTTCGTCAGCTTCAGCAGGGAGTAGGCCAGGGTCAATAAGGCGAGAGTGACAAACAGGCAGGCCACTGGGCCCAGGCACTCCATGAGGCTGTCTGCGCAGAAGCAAACAAAGAAAAAGATGGCACCGGCGAGGACGTTGATGGCTTTGGTGATGTTGAACCGCATGATGAGCTCTCTTTTATTTAATAGTATACCGGGTGTGAATGTTGTTTCGTGATATGCAGGGCGCAAGAAAATAATTCTGCGCTTGATTTCACAAAGAAGAACTGGCGGTGGGTTTTGGGCGGCTGCGTGAGGCCCGACACAGTAAGAGTTGTTTCACTCAGCCTTGCGGGAATGAAGTTTCCTCCAACTGCATAGTATGTGCCCAACGAACCCATGGAAGAAATTTTTCTTAGGAGGAATCTATCGTGAACAAGAAGCTTAGCATTGCAATCGACGGCCCTGCCGGAGCCGGAAAGACCACCCAGGCCAAAGCCCTCGCGAAGGCCCTCGGCTACGTTTATGTGGACACGGGCGCCATGTACCGCGCTCTCGCCGTCTACATGCAGGACGAGGAGCTGAAGGACGTGCCCGAAATCCTGCCCGAGGTCAATCTCCAGTCCACCTGGGATGAGAAGGGAAACCAACGAATGTCCATCAACGGCGTGGACGTGACCGACCGCCTTCGCACGCCGGAAATCTCCCGGCTGGCCTCCGACATCTCGGCCATCCCCGAGGTGCGTGATTTCCTGCTGGAAACCCAGCGCGAAATTGCTCGGGAGAACAACGTGGTTATGGAGGGCCGGGATATCGGTACGGTTATTTTGCCGGACGCCACGCTGAAGGTTTTTCTGACAGCCAGCCTGGACGAGCGGGCCTGGCGCCGCAGCAGGCAGCTGGAGCCCGGAACCTACCTCCTCCCCTCTGTAAAGAAAGACATCGAGAGGCGGGACCGAAACGACAGCTCCCGGGATGCCGCCCCACTCGCGCAGGCGGAGGACGCCATCCTGGTGGACTGCACCCACATGAACATCAAGGAGACAACCCAGGCCGTTCTGCGGCTTTGGGACGAGGCCCTGGCCCGGAAGGCGGATTAGCGATGCCGGGCAGCTGTTTAGCCCGGGAACGCAAACAGTGCATTTCTTTTGTCAAACCAGAAATCCCCCAGCTCATAGCGAGCCGGGGGATTTTTCTAGCCATACAGTGAAGAAAAGTAGTCCTTTCTGTCCTCATTTAGCGCAAGATAGGTCAGCGGCCTTTCACAGGGCTCCATCGGTGAATAAGTGGCGGGGTCAATGGAGTGGCCCAACGCACATTGCGGGGAGCTGCGTCCCGAAACCACCAGCGCTTTGCACTTTCGGCATGTATTTTCCACGAAACATCTCCTTTCGAAACAGCGAGGGCCCCGGCAATGCCAGGGCCCTCTTTTTGCCACCGCGGCAAAACCGGGTGGGATAATTGATTCATTCCTCCGCCAGGATGGTCAGGGTAGTCGGGCTGCTCACCGTCAGACCATCCATTTCCACGGTTCGGGGAGCCTTCTCAAGGGTAGTATCCCCTTCCGTTTCGACAGCGGGCTCATCGTAAGGGCTGGTCTGGTAGGACATATCGCCGGACAGCTGAACGTTCAGCTGATACTGCGGAATCTCCGCGCCGTCATCCAGCTTGAGGGTTACCTTCTCGATGTAATTTTCACCCTCGTCGATGCCATAGATGACTGTGTCGGAGACGGGGACTCGCAGAGGTTCGCCCTCGCCGTCAGGCTGAACCTCATAGTACGCCTCGCCATCAGCGTAGACGGTCTTATGATACAGTCCCTCGACTGTTTCCTCCTCCCGGTATTTGAGCGGAGCGAGGGCCTTGTGAAACTCCGTCTCCGTCTCCACCTTGGCAGGCGGTATCAGTGAGGCATCACCATCGTCGGTCAGACCGCCGGGACTGTCTTTGCCGCCGCATCCAACGAGGGCCAGGATGAAAATCAGGGAAAGCGTCAGGGCAAACAAACATTTCTTCTTCATAATAAAAGTCCTTTCTTTTAGGCCGTCTGGGCCTTTTTTTGTCCCAAAATAGTGTCCTTGAGCTTCTGGTCCGTCTCGATGCTGACGAGGCGACCTTTTTCGGCGCGGAGAATATCCCCCACCGCGCAGCCGACACGGGCAGCCATTTCCTCCGCCGTGAGGTGGTTCTTCTCCATGTACCGGGCAATCTGCTCGGAGGGGAGCATCCGCTGTTTGTCGCGATAGGCGCTGGCCGCCTTATCCAGGATAAGCATCTCCAGCTCGTCGTTGTAGCGTTCCTCCCCGCAGGCAATGCAGACCTCGGCGCGATAGGGAATGTGGATGTCCATGCCGCGGATGTTGATGGTCCGCGTTCTGTTTACGACCGCAAAGCTGCTGTTGCGGCCGCAGGCGTCACAAAAAGGCATAATGAAAACCTCCTTAAAAAATGAACCTCCTTTTTGGATTTGCGCACATTTTATGCAAACACCTGAAAAGCTATTCCGCCGCCGCCGTAATTGAATTTGAAGAGTCTGCATAAAATCTTTCAACATTTACTTTGGGAGGTTTTTCTCAGGGTTTTCATACATGAGACACCAGCCTTCATGGCTGCCTCCAAATAGACATGGGTTCCGGCCCTTTGCTCCAGTTTCCAGGCCGGACCCTTACGGGACGGTCTGTGTTTATACACGCATCGCCCTGTAAGACCTCACCGATTGGGAGGCATGGACAAGGAGAAACACCATGAAGGATTTGCTGAGCTATGGTTTTGACATTTGCTCGAACGAGGAGTTCGAGGCTTTTCTGAAAAGCGGCGGCAAGGGATTGCTGGGAAAAGTCCAAGTTACATACGGCAACATCAACGACGACGACCTCCGGCAGGAGCTTTGCATCACGGCTGCCCACGCCATTGCTAGATACGATGCCCTGCGCATTGACGTGAAGATGACCACTTTCGTTTGGGAGTGCTGTCAACGGAGGGTCTACGAGCTTCACCGCAGTCAGAACGCTGGGAAGCGGAAACAGTCCACGGAGCCCATCTCCTTTGAGAGGCTCATGAAGCAGGGTGCGTTTGACGGCGAGGAACCATCTGACGGCGGCGCGCCTCGGTATCGGACCTTTGCCTACGACCCGGGCCGCGACATCGAGAGGCAGGAAGCAAAGATTCTGGCCCGGGAAATCCTTGATGAGGTGGGCCTAACAGGCACCCAGCGGCAGGTTATCTCGCAGTCGATGAACGGCGTTCCGCAGTCTGTTATCGCGAAACAGCTGGGATTTTCCCAGTCGAAGATTTCCAAGATTTACAACGAGGCCCTGGATATGCTGCGGCAGGCCGAGTCCCTCAAGGGTGCCATTTAAGAAGGAGGAGAGCACATGAAAGTCAGCAACTATCAGTTCCGGCTGAAGTATCACACGGAAAACCGGAGTACCGTCCGGGCCCGCCGTCTGGAGTACATCCGCGAGTATGGATACAAGGGCGAGGAGGTCTCCCCCGAAGACATGGCCGCGCTGGAGTACCTGGATGCCATCGAGTGTCACATGCGCGAACTGGCGGCCCGAATTGACGAAGGCTGGAAAACGGCTCCCGTAAAGGAAGCTCTCTCCCTCCCTTCCGACGCTGCGTCCCTGGATAAGGTCGAGGACGCGTTGGTCCCGCTGATGCAGCTTCATGACAGGATGCTGCTTTTGGCGGATTTCGCGGAGGCTAAGCTGGATGCCATCCTGGGAAAGGCTGACACCTCCTTCGTCTGCGAGTGGGCGGAAGCCCTTCTCGGTATGGTGTACCGCCACAAGGGCCGGTACGGGCGGCTGAAGAAAAGCTGTCCGGTGTGATTGAGGCGAAGCTGAAAATTCAGTAAAGGAGCGTATTGGATGGAAAAACACCACTTTTCCCTCCTTCCCGCTCAGGAAGGAGGGCGATAACCTAATATTTGAAAAGGAGAATACATCATGGTCAACAACGGTGTTTACAATAAGGCTATCTACTGGCCGAAGGAAGTTCGCAAGATGGTCAAGCGTACCTTAGAGCGGGAATGTACCATCTACCCGACCCAACATATGTATGACCGGCTGGAGAACTATGACCTGCCCATGGACATCTGGCATGAGTTCATGGACGGCGAGGTCATCGAGTGCGAGGTCAAGGATATGGTCCTGACCAAAATCGTCACCCGTACCCCCAGCTCCCGCTGGGCTGGCGAGACGAATTGTGCGGCTATCGTTCTGGAGGAGCGGTATGGCAAGCTGATTGCCAGAGTCACCACGGTTTGGATTAACAACAGCGATGATAACCACGCGACCATTCAGAGAGACCGCTGCGTCACAACTTTTGTGCGCGCAAACTAAAAGAAAGACGCCGGAAAATCCGGCGTCTTTTCTTTATGTCCTGATGGCCATTTCGTTGATTTCCATGACCAGCTCCTCCACCCGGTCCTGGTTGGACTCAGTGGGCAGGCTGGTGTTTTCCTTTGCGTATTCCACCCGCTTTTCCAAATCGGAGAGGATTTCGAAAAACTCCGGCCGGAAGGAACCGTCCTCCTGCATATATTCACCCTGGCGAATGCCCATAAGAAGGGGTAAATCGGCCTCACGGCAGGTAATGATTTCTTCCTTTTCCAAGATATCCAGACACGTCAGAAGCAGCCGGATAAGGTGCATGGCATGCTTATTCAGGTGGACTTCGTCTTTCTTCCGGTTCCGATGATTGATATCAAAGGAATTGATGGCTTTGGACAGGTCGGTCAGCACTCCGGCAAGGTCCCGGGCCGGATAATGAGAGAGATTGATGTCTGCAAAAACCTCTTTCTCGAACCCCTCCCTGCTGCTCGGTGCGGTATACAGGTGGACGCTTCCCAGCTCCATAGGCGAGAACTTGTGCGAGAAGTCCGCGGCTGTTCGCTCCATAGATTTGAGGATGTATCCCTCTCGCTCTGATTGGGCCGGGGCATTCCTGGCCAGATAATTCTCCAGGCGGCGGAGCTGCTGAGAAGCATATCCGCCGAAGGTATTAGCAGCCCTTCGGGACAAAAAGAGCTTCCGATTGTTCCGCAAAAGATGCCCGGCTTCCGTTAACACCAGGTAGTGTTCCGGCTTGCACCCCAGCATCTCAATGGTATTCGGATTGCAGGCCAGCAGCAAAGACGCCATTTTGCGGAAGCCGTACACAGTGGTATCGGTTTTCCGGTCTTCTGCCTGCTCGAAATGAGACAGGCCCAGCAAGTCTGTTCGCCGGTCCAGGGCAACGCCCCGAACGTCAACGTCGGATGTCTCGATGTTGGTGCCATAAGCGTGGCTCCCACCCAGGGCAAGCAGCATAATTCTGCCGTTGAGATGCTCGTTTTCACGGAGAAAATCGTAGTCTGGGCCAGCTACAAGCTTTCTGATGTTTTCCAAATTCACAATATATACCTCCTGCAAAGTTTGCGGGATTATATGCGAATCAGACATTTCTCATTCTGTGTCGGGCCCAGAGGGGCTGATTTCCACCCCCGTGTTCTCTTCTTGTTAAGCCAAAAATGTGATAGGTTCCAGCGCATTTGCATACAATAGTCCGAAAACTTCACCGAGAGGAGAATTTATCTATGTTAGAAGAGCTGCTGGCCGCGCTGGATGACGACCAAAGGGCGGCCGTAACCGCTCCTTTGTCCAATGTGCTATGTATCGCGAACGCGGGAAGCGGCAAGACCCGCGTTCTTGTCCACCGCATTGCCTACTGGATTCTCAAGGGCCAGCCGGAGGACTCCTTCCTGATGCTGACCTTTACGAATAAAGCCGCCAACGAAATGATGGGCCGTATCAAAAACCTGCTGGGAAAAGAACAGGTCAAAATTACTGGCGGCACATTCCACTCCGTCGCTGTGCGGCTGCTGCGGAGATATGGAGGCGCTGTCGGGCTCCGCCATAACTTCCAGATTCTCGACAGCACAGACGCCGCAGGGCTGATTGGCGTTTGCCGGGAAAAGGTCTGCGCCGACTTCGACCTGAGCCGGAAGGAGTTTCCTCCAAAAGAGAAAATCGCGTCCTTCTACTCTTACTGCCGAAACTGCTCCATTACCTTGGAAGAACGGAACGAGCAGATTTCGGAGTTTTCCGAAGGAACTCTCCGCCTGATTGCAGATACCCTGGTTCCTGACTATGAGGCCTGGAAGAAAAAAATGAACGCGGTCGACTTTGACGACCTGTTGATATATTTCGATGAGCTGCTGGGTAACAAGAGTATCCTGCGTATGATTCACAACGATTTCCCCAACGTGTTCGTAGACGAGTATCAGGACATCAACTCCCTGCAGAACAGCATCATCCACAAGTTGGCCCAGGGCGTGAATCATCTGACCGTGGTGGGTGATGAGGCCCAGTGTATCTATGGGTTCCGGGGCAGCGAGGTCGAATTCATACAGCGGTTCCAGGATGACTACGGGAACGCTGGGGTCTTCCCCATCCGCAACAACTACCGCTCCACAGACGGCGTAGTGGACCTTGCTCTGTCCGTCATCAACCAGAGCCCGGACTATGCAGACAAGAAAAAGGTTATGCTGGCGAACAAACACGGCGCAGTCAGGCCGGAGCTATTCGTTCTTAATGATGACGACAGTCAGGTGCGGCATATCTACGCCGAAATCGAGCGGACCCACAAGTCCGGTACTCCGTACAGTGAAATGGCCATTTTGTTTCGTACGGGCTTCCTGGCAAAGAAAGTTGAGGCGGAGTTGACCGCCAGGGGCATTCCTGTCTGCATGAACTGCGGGATTTCCTTCTACGAACGGGCGCATATCCACACTTTGCTGGATTACCTGAAACTTCTGGCAAATCCTGGGAACGAAATTGCGTTCTGGGGCCTCTTTGAGACAGTGGACGGCATCGGTTCCAAAACAGCAAAGAAGATGTTCGAGGCGTTCGACAAGGGTGGGTGCGACTTTGACAAACTGTCCGAACTCAAAGGCCCAAAGCGGGCCGTAAGCAGTATGACAAGCCTGATTTCCGCCATCCTGGAGGGCCGCTATCAGCGGGACATCGTGGACCGAATCGATGTCTTCATGAACACTTATTATAAGTACGCTATGATGCGGCTGTTCAAGGAGGACTACGAAAAGCGCATGGGTGACATCAAAATCCTCAAGAAGGCCGTCGAGCCCTTTGAACATGTCGAGGACTTCCTGGAGAACATTACTCTGAGCGCCGTGGAGGACACCGGCCAGGGAGACCGGGTGCTTGTCACGACTGTCCACAAGGCCAAGGGCTTGGAGTGGGATAAGGTGATTTTGCCGTATATGAATGACGGCGTATACCCCCATTACAAGTGCGAGGAGCGCGAGGAAGAGCGGCGCTTGCTATACGTCGCCATCACGCGGGCTCGGGAAAGTCTGACACTGATGAGCGTCCAGTGGTCCCCCTTCCTTCCCCGCGAGGGCCATGGTGAGTTATCTCCGTTTCTGGAGAAAGCGGACATCGAGGCACGATACACCGAGCCAGAGGAATACCGCCAGCCCCAATGGGCAGGCTTTTCGGACAAGGAATACCGGCGTCCACAGTGGGGTGGTTTCTGACGATGGGCCTCTGCGTCTGCAGAGGCTCATTTTTTGCGCAGAATTGCATTGTGTGAATTTGCATAAGATTTCGGCAACAATCTATTCAAGGAGAATATCGTTTCGAGAGGAGAATTTATTATGGCTAAAATTGGCGCGCACTCGCTTATCCTGGAGGTCACCCGGCGGTGCAATATGTGCTGCGACCATTGCCTGCGCGGTGATGCCCAGAACCTCGATATGGAGAAACAAACGGTCGATGCCCTGTTGGAACAGGTCGGTTCCATCGGAACCATTACCTTCTCCGGCGGTGAACCGTCCCTGAACATCCCGCTTATCCGCTATTTCTTCGAGCGAGCGCGAGAATTCGGGGTCATGCCGTACGAATTCTATGTGGTCACCAACGGCAAGGAGAACCAGATGGACCTGGCGACAACGCTGTTGGAGGTTTATCCCGAGATGGAGGAGCCTGAGTGGTGTGGAGTATCTCTCTCTGTGGACCAGTTCCATGAGGACCTGAACCAATTCCCCATTGTAAAAGGGTTGGCATTTTACTCTGCCCAGAAGGAACATAAGGATTTCTGGGACGAGAAGTGGATTCTCCGGAGAGGCCGGGCATACGAGAATGGCCTTGGGAGCGCTGATTCCACGAAGGAATTCTGTATTGAGGATGATGGACAGGACGGCATCATGGTGGAGGAACTGTATGTCAGCGCAGAAGGGTGTATCTATCCCGACTGTAACCTGTCCTACGAGGAGATGCGGGATTGCTACGAGGAGGTTCCCGTTGAGAATGCGACCATTTATCTCAAAGGGCTTCTGGACAAGGAGGCTGCCGAAGTAGCCTGACAGCAAACGAAGCCCCTGCGCAAGCAGGGGCCTCTCTTTTGCCCGGAATCACATTTCTTAAATTCGCATAAAACAAAACAATTTCAAAAGGAGGATTTTGTATGACTGGATCTACACTGGGAATTTTTATAGTTATCG
>CAIGRU010000552.1_pt1 | contig 24648 bp, 33 predicted proteins | sample 7351341 | NCBI WGS metagenome assembly CAIGRU01
TTATGCAGTCAGTAATGGGCGTGTTGTACCTCTTACGAAAGAAGTATTGCGCCTTCCGGGCAGGGGAACGCTGCGAGGCGGTCTTGATATAAAAGCATAGCAGGAAATAAATACAAGATGAAGCCTTATTATTATATCAGTCACCTGCTCACAAAACTGCCAAATCTTTGTGATGAAAAAGGAAAGATAGAACCTGCAAAGCTGGATGATCTGCTGCCTTGGTCAGAGGTACTTCCAGATGAATGCAGGAAACCACGCCGCTGAAAAGCGGCGTCACTTTATTATGAGGCGCAGGGTTTGACGTTTACGGGAAATCAGAGGTAATATGCTTACACGGCGGTTTGCGTTTCCACCATATCGGACGAATGGCGAAAAACTTTAGAGCCGATTTGGACTTAAAAAAGTAAAAAATCTGCGATTCACGTAGCCAGATTAACCATTCACGAAGTAGACGTTAGAAATCAACCTGATTTTTCCGATAAGTTAGTTGAGGACTGGAGGTGGCAGAAACGATAAAAATTGCGGTGTGTGATGATGAAAAAAATATAAGGTCTTAGAAAGACGGGAACAAAGCCTGCGGAGGCAGACTTGAATACTATGCGAAGATCGGGGATTTGGAGGAGGAGCTGGCGGGGCTGTTCTACCGCATCCACCGGGGATACCTTATCAACCTTTTCCATGTGGAGGGTTACGATAAGACGGAGGTAAGGATGGCGAACGGGGATAAGCTGCTGCTTTCAAGGTATAAATATGACGGTTTTGTGCAGGCATACATGGATTACATTTCAGAGGAAAGCCTATGAGCCAGCCAGCGTTTGAAATAGTGAATAGCATCTTGAATATTTGGAAGATTGTCATACAAGCCATCATGTTCCTTGTTTTGTGGGCGGCGGCTTTCAGAGGAAAAAAAGGAAAAAGGGATGGCATTGCGGCAGTGCTGTTTATTCTTGCCAATATAGGGATTGGATTCCTTCCGTGTACCGCTTGGGTGCGGTATGGCGTTTCTGCTCTTGCCGTTATGGGATATGGCGGAATACGTTATAAGAAGCAGATTGGAAAAGCAGTATTCGTGATACTTGCTTTTTATAACCTCCATTGTCTGAGTTTCCTGATTGCCAATAGCATTTATATGAAGATAACGAGCGTGATGATGAAAAGCCTTGATGCAATGCAGGAAAGCTATATGCAACGTGTGTACCAATGCTTGTCAGTCGGAATGGCAGTCTCCGTTTTCTTTTATACGGCACTGTATGTGGCAATGGCAGTCATTTTTCACAGGCTGATTAAAGGGGAAGCCGTAATGGCCTGGCAGGATGTCATCCTGCTTTCCATTCTAAATTTTGTCGGGAGCATGATTGCGGGAGTAGAGAATGGGCTGCTGATTGTAAGAATAGATACGGATGCTTTTGTGCTATTTGATGAAAAGCCGGATTTACTTTGGAAGGTTCCAGTGATAGAAGTTCTCATATTTGCCGGGGAAGTTGCCCTGATCTATTTCTGGCAGAGATACCGCATCCTGCTTGCTGAGAGGCAGAAACATTTTGTGGAGGAACAGCAGGTCAAGGCCATGAAGAAGCGTCTGAAGGAAGCGGAGAATTTTTATGGAAGCATCCGAAAAGTACGTCATGAGATGAAGAACCACATGGCGAACATCAAAGGGCTGACGGAAGCAGGGGCGTATGGGGAGATAGAGGAATACGTCCGCAGGATGGATGAGACCATGCAGGAACTGGAATATAAGTATGTGACGGGGAATGCAGTAACGGATGTCATCATCAATGACAAATGTCGCAGGGCAGAGAAAGCGGGAATCCGGTTTGATGCAGATTTCCGGTATGGAGGGGAAATTCCCGTGTTTGATATGGGGATCATATTGAACAACCTTTTGGATAATGCTATAGAAGCCTGCGAAAAACTGGAAACAGGTAAAGGATTTGTACGCCTTTCATTAAAGCGGAAAAAGCAGTTTTTGATACTGTATGTAGAAAATAGCTTTGACGGTGCTGTCCCTATAAGCAAAGGCAGTCCACTCCCGCCTACAACGAAACAGAGTATCCTGCCGGGAATCATTACGGAGCATGGGATAGGGCTTGAAAATGTGCGGGATATTGCAGAGAGGTATTTCGGCGGTGTAAACATAAAAGTGAAAGGGGATGTGTTCCATGTGACGGTAATGCTGCAGCAGAGGGAAGGTAAGTGAATGACCTTGCATTAAATGAAACTCAAAAACAGATTAAAATGGAGGATTAAAAATGGGTATCAGTGGAATAGGACAGAATTATTATCAGAATAATATGGAAACAAAGAAAAACACAAAAAATGTGAACGGTACGGAAAAGTTTGCACTGGAAAAAACAGGCAGTACGCAGGAATTATCTGAAGCGGAGGAAATGGAACTGTTCAAGAAGGAATTTTATGAAGACCTTTCCAAGATTACCATCCATAAAACATTAAACAATGTGGCTATCAATATTTCAGAAGCGGGTTTTAAGGCTATGAAAGATGACCCGGAATATAGGGAAAAAATTCTTTCACTGCTCAAGAGGGATTTGGGGAGTTCATTGGCCCGAAACTGTTCCGCAGTATTTACAGTTGGTGCAACAATAAAGGAGTATCGGGGGGATTCATGGCCTGTGGGTTATGATTCGGAGTTTTATGCACGTTCTCAGGACAGCTTTTTTAAGAAAACGAGCGAAAAGAAAGACAGACAGAAGGAACTGCTGGAAGAATATATGGAGAAGCGGACGCAGGCTGAGAGACAGCAGCAGGAGATGCTGGATGAAAAAATTGCAAAGGCGGAGCGGGAAAGGAGCGGGCTGGCAAGGGCGTGGAGCAGTAAGCAGCAGATGGCAAAGGCTTCCGATGCTTATGCGGTAAATGTCATGACAGGTAAGTCTTTTTGAAGGAGGATGAGAATTATGTCAATGGAGATCACAAACAATTACAGCAACTATGCGGCAAATTATGTTGACAACGCGAAAAAGCCGGATAGCAAGTCGGCAGCAGAGGTAAAGACAAACACATCAACAAACAGCAAAGATAAGGTGCAGGCATATTATGAACAGCTATGCAAGAAATTTCCACAGATAAATTTCAACACAAATGGCGGCGTATTATCGAGCAACAGTAGCAGAGTCACGGTAAATCTTTCGTATGACTGTTTGAAGAAGATGGCAAATGATCCTGAATTCGCAAAAGAAATCGAATGGAATCTGTCGGGAGAAGTTGCTGCAAACTCAATGGTTTATGGATGGGCGCAGAGAGATGGTGTCGTACTTGGCGGAAGAACTATTACATATGATGCCAATGGAAACAGGCAGTCATCCTGTGGTGGCATGAGGACAGCAAATACGGGAAACGGAAATAACAATACTGATAAAATACAGAAGAAGTATAAGGAAGAGGAAGAACGCCTGTTAAAAGCCAGAAAGAAACGCGAAGAAAAGGAAAAGTTCGCTGAAAAAGTATGGTGTTAGTATATAAGTGTGGACAGAAAAAGTTGAACAATCTATACTATCAAGTGAAAGAACAAAGGAGATGTTCAACATGGCAAAAAACCAAAAATTTTATACACCGGAATTTAAACAGCAGATTGTAGATTTGTATAATTCCGGGCAATATTCTTATCCACAGCTGGAACGCGAGTATGGCGTAAGTCGGAGTGTCATGAGCAACTGGGTGAAGCAGCTTTCTCCCATCAAAACAGCGGAAGGGGAAACGGTCACCCTCAAGGAGTATAAAGCTCTCCAGAAAGAAATTCAGCGACTTAAGATAGAGAATGAAATATTAAAAAAAGCCACCGCCATATTCGCAAAAGAACAATAGCCGAGATTGTTGCTTTTATCCAGCAAAACGTAAACCTTTACACCGTGTCCCAGCTTTGTGATGCCCTTAAATTCCCAAGGAGTACCTATTACAAAGCTCTATTAAGCGCGCCTTCTAACCGACAGAAGGAATATGAACAATTCAGCCGGGAGGTGGGACAGGCCTTTGAGGATTCAAAGCGGCGGTATGGGGCTGTTAAAATCTGCCGCGTCCTCAATGATAAGGGCATCTCCTGCAGCTTGAAACGGGTTCAGCGCCATATGGTCAGGCAGGGGCTGCGTTCGGTGGTAATGAGAAAATACCACCACCAGGCCAGCCATGGAACTGCCCCGGGTGATAAAGAGAATCTCCTAAATCGGGATTTCGGGGCGGATACCATCAACCAGAAATGGTGTACAGATATCACCTACATCTATGTAGAAAAAGAGGGATGGACCTATCTGGCCTCGGTGATGGATCTATACAGCCGCAAGATCATCGGATATGCCTACCGCACATCTATGACAGCTGAACTGGCGGTGGAAGCAGTAAAGAATGCCTGCCGGAATGCCAGGGCCACAGAAGGGCTCATACTCCACAGTGACTTGGGAAGCCAGTATACGAGCCGGGAATTTGAAAACTGCTTAAACAGCCGCGGGATACGGCATTCATTCAGCCGTAAGGGAAATCCATATGACAATGCATGTATAGAATCCTTCCATTCTGTATTGAAAAAGGAAGAAATCTATCTGCATACTTATCAGGATTTCAAGGAGGCCCGGAGGGCGATCTTTGAATACATAGAAGGCTGGTATAACCGCAAACGGATCCATAGCGCCATCGGTTATAAAACGCCCCAGCAAAAGGAGGATGAGGAACTTAGAAAAGCAGCGTAACCTTTCAACTTTTTTTGTCTAAAGTATTGACATAAGTCCAGTAGCTGAAAAGCGGGCAGAGAGAAAAGCCCAAATGGAAAGGGTGATGCGGGAACATACAGAAAAGAGCGCAATTAGAAGAGAACAGATAGAAAAGGAGAATGCCGTGCAGACACCTGTAGGGTTTTCCACAGGTATGGACAGATCTGCATCGACAGGTTTTGATATAAAGGCGTAAGGAATATTCCGCAGCAGACGGCTCAGATATGGCCCTGACTGACATGGAGCTGTTACATAACCGGACTTACCATAATGTTAGACAGCATTTTAAAAGGAGTGACGACTGCACAGTCGCCGCAAAATAAAATCTCCATATGAAAGCAGTAACTCTTACAGCGTGCGGTAAAAAACAGCACGCTTTTTTCTTGCATCGCGGCCCTTGAGAAAAAGCCCGCCGACTTTGCCGCGTTCCTCCGGCTGATGGAGGAGTCCGGCTTTTCCGTCAAGCGCGGGCGGGGCGGCGTGGTGTCGTTCCTCACTCCGGGGCAGGATAAATACACCCGGCTTCGGGCATCCACCCTCGACGCGGGCTTTGACCCCGAGGATATCCGGGCAGTGATCGCCGGGGAGCGGCCCCTCCCGGTGCTCCCCAAGGACGTGCAGCCCCCGGCAGGTGGGCCTTATCGTTGACATTCAAAAGCGCATGGCCGAGGGCAAGGGCCCCGCTTATGAACGCTGGGCCAAGGTCTATAATCTGAAACAGATGGCTGCCGCCCTCCAGTTCCTGCAGGAGAACAATCTGACCGACTATGACGCACTGGCGGCAAAAACCACGGCAACGGTTGACTTCCTAATGATGTTAGGATATAATATTCCTAATACTATTAGAAACGGAGAATGGTTATGCCAAGGCAAGGTCTTAATACTGAAAAGGTTGTAAAAACGGCGGCCTTATTGGTAGAGGAAAATGGATATGAAAGTCTGACTTTACATAAGCTGGCATCAAAATTAAACGTAAAGCCAGCCTCGCTATATACGCATATTAAGGGAATTGATGAGCTGTATGTATTCCTCGCTAACATGGCACTAAAACAGTTAAGTGCTATGATGTTAGATGCCGCTGAGGGGAAAAAACGAGGAGATGCACTTCGGGCAGTATCTGTTGCTTATTCTAATTATGTAAGACAGAACCCTGAAATGTATCAAATGATTATGAAAATTCCCCATAGTAATTCAGAAGAGCTAATTAAAACGGGGCGGATAGTTAAATCAGTTTTATTTAAGATATTATCACAGTACACAGCAGATAATTCAAAAATTATTTTTTATTCCCGCTATTATCACAGTATTTTACATGGGTTTGTTTCGTTGGATCGAGCCGGATTTTTTGATGACAAGTTTTCTACAGATGTAAGTTTATTGAATCTCGTAGATAAATTTATTGAACAACTTGAAGAGCTTTGGACTATTTCATAGGGAGGTCTCAAACAAGAATGGACATCTTAATATTTGAATGTAAAAACATGAAAGATGGAGGAAAATTCCCCATAGTAAATACAGGGAGGGGCCAAGATATTTCACCCGAATTTTTGATAAAGAATTTATCTCCATATGCAAAAACACTTGCTATCACTCTTGAAGATATAAAGCATCCGCTTTTTAAGAATTTTACACATTGGCTTATTTGGAATATACCGGCTGGCGAAAAAGTAAGTGAGGCAATTCCAGGAGGAAAGACTGTTCCATGTTTAAGAAATGCCAGGCAAGGAATTGGTTATGGAGTGTATAAGTATGCTGGACCTAAACCTCCAAAGGGCAAACAACATCTATATCGTTTTACTGTTTACGCTCTTGACAGTGAGATAGAATTAAAATTTTTGCCAACGAAAAGCAGCTTTATCAAGAAGGCGAAAGAACATATCATTCAACAAGGCAGTATTGTCGGTAGTTTTGAATAGAATGATCTCAAAACAGATAGTCATGGCTACTTTTTGGGGACAATTTGACCCAAGGTGCTATCCGAAAAATCAATAGTTGGAGATTAAGCATGAGGCAAGAAAACTGGTTACTATGCCCTGTCTGTGGTAGTAAAACCCGTGACAGGATAAGAAAAGATACTGTTTTGAAAATTGCGGACGAGTTCCGCAAGATTGCCGTACATTGAAATTAACACCACTGACACCGCCGAGGCGTGCTGCCCCCCGCCAAAGCAAAAATCCCTTTGACAGTGTGTTTTCCTAATAGGAGCTAATCATATTCATAGCCGTACTTGATCCCATTTAGGAGGTGAAGTTATGAGCAACAATGAAGTGCGTATTCCAAAACAAAAACGTTCCATTGAAAAAAAGGAAGCAATAATTAAGGCAAGTTATACCTTGTTTTGTGAAAGAGGATATTATAAGACCAATACTGCTGAAATTGCTAAAATGGCAGGGGTATCTACTGGAATAGTGTATAGTTATTTTCAAGATAAAAAGGACATTCTTATAGAGGTTGTGAAACTTTACATCAGCAGATTGAACGAACAATTTCAGCCAATTTTAACGTTTCTGGATCATGAAAGAGATTTAGTTCTTGTAATAACTAAATTCATAGATGCCGCTATTTCGTCACATCAAATGAACCGTGACGCACATAATGAGTTTTTGGCATTAGCTTTACTCAATGCGGATATTCAAAACTTGTTCAATGTATTTGAAGAAGAAATATTAAGCATTCTTTTTGTGAAAATAAAAAAATCTTCATCAACGACAGATGAATTACTACTTGAAAAGCTCCGAATTAGTTATGGGATTATTGAAAACATATGCCATAGTTATATTTCTTCCAAAATACGAAAGGATGAATTGGAGCAAATGAAAACCATCTGTATCTCTCTAATTGTAGAATTGCTCCAAAATCCTTAATCATAAAATTATTGATGTTGAAACACTCTCTGATGAGCTTGGCAAAAATTCGCAAATCTTTTTTTCTGAAAGTTCCAATTCGACTTTTTACAGCAAAGAGCTATGAAAAATCAAGGGCTGGCATTTGAAAGACAAAAGAAAGCTATTTTAGCAAATTTTGATTGCGGCTGAAGGGAGGCCTTGATAGTTTAATATCTGGCCAACTGAACAAACTGATAATCATGGCTCAAGCAAAGAGGTCGGAAAGTAAAAGAACACAGGAACTTAAAGGTCAATGGAAGATGAAATATGGCTTTCAAAAAAACTTCCACCAGAGTACATTTTAGACCCACCTAAAGAAGAAAAAATTGTAGATTTACTTTTTCAAAATATGAAAGATATTCGGAGTGACATTCATTCCCATGTTGTAGCCAATATGATAAAAATAATGGCAATAACAGTAGAGAACCGCAATTTTCTACACGAAGATGCGATAGCTGAAAACATGAATATTTTGAAAGATTCACTTTTAGATTATTTATTTGGGAGGGAATGAGTATGTGTGAGGTTAATGAAATGATTTTATTTATTCAGTGTGCGGTGTGCTGTTTGCTTTTTACATTAGCAATTCTACCAGCACAATATAAAGACCCTATCAATATGATTATGTCTTATCCGCCTTAGATTAGACAAAGAGTGGAAGAATTGCCACAATACAAAGGAATGATTAAGCAAAGAGAAAAAGTTCATATAGGTAAAAAAATATTTGGATTAATATTTTTTGTCATTGTTTTATCCAGCGTTGCCTATTTATCTGGATGTAAGAGTTTTAACACAACCTTTATTCATGTATTTATCATATTTTTCATTGTGAATATCTATGATTTGATTGTTTTAGATTGGGGGATTTTCTGTCATAGTAAGAAGTTGAGAATATCTGGCACAGAAGATATGGAAAAAGAATATAAAGATTATATGTTCCATGTGAGAGGTGCTTGTATTGGAATTGTTTTGGGGTTAATAGTAGCATTGTTATCGGGATGTATAGTACACTTTTGTTTATCATACAATAATTAGGTTGTTGATAAAGGGTTATTGTCCAAAAGAAAGGCTGAACCAAACAAATAGCAAAAACAGCCGATCCAATCAACAGTAAAATGAACGGGCTACACCCGCTGTTGACAGCCCCGCCTGTTTTTGCAGGTAAAGTAATCAAGGGACGACAGCAAAGAGTGCTGCCGCCCCTCTAAATTATAAGAGAGCAGCTATCAACCATGCACCGCCCTATTGGGAGAAAGGGGGAATTTCCATGACTTGCACAGAAGCATACAAGGAGCATATTGAATACATATTTTGATTTTGTCAAGATTAGTTGACACATTTTCTGTGGTGTAAGAGCAATGATTTTGAAATGGATCAGAAACTGCTCTGGCCTATTTTTGATACTGCTATGTAGGCAGTATGATATAATAAGAAAAAATTTTCGAATTGAGTGTCAGATTTTTACTTAGAAGTTGTGTATATAGGTGAAAGGGGGATTTGTATGGATGATACTGGTATAATCCAGCTCTATTGGGATAGGGATGAACAAGCCATAACAATAACATCTGATAAATACGGTCATTACTGCAAAGCCATAGCAAGGAACATATTAAATAGTGAAGAAGATGCAGAGGAATGTGTCAATGATACCTATCTAAATGCTTGGAACTCCATGCCAACCCATTGGCCTGAGCAGTTAGCAACATTCCTTGGTAAAATCACACGGAACCTGGCTTTTAACAGGTACAAATACAATCACACCGAAAAACGCGGTGGGGGTGAAATAACATTTGTTTTAGACGAATTGGCCGATTCTATATCAGATACTGATGATGTGGAACAAATCATTGATCGTCAAGAACTGATAAAGGTTATCAATTCATTTGTAAGAAGTCTTTCAGCAAACAAGCGAAATATATTTGTGCGACGCTATTGGTATGCGGATTCAGTCGCAGAAATTGCACATGACAATGGAATGTTGCAGGGAACCGTATCAAAGACACTAGAGCGGACAAGAAAACAGCTAAAAGCATATTTAACAGAAAGGGGCTTTGAATTATGAAGAAGGAAGATTTCTTTGAAGTCCTTGGTGAACTTGACGACGACATCGTGAAAGGGGCTAAAACAATTATGAAGAAGAAAATGAATTGGAGGACCTGGGGCGCAATGGCGGCCTGCCTATGCCTTGTTGTGGTGGCCGCTGCTCTTTTGGCATCCAGCGATATTCCATTGGCTATTACTGGCGGAGGTGGAATGGACCTTGGAAATGATGGAATGACATACAACTACAGCGTTGCGGTATATCCGGCAACTGAGAGTGAAGACAATGTAGATACAGCAGATGTTGTAAGTCTTACCGAACAAGAGGCTTTAGACAATCCGCTGGCGGATTATCTTCCAAAACAACTGCCGGAGGGGTTTCATTATGGACGTGGAAGTATCTACAATACAGTAATGAAAGACGGAACCCAGTATAATATGTTGAGAATTGAATACATTACCGGCGAGATACCAAAACCACAATTTGCAGAGGACGGCGGAGAGGCTGTGCCCAATCCGGAACTACTCGGAGACACTTTTACTGTTTGCGTTATGAACTATGAACCGGAAACTGATATAAGTATTTATTCCAGCCAGGAGGATATAACCGTATCGCTTCTTGAAGAAGATGGGGCGGTTTATATTCATTCTGGAGATTGCTATATTGGTGTTTTTACTGATACAGCAGAACCAGCAAATGTTTTAGACGCTTTGAGAAATATTAAGTAACTTCATGTCCCTATTTTGAAGGAAAGCTACTCCGATCTTGGGGCAGCTTTCTTCTTGAAATTTGCACACTCATTATGGACAAAATAAATTTAAATAATCTTGTAAAATAAAAGCTTATACACTAGAAAATCGGATTTCAGTCACCGGGAACACAAAAGCGAATTGGGATTTCTGAAAAAGGAATCTATTTCGGATGAAACTCCTTCGGCTGGCAGTTCCGTGTTGGCGGAAAGTATGGGTAAAAGTATTGACAATACCGGGGAATGGTACTATGTTTCGGGACATTCAGACCTGCTATGGGAGCGGCCAGTGGGAGAAGATTGATTACGGAGATGCGGAAGCGGCAAGTGATGGGCAGACACAATCCCATGAGGCGGTGAGGCTTGGGCGGTATTTGTCAATAACTACAAATTATGGGAACATAATAGATGGCTGAAAATACAAATGCAGAAGAGGATTTACAAAGGTTGCGGGATTTGGACACTATGGACGGGGGTATGGAAATAGAGTATATTCCTGAAAAAACCAACAGTTGACATGATCTGCAATTCATTTCTTTGCATTTCAAATATCACAGATATTTTTGTAGTAGTTCAGAAAATAATAGATTGGAAAACGGGGGAATCAGAGGGAATGTGCTTACACGGCGGTTTGCGTTTGCGTTGTCTTGCGGAGCATCTGCTCCTATATTGGACTAATTTTGTGTCTTGAATTGTCGGTTCGTGCTTTGGGAGGAGGTGGGAGTTTTTGCTTAATGGGATATTTTATAAGAGAACTGACGGAGCAGTCCGGCATTCTCCCATACCTTCTTTTGAAGTCGGCATTGGCATAGACGGAAAGGTGGAAGTAAAGGGAATTGAAGATGTGGCTGTGAAGGAAAAAGTGGAGGATGTCCTGAACGGTTTACGGGCGGCAAAGTGGCACTGGCAGACGTCACAGTAGAGAATGGCAGGATAAAAGGGCTGGATGCGCCTCTTGATAAACTGCTCAATTTGTGATCCGGTAAATTATGGTGTAGAGGAACCTTTTTAATACATATCGGGAGATAAAGAAAAAATGGAGGTTTATCACTTTGTAAATCGGCTGACAGGATATGATATAAGGGAACTGGAAAACAGGGATGGAAAGTTTTATACTCCCTATGGACAAAATTTATGGGAAGTGTGTCCGGCTCGCAGAGGGCAGAAGTTCAGTTGGGTTTAGGACTGTCTGCGTAGTCCTATTGTGCTTTTCATTTCCGAAAAATAGTCATTTCATGCCATCGGATGAAAAATAGTAAACTTATATGGTATAATCCAGAGGACGTTTTTACTTTAGCAGGAACGGCTTTCTGCCGAAGTAAAAGGAAACAGCAGAAAGGGTGATATGCAGATGTATGATGTGATAGTGGTCGGTGCAGGGCCTGCAGGATGTACGGCATCTAAAGTATTAGCGGAAAAGGGCTATAAGGTTCTTCTGGTAGAGAAGTTCAAAATGCCAAGGTATAAGTCCTGTTCGGGCGTTCTGATAAAGAAATCAATGGAGCTTGTAAAGACTTATTTCGGGGAGGCGGTGCCGGAATCTGCCATGTGTACCCCGACAGAGAACAGGGGCATGATCTTCACAAATGATATGGGAAAGGAATACCGCTTCGAGCAGGAAGGGCTGAATGTATGGCGCAGCCATTTTGACGGGTGGCTTGCGGAAAAAGCAAAGGAGAGCGGCGCAGAGGTCAGGGATGGCGTGTCAGCCCTCTCATGCACGGAGCAGGACGGATTTGTGGATGTCAGTCTGTATGGGGAAAATAAGTATACGGAAAATGCAAGGTATGTTCTGGACTGTGAGGGCGTTGTCGGAACATTGAAGAGAAAGATCACCAGGGAGGTTCCCGGATACATAACTACATATCAGACATTCAACGAAGGCAGCATTGATTTAGACCCACATTACTTTTATGCATATCTGCAGCCGGAGCTTTCGGAGTATGATGCGTGGTTCAACGTGAAGGATGACCTGCTGGTATTAGGAGTTTCTGTGAAGGATATGGATAAGATCGGTCATTATTATAAACGCTTTATTTCTTACATGGAAGAAAATCATCACCTGCATATCAGCAGGCGGACGAAAGAAGAAAAGTGGCTGATGCCGCATATCCGTCCGGGATGCCATGTAGACTACGGTGTGGGGCGTATCCTTTTCGCCGGGGAGATTGCCGGTTTTCTGAATCCTATGGGTGAGGGTATATCTGCCGGGATGGAGAGCGGGTACGGTGCAGCCTGTGCGATTATGAAGCGTTTTGATAATCCGTCAATGGTTTGGGAGGCATATCGGCAAAACACGGAAAATCTGAAATCCTATATGCAGCGCCAGTGGAGCCTTGTCGGAGGAATGGCTGGCACGTTCAGGGAGATGGAATAAATGGGAGGGGCATTAGCCTATGAAAATACGGACAGAAAAATACCTGCACTTTGGAACTTATGCATCCCCCTTATCTTATATTAGTTTGAATGCAGCCGCAAAAATACAAATAGAAACAATTAAAATTGATATGGCTATTCGTGATATGGAAAAGCTATACAGTTTTTCAGGATGAAACTTGTCATAGCGTATTCTGACAGTTGATCCCACTTGTAAAGCCATAGGCACTTTGGACGAGGAAACGGCATGGATAATCAAGCGGATTTTCGAGTATGCCAACGTTGGCATGGGGCCGCACAAAATTGCTTCTACTTTACGGAAAGAACAAGTACCCTGCCCCTCCTGGTGGTAGTACACCCGTGGCGAAAAGGACTACTCCCAGCGGTTTTCCGACCCGTCAAATAAATATGAGTGGTCGCACACTGTGATCCGGGGTATCATCGGGAACCCGGTCTATCTCGGCCACACCATCATGTGTAAGCATGAAACCGTGTTCAAGGTAGAGCTTTTGAAGAAAACCCCTGACGCCGACCGCATACGGGTGGACAACACCCACGAGCCGTTAGTATCGCAGGAGATATTTGACAATGCCAACGCCAAAATCCTGAGCAGGAAGCGGGAGGACACCAGCGGGAACGTATCTATTTTCTATGATGATTTGTACGATGCGGTTTTGGCCGATATTCAGTATCACGCCCAGCTTGCCTATGAGGACAGGGACAAGGCCGTTGCTCTGGCAATCAGGATGAACGACAAAGCGGAGGGCAGCAGAGCGAAAAGCAGCGAGGGCAAGCTGAAACAGGCCCGGAAACGCTATGATGAAGTGACCAGGATGTTCGACCGGTTGTATGAGGATCCCCTGTCCGGGCGTATCTCCAACGACAACTTCACCCGGCTGGTGGACAAGTATCAGGCGGAGCAGGCCCAGCTTTTGGAGCAGATCGACGCGCTGGAACGGGCCATGCAAGAGGTCAGGGACACCCGGCAGAACGCCGTACAGTGGGCCGACCTGATGGCGGGATACGCCGGTATCCGGGAATTGACCGCCGAAAACCTCAATCTCCTTGTGGAGCGCATTGAGGTTTTTGACCGGGCGGCGACAGATGACGGAGTGGAGCAGACCATCCGTATCTGTTACCGCTTCGGCGGTTACATAGGGGAGCGGTATTTCAAGGTAAAGGCTATGAAGCATGGCGGGCATAGACGGAAAGGGGCGGACAATGAAAAAGCAATACTTGTATCTTGATGAAGCGGAGTGGCGGCGGTTGGTGTTCTATCTGAATGAGTTCCGCAACAAGCTGATCGCCCAGGGCCGCTACACCGACTGCATAGATGAATTGCTGGTAAAGACAGTCAACGCAAAGGCTGTGAAAATACGATGATGGAGGTAGTCATAATGGAAAAATCTATCTTTGAGCAAATGGGCGGTACATACGAAACACAGGGCGATTACCGGCTCCCCTGCCTTGCTCTACCGGCTGAAGAAAAGCCGGTAGGGATATGGGGTCAACGGCACCTGCGGTACATCAGGCAGCACCGCAAGGCCCTCTACACCGCCCTCTGGATGGGTGGCAGGCTGAATGATTACCTTGCCAATATTGACCGGCAGGCGGAAGAAATGCTTTTTCAGTTGGTAAAAGATTACGCCCAGCGGCAGGGCATAACAGAGAGGTTAAAGGCTGAAAATCAGATGGAATGGGTGGGGCGGATGAATAACTGTAAAGCCCAGGCGGAGGAAGTCATTCTGTCGGAATTGATTTATGTTTAGGGGGGATTATTATGATGACATTTGAAAAGGTGTTAGAGGTTTTCGGGGACTATCTCAAGCAAGACCCGCTCTATGAGGTCATCACCACCAGCCACGGCTATACGCTGATGGCCTGGGAACCGAAAAGGGACGACTGGTACAAGGCCAGATATATGGCAACCCCGAAAATTTTGATGAATAGCCTGTTGGACACCTACGCAAACTTTATGGAAGATCAGGTAACTGACAATGAGCGGGATTTGACCGAACAGGAAACCGCCGAGATAAAAAGACAGTGTGATTTGCTCCGGGTCAAGTGCATGGGGCAATAGCGGCAGAGCGGGACAGGAGGGCGCGGTCAAGCGTCCTCCTGTCCGTTTGGTTGGGCCTGTTCAATCTGCACGATTTCTTGCTGTTGCGGTCACGATCCGCAACCCGTTATCGCCCATACCATCCAGCAGAACGTCAAGCTGTCGGCGCTGGGTGTTCTTCCCCGTGGGCCGCTCCAAAAGGAATTGGTCAACGGATATGTTGTAGCGCAGCATTAGCTCAAAGAAGATTTGCAGGCTTGGGTGCTGGCCCTTGTTCTCAATATTGGCAAGATAGCGCGGGGATAAATACATCTCATCACATACTTTTTTCCGGCTCTCCTTACGCTCCAGCCGCGCCGCCTTGATTGCCGCCCCAAAAGCCTTAAAATCATATCGTGTTACGGGCCTTTTGTCATATTCATATCACTCCATTACATTTTACTGTTCATATCCCGGTTTGGATATGTCTATATAATTCTATTCTTTAGCTTTAATAATTCCTATTACTGGGAGAATGATTTAATCACATTTAATTGACCGTACATATTTTTGCTGTTAGAATTTCATATACATTCCACATTTGTGTGCTACACTGCGTCCAAAAGGAGGTGCGCTGATGGCAACACTACTAATTGTTGAGGACGACCGTAAGACCAACGATGCAATCTGCGAATATCTAAAGCCAGCAGGCCACAAAGTTATCCCAGCTTACGACGGTGTGGAGGCGTTACAGCTTTTCCGTGAGAACAACATCGACCTTGTTGTGCTGGACATTATGCTGCCCCATGTCAGCGGTCTGTCCATTTTGCATGAGATACGGCGGTCAAGCACAACGCCCATTCTGATGCTTACAGCCCTTGAGGATGAATATACCCAAGTTAGAAGTTTTGACGAGCAGGCCGACGATTATATGACAAAGCCCTTTTCTATGGTATTGCTGGGGAGGCGGATCACCGCTCTCCTGCGGCGAAGCGGACAGGCCCCGTTACCCCAAACGATAACCTTTGGCGATGTGACCGTCGATTTCTCCGGCTACACCGCCAGCGACAGCGCCGGGAAAATCGACATTATGCCCAAGGAAATTGATTTGCTCCGACTGCTGGTGGAGCATAGGGGGCTGGTGCTGACCCGTTCGCAGATTTTGGACGAACTGTGGGGCGCTGACTATCCGATCATCGACCGAACCGTGGACACCTACATCAAAAATCTGCGGAAGAAACTGCGGCTTGACTGTATCGTGACAGTCAAGGGCATCGGCTACAAATACGAGGTACAGCCATGAAACGATTAAAACTGTTTCCGAAAATATTTCTCTATACCATGAGCATCATGCTCTTTGTCGTTGTTGTCACGCATGGGCTGATCTATCTGCTTGCCCCACAGATGCAGCTTGCATTGAGTACCCAAGATGATGTTGTTGTCAGCATCAGGCAGGAGCAGTTCGTGACCGAGGCAGTAGAAAAAGCCCTGCCTATCTCGTTAAGCTGTTCCCTGCTGATCTCTGTTGTCTGTTCCCTCCTGTTTTCCAAAGCGATTGCCGACCCTATCAAGAAAATTTCTGCGTCAACCGAGCAGATGATGAAATTAGACCACGGAGCAAGCTGCCCTATCCATACAAAGGATGAAATCGGTACATTGGCACAGAATGTCAATGATCTGTATTCTAATCTGCTGTCCACCATCGAGCATCTGGAACGGGAAAAGGACGCTGTGCGTGATATGGAGCGGGCCAAGGTGGACTTCCTGCGGGCGGCGTCCCATGAACTGAAAACACCTGTGACCGCATTGAACGCCACACTGGAAAACATGATTTTAGGCGTTGGAAAGTATCAGGACTACGCAACATACCTCCCGGAGTGCAAGGAAATGGTAGAGCAGTTTTCCGGGATGATACATGAAATATTGGAAACCTCCAAGCTGAATTTGACTGCCGAAGCGCCAAAACAGGTTGATGTGTCTGAACTGCTGGCGGAACTGTGCGAACCCTACCAACTGATTGCGGCGGCACATCAAATTACGTTCTCTCTTGACCTGCCGGAACAATTCCCCGCGACACTTCCGGCTGGCCCGTTCAGTAAGGCGGTATCAAATGTTCTCGCAAACGCTGTTGCCTATACGGAGGCCGGGAAAGTGGTTTCCGTCTACATGGAGGGGCGTAGCCTCGTGGTAGAAAATGAGTGCCAGCCTATCCCTGACGATGAAATTCGCCGTCTGTTTGAGCCGTTCTACCGTACAGATTTCTCCCGGAGCCGGGAGAGCGGCGGCAACGGTTTGGGCCTCTATATCGTGGACACGCTTTTGACCTCTATGGATGTTCTCTATTCTTTTAAGCCGATGAAATCCCCGCCTGGGATGTGTTTTATCATTCAACTATAAATGCGGAAAACTCCCCGACTGGGGAGTTTTTTCGCATTTAATTTCGCTGATCCCACAGCAGCATTATTTATGATATGTCTTATGCTTCAATCGTGTCAAAATATTAGTCTATATATAGTAATTGAAATTACTATTGACGTAGTCGATTAAGCGTAGTAAGATATGTATAGGAGGTGTTTGGTATGAGTACTGTTAAAGAAAAAATCCAATCTCGGCTGATGGAGCCAGAACAAAAGGAGCGGCGCCAAATCGCATTGTCTATTCAAGAGGAAAAGTTGATTCAACTGGAACGCATTGCAAAGGCGATGACAGAACATTCTGGGCAAAATGTAACCCGAAATATGTTGATTGAGGATGCCATTGAGGCCTATATTGACGAGGCATCAGGGATATTAACTCAAGGCGGACTGTGGTCTATCCCCCGTGAGCTCAACGAGCCCTTTGACACCGTAGTATTGCCCACTAATGAGGACGGCTTCCGTGAAGTGTTTTTAGGTGAACGCCGGTGGTATTATGTAAAACTGGACAAAAAGAAAATACCCAACATTCAATATCTGGCTCTGTATGTCAAAAAGCCTGTGTCTGCCATAACCCACTATGGAAAAGTTGCAGAAAATGGTTTTCAATTGGATGAGGAAAAAGGCAAGTATCTCATTCAATTGGAGGGTGAACCGCTTAAATTGGCACACGAGATCAAGCTCGGAGAAACGGTACCAATGGCGACACGCAGTCCTAAATACACTACATTAGAAAAGCTGAAAACAGTCCAGTATTACAATCAACTGTAAAGAAAAAACTCCCCGGCTGGGGAGTTTTTCTTTTCTGCTCAAATTCCATATACGTTTCATACCCATTCCACATTGGGATGCTATTCTGCGAGTGCGTTCGGAAGAACAGCATAACGATATGGAGGTATCGACCATGAGTATTTTCAAGAGGGCGTTTTTATACGTCACGCGAAAACGGGGGAAAACCATTCTCCTGTTCGCCATCCTGCTGATTATGGCAACCTTTGTCCTGACGGGCCTTTCCATCTGGAAAGCGTCGGAGGCCGCACAGCTTGACCTGCGGCAGAGCCTGGGCGGCAAATTTGACGTTTTCGTGGATTGGAGCAACAGTCCCTATGTCGTGAAAGAACCCGTCAAAGATGTCGTGGACGAGGAAACCGGCAAAACATCAAGCAGCTTTCTCATGTATTCCACCGTACAATTTACCCCGGATAACATTGCGGCAATCAAAGGTGTTCCCGGCGTCAAGTATTGCGGCGCAAGGCAGGATAATCTTCTCCCGTTTGACGGACTTTCCCTGTTCCCTGGAACGATCTCAACCGATGCGAAGTATCGGGGCTACACAAAGGCGCTGGGCGTCTGCAACACGGAGGACGATGAACTTTTCACCACTGGCACACTGACGCTGACAGAGGGGCGGCATATCTCCGCCGACGATACCCATGTAGCGATCATCAGCCAGGACTTGGCGGAGAGAAACGAGTTGAAGATCGGGGACTATCTCACCGCCCATCGGTACAGCGTGGAAGATCAGGGCTTTACCGGGCCGGAAATCAGGGTACAAATTATTGGACTGTTTACCCCTCATGCGGTGGAGCAGTTTGGGGAAACCGTTACCACCTATGACAAAATCCAGAACCGTGTATTTGTGGATTTGCAGACCTCAAAGGAATTGGACGGCGGGGAGATCAACTACGGCTTTTCCGCCCTCCATGTCAATATAGACGACCCGCAGGATATGGCGCGGGTGGTGGCCGATGTCAAGGCCCTGCCGGGTATCGACTGGAAAGCCTTTACTATGGAAGTAGACAATGAAACCTACGAGAACGCCGCTGCTCCGCTGGCTACGCTGAATGAATTGGTCGTGACCCTGCTGGTGGTGATTATCGTTGTCAGCGCCATCATTCTGGCCCTGATATTGACCCTTTGGACAAAGACCCGCATCCATGAGATCGGCGTATTCCTGTCCGTGGGTATCAGGAAATCGGCCATCATCGGGCAGTATTTGATTGAGGTGCTGCTGATTGCCGTCCTCGCCTTTGGCCTGTCCTACTTCACCAGCAACGCCATAGCGGGGCAGATCGGCAACCACCTGTTGGAGCAGAGTATGCAGACCGGGCCGGAGGACGATAACGATGTTGTTTCCGTTGCCGCCTCCGTTGAGATAGGCGCGGATAATCTCGTGCAAAAGCCCTTACCCACTGAGAACGGCATCCAAGTGTCCGTTGGGCTGGACAACCTCGCCCAACTCTATTTGATTGGCCTTGCTATTATCATTGTAGCGGTCAGCGCATCGTCCATCACGGTCATGCGGCTGAAACCCCGTGAAATCCTGTCGAAAATGAGCTGAAGGAGGTACGATCATGCCTACACTGGAATTGAAAAATGTTTCTTACGCCTACGAAAAGGGCAAGGCGGTTTTGCAGAACGTCAGCGGGTCACTGGAAACCGGGAAAATGTACGCCATCCTCGGCCCGTCCGGGTCGGGCAAGACCACGCTGCTGTCCCTGCTGGGCGGGCTGGATGTGCCGACACAGGGCAGCGTCCTGTTTGACGGCGAGGACATTACAGCAAAGGGGCTGGAACACCACCGCAGGAACCATATCTCGCTGATTTTCCAAAGCTATAATCTGATTGACTACATGACGCCCGTTGAAAATGTGCGGCTTACCGCCAAGCTGGACGCCGCCCCCATTCTGGAACGGCTGGGGCTGGAGCAAGACGAAATCGCCCGGAACGTGCTGAAACTGTCCGGTGGACAGCAGCAGCGGGTGGCGATTGCGCGGGCGCTGGCCACCGATGTCCCGGTCATTCTGGCGGACGAGCCAACCGGGAACCTGGACGCCGACACCGCCGAGGAGATCACGGCGGTTCTGAAAGAGAGCGCCCATACGTTCGGGAAGTGCGTGGTGGTCGTGACCCACTCTGGCGAGGTGGCAAAGCAGGCGGATGTGGTGCTGGAAATCAAACGGGGACATTTGAAAGAGAGGGAAATGTGATGAAGAAAATTGCTATTATTTTGACGTGCGTGCTGGCCTGTTTCTCGCTGTTCACCGGCTGCACCAATCAGAAAAACGGCGGCAATCAGGACATGAACGTGGGGAACTCCGTAGAAATTGATGATACGGATATTGATGTTGATACCGGAACAAAGCCGGGTGCCGAGGACAACTCTGACAGTGTTTCCCTGCCAGATGGCTACACTTACAGTTTCAAAGACCCGGATAATGCGGACGGCATTGTAGTCACTCCGAAAGAATAATTAAAATTCCCGTTTCACACAGACTCCACATTGGCTTTATATAGGTTCCACATGGCGGCGGTACTTTGGTAAAGAGTGCCGCCGCCTTTGAATTTGGCGGCTTTAGGAGGTAGCCGCTGTGGAGCAAAGAATGTTTCCGCCATACCCAATGAGGATTGATTTATCAAAAAAATCCTGACCGCTACGAGAGAGTATTCGGCTCATAACTATGAACTGTCAAACCACATTAATGCCTCTGGTGAAGCAACTGCACCTATCTTCCCTCTGAAGATAGGTGCAGTTATTTGTTTTTCAGCAGGTTGCCGCAGCCCCCCCTCCCATCTGAATTTCAAAAAAATCAGATGGGAGGAAACGGCCATGGCATACAATCATGGCAAGGAAGGACGAAAATGGCAGTGTTGGAAACTGGCTGAAGAAAAGGTATTGCGGTCCTGCGGCATGGATGAAAGCATCATTGAACAGCTTCGCCTTTGGGACAGGGCTTTGTTCAATTCAGACAGGCGCTTTTATGAGAAGTTACAAGATACGGGTACATACCTGGATTGCGCTGCCACCAGAGAAACACCAGCCGAGATTTATACAGTGGAAAATCTGCTGAACGATATTGAAAATGCGGAATTGCTTAAAACCCTGCTGACAGTGGACAAGCTCACCTTGCAAATCTCTGTTCTGAAAATGAACGGGTATTCTACCAATGAAATAGCTGTACTGAAAAAGAAATTGAAGAAATTTCAAAGGTAATTCCAAAATTGCACGTCCCCATGGGCTGCTGGGTGAGAGGTCAAGTCCTCTCACCCAGCTTTTTCGTAGGAGGACGAGCGAATGACATTCATGGATCAGGTCTATACGCTTCGAACGGAAGTCCGTGGCGATGGGAAAACGGCATATTTCATCAGCTTCACGGATGGGCAAGGCGAGTTTTACGATTTGGAGGTATCGGAAGCGTTCTATATAGAATTTCGGCAGATGGAGCGCAAAAACCGTAACCTCCAGCAATCCGATTGGCGGCACCAGGAAGCGTCAGATTTGTGGGATGAAACTTCTGATCAAAAGCTCCGCATTATGGGAAAGGGTTGCAATTTATAGTCGCTTGGTGCAATTGCGGTTTGAAATGCGGGTGTATCTGCCGATAGATTTTATGAGGCGGGATATAACTGCAAGGACTTATTACGAGGGAGCAGGTGCAGCTTTGACTGACAGATGGGCTGCGATAAGAAATGGAGGATTGAAGGAAATGGGTATTAACGGAATAGGAACAGCGGGATATCCGCTGACAGGATACATGGCAAGAAAGACAGGAAGAAGTGCGGAATCCGGGACTGTGGGATTCATGGAAACGGTGGGAAAAAAGGCGGCGCAGGGAAAAGCAGCCGACCAGGATGAGAAAGCCTTTGAGATGGTCGGGCGGGGGGCCCCGCAGGAAGTGAAGGATGCGTGGATGGAGGCGGCGAAAGAAGTAAATGCGAATGGCATGGGAATCCGGGGCAACGGGATGATGAGCCACATATCGCAGATGATGGTGCAGCGGCTTAATAAACAGCTTAAGGGTGAAACGGAGAATTTTGACATCCTTGGAAACACAGTGGAATCTGCGATCCAGGCAACGAAAAAGGCGCTGCATGACTTGGAACATCCCGTAGTATATACGCCCAGGAGCATAGCGGTTCAGCAGGCCCGTATCAAGGAAGGGGAATTTTACAGGGCATTTTTGGAGAAGCTGGAGAAATTATAAGAAGGCATAAGTCTAACAAGACAGGGTAGGCAATCCCGGCGTTTAGGCAGATTGGGTGCTGACGCGACTCTAAATGACAGGGGTATGGCTGTTTGATAACCAATTGGCAATAATGGAGGAAGATTAAGCAATGGGAATAAATAACGTAAATGAACAAAGTTCTGCGTGGGGAGCGGTTTTCAGGAAAAAACCGGTATTCTTCATGACAGTAAAGGAGACAGAGGCATTTTTCAACGGGAAGATGCGCAGGAACATGGAGCTGTGGGAGGACACTTGCACTCTCAGCAGCAACAATACTTACCGCAGACCGAATACCACCTATGAGGTCTATGACAGGGATAAGGGCAGCGCGTTTTTGGATATGGGATTTCTGATTAAGGATGAGACCAGCAGCCTGAAGGGAAATCTCAGTGATGAAAATGATGTGGATTTCTATAACTTTTCCATCCCATTTATGAACTTTCAACGGAATTACTTTGGCATCGAGGCTTATATAGATATGCCGGAGGGCTGTGATTACGACCTTACCCTGTATGATGAATACGGCAACCAGGTGGGGAAGGCAGAGTGGGATGGGAAGGGCCGGAAAACGCTGACCATCCCTAACTGGGATATGCAGACGAATAAATACTGTATCAAAGTGGAAAACGGAAACGGGGAGGAGATTTCTCCGGATGACTATTATAAGATCAGTTTCCATGTTACCGAAAATAAGGAGCATGAAAAGACGGATGTCATTCGGGAAGCATTCGGGGAACTTCACAACGCATACAGCCGGAAGGATAAAAACTGGCGGGAATATCTTGATAAGTATAATGCAGTTTTGCGGGAGACAGAGCAGAATTATATAAAAGAGATGGAAAGGCTCCATCAGAAACAGTTTGAGAGCCTGCCGGAAGAAAAGAAGTATAAAGGCGGGCGGACCGTGGATGAACTGCTGCAGGATATGGCGGAAGGCAAGGACTTAAGTGATGCAGAACGGGAATATGTTAAAATCTTCGCCAACCTGAAAGATTTTGAAAAAGCACAGCAGAAGGCAGAGCTGAAAAATGACTTTTCAGAGGATTTCGTAAAGGAATTGGAACAGAGGGGCCTCTCCCGTGATGACATAGCGGGGATGCGAGTACGGATTGAGAGCAATGGAACTGTAACCGTGGATGGGATAGCGAATGATGCTGTCCGGGAACAGGTGCAGGAGCTGGTGGAAAAGTATAGTGACAAGATGTACCAGTATTACATAGGGATAGCCGACAGCGCGGGGAATCTGCCCGGTGGTGTATACCAGTATGCCACGGATGTGCAGGAAGTCCGGCGCTACCTGAAAGGGGTCACGGGAGAAAATATTTCCTTGGAAAATCTTTATTTGACACCCGACGGGAAGATCGGAGGGTTGCCAGACAAGGCGGCTGATCTGCTCAACAAGACAAAGGATAATGCCAAAACAGAGCAGGTGAGGGATGCGCTGAAAAATATCATAGGAAATATCAGGATAAGCGGCGGCTTAGGGATTCCCGATTTCACTTCACAGTTCCAGTTCAGTAACGGTGCGTTCTCCGTGGCGGACAGCGGCTTTGCGGTGGATGTAGGCGCACTGGATGGTCGGCTGACACCACAATCTTCCGGCAATATGTATTCCGATATGTATAAATATCAGTTCAAGAAGGTTTTATAAGGTCCACGGCTTTGTATCCCTAATAAGCCGTAGCCTGACAAGGCAGCGGCAGACATCCCCAGCGTTCCGGAAGATTAGGGAGAGAAGATTGCGGAATATGCCAGAGAGGATGCGGTGCAGAACGTCTATATGGGGAATAAGTTCCTTGCTTTCCGGAAAAGCGAGGTCGCTAAAGTTGTGCCTGACAGGTCTGCGCTGAAGGGGAAACTCAATTAAAATGTGGCGGACATGGAGAAGATATGGGAGGCGGATGAGAATTATGTCAATTAAGATTGCGAATAATCATGGCAACTATGAAGCAAATCATGTTGATACTGCGAAAAAGCCGGACAGCAGGGCAGCAGCAGAGGTAAAGGTAAGCAAATCAACAAACAGCAAAGACAAGGTGCGGGCATATTATGGGCAGTTATGCAGGAAATTCCCCCAGATCAATATTAATTCGAGTAGGGGCATTGCAGGCGGCGGTAAAAATAATATCGTTCTGAATCTCTCTAATGACTGCCTGAAAAAAATGGCAAATGATCCAGATTTTGCAAAAAAAATCGAAAATGATATAGCGGGTATACCGGCAGCGCATGAGCAGATGCTTGCCAAGGCAAAAAGTGACGGTATTGAGATACATGGGTTTGCTGTGAGGATCAATGCAGATGGGAGTATGCAATGCTCATGTAGCGGTTCAACAAGAACCAGCGGCAAGAAACAAAGCGCATCCGTACTGAATACGGAAAAGAGGCAAAAAGAAAGAGTAGAAAAAAAGCGTGAGGAGAG
>CAIGRU010000559.1_pt1 | contig 24472 bp, 28 predicted proteins | sample 7351341 | NCBI WGS metagenome assembly CAIGRU01
ATTGACACCTCATATCTCGATTCTTACCTCTCAGTTCTCATACTGATCTTTAAAACTCTATCATTATTATCTGCCATCACAATCATGCTGATCATACTTAGCCTACTGGATAAAGCACACAGAATCAAATAATCAATAATAAATGCTACCATCCGTTTCATAGCTAATTCATTCGTTTTTGTAATCCATGTCGAACCGTACACGCACCTGCTCCGCCTGTGTATCCAGTACCGTCGCCGGCAGGAGCAGCCCGGTCACATATGGGTCATCATACCTGTCCGCATACAGCCCTGGCTGATCCGCAAGCGTATAATTAAACTGCAGAAATTCGCCACCGACAGTACGGAGAATGATATAGCCGTATAAGACCGCCAGTTCTAACTGCGTCCCACATGCGTATCCATCAGCAGCTGGAATACCTCCACGGATCCCTTTGTATCACAAAGGTCTGTTCCATCTGCCGTTCTGCTGAACGTAGTACCATTTTTCTTCATAATACCACCACTGATCCATTACTTTTTCAGTCCTATAGTGTCTACCCATCAGCCAATAATCCTCGTCAAACTCTGCTTCACAAACCTCACCAGTCCACGCATCAATTGGTAGATCAGTCGGATTATAATAAAATCCATAATGCAATATTTCGTTTGTATAACTCACTAAGATAGCTGTATAACGTGTTATATCAATCATGCCAAAGGCCACATATTCCGTCTCTCCCCGTATGTAACCCAAACCAAATTCAGAGAATACTTCCGAAATCTTTTCATTATTCATCTCCCTATACCAGATCTGGTCTTCCTGTTCGCTTTCCCATTGACTAATCCAATACCGTGACATCCCCGAGCCATCTAACTCTTCCAGCACTTCTGTCAATAATGCTTCCTGTTTCACAACCTTAGAACAGACATAGTATCTGAATAAAGCAATAATCTGTTCCTTAAAAAAAACTCTTGTGCATAAAATAAACATACTACAAACAGAAACAATTACAATGACCAAAAATACAATCCTTTTGCAGTTTCTCATCCTGTTCTCCTTAATCATCCACACACCCATAATACTCTGGATGTTCTTGCATATATTGTTCGTATTCATTTATAAACTGTCTCATTAAGCCCCTACTGTCTTTTTGTCTCCTTAAATACGGAGTACCATTGGATATATTACAGTTACATCAGACCATGTAATTTTTATATTATAGTCCTTCATGGTTATCTATCATTTGTTTTTTCAGCTGCTCTAAAATATTATAACATACTTTATTGTCCATTTAAATCTCTCCATAGTAATGGACTATTCCAACAATACCCATAACGGTTCCATGTTTTTGGTACTACTGCATTTCCTCTGACCACATCCTCTGCCAGAAATCCAGGAGCTGTGAGATCCAGCTGCAGCCCTTCCTGCGCTTCTCAGGCCATTCCCGCCTGTCCAGATCCGCCAGTGCCAGCAGAAAGAACAGGAAAGCCGTAACGCCAGGCTCACCCTTCTTTTTACCGGATCTTCCAGATAGGCATAGGATAATAAATACATACGCTGAATCAATCCGCATTGACGCGTTTCAGTTCCCATAACCCGCAGAAGTCCAGATAGATTGTATCGGTATCCTCTGTATTAACATAAATGTAGAATCCAGACCCGAGTACTGCCGGATTGTCATTTATATTATATCCCAGGCTATAATATACAGCCACTATCTCGCATACTATCGGGAACTGAACATGCTCACCATAGATCCCGCAGGACAAATATATTTCATCCGCTTTCACATCTCTATCTACATGATAAACCGGCATATTTACTTCCGTATATGTATCATAACCTGTAAATAGTTCCATATCTTTCCCCTTTGAAAAGGTATTCTGATCATATCCTTCTTTGCTGACAGATTTTGCATCAAATATAATAGAAACCTTTTTGATCTCCTCTACCCCCTGTACACTAAAATTCGAACTATCATCAAAATATTCTTCTGAGGATCTAAGTGCCAATATCCTTTTGGAAAATCTCCATTTTCCAAATAAGTACTGTCGCAAAAATGCCGCATCTTCAACCGTCAGATCGCTCTCCATAAACCAGTTGTTTCTCGCATTATTACATTCCATCATGAAAGAATCCCGTCTCTTGTCTGTCAAGAATCCTGTTTTTCCGAAACTATAGAATCCGGCTGCAAAAACAATCATGCAGCCTATGATCACACCAGTTATCTTTTTCATATCTGTTCCCTGTTCTTACCCTTTACCCGTCGGACTCTTTCCTGTCGGCCGGCTGTATGAGTCTGATCTCTTTGCTTCCCATAACCCGCAGAAGTCCAGATAAATCGTATCCGTATCAAGCGGATCAACGTAGATATCTTCCGCCCAATTATAGCCTGCAACAGAAGGATATGATTCCTTATCAAATCCAAGGTCATAATGAACATGTACCAATTCCACATCCAGCGGGAACGATACATAATATACTCCTTCCTCCGCAAACAAAGATTTTAATGGGAGCCTTTCTTCCTCTACATCTTTGTCAATATGATAGACCGGATAGCGCACCGGTCTTCTGCCGCCATATTCTGTATAGAGGAAAATCTCCTCTGCCCCTAAATCAAATATATTGTTATATCCACCCATTTTAACGTAATCCGTATAACATATCACTTTAACATTTTTCATTGCTTCTTCCCCATGCACGCTGAAATTAGCTGAATACACATCATCTTCCTCAAGCGCAATAAGCCTTCCGGAAATATCCCACTCTCCGATAATATGTTTGAGCAGAAATGCTTCTTCCTCTTCTGTCAGATCCATTTTCCAGCTATACAGCCCTTCACGGTTTTTTTCTCTTTTCGCATTGAGTTCTTTGATATCCCTTATCTCCCTCTTCTCTTCCAACCACCCGGCGCACAGGTATCCTGATATACATACAGAAGAAAATCCCAGGAAGAAAATAACTGTTTTGAATAAATTTTTCATATCCGCTCTCTCTACATAAAAATTTCTTTATTTACTAAAACCTGTGTCTCTTTTTAGCTTTTCCAACATAGTCGTTTCATCATTTCCATTTTGAAAAATCATAATCGTTACAATTGTATAAAGTACATGTTAACGCATCCAGCTCTTTTTTACTGTAGTTTGCCTTTTCTTTTTCTCCTCCAATTGCTTTAATTACATATCGCCGCTTCTCCTTCAAATCGTCAATCATAAGATGTTCTGCCGCATCTATTGATAATTGTGCCATATTTTGTTTGTTAGTATTTGCATAATCATCTTCACAGGCTGTTATAAAGTCATCTATCTCTTCAATGGAATGTTCAGGATGTCTTCCCATAGATATCCCAGTCCCGCGCCATCCACCAGATATTCATCATGATCGTCTGCATACTCTCCCAGCATATACTCATCGTCTGTCATCCCGGGAACATCTTCCCTTGCTTTCGCTATCTTCCCAATCATGATCCGGTTCCGTTCTCACGAATTTCCGTTTGGTATCCAAGTTCTCCAAAAAAGTCTTCACGAGCAAATTCTTTCGTTTGAACCAACTCATTTATCCCTGCTGCGCCATACCAGAGTTTTATTAATTCCACCAGCTGTACGCCTGCTTCCATTGATCCTTTCTTCTTCTGTTCTGCCTGTAATTCCTATGTACTCTATAGAATGCCTGAACGCTCATTCTGACACACGTTGCAGCCAAAACAAGCAATACTGATATGATCAAATATAACAATGCTTTATTCCTGGCATTCATCTATGTCCTCCGTTATCTGTCCGCATTTCATCTGCACTGGCACAGACTGTATTTCATCAATATACACCTCATATGGTCCCGGACCATATACTGTCCCGAACTCAACTAAGCCTTTGCCTTCTTCCCATACAAATAAGTCCCTTTGCCCCTGTTCACCATTTACTTTCGTCTCAGAGTAATAATACTTAATCTGGTTTCCTTCCAATGTTAAAGAGAAGAACTCTCCGTGCATCTCCTCCTTCTGGCAGACGAGGATGAGCGCACCATGTTTCAACAGCTTTTCCTCAGTATCAAATGTTTTTGCAAGCAGCTCATCATCATCATAGAAATAAATACTTTCACCTCCTGCTTCAAGTTGACAATAAGGCATGAGCAGGTATATCTTGTCAGCTGTTACATAAAAATACATACTCATAATGTCACTCTCTAAGAAAGAGCGCATGCCCACCATTGGAGAAATAAAAACTGTAAATCTATATATTCTCCCATTCTCATATACTTTAACCTGGTCAATCTCTGCATCAACAGTCTCTTCAACAAATTCCTGATCATAGTATGCTGCATGAACCTTCAATGAAATATGTTCCTGCACCGGGAAATAAGGATTCTCTATGACCGTACATGTTTCTTCCATCATCTGTCCATCCTGTACCACATTCACGCCTTCCTTCACGGTAATAATGTTTGTATATTTTTTTCCTTCTTCATTTATATTCTCCGTTATATTTTTGTTTGTCTCCATGTCATCTACCGGCACAACTTTATCTTCAAAGTATCCTGAAGGCTGCCCCAATATTTGTATCACCCCATAGAGTTTCTCTTCATCATCATTAACTGCCACCTTGACATAGTCATCAACCGGTACTTCCACATGGTCAAATACAGGAGCAAGAAGACAATTTCCATCTGCCCTTATCAGGCCGTATTTTCTTTCCCGCATAGCAGCATCTGCAAAAACATATGCCGGAATTGCTTTGTATTTTGGATCATACACAAAATCATCTATAAAAAATACAGAATCGGTGCCGTCAAATACATACTGCCCTTTATCATCTATAATGGATGGCAGGACATCCGTAACAAAAGCCAGCCCATCATGAAATTCTCCGACATACATGCGAACTGGCCCTGCTGCATAATATCCATGATAATCTATCACTGCTTTATTTTCCTGATCTATATATGCCCATTTATCCACTGTATCCTCTGGAAAACTGTTTTGTTTTACAGAGGCCTTTCCTTCACTAAAACTGCCGGCCTCATCATACATAAGCGGAATGAGTTCCCGGCCTTCCCTGTCAATATATCCCCACTTATTATTCTTTTTAACAGCAGCAAATCCTTCATGGTAATCCTTAACCTCATCATATTGACAGGCAGTTACACACTCACCGCTTTTGTCCAGGAAGCCCCATAATCCTTCACTGCAGACAGCAGCAAACCCTTCACGATAATCTCTTGCCTCATCATATTGACAGGCAGTTATTACCCCTCCTTCTTTATCAATATATCCCCATCGTTCCTGTTGTTTTACTGCCGCACATCCTTCCTTAAAATTATTTACCTGTTCATATAAGCATTCTATAATGACTATACCTTCCGGATTGACAAATCCCCATTCCTTACCGTTCCGGATTGCAGCCCTTGCTTCCTGAAAACTCCTTGCCTCCTGAAATTCCGCTTCCATTGTGCTTTTACCGTCTTTATCAATATAAAAATATTTTCCGTCACAGCAGACACATGACATACTTTCACTATAAGGAGCGATCTGATCATATTCTTCTGAAAATATAAAATCTCCATTCTCATTAACTACACCATATTTCCCATTTCTTTTCTTGACCGCTATATATCTTTCATCCAAAAAATACAGATCCTCGAATTCTCCCGGGCTGATGACCCAGGCCCAATCCAGCTGTGCACTCCGTAAAATACCCTGATATAATTCTGTTGTTTCTGTTTCCTGTGTTACCTCCACTTCCCCTTTCACAAAGGATGTTGTCTTAACTTCCTCTATATGCGCTATTTCCGTTTGTTCAGGTGTCTGCATATTATATTTGACAGAATGATATAAAAAAACCGTCAACATTATAATTAAAAAAATCTCAAATAAAATTTTTTTCATATCACTATTTCCTCTGCTCAAATTATGAAACTTATCGTGGAAGCCCCAAAACCAATATCACTATACTTATCGAATCCCTGCCCAGACTCCTTCGCGCTGATCGTCCCGCCGCCGTACCTGCATTAATTTCCCTTCCTCCTGCATCCTTTTACTACTCCACTACAGCATAGGTTTTGTTCCAAACATCCACAAGGAATCTGATGGTTTGAACTCCATAGCTACAATAAGCACATGCAATATATCCATTCCGTCCTATATATGTATAATTATCATCTATGTTCCAAGTGGCACCTTTACCTTTGCCAGTCCTATCCACATAATCATATATTGCCAGAATAAATCCATTATTGTAGATTACATCGTGTAGACAACCTGCAATATCAAAATTAAGAGACCACTCCGCACCCTTTCCGTCAAACCAGTCCTTATAGGAATACCATTCCAGCATAGAATTATAGGAATATCTCTCATCCTGCAAGATAACATCTGCTTTACTTCCTTTGCGAATATCAGCCATTATAATATATACAGGAAGTGCCCCTCGACTATCTGCAAAAAGAATATACAGCTCGTTACCCGTCTTTGATTCCACATAAGCCTGGCACGCATCCTCACTATAATATATCCTTCTTAATTCCCACTCTTCATTTTCCATCCCCGAATCAAGGGCATAATCCTTTACTGCGCATGCTGCTTTGCTTTCCATCGTAAGATTGTAGTGTGCATGTTGTGCATTTATAAAATAGTAGTAACCCGGAAGTTCATCCACTGTCAGATCACATTCACGCCATATGCTGTCCATTTCATGCTTTTCTGTACGGCTGGCTGATGATTTCACATCAACCTGTTCCGTTATTGCTGATAATACACTGCAAATTATAATAACGATCGAATAAAAGTATCTTGTTTGCATCATAGGGCACTCCCTCTCACAACATAAAATTGTCATTCATCTACACCATCAAATTTTGTATAAACCTGATAAATCTCATTGAAGTTTACTAAATCCATCTAAACTCAGTTCTACATGAATGTAGTGTCTTCCTGATTCATCCCACGGTACTATAAAATAAATATGGTTTTCCTTTAAGAAGAATATATCTGTACGCGCTATGTATTCTTCGGAATCAAATAACTGTATAAAATTATCAATCTCCTGTTTGGTTTCTGGTATTTCTTCATAGATTCTAATTTCATTTTCCTTCCCGGCATCATCAATTATCCTCCTGATATCCGGCAACGTATAGTAATCCTCTAAGGATATGACACTTCCTGTCTGCAGATTAAAATTAAGTCCTTTATCACATGCTGTATAAGATCCGCAGTAAGATAGATAACCCTGAAAGTGAATGCTTATTATTTCATTGCTTATATTCTCAATTTCATACCGGATTTCTATGTCTTCACGTCCAACATGATATTGTTCAAAGTCCGTCGGAATTATTTCACTGTAAATCTGCTCATTTATTAAATTGGCAATCTCTTCTTCACCGATAATCTCTATGCCTGGAAACTCTATTGTCTTATGTATCATGTTTGTTTCTATTTGAGCAAAAGAATCATATATATTAATATCTGTTTCCAGTGTCTTTTCATCTTTGATCTCAACTGGTCTTTCACTATCTTGTGGCACGTGGTCCTGCCATGCGGTTTCGCTTTTTACCAATTCCGTATTTACCGTCTCCTCTGGTGCAGTATTCCTCTCTGTCTTCGTATTATCAATTTCACCAATCATTCTGCCCATAATAAAAGCAGTTAAAAAGCACAGGCATCCTCTTACATATACTTCTATCCTTCCCATCTTCTTTAGCTTGTGTCAATCCCACAAGATCTTCCTTTCTATCTCCATTGTCTTTTTCAGTCTGATTTCATTTAAATCTGCCATTGCTTTCTCCTCATACTCCTGTCGCATCCACTGCCATTCTATATTTTACCGCGGCCCTGCATCATCTTTGCATCATCTTTGCATCATTTCTGCATCATTTCTGCATTATCCCGCCGTCCTTATTTCCATCCCATATATGCTTCTTTCGGTATTCCCGGTATCCTGTAATAATCCATGCCGAATTCCTCTTTCAAAGAGAGCGTATCCAGCTTTTGCTGCATACGCTCTCTGTCTGTTCCTGTTCACAGCTTTCTGCTGCCCACAGGAAAGCCATCATTGCTGTCTGTCGTATGATCTTTACCAACTTCCCTCATTTTTTGCATTTAAAAAGCAACCGTTTATTTCAAACGATTGCCTTAAATTTCCTTACCATTCTTAAAATTGTGCTTAATCTCTCAGTTATATCCTTTTTGGTGACATTTCTGGATAAGCCAATGCCATATCAGCTTTCCATTATCTACAGAGTAAATAATCCGATAATCCCCAACACGTAATCTTAATAATTCATCATGACCTTTTATTTTCTTTATGTCCTCCTCATCTGGAAGTTGTTCTATTGCATATGCGATGCGTTTTCGCTATTCACAGGTAACTTGTCGATGAACTTTTTGGCTTTCTTCTTAACAATAATACGGTACATCAGGCAAGTCCCCACTCCTTCATGCATTCCTCAAGAGGAATATCTTCTTTGTCTTCATCAGGAGCATTTTCATAGTTTTCTACCATTCTCTGGCAAAAAAGATCGTCTGCTTCCTCATCGGCTGCCACTCCCTGGACATATGCAAGCACATAACCTATTTTATAATCTGGTATAACGTCTAAAAGTTCAATAATTCTTTCTTTATTACTCATACGCTATGACCTTCTTTCCTATTGATACAACTATTATATGCAAAATCTACGCTTTTTTCAAGCCAAACTAAAAACCGTTTGAAATATCCCAAATGCGCTTGACAAAAACATTAAAATGTGCGGCCATTTCCTGCGGCTGCATTCCGGGGAAGAGCCTCCCGATGTGGAAGGCCTGATCAGAAAGCACACGCTTCCTGTCAGGCATCTTTCATACCTGTTCACTTGTCATGCAATAAAGTAGAAATACTGTCCGGCAGATGACAACATAAAAAACGGCGTCCCTCATCTCCCCATAACAGGATAAAAGCACGCCGAATTGTTCAATAAAATTGGGGCAATGGATCATACTTCTTTATGACTTTTGATACAAATATCCCTCTGCCTCTTTCTCAGAAAGAGCATATCTTTGCATGATCGCTTTTTTTATTTCCAGATCTCCATGGCCAAACGCTCTCAAGGTATCCACCGTTCCGTTGATACCTTCTTTGATACCTTCTTTGATACCTTCTTTAATACCCTCTTTCCGGCCTTCTTCCATTCCTTCTTTTTCCCTGAGCAGCAGGTGCGGCTCCATGATCTCCAGTAATGCCTGACACATTTTACCATCTCCCATCAATTCTTCTATGACCTGTTTATTTGCTCCTATGCTTACTTCCAAAACCGAATCTGCAAACTCTCTTTCTGCCTTCCCTGTCAGTTTCTCGGCACTTTCTATCAATCTGACCATCTTCTCCTTCTCCATCCGATCGGATAAAGAACCAAGCCAGATATGGGATACCTCATCCAGTTCTTTTGTAACAATGATCTGCGTTGGGAACAATACGTTTCCTTCAATATAGTATATCCCGCGATAGGGATTTGATGTGACATAACCATGCTCCCTGAAATACGCAAACAGGCCATCCGGTCTTGCCTCCCGCACCAGCGATACCGTCACATCATCTGCCCTGATTGCATCCACCCGTTCCCCGTATGACTTATACAGGCCGGCATAGGCCCCCGCTTTGTAAAAAGCATCAATATCCAGCGCATCGTCCGGTGATTTGTACTCCATGATATTATGGCCCCTGAACAGGATACCGATCTCATTCTCTATCCTGACGGATGTCTCTTTCTTGATCACCAGCAGGTCGATCTCCAGCGGCTTTGTGTTCAAATTGTATTCTTTTTCAAAGATCAGCCCTTCGCTGTTCCTGGCAAACTCCAGATTCATCGCTGCCACAAAGCCTGGATGCCATTGTATCTTTGTCTCCTTCATATCCTCTCCTTTGTATGTTTGAATTATATCACAAAAAAACGTTTCCAACAATATGATGCAGGTGTTGCACAGACTAAACTCCTAAATTACTGTTACAGGTGCACGACCTTCAAGACGTATATCGTCTATATCTCATACGATTTTTGAAAAGATTCCCGTGTATCAGGGTTGTAAAATGTTCCAACTGTTCCTGCATACGCCATCCATCCAGATTCCATACTTTTCATTCTTTCACGTGCGATAGAAAGGATTTTTTCTTCTCTGCGCAGATAGGAACTCATCTCTTCCTGCATGTCCTCTGCTTTATCTTCCATCACTGGCAACGCTGTCTGCATGGATGTCCGAAAACATGTATCCAATAGCTCAAAAATATCCATCTGTTCATATAGATCCAAACTCTTACCCTCCTCCTTTTCAAATTTTGCAACAAAAAAAGACCTGTACGTTAATGTACAAGCCTTTTCATTACATGATAAATCTCTCCTCCTTACATGCAAGGCCACTTATCTTCGTGGGATTGCACCTTACAGCCTTTCGCGACTGTACTTATGATAAAAAAGATTGATTATTTTTATTATACTGATCTATTCTTTCAATTTTTCTGATTGATACCATTCCTCTAAAACATCATATGCCGTCCTGCTTTTGTCATTGCTAAAAATCAAATCATAGCTATAATCTGCGTTTAGCTTATTCTCCACAATATCATACACCAATTTAATCTGCGTAGGCATATCCCTTTGGTATTCCTGACATATTCTATTAAGCTCCTTTATATCCTCATTAATAATTTTAACTGCACCTTTTTGTCTGGCCACTGAAACATCATAAGTTTTTTCCCCACTTTTTATGGCATCATTCAGCTTATTTTTTTTAACAACCTTGCCGTTTATCCTATAAAAAAAACCACTGGATATCACATTATCTTCAAAAGAACAATAGATATAAATTCTCTCTGCCCTTTTTTCAACATATTCCATACAAATAGACACCATATCAGCCTGTAGTTCCGAAAAATAATCTTCAAAGACTTTATCCATAGATATTTCCCCCATTAACTTAAAATATCTTGATTGAAAAACTCTCCATCAATAGTATATTCTACATCAAGTTCTGTAGGACGTAAACTATCTCCACTATATTTTATATCAACCTTTACTGTAACCTCCTGTCCATTACTTATAGCATTTGCCCATTGGTTCTCTATTTTTTTATACGTGCTCAGATTCACATTTTACGACTGTGAAACAATATTATCCAATTTAGGATTTGACAATCCCATGCTAATTACCCAATTAGTGACCGCCTTTGATGATCCTTTGATAGACTGATAGTTCGCCTGTCCCATAGCCCCCGTCATCATATTGGTTCCTGTAAGATATGCCGAGTAATCATTCACTTTGACCAACATATTGCTGGCTGTCCCCGTATAGCCTGTCAATATTGCCGCTGACACCATGGTCTCACTACTCACAAACCCTCCTGCCTGCGGTATCATTGCTCTCCTGCGGTGTATACGCATGGATCCTGGCGGCCGCCAGCCCCCTGCAGGGACAGATGTTCCGGATGCATCTCCATCTTCTTACCAGCTGCTGTCATGAAGTTCCTCTTCTGCTGCTATTCCCGTAATGCCGGTGCCTTGGAAAATAGTCGGAGCCGTCATTATCTCAAGTCAATAAAATAGTGAGTGATAAAGGGGACTACCTTATTTCCGGCAGTATCCTTCATATCACTCACCATTTCGATGATCACTTCGAAAACATGTTCAAAAACATGATTCTCTTTAACGTGGTGGAAATTTATTAGAATTTCCTACAATATGCCTTCTGTATACTTAATACTTTACTCATTATCCTATGATCAGGCATATTTGATCACTACACGTTCAAAAAAACCTTTATTCGCACTAACAAACTGTCCTGTATCACCTTTTTCAATCTGCTTTGTCGCCAGCTCGACAGCTTTTGATTCCTGCCCGGAATCAATATAAGCCAGGCACTTTAATGTCTCTAAGGCCAGTACCTGCTTACCAGAAAAAATATAATCGATAATATCATTATTCTCACAAAAAACAGCAAAGTCCTTCGTTGCTTTATCGATAAAATCATTTGATATCCCATCAATATCTTCTGTCAGCGGTATTTTGCCATTCGATATGGATACGCCAGGAGACACAAAGGCTCCATTCACCCTGAGTGTATTACTTCGTTTCATATTATCCTCCATATCCATGATCTTCCAAAAGATATTGTCGAATGACATTTTCTTCGCTTCCAAGCGGTAAACCAGCTCTCCAGAAGATACAAACGTAAAAAACCCATATAACAGATCATCCTCTTGAATCTTATAAAACATATACTGCGGAGCTTTATATCCGGATTCCTTTGCCTTTTGCTGAATCCGCTTTACATATTCCTTCCGAAGCTGCTTATCTATCTTCATTCTCCGATTCCTCCGTTATATGGCATTCTATTGACAGATCAAGTTCATTGATGCGATCAGGTATCTGTTCCAGAAAACGATATGTATTCTGTGTTGGCTCAAACATAAAATGAATTTCAAAGATTATATGGTTTATTGGTGTATCCGTATATATCTCTTTATATTGCCCGCTTTCGCAGAATCCAATATAGGCGTTGATCTTTTCCTGCAGAATCAATAAATGTTTATATTCATCCTGCCAATCCAGATGATCTGTGATCAACATTTTCATTGTCTCATTCTCTGCCAATCCGATCCCATCTACTGCTCCACTCTCTACTACCGACATAATATGTTCCTCCTGCTTATTTAATCTGGTCTAATAACTTTAATTTTCGTTCCGGCCGGAATTTGATAACCTCCAGTAAAAATATCTTTACCCGCTCCAACCACAATGCCTCCGCTCGTCTCTATCTCTTTAAAAGCATTTTTTTGATTTTGTGTCAGAGGAGCTGTAGCAGATGACTTATATTCTTGAATTACAATATTACCATCAGCGTCTATCCCTATTGCGTCCACCCTTGTTCTGGTTCCTGACGGAGTTTTTATTGTAATTTGTTGAACTGCATGTTTATTTTCAGCACTAAATTCCGCATACTTTTGTTGTTCAAATGCCGCACCTCTAGCTTTATTTTCATTTAATATCTCAGTTTTAACTTTCTTAACACTATTATCATACGTCGCATTCTCCTTTATATTCCCTATATTATTATTTGTACCATATAATCTCGGATTTGACAACCCAAACTCCATCACCTTATTACTGGCTTGCGCTGATGTCTCTTTGACCAACTGATAATTCGCCTGTCCCATAGCGCCCGCCATCACATTGTTTCCTGTCAGGCCTGCCACGGAATCGTTCACTTTGACCAGCATGTTGCTGCCGGTCACTGTATACCCTGTCGTCATGGCCGCTGTCATGATGGTCTCGCCGCTCACGAACGCCCCTGTCGGCAGCATGATACCCGTCATCCCGTATGGTACAGCCTGGGCCATCACGACTTCTGATGCATACGGCACCATGCAGAAAGCCGCTCCCGCCACCGCCCCTTCTGTAGAACTGATCAGGCCGGTCATCGCGTAGGAGCCAAGGCTGCTCACTTCCTGCCGGCGGTAATCATTGATTGCCATGCCGCCTACTGCCGCCGTGCCGCAGAATCCCGCCAGCCCTCCTACGACCCATGGCGCGAATGCCGCCGTGGCCCCTCCCGTGAACACCAGGGATGCCCCATAGGCTGCCAGCGCTGTCACAGTCCCTACTGCTGCCAGGCCGGCAAGGCAGTTCCCCAGCAGTTCTTCCCAGCAGAAGCCGTCAAGGTCAAGTTCCGTCTCTTCCGGGTCATCATTATAAGGCCTGTAGCGGATGAAATCCGTCCCGCACAGGATGCTCACGTCGGACTTCGCATTGAACTCGTAGTTGAACGTGAAGCCTGCATCCCCTGTCCCCGTCGGCGGATTGCTCCTTGTCCCGCTGGGGATGATATCCTTCTCTCTTTCCTCACAGTACACAGGTGACTTGAACATATTGATCTCCTGCGGTGTATACGCATGGATCCTGGCGGCCTCCAGCCTTACAGGCCCGGCCGCCGTCAGCTCCATCCTGCTACTGCTCCCAAACATTACCTCCTTTCCGTCAGACACGGCAGTCTGTCCGCCAGCCCCCTGCAGGGACAGATGTTCCGGGTGCAGCTCCATCTTCTTGCCTGCTGCTGTCATGAAAGTCCTCTTCTGCTGCCCGGGCATGCTCTCCCCATTATCCCTGGGGTCTATATATGCTGTCCCCTCCGAGGCCGTATCAGAACCAAAATACAGTCTGACGCTGCTCCCCTTCTCCGGCATGGCGTACATGATATTTCCCGTCGCAGGCGTCCACTCCCACTCATAGTCCGCCCCTTCATAAGGCTCGTCTATCCGCAGGCTGACCTTCATCTTCTCTGCCTGTGTGCTGACCACTTTCCCGATAAATTCCATCCCGGTAAGGCAGTCATGCTTAATACGGGGAATATACCAGTTGCCGTATTCCCCCGCCCAGTAATGAAACTCCAGCTGTTCCTGCACCAGTCTGATACATTTTTTGAATATCACCCGGGTACCGGAGCCGGTATCAATAAGATCGCCGATCTGCCCGTTCTCTTTACTCCTTACTTTATGATAGACATACTCTTTCCGCGTGACATTGTCTTCCCCGGGACCCGCTTCATAATACTTCCGGCTGATCCCTACGCTGCATACTTCCGGCTCCCCGCCGACAGATACCCCCTGCTCCATCCCAAAATGCAGGACTCTGCTGCCTGATCGGCCGTCCGCATACAAAGGGACGTGCAGATGACTCCCCAGGCGCTTTAAGAACTGCCAGTCTGTCTCCCCGTACTGGAGAACAGGCTCCCCGATCGCCTGCTTTGCTTCCTCCACAAACGTTGCTCCCATATCCCCATACGGTTCCAGTACCCTCCCGGCCACCTGCTCATATGTCATGGTAACATCCTGAAAAGAACGCTGCATTTTTACGCGGTCCAGCTTTTCGCTGGCCGTCACCGCATGGATCTCCGTATGGTATACCCCGTTTACCGCATGGATCCTTGCCCTTTTCACGATGCCCCTGAACAGCACTTCGCTCCACCCGTCTTTCCGGATGATACAGAACGGAATGTCTTCTGCCGAAGACAGGATCTGCCGTGCTTCCCTGCCGTCCTCAAGCAGGCCGGATACCCTGCATGTCCCATGTTCCTGTACGCCTGCCATGATCTCCAACGCAGTGACATATCTTATCCTTATGGCAGAATCAACCTGTATGTTCCCGCTGTCCACCGCATCCATACCTTCTGTTCCTCCTTTGTTTTTTTCGTCACAGGATCCTCTGCACCCACTTCACGATCCCCCGCCCTGATCCGCTTTCAAATCCCCTCCGGAACGTTTCGTCGGCAGTGCAGTAGGAGACCCCGCCGTCTGCGGTATCGTAGAGCATCACTTTTTCTCCCGTGATGCAAAGTATGACAAACGTGTGATATGCTCTCCCGCCATGCATCACCGCATTACCGATCAGGTATTCCTGCCGGCCGGCAGATTCCAGGAGCCTGTCCCGGTACTGGTCCCAGAGCGATACCGCAGCGTCACAGCTTCCCAGTGTCTCGATCTCCACGCTGTCGCTGTATATGTTCCCTGTAAGGTAATATCTGATCCCCCGGATCTTTGCTTCGTCGTCTCCATCGACATCACCGTCATACCCTGTGTACTTTCCTGTATTGGCATTCATCACGATCGCCCTCTGCCATGCATCGACCCTGATCTTACCGGGCCGCTGCAACGACCAGTTTATGCCTTCCGGATCATCCGTCACTACCCCATTCTCATACTCATATTCCGTCACATATCCATGGCCGGCTGACCGGTCCCCGATGATGCTGAAACCATACCCTGCATGCTGCTTCTTATACTGTTCTCCTGCCATCCTGCAGGCAACAGCCCAGCACCAGTGCCGCCTGTTCTGGATATATCTAAGTCTTTCCATCTGCCGATACCCCGTCCCCGTTCCTCATTTCCAAAATCTTATGGCCTTATAATCATCATAGGAATAAAACTGGTCCTCATAGATCGGATTACGGCGCTGTCCTGATGTGACCGGCGTTATGATCCCTCCGTACAGGCACACAAGAAAAGAGTCCATCGTCAATGTCCTGAGCCCCTGCTGCTCCATTATCACAAAAGACCGGTCAAGAGGATACTTATCCCCATTGTCTACGATCCTGGTAAACGGGCACGGCCTCTGCCATGTCCCGATGATGACCGGCTCGCACTTGAATCCTGTCACCTTCCCCCATGTGTCATCCTTGCTGTTCTTCGGTGTCTTCTTATAAGTTACCATCTCTGTCGGCGGCGGGCTCCCTTCTACCGGGCAGCACACACCAAAATGCGTGATATTGCACTTCTCCCTTCCACAGACCGGTTCTGCTACACACTCCAGTTCATGCACCAGCGGGTGTATCCCTTCATAAATGCCATGACACTTCGGAAGATTGAGCTTCCGTTTATGGCTTCCATTCGTACAGACCAGGTATGCACCCCTCACAAGATATTCACTCAGACTCATACCGCTCCTCCTTCCCATACTTCTAATTCTTTTAACCCGATCCCCCTGACCTTCCGCTTCAGGATGCTTTCTACCAGGTCGAGCCGCCCGACCATATAGTAATGGTCAAATCCCTTTAACCGGAATACCGCTTTACCCTCTGTCTTCCCATAATCAATGACACCTTTTTTGATGACGCTCTTGTCCAGGTTGTATTCACTTTTTTCATGCAGACAATCCACCTCTTCCAGGATCGGAAGATAGTAAACTTCCATTCTCTGAAATTTCTGATCCAGCAGTATGATCTCTTTATAGGGGATATAGGGCTCATACATATCGAAGACTTCCTTAACCTCTGCCGAGACCAGCGGGAACGGCTTATCCACGATGCTCGTGAACACTGTGGTCTCACTCTCATGGATCATAAATAACTGTCTGTACGGTATCTTATGGGCGTCATGCAGGTTCAGATCCCTGTGGTCTATCCTTCCAAACCATTTCTTTATCCTGGGGCAGTTGGTATAGGATGCATCCGTCTCCAGTATATAGAACTTCATCTTTTTTCCCCTTCCTGCGCAGTTCCCAGTTCCATCATCTGTTCCATGTAAGTGCCATACAATACTTTAGTGTCCGCACCGGCCGTTTCCTTCCAGGCCGGCAGCTCGAATACTCTCCGTGTGATCCTGTCCATATAGAGCATGGAGACGTATGCATGGCACAGCGCATACTTTCTGCGTATCTCATAAACTTCATCCTCCCTTAACCGGATGATCTCCTTCGCCGCCATCTTCTTATAGGCTGCCATATCCTCTTCTACATCCTTAAATATGAACTTCGGTGTCCAGTACAGGCAGAGCGGGTCTTCCTCGTTATACAGGTTCTGGTCAAACAACGCTATCTGCAGTTCATAGCTTCCGGTGATGACCCCGCTGCCCAGAGGTGAGATGATGACATATTTCAGTTCTCCTGCCCGGCCGCCATGTTCTTTTTGCCATCTCACCAACAGATCATTCATCTTACCAATGATCTCCTGATCGTACAGCTCACGGCCGGCTTCATAGTCCTTCTTTATAACGTCCAGTCTTTTCTTCCATAGTTCCATCAGCACTTTCGTACTGACCTCCAGAAGTTTTTGTTCCCTCTGGCTGATCCCTTCCGACATTTTTATCCACCCGCCTTGTCATATATCAGTTCAGGTTCAACCGGGCCCCGCTCACCCGCATCTTCCCGTCCATGGTCATCTTCGTATCCCCCTGCTGCAAAAGCAGGTTCTCCTTCGCATACAGCTCTAACTTGGATGAAGCGCTCGTGATCTCAATGGAGTCTGCCGCTGATATGGTGATATCCTTGTCACTCAGGATCCTGATCCCCTCATCGTCCAGGATCTCGATGCTCATCCCCGCGTTGTTTGTCATGACCAGAGATTTCGGTGTGAGCAATATCTCCTTCCCCTGCCTGTTCATGATCGATTTGAAATCCGGATTCTGTCTTTCGGAGCCGTCTGCTGAGGGCAGATGTACGGAGTTCATGACATACGCTTCCTCCTCGTGGTCGGACGGGACCCGCAGCCTGATCCGGTCTCCGGTCTCCGGCATACAGTACCATCCTGTGCCGTCCGGGGAAGAATAGGGCGTTGCATACGGGAACCATCTTTTGCCCGCACGGTCTTTGTTTTCATCCTTTTCCAGTTCTACCTGAACCCTGTCTTTTTCAACCGCAGTGACTGTTCCGGTCAGCGAAGCGCCGGTGCATTTATCATTGTACTGTTCTTCTGTCCTGATCCCGTTCCTGCGTACAAGGTGATACGTATGGTACAGCTCACTGCCATCCAGCTCCGTCTCGATCCCCGCGACCCACACCGGCATCCCGTTAAACTGCAGAGGTTCTCCCAGATGATATAGTTCCCGCAGCCTCACGGTATAGCACAATGACCGGTCATTGCGTCTGATCACCGCGTATTCATTGGTATCGATCCTGGCACCTGCCCCGGCATCCGGTTCGCCAAAGTATATCTTAGCCCCCTCATACGCACTGTCCGGGTAGATATCCGTCTTAAAATGGCTCGCCAGCCGCTTCGCAAACTCCCAGTCCGTTTCATTGAACTGCAGGACAAATCCCGGGATCGTGCTTCCCTGCCCTGCCGTCATCACAAATGCACTCCCCCGGTACTCCTCCGTTACCGTGTCCAGCATGAGATCATAGGTTATCCCGTCATCCTGAAAACTCCTGATATGCCCCGCTGTATCCATCAGGAAACTCCCCGTGGCCAGTTCTAACGTAAGTACGCATATCCCGCCAACTTTCTCGATATCAGCATCCAGCAGGATACCCTTGAATACATGCTTTGTAAGGCCGTCATAAGTGACGGCGTCCACATGCACCCATGTCTCCTCTATCATGAGGCTGACATACTCCTGCTCTTTCCCGGCCAGGATGTGTCCTTTGATCTTCAATGTACCATGGCGGCCAAACGACTGGCTGCCCCTGATCTCAAGATAATCAAGGAATTCAAACGGTTTTACTTTGATCAGTTCATCCCTCATATCACCGGCCCTCCCTCTGTGTAAGATCCGTAACCGACATCATGATCTGGTGCACCGGTTCCTTCCATTCCAGGATATCCTTGTACAGGCAGTTGAATATGCCGTGCATCAGCTTACCTTCTATCGGTGTGATATACATGACATTGTATATCTGCTCGTCAAACCCATAGCTCTTAAAATCAAACCATCCCAATGCCTTATCCTTCTCCACTGCAAGATCATAGAACACAAATGCCGGGTTCACCTTCCGGATGACAGATTTAAACTGCCCCAGCGCATCCTCTATCTGCTGTTCCTCAAGCCCCGCCTCAAAAAGGCTGAACGTGAAGTTCACAGTGCCGTCACCGTTCATCCTGATCTCCTGGGGCCGCTGTTCGGACGGATACTTGATCCTTGCCATCTCCGGAGGCATATCGACAAACCCTTCCGGAAGCATGATGGCGGCTTTATCCTGCAGGACATGTACTTCCTCAAAACAGGTCAGCCTGTCCTTGATGTACATTCCCGTCTCCAGACTGTTATATCTGCTCTTTTTTGCACTCTTACGAAATTCCAATACTTCTTTATCCAGATAGTCCATAGCATATCCCCTTTCCGGTCATTTCTCCCTGATCAATCAAGCACGATCATCTTCTGCTCCCGCCCCCTCTGCTGCGGCCGCCGCAGGTCTGTACCTCTCCTGATGCCGTCCAATACAGCCTCCAATGCATGGAACAGTTCCTGCATGCTGCCGGTACTGCCGCCTGTCTTCCGGCGGACATAATCCACCAGGACTTCATGCCGGACCGCCTCCCTGCCCTGCAGGAGCAGGTATGCAAACCGGACGTCATGCTCCTGCGCATTGCCGCATTCTAATACTTTCCGCGCAAAATAGTCCGTGACCTCTTTCGACAGTGTATTGCCGCCGGCCGCCGACCATGTGGCATCCGCCAGGTTGACCGTGTCAAACTCCGTCTGGATGTCAAAGAAGTCTTTATAGTCCGTCCGGAGCCTGGCACCTTCTTTCAGCTTGAACCGGCACAGTTCGACTTCATTCTGATGCCGCACGGTATCCTCATCCAAAATGAATTCCGTGATGTACCTGGTGTAATCAGCCAGCTCTTCCTTTGCCGCCAGACGGAATTTCAGGCTGGTATACCGGTCTGTCGGTGCGTACGCTACCTGCGTTTCTTCCGTGATGAGGAAGAGGAACCCCTGACACTTGATGACGCCCTGCCCGATATGCAGCAGACCTTCTCCGGCCCCTACGCCGCACCCTGACAGAATGCCGTCAGGATACCCCTGGTACTGCAGCTGCAGTGCAGCATAGGAGTAGTCCCGCAGCGCCCATAATAACTCCTTCTTCAAGATCCTTCCGCGTTCAAACGCGGGGTAGATGTGTTCCATACCGCCTCCGCCTTCCTTCTTCTCTCTGCCTTTATTTCATCCCGTCAAAGTAATCCTTCACCCATCCTTCATGCTCGAAGGGGTAGAACTGTTCCGCTCCCATGTAGAGCCTCTCATCCCTCCGGCATACCGGCACGATGACATAGCCCCACTCCCTGCACCGTTTCCATACGAAGAACCGGATCTCCCGGTTGACGATGCTGTCCGTCTCTTTCTGCAGGATATGGCTGCCATGCACCTGCCGGATCTCCTCATAGGTCACTTCCTCAAACCGCTCCGGCGCACAGTCAAAATGGAACCTGTATCTGACCCGTCCTTCCGTATCCTTTAAGAACAGCTGCAGCGTCACATCCTCCAGGTTGCGCGACACATACCCGGTCCCGTCCTCCCGCAGGAAGCCGTTCACCAGTTCCACTTCCCTGCCGGTATGGGTAAGGGCACTGACCGTATAGGGCAGTGCAGGCTTGTCCGAATACAGCTCCACCTGTGCATACCCCAGCCGCTTGTCCCGCATGAACTTGAGCGCCCCGTCAACGCAGCTCATCTTCAGGCCGGTATCCCCTGCACCGTCCCTCTCCTTACGCTTGAACTGTACCATCCTGCCGGGCAGGAACTCCTTTAGCGCCTCCCTGAAGATATCGATCTTGCAGGACTGCCCGGTCAGCTTGAGGAAGGAGAAGTCCCGTATCCTGTCATCCAGGTAGAAGGGCTCCATGAACTTGCGGATGATCCCGTAGATGTCCCCCCGCAGAAGCAGACCGACCTCATACAGGTCAAACAGGATCTTTGGGAATGTCCTGGCTGCCCGCAGCCCGTCCGGCCCCTGTATGGACAGCTTCCACTTGTCCGCACGGATCCAGGCGATGTCAGGATCCTGTCCCGCCTCCGACGTGATCCCGGCCCGCAGGACCCCTGCCTGCTCATAGAACTGCTTCTTGACCTGTTCCGCCAGGAAGAACAGCAGGTAGAAGTTGTTCTTCACCTTGAAATACTCCTCCCTGCTCCTGCCCTCATACTCCTTAAAGCGGGTGGGGACCCACTGTTCTGCCGCATCATACGCCCCTTCCAGCGCAGCATACAGCTCCCTTGTCCCGTTGGCGTCCACGTACCGGAAGATATCCAGATCCAGCCCCCGCAGGATATCGGCCGTGGATGCCGGAAGCGTCCAGCCATGGAGGGGTGCCAGCGCCTCCACGAGCCTTATTTTCAGGTACTGCATGATCCGGTAGGTCAGGTTGTTGCCGCCAAAGTCCGTATCCCCGTTCTCATAAGCCGTGTCGATGCGGATATGGTAGGCCACGCTGTCGTCCTGTACCCTGAACCGGCACGCGCACAGGTCGGTGGTCCCGCCGCCGCAGTCCACGATCAGCGCCTGGTAGGTCCTCCCCATCTCCACTGCTCCCGCCGCCAGCATGTCGGAGATCGTATTATAGAGTACCGCCACGCCCTCATCGATCATCTCGTCCTCCTCCATGGCATACTCGGGGAGGACCTCCCGGAACAGCTTCTGGAAGAGGAATTTCTGCTTCACCGGACAGGATGCCTGTATCCGCCCCACCCTGCACTTGAACTGGTCTTCCGTGGCCGTGATCACATGCCGCAGGTAGGCCCTGATGATCTCCCGGCGGGCAAGGAACGTCCGTCTGCCCTCCCGGTCGGTGACCTCCTCTTCCTTCCCGTAATCGCTGATCCAGCGCTTCATGTCGTAGAAGATGCTGAACCCTTCGTCCACGTAACAGGCATTCGACAGGTCCACTGCCGCCTGTCCGAAGACGAACTCTGCCTTCCCCTGCTCTACGGCCAGGACCCCCGCCACGGAGGGCATGAGCTCCTTTTGCCCCTCGAACATGGTATGCCGGATGCCGTCCTTCACGAATCCCTCTGTAAAAGGCGCCCCTTTCGCGCTCTCGAAGTAGAGGGCGTCCAGGTAGACCCCCGCAGTGGTATTGGTAGAACCGAAATCGATCACCAGCGGCATCCGCAGGGCGATCGGCTCCCGCACCTCCACATCCATCAGCGGGATGCGGCAGGCCGTCAGAGCTTCCGGCATCCCGTCCTCCTGTCCGTGCCAGGCGGCAAAGAGCCTGTCCGAATCCTGCCGGGAGAAGCAGTACAGGTCATAATCCTTCCGGTCGGCCTCCCTGCAGGACACTTCCTTATGCTTCATCACATACAGATGCTCCCTGTCCTCCCCGCACCTGCGAAGACAGAAGATACCGCAGACTGTTCTGCCTCCGCTCACCAGGACTGCATTGGTATCTTCAAATGCCGCCCTGTACGGGATGCGTATCCTGTCCCTCTCATCCATCGTGCGCCCCTCATAGACGATCAGCCTGGAGGGGATATGCAGCGACTTATCCTGCACGGCCCGTATCCGCCCGCTGGCCAGCATCTGCTCCAGCCTTCCCCGGCCGCCCTCATCATCCTGCCGTACCAGCAGCTGTTCCCTCGTCCCCCGGTAGCGCAGGATGACATGGACCAGCTCTTCCTTGTCCAGGGGGTTTAAGATGCCGTGCACGATCTTCTCCCTGCGGCATATCTCCCGCAGCTGGTGCGTCGTCATCAGTTCCAGTTCCCCCTGCCGGTACAGCTTCTTTGGCTCCTTTTCCCTGAGCCCTTCCCTGTTGAGTATGTATCCGCCCATTCTTTTCTCCTGTCTTTGTAGTTTCCTTCCAAATAAAACTGCCTGCCGTATGGCCCCGGACGCCCGTATTCCTCCTCAGAAGACCACCACCTCGTCCACCACCATCGTCTCATCCACCCCTATGATCCCGAAATGGTGCCCGTAGAACCAGTGCACTGTGGCCTGCATCGGCAGGAACATCTCCCGCAGGAAGGCAGTCCGCTCCCTTTCCCGTTCCGATTCTGCCGCCCCCAGATAGACCAGCAGCTCATGGGCCGTCTCATTGTTCTCGTACAGGAACGCCCCGGGGTACACCCCCAGCAGCGCCCTCCTGAACTCTTCCATGTGATTCCCTGTCTTTAAGAGATGCAGACCGGCACGCAGGATCCCCTTCTGCTCCATCCGGTCGAACAGGCGGAAGCGCCGGCAGGCTCCCTCCCCGTACCTTCCCTCCCGGATATCCCTCCTGAGCAGGCTGCAGAAGAAGTCCTCCCCGGACAGTCCCTGCCGCAGGTCCAGCTGTACGATATAGTGCATGCAGACGTCAAAGAACACCTGTCTCGTCTGTTCCATCCCTTCTATATTCCGGTCGAACAGCCTGCCGAACACATCCCCGAACCGGTAGAGCTGGTTGATCTCCACGGTATCCTCCTCCGGGCTTTCCAGGTTCAGGTCCATGACCGATACTTCTATGTACGGGCTGGGATCGGATGCTTCCACGAAGCGCAGGCCTTCCCGCTCCCTGCCGTGTCTCTCTGCCTGTAGTACTGCTTCCCATGCGTAATTCATAGCTTCCTCTCCTCTCCCTGGAACTTCTTTTTGTACCCACAACATCCTGCCGGTTTTAAAGTAGCGATATACCGGCCCATGGGACACAGCCTCTTCTACAACTATACAAAAGAAAGTTCCATCCCCACCGCCCCGCGGTCCAGCAGGCTCTCTGCCAGTTCCTCACAGATCCGGATCTCGGATCCGCCCGGCCGTTTCGTCCGATACAGGATCTCTCCTTCTTCCTCTAACACCGGGCAGTAATACGCTACGCTCTGCTCCCTTGCATTATCAGAGAGGATCACGGGCAGAAAGGGCATCGTCCTGTCATAAAGGCGGATGACCTCCATCGCTTCCTCTGATACCAGAAGGACCGGATCGATCAGGATATCCGGATAGATGGTATCCATCCCTGTCTCCATCTTAAGGAGCAGATGCGCAGGAAGGCTCCTGTAGTCATGCCGGTTCAGCTTCCTCACATCCAGTATTCCCTGCCAGCCTGTCACCCGCGGGACGGGATTGCCCTGCTGCGCTGTCAGATGCAGATAGCGCCGCACTGCATGTCCTGCATTTAAGTCCTCCATACTCCACACCTCTATTTAAAACTGATATACCTCTATCATCTTACCTGGCCTGATCAAACATATCGGCCAGTTCCGCTGCGCCAGTCAACATCTCCAAAACTACATCAGTTTTGACATCAACTTGTCATAGATCATCCTTCCAGTGAACATCAGATAGAGGATA
>CAIGRU010000583.1_pt1 | contig 23681 bp, 36 predicted proteins | sample 7351341 | NCBI WGS metagenome assembly CAIGRU01
CCGATTTTTCCTATGAAGCGGTAATTGTGAGTCGCTGCGTCTTTTTTACAAAGCTCGCTGTATCTTGCTCCTATTTCTTCGTATGTATATCCATATTTAGTCGCGACATCTTCAAGAGATTTCCCGCCAACCTGACTATGCCAAGCCTTGTCGATAGCACTTAATTCCCTTTCTTCTTCGGTTGTAAGTTGCGGTAGACCCTCATTCATGTCCAAATATAAGGCGCTGCTTACGGATTTGGTTTCGCACATATCCTCAAAAGCGATCTCTTCTCCGCTGAATAGCTTCTTGAACACATAAGGAACGGCAAATTGCGTACCGGTAGCTGTCCATTCTCCAGCGTGTTTACCATCCTTGTACTTGGCAATATAGACCGCGTCATTCACCAAGCACATCCGGTCGTATGTAGCCTCGTGCTCAAATGTGTACCCATACCGTTTACCATAATCCATAACAAACTGGATAATTTCCGGCGTAGCGTCAGGAATCTTGATAGAATCTGTCTTGATATGGGCAACAGTAAAGCCCCGTTCCTGCACCTCATGTTTGAGGTTAATCATGAACAGAGCTCCTCGTTTAGCTACAATATTGTCTTTGTTTCTCGGATCGCGGAATGCGTTCTCGAAAGAGGCAGAAGTAAGGCCGTAAACCGAATTGATTGCTGTCTTCAGAGCATCAGCAAGCTGCTTGGATGTCATTTCACCGTCAATTACTTTCTGGATATACGGTGTGAGCTTTCCATCCAGCATCGTATTGACAATATCCCATGCTTCATGCTTGATGCTTACACGCCCTTCGACAATATCCCGGAACGCTGTTGTAAACTTCACGCCGAATAGGACTTCTGCAATTGCGCTGTGAGGATGCATCGAAGAAATATCCAGTAATGCAACATTTCCGTACATACCCGGCTCAGCATAGACATACCCGCCTTCGCCAACTTCTTCATCGCGATAAGTGGATTTTCCATTTTCGAACTTGTATCCTGGAAAATATGGAAGGAGACTTCCTGCTTCGCCGTGAGTACGTTCCATCATTTCTGGACACGCTTCGGCAAGGAATGAATAGGTTTCTTCGTCTATAGCCGATGCTGGTACCGGTTCTGCCAGATTACGATAATGGAACTGGTCCTGCGGTTTCCGGTTGTTTCCAAATATAATTCTGGTAGTCAGGCTGTTGGTTGTATCATTAACCGTCATGTCTGCCAAATCCGCCAGAATCTGTCTTGCTGTCCAGTCAGCCTTCAGATAAACAAAAGATGCCTCGGTAGCAATGACATCGTTATCGCAATACTCCGCAACCTTTGTCCAGAGTTCTTCCGGTACAGGCTGGTCCCACGGTAAGCCAAGTTCCTGATGATGGGTTCCAGCTTTGATGATTCTGATTTCTGCGTCGGAAAATCCCTTCTTTTTCAGTTCCTTTTCTGTCACGTTTCCCATTTCGATTTCCAGCTTCTTCAGGCTCTTTTTGTTTCCGGCAGAAGCGAAGTCATAAACGTCCGTATAAGAAACATTGTAGGCTTCCCCGAAGAAGCAATTTGCACTGCCATTGATAATCTTCTGGGAAAGGTTATAGAGTTGCTCATTCGAGTAACCCATAAGTCTTGCATATAAAATATGATTATCATACCGGCGACAGTTAAACCCGACCAAACGAAACCGCATCAAATCTTCGATTTCAGCCGGCGTCGGGTTAATCATTCGTACAACCGGCTTTCCCTCGCCTTCGATTTTCCAGTTTACAAGAAACAGGTTAGGGAAGACCTCAACGTCATAAAATATCAGCTTCGCATTCTCATTTTTCACGGCTGTGGACGTGTCGGCGGATTTAAACTGCATCTTATTTACCAACTTGATACAATAATCGGCCTGGTGAGAACTATTCGCTGCAAATGCCAATACCGCATTCCGCATATCTGTGACATCATATTTCAAGTCGCTGGAATATGCATCCTCCAGTATTTTGTAAATAAAGTCGATACTGGGCTTAGTACCTGGATGAATCTCTTTACCCAGATTACGTTTTATCAGTGTTCTAAGCCCTTTCTCGCTTTGAACTGCTTCAAAATTTACCATTTTATTTTCTCCTTTCAGCGGTAAACCAGAGCTAATTGTCGCGATAGGCAGGTTGTTGCATTTCGACAATTTTCGTCTTAATGAACTGTTGCCTGTGAACACCTTAACTTCTATGTGGTCGTCATAAACACGGCTCAGTTTTGCCGGATCTCCCGTATAAATATAATGTAGATGCACTCCACATCCGCTTTTACTGAGTTCCGCGTAAGTAGGCGGCCATTTGCTTGCTTCTGCGATATTCCTCTCTAAAGATTTGTTACCTTCTTCATCGGGAATATCGAAATCAATTACGATGTGGTTTTCGGGAACCTTGACATAGTGTAATTGCGAAGTATCCAAGGAATCCAGGGTTGTTTTGACATTCGCCCATTTTTTCCCAGGCGTACCGGCATCCGTTCCGTATTGGGCCGGGCAGGTTTTACATTCCTTGTCAAAAACGGATTCCTGCTCTTTGAACTCGATGGGCGCCGGTTTTGTTTCCACAATTTCACCTGCCGGATTTTTTTCGGTTTCAAATTTCTCAATCCGAAATCCGGAATAGTAACTGCGAACCCGCGAACCATCTTCAAGATTGAACCGTTCCTTGTAGTCCCGAAAATAGTTTTTCAATTCCTCCTTAAAGATTCTTTGGGAGAATGGAAAAGACACCTTTGCTTCGTCACAGTAGGTCTTGTACATCTCCCATGCCGCTTTCATTGTCGTCCCGTCCTCTTTTTTGAACACATGATACGAATCAACAATGAAGTTATAGAAATCGTTGGACGCCCCAAGCATGGCAATCGGAATATAATCGTCATACATACTCGGAGCGGATAAATATACTTCCTGACAGTGATACGCAATCGCCCCCAGTTCAAACCCAACCCGCTTCACAATATCTTTATAATCGTTCGGATTCAGTTTGTTACCTGTTGGCGAAACGTCTATCAATCGCCGAATCAAACCGGATTTCGCGTCCGTAATCTTCACCGGCTTATTTGTTCCCATAAAGAGAAAACACTTGAATCGGTTGGAATATGTCGATTTAAACTTTTCGTTCACCGTCATAAGTTCGTGAGAAACCAGACTGTTAAGCCTTGTGTTATCTTCAATTCTGGACAGGTCGCCGTCATGCTGAATTGCCACGAGAGGATTACTCTTAAACGCCTCCAACGCAAAAGAATTACTGGACGAACCCAGTGCTTTCGCATCGAATACCGAGTAATACCCTTCAAAGAGCTGCTGGATGATATTCAGCACTGTGGATTTACCCGTTCCTGCGGCTCCATATAACACCATGAATTTCTGCAACCGTTTGGATTCTCCAGACACAATCGAACCAATCGCCCATTCAATCTTCTGCCGTTCTTCCTCAGAATATAAAGTTGACATCAGCTTTTCATAGGCAGACAAATCGCCAGCTTCAAGCGGATAATTCAGCTTTTTACTGGCGTAATCTTTTTTATTGGTCTCTGTGTTGGAAAATATAAGTTTTTCGTCCAGCATATGAAATGAATCCCGCATCTGTTTTTGACAATACTTATGCCAGGAATCAATCATTCCGGATTCCGCGTCCCACATATGCAGGACTTTTATATCGGAGTCAAAGCGCCGGCGGTTTTCTTCTGCATATCTATCCAGTTCGCGGTCAATGAGCTGCAAAGCATCCTGCTCGTCCGTAGACCATAAACCACGTTCCTCAATCCAGATAGCGTAGAAGTCACCACCTCGAATCATCAGATCGGAGCTTTTTTTAATAATGAACTTCGGATAGATTTCTATTACACCACGCTTTGTACTACGTGTTGAAATCATCAAAAAGTCGATCATCGCATTTTTTACTCTCCTTCCGAGCGCTTTAATTCCTCAATCTCATTTCTGAGTTCCTTTATTTTTTTGTTCTGTTCCCGGCGGTCCAGTTCCGCAATAACCACATAAGCAGTGATGGCGCCGACCCAAAGCCCAACATTGCGATTAAACCTGCTCTGATACTTGAGTGTTCTGCGAATTTCTTTAATCGCCGTTTCCGATGACCGTAAATTTCCAAAAATATAACCAAGCATTTCGCGCATCAGCCTTTTCCTCCTTTCATGTCCTTGATAAAACTTTTAACGGTTTCAAACCGCCAATCATCTTTGCCGCCATAGGTGAATATAAACTCCGCTCCATTGGTCTGTCTGACCCGAATGCTGTTTTTACCGTTTGGAAACCATGCGGCGGCGTTCTCGCCCGCATAAAGCGGAAAATATAATTCAAACCATTTATATACTTCGTTGTGAGTCATACGAAACCTCCCAAATTACACGATTTCGTCCAAGTACCAACACATCTGATACCAGATTTCAACCGTCCTTAAATCCCGTCGGCAATGTTCCACCGTAAACAGGCCGCCCTCTCCATTTCGCTTGTATCTCCGGTCTAAGAATCTTTGAACGATTTCCTCCGCATAATCCTCATCAAATCTTGCATCGGTCAGTTTCCTTAAACCAAGATTCTCAATCATACCCCAGAACCATTGTCCGGTCCGATTCCCGATATCCGGGTCGTCCATAATATGTTCTTCACAACGAATAGCGAGGGCGATCATCATCTCCAAAATGCTACAAGGACTATTATCCAAATAGCTTGAAATCATGGCGTTTTCGTATGAATTCTCGTAGCCAAACCGATACCGGAGATCTATCCCATCTTCTTCCCGATTTCCATCCATTTCAATCGTGTAATTAAAATCCACGTTATGAAGAAACCGCAAAAGTTTTTGATAGGACAGACCTCTGGTATACCGGCGGTTGCATACGAGCCGACACATCCAATCGAAGTATTCGCTATTCAGCTCGCTCCTTGTCATCATACCTCCATCTGATGCGGCCTCTGTTTCATAACGTCCGAATAAGTCCTCTGGTCCAGAAGAATTTCATAGTCGCATTTCAGCCTGTCATTTCTGACAAATACCGAATCGTCCTCAAACTCCCCGAAATGGGTCAGAGATTCAAGACCTACAACATTATCCACATCGTCTACTTTTTCATCGTCTTCATCTGCCAGAACCTGGTCCGCATAGTAACTGAGACTGATTCTCTCATAATCCTCAAACTCGCCAAATTCTTCCGGTGAGATTACATAGGGTTTAATCTCCATCGTTTCCTGCTCCTCTTTTTTCTGTTCGGCGCCCACGTTTGAATAGTTGGTATACCCATCCCGTTCCAGCCTTGCAGCATATTCGGTAATATCCGGTTTTTCCTCCGGCTTACCAATCTTTGCCGTCTGCGGCTCAGGAGATATAATCTCAACATCCGTAGCCGATTCCCGTCTGGAAAATATCTCCTTTACCGAATCAATTTCCTCCTGGGCAATCTGTTCATATTTTTTCCTGGTATATTGCCAGGTTACTACGGAGCCAACAGCCGCGCCCAAAACAAACATCACGAACCCTGTTGCTTTACTCATTTTCTTCGTCCTCCTCGTTTTTGATAGTCATTACCGTAAGCGCCAGTCCTCCGAAGAGTAAGGAAACGCTCAGCAGAATACCGCCGGTAATGTGCCTTTTTCTTTTTGTATCCAGCACATAATCGAGCATGGATATCAAATTCCCAATACCATCCACGATTACTGCTCCTTTCCGCCGGATAATACGGCAAGCCCACCGACAAAACAGATTCCGGCCATAGCAGCCAGTGTATAAGATACCAATGTTAAAAAACCGTTCATAAGAATCTCCTTTCATTCATAACTCGAAAAATAATGGTTTTCTACCTGAAACATGGGGACTCCGTAATCGCTGTAGCAACCAGCGGTAAAGAATATAACATCGTAGTTTGTCCGAGTTTCCAGTTCTTCTTGAACAAGCTGACAAATATCCGCCCTTACTTCACAGCGGTCTACACGTCCGTTCCACATTGAAGAAAACTGATACGGCTGATAAATAACATCATAGGCTGTATCAGGAAAATACTCTGAGTCCATACGGTTAAGTATGGTGTCAATTACCAATCGCTTTCCTTTTTCGCATTCTCCTTCAGCCTCTGCCATCGTTACTAACGCTATCAGCGAAATATCTTCCTCCGATAAAAGTTCTTCCTTTGTAACTTCTTCCACATTTGACTCTGAGATTCCCTCTATCGGAATATAACTAACCACCGGCATAGATACCGGAATGATTTCTATTGCCTGTGAATCAGCAGGGATTTCACTTCCGGCAGAGTGTGTAGTGATTGAAAATATCAGAATCATACACAAAGAAAAAGCCGTAGCTATTGCAGTTATTTTTTTCATGTACATCTCCTTAAAAATATCCGGCTGCCCTCCGCCAGTCTTTAGAACCAAACCAAGGGCAGTCAGTCATGTCCTGATATGGATTTCCTGAGCCAAAACCATCCAATCCATCTGTCAGTCACATCAATTCCCAGATGTTTCCGTCCACATTAAAGTCGAGAAGGATAGCCGGATCAGCGCCGTTTACAAAGTCCGAGTAGCTCAGATTATCCGCATACAAACCAAAATCAACATAGTTATCACCGATGGGATGTTCAGCGTCATAAACCCATCCAACAACCTGGCCGGCCTTTGTCGGGGGCAGTCCCAGCATGTCATAAACATCGTTCAGGAAAAGGCGCTTCTTTGCCCGGAGCAAATCGTTGGCATACTTCTCCTGTGCTTTTAGGAACATCAGATTGTATTCATTGTTGTTTTCCCAATGGGGGTTCAGGACACTGTTTCCGTCTTCGTCCATTGTGTACTTCTCAAAGAACCGGGCGTATCCGCTTACATCGGACGGATTTACAACAAAAGCGGTCTTCTTCACTTTCTTTTCCTTGCCGGTTTCCTCGTCAATAACGGTTTCGCTTACCTTTTCCGCCTTGATGTTATACTTCAATTCCCGGTCAATCTCCTTGCCAAAGCGCTCAATGACCCGTTTCCGGTATTCCTTGAAGCTCTTGTCCACCGTCGCATAGGCCGCTGCCAGCGCCACATTCCGTTTACGAAGAATATTGTTCGACGCCAGAATGCTGGTGATGGATAAAGTCCCAAGAGCTATAGCCGGAGCATACAGCTTGGCCAGTTTCACCCCGGTCTGAAGATAGACAACCGACAGATCCTTTTTAGAATCCTCAATCGAGTAATCCTCGCCGGCCTTGGTTATGCCCTTTGCTGTTGCATCGTGGATCTCATCCACATCGTTCTTCGTCTTGTCGATGATTTTTCCGACCTTCGTTGTCGCCCGGCACGCCATAACCGTACTTGCCACAGTTCCAACAATGCCCGCCACAATGAGAATCTCCGGGCTGTGCTTCTTCAACTGAAATCCGACTTTATTGAAGGTTCCGCTTACCTTCGTCATAATCTCTTCTTTTTTCATGGTTAAATAGTCTCCTTTTCCAAATTTTTAAGATGATCGATAAGATGTTGCGTGTACCACATGATTTTCTCCAAATCCTGGATTCCGTTCTTTTTCTTCCAGCGGCACGCATATTTGATGATGTTACCGGTATCCACTGCTTCGATACCCTTGAGGTCAAATGTAAAAGCCTCTATCGCCTGAATCACTTCCAGACCTGTTTCCGACTGATAGTGATCCGGATGGGATACCATTTTATCGTTTGATTCATACATGATAACCCCTCCTTAATTCAGCGGCAGTGCCTTGGGTAATTTGAGAATATAACCATCCCTCACCCGAACAGGCTTGCATCCGCTGATATCCGTCCAGCCGTACTTATTCACGGCATAATTGTTTGTCGATACATCAGCGAGGTCATACAGGTCTCCAACACTGACAACTCCGTATTGACTGATAATGTCGTTCATGGCATCGAGAACGGACTCCGCATCCCCACGGGTTTCAAATATAATGTCATCATAGTCATACCCGCTTCGGGTTCCAGATGAGCGATAATCCCGCCTCCGGTCTGATTCCCTGTCATAGAATTTTCCGTAGGATACCTTGGAAGCGGTTGAATTTTTCTTGGTGCGGCCCGTTTCTCCATACAGAATCATGTCAATCCCGTTTGTCACTATATCAGAGATGGCTTTTTTTACCGCCGGTACCAGCACCTCCATAATGATATAAGATTTGACGTTCCCGACATCCTCGGAGATAAAGACATCTGCGAACTTCTGCATTTCACCTTTCTTTTTTGATTTCGCAGAGCCGGTGATTACTTTCCCCACTTTTTTCTCAGGCAAAGCATCGGATTCTCGCTGTTCCTCTTTTGATTTATGAGAATTCGGCTTGTACTCCTCCATTTACTTTCTCCTTTCCTTAGACAGCAATCAGCTTCCCAGGTAACGTAATTTTCGTATTAGGAAGCCTGTTGTGCTGCTTTTTAAATTGATACACAAGGTTGCTCCTTGCTTTTTTCTCAGACACGGCATAGGTGGTTGATTTCCAACGATGCGCTACACAGTTTTCAAATTCCATAACCGGTCCGTCATACGCATACTGGTTCATATGGCACCTCCTTGCAAAAAGGAAAAGGGAAAGCACCTTGTTTCAGGCACTTTCCCTCGTCCGAACCCTGTTTTCTAATCCTTATTCCGGATTTCCAACACTTTCTCCGCTTACGATAGCTGCTTCCTCGAAGTCATCGAAGTCGTCCTGCATAACCGTCTGCTTGTCCAGCTTGCGGGCCTTGATACGTGCTATCGTCGGGTCGATGATGTACTTACCAGCCACATAGCCGGCGATAAACACCAATCCGAAAACAGCCGCGGTCTTAAATCCGCTCGCGGAACTTGCTTTAACGATTTCCTCAGTAGTGGTTTCCATAACCTCTTCGTTCGTCATTATTTCATTAGCTTCCATTTTTTGTTCTCCTTTCATAGTTAGAAAAATAGGTGGTTCTTCCATTAAAGACATTGTTTTTTTCGCGTATTAGCCGTTGCTGAAATCGTATCTCGGAGCAATATGATACTCGATTACGAGGCAAGGCGTTCCATCGTCAGCCAACTGAGAACTGAATGACACGTCAATATATCCCTGGTCAATATTCCAGCCGAGTTCATCGCCAATGAGAGTCCCGTTCAAACCGATTTCATAATAGAACTCATTCAAAGAAATATACATCTCGTCCCGCATCCGGAGATTAAGCTCGTTGACGGCCTTCTTAATCTTGTCAATATCGGACTTAAAATATCGCCCGGACACCGTATCGTAACAGAGGGTGTTTCCCCGTTCGACGATAACCACTTCGCGATTGCTCACTGGGTTCTTCTCGATTTTGTCCTTGGCGACCGCGTCCCGTATACTCTGTTCTTTCTTCTCTCCGATGGTCTCTACTACTTTCTCCTGATACTCTTTCAAAGCGGACTCCGAGAGTGTATAAGCCGTGGCAAGAGCAGCCCGGCGCCTCATATTTACCGAACTGGCTCCGATTAAACAAGCTATCGAAACGGTTCCTATGACAGCCGTCGGAATATAACAAGCCCATGCAGCCTGAACGGTTTCTTTCGGTGTAAGTTCATTTACCTCCAGCTCATCTTTCTTTTCTTCAATGAGAATTAAAGCCTTTGGTGTAGCCCGGACCGCCAGTACGGTTGTTGTAATCATTCCGGCAATCCCGATTCCGGTTAGAATTTCCGGACTGTGTTTTTTCACGGCAGTTTGCATGTTTCGGATAGTTGCCGCTATTGTTTTTTTGTCCATTGATGTTCTCCTTTCGATTCTGGTCGCACATAAGCGCATCCCCTTTCAAAAATATAAAACCGCCCACAAGGGGCGGCGATTATTTAACCAACCAGAACTCCGGACGAACCCCGCCAGAGCTCGAAGCGCCGCGGCAGTCCGTAAGGCCATCGCTGCATACAGAGGCGAAATATGCCGAAGAAACGTTTTTCTTGGCAGCATTACGGAGCCACCACCAACACCAGTCATCTTCAAAATCGCAGACTCTGTTTCCACGCCGCTTCATAAGCTCAAACTGCTCATCGTTATCCGGCTCAAAGTTTTCATAGAAATCGTCGTGACCGAAAATCTCTCCGTATGTAGGAAGCGTAATCTCGCGGATTCTGGTTCTCAGCTTTTCGGGGAATGCCGGCAGAACCGTTTCACGGAGCCACCTGCACATATCCGATTTATCGAAACCGCCTTCGTTGGTATTGGTCTCATTCATTGAATGCCGGGCGATGACCTCGTCAAACAGGAAAAGTATTCCCTTGTCAGTCACTTTCTGAGCCGTAGCCGTAAATTTCCCGAAGCCGCTCAGCCTCACCGTAATCTGATCTCCTACACAAATTTCGTTTGTCTTGAACTGCACCTTTCTTGTTACCTTCATGATTTTTTCTCCTTTCAAATATGCATGTGTTATTTAATTCATAGCTCGCAGAATGTCCAGGATATCTGTGGCTACGTCATGTGCAACTGAAAATATAAAACTGTCGTTCCGTTCATCATGTTCGATACCCGAAAACTCATCTGTTCTCCGGACAAATTCTTCTACAATCTGCATTGGCGGAATATCTGCATGATGTTGTATACTTTTAAGAATTTCCTCGGCCGCCCATCGTCCGTAGCTTCTTTTGCGAAACTCATATTTGGGCCAATTCCTTCCGGGTTCAAATAAATCGAACATATACTCTTCAATTGCTGAAACAACTCGACTATCCATAGGAACCTCTCTCGAATAGAAAAGAAGAGCCCTTGTTAGGACTCCTCAATTTCGTCATCTCTCTTGGCAAGTGCTTCGTTTACCTTTTCTTCAATTTTTTCATCCATCTTCTGTTCGTTGACCCAATCGGTTACAAGCGTTGCCGCCACTCCGATCACAGTCGCCGCCAGACCCAGAACTTTAATCAATTTACTTTTAGTAGTCATAAAGCGATTACCTCCTTTTCATAATAGCAGTTGCAATTTTTGCGAACTACTCAAATTTGTTAAGTGCCATCGTGTCAATGGTTATGCACTCTAGGCCATCTTCCAGAATCGTTTTCTGATTATCGAAATCCAACCAATAGCAATTCATTTCTTCAACCATGTAGCTTATATCCCAACCCATTTCATCGCCTTTGTCTATCCCGTCAATACCAAGAAACGATAGATATTCATTTAAGGAACAGTCGCCTCTTAATGCGAGGTTTCGATTTACATGGTATTGGGCATTTAATACGGCGGCCATCGTCGTGGTAAAATATTTCTTTGATGCAAGGTCGTAGAAAAGTAGCTGCTCGCTCTCAGGGTCCATGTCCATGTTATAAACCTGATAACCCCAATCCTCTGAAGCAACTTTTGCATCTTTAGCCATTTCAGCATGGATTTTGTTATCAGCATCTTCACCATAAACCTTTTTGGCTGCTTGACGGTACTGCTTATAAGATTCATTAAGCATGGCGTATGCGCTCGTCAAAGCCGCCTGATTGCGCTTATCCATTACACCTATGCCAATAATACAGGTTATTGTACCAACCCCTATCAAAACTGAGGGAACATAGCATCGCCAAGTTGTCTGTACAAGTTCCATAGGAGTAAGTTTATCTGTTTCCAGTTCATCCTTTTTGGCTTTAATAAGTTTCAAAGCTTTAGGCGTCGCTCGCACAGCCATCACAGCCGTACCAACAACGCCGACGATTCCTAAAGCAGTTAAAATTGTAGGGGATGATCGCCGTAACCCCGTTGAAAATTTGCTCATTTTCTTCTCCTCTCAAAAGGGGCACAAGGCCCCCAGATTTATTTAACCAACCAGAACTCCGGACGAACCCCGCCAGAGTCCGAAGCGCCGGCGTAGTCCGCACTGCCAGCGCCGTACACATCGGCGCAACGCGCCGAAGAAAACTCCCGGTTCATGGTATTTCTGAGCCAACCCCATTCCCATTCATTATGGAGGTATGCTACACGATTTTCCCGTTCTTTCATAAGCGGAAGCTGCTCGTCCGTATCCGGTTCAAAATGTTCATTATCCCATTTGTCCTCGTGACCGAACAACTCGCCAACGGTCGGAATAGATAAATCGGCGATTCGGTTTCTGAGTTCCTCCGGAAACGCTTCCAGAAGCACAGAATCAATCCACTTCTTTAAGTCAGATTTCTCATAGCCGCCTTTGTTAGTGTTTTTGCTGTTCATCGGCCTGCTTGTTACATACTCGTCAAAAATAAACAGAACACCTCTGTCTGTAATTTTGTGAGCCGTTGCGGTAAAGTCTCCGAGTTCTGCCAGAGATACCAAAATCCGATCCCCGACAATGATTTCTTTTGTTGCCATTTCCTGTCTCCTTAATACATTGATGTTTTCCATTTCTTTTTCTCCTTTCAATTTTGTTTTTGATGGAAAATATAAGAGCCGTTGCCGACTCCAAACTTAAGAGAAGCAGATAGGACTCGAACCTATAACTTCCACGGGTGTGTGGCGCTCTACCAATTGAGCTACTGTCTCTCCATAATATAACTTGTAAATTTCGCGCAGAAAGAAAAAGAGCCGTTGTCAGCGGCCCAATTTCCTTTAATTCAAACCAATTTTCTTCAGAATATTCATGAGTTCTTCCTTTTCCAGTTCGGCATCTACATCCAGATGAACATGCGTCTTACCATCGGTAATCGTGGTTTTTATCTCATTAACCTGAATATCAATATTGTATCCGAGCTTTTTTCGTAACACCATCTTTACCAGTTTTGAAATCATATTCGTTGTGAATTTAGACACGATCTTCATTTCGTCCATACTCCTTTTACTCCTTTCAAATTTCATTGATTTTTCCATAAAAGGAGCTGTAAATTTTGCGTCTAAATATCACGTCGGTCAAAGACCGTTTCCCATCGTTCCCTCACGATTGGCTTCATTTTCAGTGCCCACATGATTTGACGAATGGTAACAGTAGGATAAAGGCCGTCTTTACATTCTTCCGCTCGTTCGTCAAAGTATTTCTTAAATCCCGGATGCAAATATAAATCATCCGTCAGCCAGGGGTCAACTTCACTCCACCATGTACTCTTTGTCTCTGCGTCATATCGTTGTTGAATGACGGCCAATCCTTTATTACTAATCTGGAACAAGGTACAACTGTTATAAACCGGATGTTCACAAATATAAAGTTTGCCATACATGGAAAGATAAATAGTAGGCTTTTCATAATGGTATCTCATATCAGCCTCCTGAAAACAAAAGAAAGAGCCCTCGTCAGGACTCCCTCTTGTGCTGATAATTCTTTAATTGTCAAATAGTTTGCATGATGTTTTGCAATGCGGATACGGACCTCCACAGGCTCTGCATCCTGCCGGCGGAATATCGCCTCCATAACTCTTATGTACGCTTGATGCCCACTCTACTTCTTCGTCATCTTCGTACTCGTATTCCATTTCATCCACTTCCCATCCACATGATGGGCAGGCGTAAATATCACATCCACCGTTTGGATCTTCTCTGCGGTCCATTACAGCCCCACATTTGTTGCAAATCGCATACCCGTCATTAAGGTATTCTATCAATTCCATACCTTCGGGTTTAATAATTTTTTGGCTCATAAAGTCATTACCTCCTTGATAATCTGAAAGTAACGGTATAATTGTACGGTTACTCTCTACATTAAGTCAAGAGATAAAGAGCTCTTTTGCATCTCCTTTCCATAATAGGGGCTGTAAAAATCACGCGAAAAAAAACGAAAAGGACATGTTCTTAGCACGTCCCCTCGTTCCGAAACTTCAAATTCCTTATTTCTTTGTCGGTCTAAAACGGTTAAATAATCCTCTGAATGTGGTTGAGGTGTAGGTTCCGTTCTCCTCAAACTTAAATCCTCTGCGCATCCATACCGCATAGAACATCAACGGTAATATCAGCTCCGCTGCCGACATGCCAAGCCTGAAATATCGATCTTTGACCTGCTCTGCCAACTGCTCCTTCTTGAACTGCTCCTCGCGTTCGCGATTCGCCGCCTTTTCGTCGAAGTCCATGGCAATTTTGGCTTCTTCAATTTTCAGCTTATATAATGTCGCCAGATTTTCCGTTGCCGTTAAATGCTCCTTGCTCCCGAATGCCAGAGACTCCAAGCTTCCAAATTCGGCTTCTATCTCCTCATCCAACAAATTCCTGATTTTTTCCATTTTGTTCTCCTTTCGTTTTTGGCTTTTATCAGTTTCCATAATAGGGGCTGTTATTTCTGCGAAATATAACTTTTGAGATTGACTTTCAGGATTACATACTTTTTGGATGTTACGCTGTCTACATCTTTGGACAATTCCAAAAACATAAACGGACCATCCGGGTCGGAAGTATCAATCCGCAGAGTACCGATGTCTAAAGGTCTGTTTATAATTCTGGTTATAATCGAACCTATCACAACCCCGATCGCAAAGATAATTACAAGTTCCATAGAGTTCTCCTTTCAAAAATGTTTTTCCGAATTTCCCACCCGGGAATTTTTCAGATATCAAAATACCATGTTTTTCTGTCACCTGCGTACTGGAATTCTAAGCTAGAATAAAAAGAAAGAGCCATTGCTGGCTCAGTCTTTTAAAAGTCTTGCGATAAGGTATTCGGTTCCGATAATCCCTATAACACAGACACTAATCCAAGGGATAAGTCCTGCTATGTATGGATTTTTGATTTTCATAAAATATCACATCTCCTTTCATAACAGGAGCTGTTATTTCTGCGAACCCTCACCTTCATAGACAATTTTCTTTCTCAAATCCGACCAAGCAATATATCGCTCTTTCCGGCAGACCGGGCAGAAGAATTTAATCACTTTGCCTCCGATGTCCTCCAAATCTTGGATATCGGCTTCTAACCGGCTTTGACAATTTGGGCAGTTGAACCGATATACCTTTTTCACCGCAATATCTACAATTTTCATATCAGCCACGTTCCTTGTTCAGCAGCCAGAAGAAACGTCTGTACAAGTCGTAATAAACATCCTTGCAGCATGGAATATCTAATCTAGCTTTCAAACAGTCATAAGAGATGCCATTTGTTACCGCCTGCAAAATATAAGTTCCAAGCACTGCATCGGTTTCCTCAGCCACCAATTTCACCAATTCCATCCTGTCAGAGTAAAACACCCTTGCCTCTGCGCATCTCGCTGTCGGATCGCCAACATGCTGTTGTCCTGAAAACAGGACCAAATCTGTCGGTCTTTTTGCCAGCCCGTCTAAAGCTAAGTACGCCTTTTTCCAGATAGGGTATTGAAGACAGAAATGCTTCAGCTCATAGTACCGGTGTTTTTCAATCCAATAGGGATTCTTCTCAGACAGCTCCGGCCGTATCGTCGTTCCCATCAGCGTTTCTCTCCTTTCCACAAATAGCCCGTTTCTTCATAGAGGAGCTTCGGAGAAATATAGAAATTGATACGTCCGTACTTCGAATTCATCTCCTCAATATTTGTTACAAGTTTGCCGTTTCGAGTGGCCTTTCCGATTGGAAGCCATCCAGATATGATTCCGGCTCTTACCCAGGATGCATCCTTACCGTACACTCTGGCCGCGACGACCACTGGCACCGAACCCGACTCAAATATAATTTCTTCCATTGGCTCTCGCCTCCTTTCAACGGCTATTCTAGGATAAGAACTGCTTTTAGTAAAAACAACCTCGGTGGTTTAGCAATTACAAGGGAAGCTGTACTTTCTGAGAAATCCACCGAATCATCGTCATCTCACAGGGATAATCCTCGTATCCAATCGTCTCACAAGTAATAAGTCCCTCTATCACGCCTCGGATAATTTCCGCCTCATACTGCTTGTACGGAAAAATATCATCTGGAAGCTCTCTATGTAAATGTCCACATTTGATACAGCGTAATCTCCGAACCTTAATCCAGCTTGTACTTCTTCTTTTTGTCCGTACAATTCTCGGAACGCTGTCGTAGTATTTCAATACCCCGCCGCAATCAGGACAAGTTGATTCATCATGAGTAACCACATATATCACCTCCAGTGTAAAAAAAATAAGTGTAGGAGTAGTTGACAATTCCTACACTATGATATATGATTACTAATGACAAATCAACAGAAACTCAAAGATTTGTCAAGAAAGGAGTGAACGCACCATGCTGATGCAGTGTCCCGAATGCCAACTGCAAGTAAGTGATAAGGCGACATATTGCCCCCATTGTGGCTATCCTATGCAGCCGGATATAAAACCAAGAAAGCCTCGCAAATCCAATAAGCGAAGAAGGCTGCCAAATGGATTTGGACAAATAAGTGAAATCAAAGGACGAAATCTTCGAAACCCATTTCGTGCTATGGTTACAGTTGGAAAAACTCCGACTGGACGGCCTATTTGTAAGCCGCTCAAACCGGAGTCGTACTTTCCCACTTATAACGATGCTTATGCTGCCTTGGTTGAATATAACAAGAATCCCTATGATTTGGAACCGGCCATAACCGCAAAGGAACTTTATGAAAAATGGACAGAAGAATATTTCAAGACTCTGAAGAACGATGCAAGCGCAAGAGCCGTTACCTCTGCATGGGCTTATTGCTCATCTGTCTACGATATGCGAGTGATGGATATTCGGGCACGTCATGTAAAAGGATGCATGGAAGAAGGTATTGCCATCGTCAGAGGAAAAGAGCAGCGACCAAGCGCATCTATGAAAAATAAAATCAAGTCCCTATTCAACCTCATGCTGGATTATGCTTTAGAATATGAGATTGTTGATCGGAACTATTCACGAAGTTTCAATCTGACAGAAGAAACTATCAAAGAGATTCAGACTGTTAAGAAAGAACATATTCCATTTACGGACGAAGAAATCGCGTTGCTTTGGGAGCATGTGGACGATAAGCGATACATTGATGCGATTCTGATTCAATGCTATTCTGGATGGAGACCACAAGAACTTGGATTGATAAGATTAGAAGATGTTGATTTGGAGAACTGGACTTTCAAAGGCGGTATGAAAACAGATGCCGGCATGGACCGAGTAGTTCCAATTCATTCAAAGATACAATCACTGGTACTCAGAAAATATAAAGAGGCGGAATCCCTTGGAAGCGAATACCTTTTCAATTGCACTGATCCAGATAGCAATCGAAAAAATATAAAGTTCACATACAACCGGTATCAGAAAGGCTTCACAAGAATTCGAGACGAGCTGAAGTTAAATCCGGCTCACAGACCACATGACGGACGAAAGCATTTTGTGAGTATGGCAAAAAAATATGGCGTCGATGAATACGCCATTAAATATATGGTCGGACACAAAATTTCTGACATCACCGAAAAAGTGTATACCGCACGAGAATTTGACTGGCTGAGAGAGGAAATAGAAAAAATAAAATAGAATGTCTTTTGTGTAGGAATATTGGTATAGGAGTGGTGCAGGAATAATATACGATTTACATACATTTTCCTGCTTTTTACCACTTCTAACCGCTTTTAAAAGTATTGATTTTACTGGGTTTCTTGCCAGTAGCCAACTTAGGAAGTTTCTATATTATAAAGACAACTTATTTCTTCTTTACATTTTTAAATGGAAATATAATTTAATTCATACTTTCCATTATAATCCTCAACAAACATTTGATATTTTAGAATTCCTTTCTCATCTGCCAGATGCATCAATATTTTTTTATGGACATCTGAAATTTGACTTCCAAAATAAATTGCTACTGGCTTCTTATTTATTGGATAGCAGTCTTGTTGTTCTATCTGTATATTAGGGGTAGAGCATAGAATTCTCCATTCATCCTCATACTTCCAATCGTTTGATTTATACAACGCAGCTTTTGTATATATGAGCTCATCATCATAAATAGCATCTATATTGATTCCCAAACAATGTTTCATATACTGTTCTACATACCATTTCCCATATTGTGTGGCATCAAACCGATTATCCGAATAAATTATTGGATAAATAGTAGCTAATTTGATATTACTACATGAACGGTTCATACAATTTGCACATTGTGAAATATTATTCCCTCTAAAATCATACGCTATTGCAAAACCTTTATGATTGTTTGCATAATGAGCCCACATCAATGGGGATTTTATATTTTCTGAGAGGCAAGCTATTTTTGTTTGATTCCTAATATTATTTTTGAGACTTTCAAAATAAGTGCCGAGAAATTTATCAAGATTGGGAACAAGTTGTTGAACCATTCTACAGAAAGTCTGTTCATCCAATGTACTTAGTCCATTTGATATTGCTGTCTGCATATCTGGATTATCAAAATCAAATCGGCTTAACATCGACTGTGACTGCTTTATATTTTGGAATATAGTAGAAAGATTTTCAGTCGAAAATATTTGTTGAGCTTGTGACAAGATTGAAGGCTTGTCAAAAAATAAAAGGCTATCATATAAGTCATTAAATCTGGATGCTTTTGACAGCCATATTTCATCTTTATCAAAAGCTCCTATATTATTTTCTGTGCATTCCCTAAATTTGTAAAGTTGGGCTGGAACATTTCTTTGAATAAATTGCATCATTGGTTGTATACGATTATTAAATTCTTCTTGTGAAATCATTCTATTAACCTTTGTAGTCTTTAAAATTTTCTCAAATTCATCTCTGTAATTCATTATTGTTTTCTCCTTTCAGACGATATACAGTTTCTTTTAAATCTTGTAATGAAATTACATATTCGTTAATATCACTGACATATCCATTTAGCATTCCTATGTAGGTAACAGTCGAAAACAACAAACCACTTGTAAATCTGTTTATTTGGGTAACCGACAATATTGAAAAAAATAATAGGATCATTTGTAAAAAGTTAGTCACGAAAAATATTTTTGTGTCCAAATCAGAGTTTAAGATGCCTATGTTTAAAGCCTTCTTAATATATTCCCCATATATCTTTTTATCTCTGCTACTAATATTTTTCATACGTTCCTCTTCTAAATTTTTATACTTCTTGTTATTATTTACTATTTCTTTCTGTAATCGATATGTGGCTAAAGGAATTAGTACAATACTTAATAATGCGAAAGAAAACACTAATAATGTAGAATTGCAGTATAAAAAAATCAGTGAAACAATAATTCCACCTATCACATTTAAAATTTGAAAAAAATCTATTTCAAGAAAATTCGGAATGTCATCCACCATATCCAATCTGGCATCAATCAAAGAATTATCTTCATTTGTCTTTATCATCTTTATATAATAATCATAGCTCTCATGCCCAACAATTTTACTATATATTCTTGTGTCAAAAAATTTATTTGCAGTTCTTGAAAGCCAAAAAGTAATATTTATAATTACCAATACAATAAACCAAAATATATCCTTTTTCAGCAGGCCATCAATACAATTACCAATAATATATGGATTAGAGATAAGTATTAGAGCCTCTACAAGATCCAAAAACCAAATAATGGTTATCATAATTGGAGCTTTTTTGTATACACGAAAAATCTCAGTGATCAGAATTTTCATATTATCAATCTTTCATATTTTGTTTTTCATACTATATGCTATAATTCCAGTCTTTTATTTCAGTCCTCATCCTTAAATGCTTTTACTGCCTCAATACGCTTGCATATAAATTTTGTCTGCTTTTTATAAGCAAACAAAAACAATAATGACAAAAAAATCAGTGACATCCATTTCCAATTTAAAGAAAACCATTTAATATTACTAAAACATATTTTCAATATTGCTATCACGATCAACAGAAGGCAACTTGTCAATAAGGCTCTAAAATAATTATTTGCTTCAGATAATACATCTATTTTTGAATCAGCCTTCGCCGCTTTAGCATAGTCAGAATAAGGTACTTCATGAATAAACCTGCACTTCTTCAAAATAGGTTTTACTACTAATGAACTTATTCTGTTAATGATAAGTCCCATAAAATAATAAACCATAATTTCCTCACCAATGTTTTCCATCGGCACAACTATTCCAAGCAGTAATCTTAAAGCCATTCCAAAAAACACCCCAGGCAATAGATTCGTTATAATCTGATAAGAACCAAGCTTTTCAATAAAATTATTCATATAATACCTCCATAATCTTCTGGTAAAATAACCGGTGATACCTTATTAAAAGCAAGTGAAACTGCTTTCATAAATCCTTTATGTCTATTAGAAAATAATAAGCGCTCTGATAAAGAAGTATCAAAACCAAACTCCCCCACATTACTTAATAAAGTTGACTGGCGTAAATTATAATCTTCTTCCACAGCCAGTGCCTGTTTAGAAAACCAAAGTTCAGCCTTTTTATTTATCTGCATCATGCAGTACAAAATTTTCTTATTCGATGTTTTTTCCCAAATACATGTATTCGCTATAACAAAATTGCCCATAGCAATTTCCCGTAGTGAGCACAGTCTCTGAACTTCTCCTATATGTGCCGTTATAAATGTTCCATTCAGCCCATCGCTGGTTATACAATAATAAAACGCTCTCGGCAAAGCACTGCTTGTCTGAGTTGTGAACCATTCTGTTACTGATACGTCAGTAACAGAACGGATATATTGTAGCCTTGCCTGCATATGGGCTGCATCCACAAAAACTTTGGGATCAGAACTTACAATCCATTTCACCTAACTTCACCCCTTGTGTTCTGGTATTAGAAACATTCCCATATGTGTTTCTAGGTATGGAAACCACACCATTTTTTGTATTAAAAGCCGGGCTATAATGCTCATTTTTCATATATTCCACTAATTTATCAGAACCACCGCTTGTAGCCCCAGAACCCGTATTATCCGATATAAAGTAATCCTTGCTGTACGAATCCTTTAAAGCCTCAAATATTTTCATCGCGTTATCCAGCTTTCCATGATGGGGCAACTGGATTAAATCATAATTATCAAGATGATGCAAATAGTCTGGAGAGGCATCACCACATAAAAGAACTGTTTCAGCATTCTCTAATTTGTATTTCAGCTGTACACTTGCCGCATTCATCACCGTTTCGCCATCTATTTTTGTTACTTTATCATCCTCAATAGCCTGTGCCACGACTGCAGCAAATTCATCTTCTGTTGGACCAACAATACTCCCCAATAGAACTTTTGTACCTATAGTAGCATTCTCTATGGAAAAACCGTATTCCTGGGCTTTTTCAACTATTTTCTTTATATTGTCAAATGTTTCAAGAATATGCTGTTTAGTTGCTGGTAGTGTCCTGCGTCCATCATCAAGCAATTCTAATACTTTCCTCGCACTTTTCAAGTATAAAGAAGAGTATACTGTAGCATCATACTTCTTACTATGTAAATACTCCATCAATTTTTCAATTCCGTCAGTATGATCGCTATCGTTGTGTGAAATAACGATATGTACTTTGGAAATCAATGCATTTTTACACAGGAAATCCTCAACCTCTTGTGCATGCCGGGCATGTCCGCAATCGTAGACCACCAAAGAGGTACTATCATACAGCAATACGCAATCTCCAAATCTTGTATCCATGTCTCCATTGTAATGACTTAATGCTTTTAGTTTCATATATATTCCTTTCTACAAGCATGTTCTGGCTGCTTGTACACCAAAATTAGTAAACTAAAGAATTTCTTCTCTGCTTTTTGTTAGCACTTTGCTTTGTTGGCTGCTATACAAAAGTAAAAGTAACCCATTTATTTCCAAAAATATAAATCACTCTTCTAAAGCTTTATTGATTATTTGTATCCACTTGCTATCATCCATCGAAAAATATTCGATAAATTTTCCAAAATTAGTGCTTCCTTCTACCGTATCATCAGAAGGCAAAAATTTAATCCTCTCCTGCATTTCCTGATAATTTTCCTTGGTTATCCTGGCGAATAACTTTTGGCGCTGGTCCGCTCTGCCCTTATATCCCTCTATACCTGTAAGGTTGAAAATAATTGGAGCATTTTTCTTCTTTTTGTGGGATCCAAGCACCACATCATCCCAATGCTCAATGATAATCTGCATGGTACATGGATTCCCGTATATAACAACATGGTTTGCTGCATTTTCAACCCCGTGGAATTCATTAATCTTTCGTTTAATATCTACATACTGCTCATAGGGCTTTTTATCTGTATCACAGAATACTAAAACCAGATCATATGAGCCGTTCTGAAATTTGTCTTGATATCGCGCCGGAATATTTCCATTTCCTTCAGCATTCTCCAACTGGAAACAATATTTTTTACTCCATACATCTAAAGATATCAATCTTTCCAGATATTCAAATTCTTCATCTCCTTCACATATAATACATATTTTACTGCCCATAAAAATCTGAGGAAGCTTATTCGCCATCAATCGGCACCTCCTTCCGATTTCCTTTGAGACTTAATAAGGATCGGATCAGTTCAGGATCAGGAAGAGCACCTAATACCCCTTTTCGGTACTTCTCCATAATATCCGTAGTATCTCGTACCCCCTGTTGTGCGGTAAACTCTGCCAGAGAATAAACATAAATTCCTGTATCATCCTTATGAACAAACCATATCTGTTCTTTGCGGAACATTTTTTTGCAATCCATCAAATTGATATCATGTACAGTGAATATCATCTGTGCATTGGTATTCAGTTCATTATTAAACATGGCAACTATCGCTCTGGTCAATTTAAAGTGAATGCTGCTATCCAGTTCGTCCACGACAAGAATTCTGCCCTGTTCAATTCCCTCTATGATATAACTTGCAAGGGCAGCGATCTTTTTTGTTCCCGTAGAGTCAAAAAGTACACTGGGAACCGCAACACCTCTATAAACGGATACCAGTCGGATCTGATCCATAATCTGTTCGGGGATATCAAGAGCCTTTTCCTCCGGTTTCTCCTCGTCAGAATCCATTTTTACGCGAATATTCTTCATATCCACATATTCAAAATCATCCATATACAGGTCAGAATTCTTGATGAACTCCACTACTTTCCTTTGAAGATCATTTTGATTTTTCATGAGGTTGATGGTACGTTTTAAAGGGATATTGTTCATGTTGACAATATCAATTCTGGAAGCGAATGCTGTGACAATCCGCTTCATTTCCGCCATCTGTTGGAACTTACTGGAATCTACCAGATAGAACAGCAAATTGCTTTGAGATATAAGTGGCATCATTTTTAAAAGATCTTCATCACCATATTGGCAATTTCCATTGATAATATCTTTTAAAAGCCAGATAGTTTCCTTTTCGTTCCCATATTGATCTCTTGTGATTTCTGCAAACTTTTCATAAGGATATTCTTCCTTTTTATCATCATACCAAAAATCATAGGAAAACTCTCTGCCTTCCTCCAAAAATGTAATACCCAGCTGGCATATTGTACTTTCCTGAAAAATATTGGGCATGATACGGGGTTTCTGATTTAATAAAATGTTCTTGGCACTGCGGATACATTTTACCAAGCATGTCTTACCTGCGTTGTTTGGACCATAAATTCCTACCGTTTTCAAGATATTAAAATTATTTTCTGTATGAACATTGGATGAGAACTTTTTATTTCTCATATCTGCTTTTGTAGAAAATCTAATCTCATCTGAAAACGAAAAACAATTTTTCGCCCTTAATTCTATTAACATGTTAATTCCCTCCAGGATTAAATACCTATTTATCTTCTTGTCATTACATACTATATCACACTTATATTTTTTGTGCAATATATTTTCATAAAAAATATAAATTCTTTTACATATACATCTATCAAATATTTTTTACTGGATTAGACATCAAAATGCAATGAAAACAGGATGTTTTATTTAGCAAAAGGTCTGGCATGAAATTGGCACAATTCCGCACAAAATTGGCACGGTTCTGCTCTTTCCCCGTAAAT
>CAIGRU010000588.1_pt1 | contig 23604 bp, 24 predicted proteins | sample 7351341 | NCBI WGS metagenome assembly CAIGRU01
GGACGAGGGGGGGGCGGGCCCCTTGGCGGGGCCGGTGTACGCCGCCGCCGTGATCTTGCCCCGGGAAATCGAGATTCCCGGCCTGAATGACTCTAAAAAATTGACCGAGAAAAAAAGGGAAATCCTCTTTGATGAGATTACCGTCCAGGCAGAGGTGTGGAGCGTGGCCTTCGCCACGGCGGAGGAAATTGACGAGCTGGATATCCTCAATGCTCGGATGCTGGCGATGCAAAGAGCCATCGACGGCCTGTCTGTGAAGCCGGACCTGGCCCTCATCGACGGCAACCGGGACCACGGCAGCCGGGTTGCCATCGAGACGCCCCATGTTACCCTGATTGGCGGGGATGGAAAAAGCGCCTCCATCGCCGCGGCTTCCATTCTGGCGAAGGTCAGCCGGGACCGGCATGTATCCCGGGAGCTGGACGCCCTTTACCCGCAATACGGCTTTGCAAAGCACAAGGGCTACGGCACGAAGGCCCACTATGCCGCCCTGGACCAATACGGCCCCTGCCCGGCCCACCGGAGGACCTTCCTGAAAAAGTGGGAGGCCCGGCGGTGAGCGGGACGAAGGCATCCGGGGACCAGGGGGAGGCCCTGGCCGGGCGGTATTTGGAGGCGCGGGGCTATACCATCTTAGACCGCCAGTGGCGCTGCCGGTTCGGGGAGCTGGACCTTGTGGCCCGCAGCCCCGAAGGCGTCCTCTGCTTTGTGGAGGCAAAACGCCGGGGACCCGGCTCCATCGGGCTGCCCCGGGAATTTGTGGACGGGCGGAAACAGCAGCGCCTCCGCCGGGCCGCAAATCTCTACATGAGCTTTCACGGCCTGGACTGCCCCGCCCGCTTCGACGTGGCGGAGGTTTACGAGGGAAAAGACGGCGCGTTCCGGGTGGAGTATCTGGAGGACGCCTTTGCATAGATCAAACATTACATCGGAAAGGTGAGACACCAGTATGAAGTATTTGAGCACCAGAGACCGTTCCCTTCGAATCACCGGGGCCGAGGCGGTGAAGCTGGGCCTCTCCCGGGACGGCGGGCTGCTGACCCCGGAGGCCATTCCTCAGATCGGCGAGGACTTTTTGAAGAGCCTCACCGGGGTCTCCTATCAGGAGCGGGCCGCCAAGGTCATGGCCCTTTATCTGACGGACTACAGCGAGGAAGAGCTGCTGGGCTTTGCGAATAACGCCTACGGTCCCGATAAGTACGACCACCCCGCCGCCGCCCCCCTGCGGAAGGTGGACGGCTCCACCCACTGCCTGGAGCTGTGGCACGGCCCCACCTCCGCCTTCAAGGACATGGCCCTCCAGATGCTGCCGCAGCTCCTTTCCGCCGCCCTGCGCAAGACCGGGGAGGACAAGACGGTCTGCATCCTGGTGGCCACCTCCGGTGACACCGGCAAGGCCGCCATGGAGGGCTTCGCCGACGTGCCCCAGACGAAAATCATGGTGTTCTACCCCAAGGACGGCGTGTCAAAGGTCCAGGAGGCCCAGATGGTCACCCAGGATGGGGAGAATGTGGGCGTCTGCGCCGTGGTGGGAAACTTTGACGATGCCCAGGCGGGGGTCAAGCGTATTTTCTCCGATGGGGGTATTCGGGAGATCCTGGCGAAGCGAGGCTATCTCCTGTCCTCCGCCAACTCCATCAACTGGGGCCGCATCCTGCCACAGGTGGTTTACTACATCTCCGCCTACTGTGATCTGCTCCGGGACGGGGAGATCAGCATGGGGGACAAGGTAAACTTCTGCGTTCCCACCGGCAACTTCGGGGATATCCTGGCGGCGTACTACGCGAAACGCATGGGCCTGCCGGTAGGGAAGCTCATCTGCGCGTCCAATAAAAACGACGTGCTGACGGACTTCCTCCGCACCGGCGTGTACGACAAAAACCGGCCCTTCCACACCACCATGAGCCCCTCTATGGACATTCTGGTGTCCAGCAACTTAGAGCGGCTGCTGTTCGACCTCTCCGGGGAGAACGATGCGGAGGTCCGGGGCTATATGGAGGCCCTGAACACCAGTGGGAAGTACGAGGTTTCGGAAACCATCAAGGCGGCCCTCCGGGAGCAGTTCTGGGGCGGCTTCTGCGACGAGGCGGGGACCACGGAAACCATTGCTCAATATTATAAGGAGCACGGCTACCTCATCGACACCCACACCGCCGTGGCGGCGGGGGTGCTGGAGCAGTACCGGAAGGAGACCGGAGACCAGACGTTGACGGTCTTTGCCTCCACCGCGTCCCCCTATAAATTCTGTGACCACGTTCTCCGAGCTGTCGGCGAGACCCCCGAGGGGGATGGCGTGGAGCTGCTGGAACAGCTGAACGCCGTTTCCAGCGTGGCAATTCCTAAACGGCTGGCGGCCCTCAAGGGCAAGAAACGGCGGTTCGACCTCACCTGTGAGAAGCCGGGCATGGACGGCGTGGTACTGGATTTCCTGAAATAAGAAGAGAGGTGGGCGCATGGAGGCCAAAACGCTGAAACGCAAATGGGCCCAGATATCGCTGCTTCTCTCTCATTCGGGCTGGTGGCTGTTTTTGGGGGCGGGTATCTTTTTCCGGGAGTGGCTCGAAGGCGATTTTGGCTTGCCGGCTTTTGAAATCGGAATGTTGGGCCTTGGAATCGCGCTCCTGGGCATTGTCCTCTGGCACGGGATGTCCCGGTGTTCCCACTGTGGAAAGCGAGGAGAGGGCCGCAGCTGGGTCTATCGAAGGATGTACTGTTCCCGCTGCGGGCATGTTCTGCCCTTTGACGATGGGCCCCTGAACGTGGTAGAGCCCCCTCTGGACCGGCGGCAGCGGTTCCGGCTGAAACGGAGCCGGGCGCGGCTGATTCTTGTGCTGAGCCTTGCCGGAATGGTCTTTGTGGTGGGGAGCGCCCTGGCTTTCAACCTGATGATGCCCGGTTTCCAGACGGAAGATGAGCTTTGGGCTGTGATAGAAACCATCTGGGCCATCCGGGACATCTGTGTTTATGTGGGCTTGGCGGGAATGGTTCTTTGGGGCATCGCGGGCATTCTGACCAGCCGCTGGTTGAGATGCCCCGGCTGCGCTCAGGGCTTGGCCGCCCCCTGGCAGGGCAGGGGCCAAATTTGCTGGTGCCAGAGCTGCGGCGCAGCCCTGGCCTTTGAGGACGAGCTGGAATACGAAAAAACCTGAACAGAAAGGGGGGAGCTGTTATGGCCCTCTACGCGATCGGGGACCTGCATCTCTCCCTGACGGTCAACAAGCCCATGGAGGTCTTTGGCCCCGCCTGGGAGAATTACACCGCCCGCATCGGGGAAAGCCTCTCCGCCCTAACGGCGGAGGACGTGCTGATCCTGGCGGGGGATACCTCCTGGGGCATGAGCCTGGAGGAGGCGGAGGCGGATTTTCAATTCCTGGACCAATTCCCCTGTAAGAAGTACCTGGTGAAGGGAAACCACGACTACTGGTGGACCACCGCTGCCAAGCTCCATCGTTTCTTTGATGAAAAGGGCATCCACACCTTGGACATCCTCCACAACAACTGCGTGTTTTACGAGGATTACGCCGTCTGTGGCACCCGGGGCTGGTTTTTGGAGGAGGACGCTCACAACGTGAAGGTTCTCAACCGGGAGGTGGGGCGGCTGGAGGCATCTTTGAAAGCGGCGGGGGAGAAGCCCATTTTGTGCTTCCTCCACTACCCACCCCTGTACCAGGGCTACGAGTGCCCGGAAATCCTGGAAACGCTGGAAAAATACCGGGTTTCCCTATGCGGCTACGGCCATCTTCACGGCCACGCCATCCGCCGGAGGCTGGAGGGAAAACGGGGAGAAACGGAGTTTTCTCTGATCTCCGCCGACCATCTGGGCTTTGTTCCGAAAAAAATTTGTGATTGAAGGAAAAAAGACTGGTATTTTCAATTTTTTTCTGATAGAATACTTATTTGCCCGGCCATATACGTTTTGAGCGCCGGGAATGAACGGAGGAAAACAGACATGAGTGTGAAAAGCTGCGAGAAGATCGAAAAAAGCCAGGTCGCGTTGACCATCGAGGTGGAGGCCGCAGAGTTTGAGGCCGCCATGGAAAAGGCGTACCGGAAGATGCGGGGCAAGATCAACGTCCCCGGTTTCCGCCCCGGCAAGGCCCCCCGGAAAATCATCGAGGGTATGTACGGCGCGGAGGTGTTCTTCGACGAGGCCATCAATATTGCCTTCCCCGACGCCTACGAGGCCGCCGTGAAGGAGAAGGAGCTCCAGGTGGTGGGCTATCCGTCTGTGGAGCTGGTGGGCGAGTGCACCCGGCAGGGCTTTACCTTCAAGGCTGTCGCGCCCGTGTATCCCGAGGTTACTCTGGGCCAGTATAAGGGCCTGACCGCTCCCAAGGAGGAGGTCCAGGTTACGTCTGAGGACGTGGACCGCCGCCTCCAGACCCTCACCGACCGGAACACCCGTCTGGTGTCCGTGGAGCGGGAGGCCAAGGAGGGCGACACCGCCGTCATCGACTTTGAGGGCTTCCTGGACGGCAAGCCCTTCGACGGCGGCAAGGGGACCAATCACAGCCTGGAGCTGGGCTCCCACAGCTTTGTCCCCGGCTTTGAGGAGCAGGTCGCGGGCATGAAGGCCGGAGACGAAAAGGATATCGACATCACCTTCCCCGAGGACTACCACGCGGACCTGGCCGGCAAGGCCGTGGTATTCAAGGTTAAGTGCCATGAGGTGAAGGAGAAGGAAGTCCCTGCCCTGGACGACGAGTTTGCCAAGGACGTATCCGAGTTCGATACCCTGGATGAGCTGAAGGCGGACCTGGAGAAGCAGATCACCGAGGAGCGGGAGAAGGAGGCCCAGCGGGGCTTTGAGGACGCGCTGATGGAGCAGGTGGCTCAGGGCATCACCGCGGAGATTCCCGACGCCATGGTGGAGGGCCAGGCCCGGCAGTTTGTAGAGAACTTCCGCACCCAGATCGCCCAGCAGGGCATCCCCTATGACCAGTATCTCCAGATGACCGGCATCCAGGAGTCCAAGCTGCTGGAGGACGCTAAGGAGCCCGCCCTGCGCCAGGTGAGGATGGACCTGGCGGTCATGGCCATCATCAAGGCCGAAAGCATTGAGGCCGACGACGAGGCCGTGGAGGAAGAGTACAAGAAGCTGGCGGAGCAGTTCGGCATGGATGTGGAGATGGTAAAGAAGTACATCCAGGCGGACCAGGTGAAGGACCAGATTTGCAGCCGCCGGGCCATTGACGTGGTGGCCGAGAGCGCTACCGCCGTCAAGCCCGAGGAGAAGCCCGCCGAGGAGGAGGCTTCCGAGTCCGCCGCCGAGGAAAAGAAGCCCGCCCGGAAGCCCCGGAAGAAGAAGTCCGAAGAGACCGCCGAGGGCGAAGAGCCCGCCGCTGAGGAGAAAAAGCCCGCCCGGAAGCCCCGGAAAAAGAAAACCGAGGACGCTGAGGAGCCGAAGGACGCTGAATAATTGTAAATAAGCCGAATCTTTACTTGCGGGTTCACAGATTCGACACATTTTCACATGATGCCTGTGGTATCATGTGAAAATGGTTATATGGGCTTCCGCTGGAGTGTGCTCCACCCGGCGGAAGCGGCGTCCACTAAAGACTGGAGGTTTTCAAATTGAGTTTAGTTCCCTATGTAGTTGAGCAGACCAACCGGGGCGAACGGTCCTATGACATTTTCTCCCGGCTGCTGAACGACCGGATCGTCTTTCTGGGCGAGGAGGTCAACGCCACCACGGCCAGCCTGATCGTGGCCCAGCTTCTCTATCTGGAGGCCCAGGACCCTGATAAGGACATCCAGCTGTATATCAACAGCCCCGGAGGCTCCGTTACCGACGGTATGGCCATCTATGATACCATGCAGTATGTCAAATGCGATGTCTCCACCATCTGCGTGGGCATGGCGGCCAGCATGGGGGCCTTCCTGCTCTCTGCCGGCGCCAAGGGCAAGCGCATCGCCCTGCCTAACGCGGAGATTATGATTCACCAGCCCTCCGCCGGAACCCAGGGTCAAATCACCGATATGGCCATCCATCTAAAACGCCTGGAGACCATCAAGAAGCGGATGAACCGCATTTTGGCGGAGAATACGGGCCGCTCCATCGAGGAGGTTACGGCCGCCTGTGAGCGGGATAACTTCATGAGCGCCGAGGAGGCTAAGGAGTTCGGCCTGATCGATAAGATTTTGGTCAACAAAGAAGAGAAAAAGGACGAGGCCTAAACGCGAAGCCCCATCCCCGATAGAGAGGTAGAAACCATGAACGACGACGGCAAGAAAACCTTGCGATGTTCCTTCTGCGGCAAGCACGAGCAGCAAATTCACCGCATGATACAAGGGCCTGGCGTGCGCATCTGCGACGAGTGCGTCCACCTGTGCATGAGCATTTTGAACGACGGCTTTGAGCCCGACGCTCCCGCGCTGGAGGACCTGCCGGACCAGCTGCCTACCCCCCGGGAAATCCGGGACGTGCTGGACCAGTATGTCATCGGCCAGGACGAGGCGAAAATCGCCTTGTCCGTGGCGGTGTACAACCACTATAAGCGCATCTTCTTCGGCGGCGACGAGGACGTGGAGCTCCAGAAGAGCAACATTTTGATGCTGGGTCCCACCGGCTCCGGCAAGACCCTCTTTGCCCAGACCCTAGCTAAGATTTTGAAGGTGCCCTTCGCCATTGCCGACGCCACCACCCTCACGGAGGCGGGCTATGTGGGCGACGACGTGGAAAACATTCTCCTGCGTCTGCTCCAGGCGGCGGACTTCGATGTGGAACGGGCGGAGCACGGCATCATCTACGTGGACGAGATCGACAAGATTGCCCGGAAGAGCGAAAATACCTCCATCACCCGAGATGTCTCCGGCGAGGGTGTGCAGCAGGCGCTTTTGAAAATCGTCGAGGGGACTGTGGCCAACGTCCCGCCCCAGGGCGGCCGGAAGCACCCCCACCAGGAGTTCATTCAGATGAACACGAAAAATATCCTGTTTATCTGCGGCGGCGCCTTTGACGGGCTGGAGAAGATCATCGAAAAGCGCCTGGACCAGAAGAGCATCGGCTTCGGAGCCAATGTCCAAGGCAAGAAGGACAAGGACTTGAGCAAAATCCTTCACGAGGTTCAGCCCCACGACATCCTGAAATACGGCATTATTCCGGAGCTGGTGGGCCGCCTGCCGGTGATCGCGCCGCTGAACGGCCTGAGGCGGGAGGATCTGGTCCGCATTCTCCAGGAGCCTAAGAACGCCCTGGTGAAGCAGTACAGGAAGCTGCTGGAGTACGACGATGTGGAGCTGGAGTTCGAGCTGGAGGCACTGGACGCCATTGCGGACAAGGCCATCGAGCGGAACATCGGCGCACGGGGACTGCGGGCCGTTATGGAGGGCATGCTGACCCAGATCATGTATGACATCCCCTCGGACCCCACCATTGTCAAAGCCGTTATCACCAAGGAGTGCGTAGACGGTACAGGCCAGCCCATTTTGACGAAGGACCCGGAGAAGGTGAGCTACTCCGTAAAGCTAAACCCCGGCAAGGGCGGGAAGTCCCGCCCTCCCAAGTCCGCGTCTTGACACAAGAAAGAGCCTGGTTTTGTGCCGGGCTGAAAGAGAGGAAGGGAGTAAAGTCCCTTCCTCTCGGGTTGTAAGGACGAATTCCATTCCTTACCATAATTTCCCAGCCCCTGGAAAGGAGCGTGAACCCCATGACGCCTGTGGAACCTATCACGATGAATATGCCCGTTTTGGCCCTCCGGGGTCTGACGGTCTTTCCCCATATGAACCTGACCTTTGACGTGGAGCGCCCAATTTCCATTGCAGCCCTGGAGCGGGCCATGGAGGGGGAACAGGATATTTTCCTGGTGACCCAACGGGAGATCAGCGTAGAGCGCCCGGAGGAAAAGGACCTGTATGAGATCGGCACCGTGTCCCATATCCGGCAGATTCTCCGCCTGTCCTCCGGCTCCGCCCGGGTCATGGTAGAGGGCCGACGGCGGGCCCGGCTGCGGCGGCTGTGGCAGGCCTCCCCCTATCTCCAGGCCAACGTTGAGGAGCTGCCGGAGGAGGCCCCCTCCGAGGCCCGGAGCCCCCGGGCGGAAGCTTTGCTCCGTCAGGCCTGGAGCCTGTTTAGCGAGTATGCCCAGCTCTCCGGCGCGGTGCCGGAGGAGATCGTCACGACTGTGATGGACAGCCGGGACGTAGGACGGTTGGCGGACTTCATTGCCCAGAACATTCCCCTGCGGCACACGGATAAGCAGGAGATTTTGGAGGAGCTGGCCCCCTTTGTCCGGCTGCGAAAGCTCAACGGCCTCCTGGCTCGGGAGTGCAGCGTCCTGGGCTTCGAGCACGAGATGGAGGGCAAGATTCGAGACCAGCTGATCCGCACCCAGAGAGACCAGATTCTCCGCACCCAGATTCGGGTCCTCCAGAACGAGCTGGGAGAGGACGACGACGAGGACGAGGTGGAGGATTACTGCCGTAAAATTTTGGAGCTAAGTCTGGAGGAAGAGGCGGAAAAGCACTTGCTGAAAGAGGCGGGGAAGCTCTCCCGCCAGCCCTATGGCAGCGCCGAGGCGTCGGTGATCCGAAACTATCTAGATGTGTGCTTGGAGATGCCCTGGAACAAGACGACCCGGGAACGGGTCAGCGTGGAAGCCGCCCGGAAGGTGCTGGAGAAGGACCACTTCGGCTTGGAAAAGGTGAAGGAGCGTATTTTGGAAACCATCGCCGTCCGGCAGATGAATCCCAAGGGCAAGGGACAGATTCTCTGCCTCGTGGGCCCGCCGGGAGTGGGCAAGACCTCCATTGCCATCAGCGTTGCCAAGGCGCTGAACCGGAAGCTGGCCCGCCTCTCCTTGGGTGGCGTCCGGGATGAGGCGGATATCCGGGGACACCGCCGGACCTACATCGGTTCCATGCCCGGCCGGGTGATTGACGCCATCATCCGGGGCGGGTCCATGAATCCTCTGCTGCTGCTGGACGAGATCGACAAGCTGGGCAATGATTACCGGGGAGACCCGGCCTCCGCTTTGCTGGAGGTGCTGGACAGTGAGCAGAACCACGCCTTCCGGGACCACTATATGGAGATTCCTGTGAACCTGAGCCAGGTCATGTTTGTCACAACAGCCAACACCACCGATACCATTCCCCAGCCTCTGCTGGACCGGATGGAGGTGATTCGCCTTACCAGCTACACCGACGAGGAAAAGGTGGAAATCGCCCGCCGGCACCTGCTGCCCAAGCAGCTGGCGGAGCATGGTCTGAAAAAGTCCGCCCTTCGGGTGGACGACGGCGTGCTCCGGGCCATTATCCGGGATTATACCCGGGAGTCCGGCGTCCGTCTGCTGGAGCGGCGGGTGGCGGCCCTGTGCCGAAAGACGGATATGAAGCTGGTCTCCGGCGAGACGAAGCGAGTCACGGTAACAGAAGAGGAGCTGCCCAAGTTCCTGGACTGCCAGCCCTATCCCCCCGCTCTTCACACGGAGCGGGAGGAGATCGGCGTGGTCAACGGTCTGGCCTGGACGGAGACCGGCGGTGAAATTCTGGAAGTGGAGGTCGTCGTCTGCGAGGGCACCGGAAAGCTGGAGCTCACCGGAAACCTGGGCGACGTGATGAAGGAATCCGCTCAAGCGGCGCTGAGCTGTATTCGCAGCCGGGCAGTAGTGCTGGGCGTAGAGGCGGAGTTCTATAAAAACAAGGACATTCATGTCCACTTTCCGGAGGGGGCGGTGCCCAAGGACGGCCCCTCGGCGGGTATTGCCGTTACCACCGCCATGCTTTCCGCCCTGACGGACCGAAAGATCAAGGCGGGCCTTGCCATGACGGGAGAGGTGACCCTCCGGGGCCGGGTGCTGGCCATTGGCGGCTTGAAGGAAAAGACCATGGCCGCCCTGCGAAACGGTATTGGCACGGTGCTGATTCCCAAGGACAACGTACGGGACCTGGAGGAGATTGACCAGACGGTCCGGGCGGCGCTGAAGTTCATCCCGGTGGAGACCATCGATCAGGTCTTTGCCGTAGCTCTGACGGCCCAGCCGGAGGCGGCCCGGGAGGAGACGGCGGTTTTTGTTCCCGTGCCCCGGGAGAAAGCGGAAGCCGTCCTGCGGCAGTAAAGGAGGCGCTATGCCCATCAATTTTGGAAAAGCGGAATTTGTCCGCTCTGCCGGGACCAAGGAGCAGTTCTTCTGGGACGGCCTGCCCCAGTTTGCCTTTGCGGGCCGCTCCAACGTGGGGAAGTCCTCGGTGATCAATCGCCTCCTGGGCCGGAAGAATCTGGCCTATGTGGGCGCCTCTCCGGGAAAGACTACCCAGGTGAACTATTTCCTGGTGGATAACCGGGCCTATCTGGTGGACCTGCCAGGCTATGGCTACGCCAAGGTTTCCAAGGCGGAGAAGGAGCGCTGGGGCCGCCTGATGGAGAGCTATTTTCAGGAGGCCCATATCACCACGGGAGTTTTGATTGTGGACGTTCGGCACAAGCCTACCGCTAACGACTTGACCATGCACGGCTGGTTCCGGGAGACGGGTTGCCCTGAAATCGTGGTAGCCAACAAGCTGGATAAGCTGAAAAAAAGTCAGATTGACCCTGCCCTTACCTTGATCCGGGAAACGCTGGAATTGGGGGAGGGGGATGTTCTCCTACCCTTCTCTGCGGAAAAGGGCACAGGAAAGGAGGAGCTGATCCGCCTCCTGAACGCCGCTGTGGATGCGATGTAGAGCGATGTAAAGAGCTGATTTTTAGGTAGCTACCATAAAACAATGTCAGCAAACAAATTGATAATAGGTTAGCTGCTATATAGGGTGCATTATGAATAAAGTGGAAGCTTCCATTGATATGGAGCTTCCGCTTTACCATTCACCTTAAAATAGTATGATTAAATAAATTAAGCTAGTATAACTTGTAGAAATAGGAAAGAAAATTTGCATCTAAACCATTACAGGCGAAACGAAACATGTTTCTTTTCTTGAGATGCCTTCTTTGTCATAGTTAACATTGCAGCGAGCAGACTTCTCAAACTATGTGCCCAGGAACTTTTCTACCTATCTACTGTTCCTCCGAAACCGTCTGCCCCGGTACGAGCAGCCGGTGGTGGAGACAATCCGGAACCTGACGCCCTGCGTAGTGGTGGACCAGCGGCTCATCGGCGCCAACGCCCGCTCCACGGTGGGCACGGCCTCCGACGTAGCGCCGCTGGTCCGCCTTCTGTTTTCCAGAGTGGGAAAACCCAGCGCCGGCGGCTCCATGGCCTATTCCTTCAATCACCCCCCATGGCATGTGTCCGGACTGCACGGGCCTGGGAGAGCGGGTGGAGCTGGACGAGGAGAAAATGTTCGACATGGACAAGTCCATCCACCAGGGGGGGGAATCCGCTTCCGACAGTTCTCCGGCGGGAGCTGGCAGGAAATTTACTACACTAACAACCCCTATCTGGACCCGGACAAAAAGCTCCGGGATTACTCGGGGGAGGAGTGGCAAGTCCTGCGGATTGGGACCAAGGAGCCACTGATCGTCGACCACATCTACAAGAATACCGGCCAGGTATCCCACCTGCCTTATGAGGGGATGGTGACCCGGTTCGACCGTTTGTACCTGAACCAGGACATCTCGGGTCTCAAGAAGGAGATACAAGAGGGGGCCATGGCCTTCGTCCGCCGCTGTCCCTGCCCCAGCTGCGGCGGCCTGAACCCCAAGGCCCTGGCGTCCAGGATCAACGGCTATAATATCTCGGATTACTATGCGATGCAGGTCAGCGGTCTCCTGTCCGTCCTGGAGGCCATCGAGGACCCCTGGGCCGCTCCATCGCAGGGCAGATCGCGGACTATCTCCGGCACCTGGTCCAGGTGGGCCTGGGCTATCTGAGTCTGGATCGGCGGACGGACATCCTCTCCGGCGGCGAGGCCCAGCGGCTGAAAATGGTACGGCACCTGGGCAGCAGCCTCAGCAATATCACGTATATGTTGGACGAGCCCACTGCCGGCCTCCACAGCCAGGACGTGACGCGGCTTTTGGAGCTGGTACGCCGCCTGGTGGATCAGGGGAATACCGTGGTGGTTGTGGAACACCGTCCGGAGCTGATTGCTGCTGCGGACTGGGTGATCGACATGGGTCCCGGCGGTGGGAACCGGGGTGGAGAGGTGCTGTTCACGGGGACTCCGGAGGCGCTGGTAGCGTGTGAATGGTCGGAAACCGGAAGATACCTTCACTGTGGAAGAGAACGAACCGTCTGAGGCATCACTGGAAGCTGTTAGGATATGTGTTGTCACGGTAATGAGCAGCGAGTAAAACGCATTTGCGCGGATTCCATATCAGTTGGAAAGGAAGGCTGCCATGGAAGCGGCCATGGCGGCGGAGGTAACGATCACCCTGGAGAAAAGGGCCGGATGTGAGACCTTCCGCTGGAGTATCCAGGCGTCCAGCGCGGCGGCGGTGGTTCTGATCCTGGTCCTGTTGGTGCTTTGCTGGCGGGTAATCGAGGTGCGGGGCACTCTGGGGGCGGAAAGGACAAAGAGGGCCGCGACGGGACCTGTCGTGCAAATGATTCAGCTAGACGCGGGCGCATCGAAACTGACGGAGGCCGCATTAATTCTGGCAGAAAGCGAAGTGGAAGATGCCGGGCCGGATCAGGGTAACCTGATTTCGGATTGCACGATCACCTATTTCTGCGCGGAGGTTTGCCACCATGTTTGCGGGACTGTGGACGGGTCAGGTACAGCCGGACGTCACCTGAGCGGTGGACCCGGACGTGATCCCCCCTGGGAAGTACCATCGCAGTAGACTATGGAGACGGTGCACTTCATACCTACCGGGCATAGGACACCGGTGGGGCGGTTCGGGGGAATCATGTGGACCTGTGCGTCCCCTCCCACCAGGAAGTAGAAAGGCTGGGCGTCATGAGTGCCACGGCCTGCTGTAAGGAAGAACAATAAACCCGCCTGATGATGGCCTGTTGGGGACAGGCCGAAACACTCCTTCTGGAGCGTCACGGGAACCCGTCGGCACCAGGGGAAATCGCCGCCCTGTTCATATATGTACTTTGAAATTTTATGACAGGAAGATGCAAAGCCATGCTGAATAAGAAAGGCTTGTGCAAGATTTTGAAATCCGCCTATAAGGGTGGCAGCTATCATCATCCCGCAAACGGTTCAGGTTGTAAGACCTGCTGGAGCCTGGAAACGGAGTGACATTGTAATCAACGGGGCCACCTGGGCGGTGCGCTGTGAGACGGTAGACCTGCCCAAGGCAGCGGCGGTCCAGATCGTGGACGATACCGGATACTTGCCTGTGAAGGCTATCAGGATCAGGAAGAGTGAGGAAAACCAGCTGATCCTGGAGGGGGTGGCCGCCGACCGGTACACGCATTTGGACCAGCAGAGCAAGGGCGAATATGTAATGCCCATGATGAAAATTCCGGTGATTTTCAAGGAGCGCTGGCAGCTTTATCAAACAAGAGAAGGAAAAGTCTGCGCGTTCGACGTGGAGCTCCTGAAACTGATTGACTTCAAGGCGGTACAAAACGGGCTAGAGTGCTATCTGTTCGAAAACGGCGACCTTAGCATGTTCTTCTGGAGCGACTTCGCCGTTTACATTGCGCCGGGCCGCTCCTCCGCCGCAGACGAGCTGGCTGCAAAGCGTTAAGAAAACTGTGATCAAGGCGGAGAAGTTGCCGGTCCAACTGGAGGTCAATTTTATTGGGGGAAACAAACGTGGGTGTAATGAGGATGTGGCATAATACCCCGCCAGAAAGCAGGGAGGAAGCACGGGAACTTTTATCTCTTTCGTTGGAAGATAAACTTGCCTATACCTGCGCCAATATCAGAGAATGGAACACGTTTACGGGTGGGAAATGGTATATCTCTTTCTCTGGAGGCAAGGATAATGAATAGAAAAATAAAATGGAAAGAACCTCCTTAAACATGAGGAAAGAGTCTGAAGCAAACTCCAAACTCTTTCCATAATATTTTGTGTATCAATCTTTTCCGCTAAGATTTGTCAGCAACGCCATAAGGTCTTTGTCATCTGTCCAGGCGGGCAAATCAGAATCAATTTGGATATGTGCGCTTTTAATGGCGCAGCGCTTCAACTCAGTGTTAGCTTTTGCGTAAATCTCAGTGGTTTCAACATGGACATGGCCGAGAAAGTCCCGGATATAAATCAAGTTTATTCCCGCTTGCAACATATGCATCGCCTTGGAGTGGCGCAAAATATAGGGCGAGATTTTCGTGAGCAAATGTGGGCTCGTCTGTCTGGCAGTGTCAAAATACTTTTTCAAAATATATGTAACGCCCGACCGGGTGAGCTTTTCCCGCTGGTGGTTTGTAAACAGAGTCTGGTCAGCCTTTTCAGGACAGGACAAGCCATTATCTGAAAAATATGTGGTCAAAGCACTAGCAGTGCTGGCCATGATTGGAACGAATCTAGTTTTGCGCCCTTTTCCCGTCAGTGTAACGGTAGACGGCTTTTGCAGGCGGACATCGCGCACACGCAGGTCGCAAATTTCCTGGACACGCGCTCCAGAATCATACATGAGACTAAGCAGGAGCATATCCCGCCGTCCATATTTGGTAGAGGTATCTGTTTGTCTGAAAATACTTTGCACATCATCAGGAGAAAGATAGGCAATCGTTGGCGCAGGAGCTTTCTTTGCTTTCAAATCCATGATTTTCTGAGATTCAAAGAGGTAGGCGGGGTGCTGTGTCCGTGCATATCTGGCAAAGGCCCCCAGCGCTGCCAAACGCTGGTTGCGGGTAGTCACACCACAGATTGCGTGTTTTGTGCCCGGTAGGGGCGGAAGCCATAGCTATGAGGACAAAATCTGGCCTCACATATCGGGCCTAATATGATTCTCACGCATTCCTGGACAAATCGGTCCAACATTGTGGGAATTCCCAGCGGTCTCCGCTTGCCGTTGCATTTGGGGATATAAACCTTCCGCACTGGTTTTGGCTTATAGTTCGCTGTGGTCGATTGAATCAACGTAATCAGTTCGTTTCTTGGCATTTGTAGGTATCTGTTCATCGACACGCCATCTACTCCGGCGGTTTTACTGCCTTTGTTTGACTTGACGTTATGAACAGCGGTAACAATGGCCGCTTCATTGAGCATCGCCTCCAACAGTCCCGTGAAAGAAACGCCCTGACCTGATTTTTCATAGAGCAGGTCTAGGAATTCCTTTAATCCTGTTTTTGTTGAAAACCTGACGTCCAAATGCACAAGGTTCTCACTTGGCAGTTCATCACCCATCTTTCAGGGAGTTATTTGGTTTTCGTTTTGTGAAATTTGTAAATCAACTTGACTCGTACCCTTCGCCATGGAGCATTTCAGCCCCGTGTAATTGGCTTTCCCAATCTCAGACTTATGGTACGGCTAACTTTCTGCCATCTCCATCATGCTGCAATACTCCCATGACAGGCTCTCAAATGTTCCCAAATCTCTTTCCTTGTGGCAATTTCTGACCGTTGAAGCCCTTAGACCGCTACCTTACACTGGGAAAAACCAATCGTGCTTTGAACTACAGTTTTTGCATGATTCCAGATGGATATTTCATTCCACTGGGTATATGCGGAAAAACTAGCCGCACACACATTTTCCAATTTTCACTCTTTTGAGTGCCTCTGTTCTTACGATGCTGCATAGCTTTCGCTTACGGATAGCCATAGGCTTACGGAGGCTCGCTCCATTATTATCCATGCCTCCCTTGCGAGAGGTTTAGGTTTTCAGGCTACGACTTTACCACGCTCTTGCACCCCGCCCATTTGCAGATGAGCAGCTCACAGTGGAGTATCAGCCCGCGTACTGCCTGCGGTTTGACAGACCGCTCCGGCATGGATTCTGTATGGCAGGGGATGTCACCCTTGATTTCGAGATTTGAGTTCTCTTTGGTTTTTTCTTGATTTACAAGTGCAACCACATGGCACTTTTCGCCGTTGTTGTCAGCAACGACTTGTAGCGCAACGTTTCGCACGATTTTTATAGTTATCGCTTTCATCCACGAACATCATATCCACCCCCAGTTGCTCAAAGGTGACAATATCATCCTTGCGGCTTTGGTTGTTCAGGTCAGCCAGCTTGGTGTCGATGGATTTTCTTGTGCGCTCCATCTGCTTGATGGAAAACTGTTCCCCGTGGTTGGCTTTCAGCTCCACAATACCGTCCAAAACGTCCCGCCGATGTTGTTCTAGAAGATACCGCTGACGCTCTATGCTCACCGGGATATTCTCAAACTGTGAGTGCTCGATGATGATTGCGCCATAGTCCCCGGTAGCAATTCGCCCACAAAACCGTTTTTGATTTTTCGTTTCAAAGTCCTTTTTGGCAGCCACAAGGATGTTCGCGGAGGGATAGAGCGGCAAATACTCTGTTGCCCACTGTTTCTTCGCTGCCATGATCCCAGGCTCGTCATGGTCCAGCAGGAGCTTGATGGCTTTCAGGTGGGGATGGTCCCGAAGGTAGGTGTCCAGCGGTCCGCTGTACAGCCCGCAGAGGGCGACGGTGTTGCTGTGGACCTTCAGGCAGAGGGTGCAGAAGCTCATAAGGTCTGTGGGGGCCTCGAAGACCGCCACCTCCTCGATTTCCGGGTCACAGGGGAGCCGAAAGCCCACCTTTTTGTCGCTGCCCAGAACATCCCGTTTGAAACTGGAGCCGCTAAGGTCACGGGTTCCTCGTTTGCTGGCGAATTTGGGCTGGCTGCTGCCATCCCTGCCAACAAACACGCAATTGTGATATAGGGCGTCCTTGTAGAGAAGCCTGACGTCCAGAAAGCGTTGGATCACATGTGAGGTAGTTCCCCGCTTGCGAAGATACGCAAACACCCGGCGGTGGTCCGAATTTGCGGGCGGCAGGACAAAAGGCGGCTTCTCCTTGGGTGGAGGCGGCTTGGGACGGGGGATGGGCTTGCTGCGGTCAGGGGAGTCAGGACTCCCATCGGAGCTCAGGAATGCTTTGGGGGGTGTCCAAACAAAGAGATAAAAGGGGACAACGGTTCCTGAGTGGCAGGAGCAATCATGAGCTTTCCGAAGCCCGAAGCGGTTGTAAGCCTGAACAAAAACGGCAAGGACTGCCCGAAGATTTTCCAGCTTCCTCGGAAAACACCTGCTGCGCCGGGCCAGCGTTGGGATATAATGGCGCAAATCAGCGTTGACACCGTCCACCTTCTTGGCCTGAATGGGTTTTCATAATAAAGATACATGGAAACTATAATGGTCTGCGATGCAAAAGGCCCTGACTTGTGAAAGTCAGGGCCTTTTGCAGGCAACGGGGTGCAAGATACAAGCGAAAGATTGTTCCGAGTATCTTGAGAGGCTCACCAGCATTAAGCCCTTCTAGGGTCTACGCAAGCCTCTGGCGCAGCTAAGACGTTTTGGCTTATCCGCACCAAGGGCCATATGTCTGCTCTTGTGAGTTCTACGTTGTTCATTTGGAATGGTATATGTCTATATGGAGGTTCCTTCCGAGAAGGAATCCTTACTGAAATACCGATATTGAAACGTCCCGTGGAGCCGGATATCGGTTTTGAGCGAGTTTTCTTCATGGTTGCGAGCCTCCGTAGCCGACATTCCGACGATCCGGTGAAAGGTTCTGGAAAAATAGTGGATGCTGGAAAAGCCGCACTGAGCGCTAATCTCCGTGAGCCGGTTGTTGGTGCAGCAGACCAAATCATAAGCCTTGCTGATGCGCAGACAGTTGATATATTCATTGATCGTGTACCCGCTGGCGCGTTTGAAAATCTTGCATAGATAATTTTTGGAATACTTCAGGTCGTCTGCAATTCTGTCCAAAGACAGGTCTTCCAAAAAATGTATGGACAAGTAATCCGCTATGGTTTTCTCCATGCCTGTGAGCTTCTCCGTTTTTTCCTGCAGTGTTCGGTAAAACGGAGGCTGTGCAGAAATGTGGGTGTTGTTTCGGAGAAATAGCAATATAGACTGTTCAAACAGAGATTCCGCCATCTCCTTGGCGAAGAGCGCGCCTGTCACCCACTCGTTCCGCACAGTTTGCTGCATATTTTTAAAATGTGGGTCCGAAATGGTAATCAGCTGGGGCGCACGGAAGATAGCATCTCTGATGGCGTTGTCATGTACATAAAATTTGGTATCAATTGTGCGGAACTGACCGCTTTTAATGGGATAGAGCTCATGCAGCTGATCCGGCCAGATCAGCAGGCAGTTGTCCTTTTCAAGAACGATGTTTTGATCTCCCAGCAGCATGGTGCCGCGGCCCGCAATACAATAATACATTTGAAAATAGTCGTGTGAGTGTCTGCGGACGCCCCAGTCCTTCGCGTAATCCACCATGAAGGTCCATACAATTTCAATCGGATGAGTCATAGCCTGCGCACGCTCCTGTTCATAACGGTTTCTCTATTATTTACACAATATAATGATAAAATCAATAGAAATTATCTAGATAAATAATATTGTACAAAAAGGCCCTAATCTGTGCTAAAGACAAAAACGCTTTGATTCGCTATAATTTGCGTAAAGAAATGACATAATTGATAAAAATGAGGAAACATAAGTGGGCCGATTTGAACAGTATTTTGAGCTTTTCAGCAGACACTTCCATCAAATTTTCTAAAAAGGTAAAATAAGAAGTAATTTGTATTAAATTATTCTCGTGTCCGATTTGAGTGGAAATCCTATCATACAGACACGGATTCAGAGAGGAGCTTTGGAGTATGCTGCGTTTGGATGAAACATTTCACAATCCGGTCAAGCATCTGCTTCAGAATCAGAAAAAGGTGCTGGGCGCCTGGCTGCAGATTGCGAGCCCCTTTGCAGCGGAGATTTTTGCAAAGGCCGGCGTGGATGCGCTGATGATTGATATGGAGCACGGCCCCAATGATATTTTGAGTCTGATTGATCAAATGCGGGCGCTGGGGCGGTTTGACGGCGTACCGCTGGTTCGGGCGCCGTGGAACGACATGGTGGTCATCAAGCGCATTTTGGATGCGGGTGCTTACGGGGTGCTGGTTCCTTACGTCAATTCCAAAGAGGAGGCCGAAAGCGCTGTGGCTGCCTGTAAGTATCCGACAATGGGTGTTCGGGGGGTGGCGCCCAGTCCCAGAGCGCCGGGCTGGAATATGAACAGCATGAATTACATGCGCCGCGCTAATGAAGAAATTCTGGTTATGACTGCGGTGGAAACTATGGAAGCGGTGAACAACATTGAGGAGATTGTACAGGTGGACGGACTGGATGGCATCTTTATCGGTCCCATGGATTTAGCAACCTCTATGGGATACTTCTGCGATCCCTCAGCCGAAGAGGTTCAGGCAGCTATCGAAAAGGTGGAGACTGCCGTTTTAAAATCTGGAAAGTTCCTGGCGTCGGTCGCAAACGGCATGGACGCGGCAAAAAAGAAATTTGACCAGGGCTATTCTTTGGTTATTCCCTTTGCCGACGGCGGCACGTTGGGAGCCGCCGCCAGAAAGAATGTGGAGCAGTTCCAGAGAATGTTTCCGGAACGATAAAGGGAGAGGTGAGAAGAACGGTGGAACGGGTGCTTGTGACCGAGGAAATTGCCGCCCCCGCTATGGATTTGCTACGGAAGCACTTTGAAGTGGTGCAGGGGAGCGGCCCTGACCATGTAGCGGCGGAGCTTGCCGGCTGTGTGGGGATTTTTATTAGGATGGCGCATGTAACGGCCGAGGATATGGCGAAAAATCCGCAATTGCGGGTAATCGCAAAACATGGCATGGGATTGGACAAAATTGATGTTGAAGAGGCGACCAGACGGGGCATTGCGGTTGTCAATACTCCGTGGTCCAATTCTAATGCAGTCGCGGAGCATATTGTCATGTTTTTGCTTTCGCTCAGCAAGCGGACCGTATTGATGGACCGCCTGACCCGGAAAGATGGTTTTTTTAAGCGAGATACGTATCAGTTGACCGAGTTGAAAGGCGCGACGCTTGGCATAATTGGTATGGGAAAAATTTCCCGCCTGGTTGTCAAGAAGGTCTGCGGTCTTGAGATGAACGTCATCGCCTATGATCCTTTTGTATTGCAGGAGGATGTGAAAGACCTTCCGGTTCGTATGACAAGTGCGGAGGAGGTTTATAGAACCTCTGATTTCGTGATTGTACATACATCTCTGACGAAGGACACGTATCATCTTGTTGGGGAAAAGGAGTTCGGGGCCATGAAAAAAACGGCGTATTTTATTAATGCGGCTCGGGGCGCCGTGGCGGATGAAGACGCACTGATTGCGGCTCTGAAGGCCGGACAGATTGCGGGGGCAGGACTTGACGTATTTGAGGACGAACCTCCCGCGGCAAATAATCCGTTGCTTGCCATGGATAACGTCATCGTGTCTCCCCACAATGCGGCGCTGACGGATAAGGCGCTGCTATCAATGGCCATGGATAGCGCGATGGGGATTATTGATTGTCTGGAGGGCCGAACGCCGCAATATCTTTGCAACAGGGAACTTTTTTCGAAAAACAGATGAGGTGGCGCCGAGGACCGGGGAAAACTAGGGATGAGAGGTAAGGCAAATGCTTGATTTTTTGATCAAAGGCGGCCATGTGATTGATCCTGCATCCGGAGTGAACAGAATCCGTGACATTGGCGTTCATGACGGAAAGATTGTAAAAGCGAACGGAGACGCACGAGTGGGGCATGTTGTAGATGCAGCAGGATGCTATGTGTTCCCGGGATTCATTGATGCACACGCGCATGCGTATTACCCCGGCAGCGGATTGGGCGTCCCGCCCGATTTACAGGCAGCGACCGGCGTAACTACGGTAATTGATGCGGGGACCGCCGGCTGGTCCAACTATGCGGCCTTTCATAACACCACGGTGGTAAACAGCATGGTCCGCGTGAAGGCGTTGGTCGCCTATAACAACTCCGGTCAAATCGAACTTGGATATGTGGAAAATTACGAGAGAGCTGGCATCAAACCGGAAAAAATCCGGCGCGTTCTGGAACGCTATCCGGGGGAGGTCCTTGGAATCAAACTTCGCTTTCAAAAGGAAGTTACCGGCGAAACCGGCGTGCGTTATCTGAGAGAAGCGATCGAAGTTGCGGAAGAATGCGGGTGTCCGATAACGGTTCATACGACGAATCCTCCGGCAACGGCAAGCGAAATTGCTGATCTGCTGCGCCCCGGCGATGTGTATTGTCACTGCTATCAGGGAAAGGGGCCTACGATCGTCGATGAGAACGGCCATGTTTATGAGGCTGTACGCAGCGCGAGAGAACGCGGAGTGCTGTTTGACGCGGCGAATGGCACGGGAAACTTTGCGTTTTCAACTGCCGTCGCGGCCATCAAAGACGGATTCTTCCCAGATATTATCAGTGCGGATAACGCTTCCAACTCCTATGGATTGGAGCTATATGCGAAAAATCTCCCCTTTGTGATGTCCAAGTATCTGACGCTGGGCTTGGAGCTGGAACAGGTGGTTCGCTGTGTGACGGAGAATCCGGCAAAACGATTGGGGATTCAAGAAAGGATCGGGACTCTGGCCGAAGGTGCTGTTGCGGATATCGCCATTATGAAGCTCCTGAAAAAGCCGCAGGTTTATTGGGACTCTGTGAAAGACCCCAGCACACAGATGTACGGTGAGGAAATCCTGGTCCCGCAGATGACCTTGATCGGAGGCATGCCTGCGTTTAGGGCAAATGATTTCTAAGGAGGTGAGCGCATGAAAAAATTGAAATGGTGGGAGGAAAATTTTGAAGGCCTCCTCCTGTCGATGATGCTGGCAGCGCTGACGGCACTGGTTATTCTGCAGGTAATCATGCGGTATTTTGTGAATAATCCGCTGACCTGGTCCGAGGAACTCTGCAGAATGCTTCTGGTGTGGTCCGGGTTTTTCAGCATAGGTTTCTGCGCACGTAAAGGGACGACGATTTGCCTCGACACCGTTCTAAACCTTATGCCTCTTCCGATAAAACGAATAATTTTGAATGCAACAACCCTTTTTATGATCCTGCTGCTGCTCTGGCTTTTGAAAGGCGCTTATCAGCTGACCGTGGAAACCTACCATGGAGGCAGCTTGCTTCCGGGCCTGCTAATCTCCCAGTATTGGCTATATGTGGGTCCCATGGTGGGGATTGCGCTTGGTGTGATTCGATTTATTCAATGCTTGTTCCGCACACATTTCTATAGGAATATTGAAAAGAAGGAGGGATGATTCGTGTCCGTCGGCGCTTTTTTCCTGGTCTTTTTTGCGGTGCTGTTCTTGGGCCTGCCCATTGCGGGCTGCTTTGGGTTCATGACGATCCTACCGAATCTGGTATCCGATTCTTTTCCCGTGGATGCCATGATGGCTGTGCGCACGATGGCCAACGGGCTCAACAGCTTTACCCTCTTGGCGATTCCGTTGTTTGTCCTGGCAGGCATCATAATGGCAAGGGGGGGGATTTCGGAAAAACTTTTCAACTTCTTTGCATATTTTATTGGAAATAAAACAGCGGGATACCCCTGTGCAGTGGTTGCGACCTGCCTGTTTTACGGTGCGATCTCCGGCTCGGCGCCCGCGACCACAGCGGCGGTTGGCAGCATGACCATTCCGCTGCTGATCCGGCTGGGGTATGATAAGAAATTTACCGTTGCGCTGGTAGCCATCGCTGGCGGCTTGGGAGTAATTATCCCTCCCAGTATTCCATTTGTGGTTTATGCCACTTGCTCGGGAGCCTCCACCACCAGCATGTTCATAGCAGGTATTCTTCCGGGGCTGTTAATCGGCGGACTGCTGATGCTGTATGCGTTCTTTTATTGCAGGTATAGGGGCGAAGATAAGAACCTGCTCCAGGAGAATTACAGGAGCCTGCGTCAGGGCGGCTTCCTAACGCTGTTAAAAGATTCTGGCCCTGCGTTGGCATCGCCTCTGTTTGTGTTGGGCAGCATCTATGGTGGTTTGGCCTCTCCGACGGAGGCGGCTGCGATTTCCGTAATCTATTCGTTGTTTTTGAGCGTATTCATCTATAAGAGCATCAAACCCAATGAGATATTGGGCGTTATCATGGAAGGTGTTTCCAACTATGCGGCGCTTCTTTTCATCATCGCGTCCGCGGTGGGCTTTGCCCGGGTATTGAATCTTCTCCGTGTCCCCCAGGTGGTAGAGGAGCTTTTGCTGGGCTTCATCTCCTCCAAGGCGGTTTTGATCCTGCTGATCGTGACGGTTTTGCTGATAGCTGGCTGTTTCATCGACACTATTCCGGCCATTATGATTTTTACCCCCATTTTTCTACCCTTGACCGCTGAGTTTGACATTGACCCGATCCATTTGGGCATCGTGATGGTGGTTACCCTGGCAATCGGCTTTGTGACGCCGCCTATGGGCATTAACCTCTTCGTTGCCAGTAATTTAACCGGCGTGCCTATTGTGGAAATTGCAAAAAAAGCAATCCCCATGATTTTCATGTTCCTGGTGGCCCTGCTTCTGATTGCATATATTCCCGGAATTTCCCTGCTGCTGATATGATTGGCAATCTGAACCGGAAACTCCTCTTAGGAGTTAAAAAATGAAAAGGAGAAATGAAAAATGAAAAAAACACTTGCGACCCTGATGGCGCTTGCAATGATCTTGGCGCTGGCCGCCTGTGGGCAGGAGGACGGATCCACCGCCCCTGTCCTTCCGGAATCCAGCCAGGCCGATTCCGATTCCCCCGATTCCGTCCCGGCTCCGCTGCCCGACGGCAGCCTGCAGCCAGACG
>CAIGRU010000591.1_pt1 | contig 23400 bp, 26 predicted proteins | sample 7351341 | NCBI WGS metagenome assembly CAIGRU01
TGTAGCCCGCATAAATACTAGGGTTACAGCGATTCATTGCCCATACTACTGTCAAAAACAGGATTTTACATATTTTTATTATTTTGTCAAGCTTGTTTCGTTTGTTGTTTTGTAAATTTATTTTAAGATAAAACGCCCGAGGAGTCAATCCTCCTCGGGCTGATATCAACTATTCAAATATTCCGACACCGCAATTGCTACCGCTTTAGCCATATTACAAGGAACTGCGTTTCCAATCTGTTTATAAACACTTGTTTTTGCGCCACAGAAAACATAGTCTTCTGGAAATGTTTGAATTCTTCGAGTCTCGTTTATCGTTAATCTTCGTAATCTTTCCGGTGCTTCACCAAACTTTGGTGTCACTTCATGAGAAACTAATTTTTCATAATATTCCTGAATCCAATTATTTGCATCTGGATTATGCAAAAACTCTTCATCAACAATTAGCGTCATGTTGCCCCCTTGTGAAGCGGTAATTGTCCTTGAATAACCATCTGGATCTATTGGTCTTCCAATACCATTGAACATCAAACAATCATATGGTATTTTTCGCATAACTGGTCTCTCAGCATATGTAATCTTTGCGTTACATGTCTTAGGATTTTTATCTGTTCCTGCTGGACCTAAATCCTTGAATAGTTCTCGTATCGTTGGTGCTTTACTCTTTTGCTTATATAGTAATTCAAGAAGCTTATCTCCAAACTCTTCCACTCCTCTAATTCCAATAAAAAAACTCGTTCTCTTTTTTGCGGAGTTCCATATTCAGCAGCATTGACAACAAAAGGAATACAGCCATATCCTAATTCTTTTGCTTTTGCGATAAATTCTTCTCGCACATTTTTCCATTTTGCAATTGCTGCTAACGCCTTCACATTTTCCATTACAAATGCACGTGGCTGAATAATTTCAACTGCCTTGAGAAAAGACCATATTAACTGACTTCTAATATCTTCCGGATCCATTTTTCCAATAACCGAAAAACCTTGACAAGGAGGACCTCCAAACACAATATCTACTCCCTTGTATTCTTCTAACATAGGAAAAATATTGTTTATATCATCAACAATCATTTTTGTATCAGGATGATTTTCAATAAATGTTTTTGAAGCCATTTTATCAATTTCATTTGCCAATAAAACCTTTATTCCGGCATTTTCAAAACCCACATCCATTCCTCCGGCTCCAGAGAAACCGCTGTTATATCTTTCTTCAATTCGATACCTTCTTTTTATTTTAATTTTTTAATGAGATCTGCAACCCACTCTTCACATGGCTCGTCTATAGGAGCTTTTTCCAATCTTCTCTGTGCAAAGGATTCAACAACTGCAATCAGCCATCTCGCTGCCACTTTATCTAACTCTGATTTTGCAATTCTTTTAGTTTGATAAGAAATCCACTCATCAAATGAAAATAGCTGTATCTCAACCCCGGTTTCAAGAGATATTTCCTCTGCTCTGCTAACCACGTCTCTTCTACGATCAACATCGCAATCAACAATAAATCCCGCAATTTTTACACCTGGAGATGTCAGAATTTTGTCTCTCAATTCTTCCAGTTCATCTCTGAGATATGGCTTTCCATATTTTGCATCCCAAGCTTCAACAATAACCCTACCATCTTTAAGCTCTACATCACCAATATTTCCGTGTTTCTTATTTGCGGATCTCATCTGTGACATTGGAACTAAATCCAAATCTCCAAGCAAGTGCGATTCTTCCATTGCCTGCATAAATCCATGAATTACTATTTCAAATGCCCTTGCAGAATAATCCGTCTGGTTGAAAAACTGCTTCATAAACTTGGATATTCCATCAAAGGACTTGTCTGAATATTTAATTGCTAAATCAACAGCTTCATCTGCCATAGAATTAAATGCGTCAGACTTATTTTTTAACTGAGCCATCAAATAATATAGCCCAAGTTCAGCTGGTAAACTTTCATCTTCAACGGCATCAACAATATCAATCCATTCTTTAAAAGGTCCTCTCATTTCTGCCTTGTACAATTTTGAATATGGGTAGTTCTCTGCCAAACTTCTCGTCATGAATACACCAAATTTATTGACATTTAAAAGTCCTTGTTCTCTAAGAAACGGAGTACTATATGTAGAATCAATTGTTCTCATTGATATTCCGTCGACCCATGAAAACGATCCTCTTCTTGTAGTTCCTTTATGTAATCTTATACTCTGATCTGGGGCAATACTTTTGATTGTCAATTGAAGAAACGCAACGCCAACTAATGCCCTGCCAACTTCACTTGTAATTCCGTTTACTAAACGTTTAAGTAATGTCTTATTTTCTTCAGAAAGCTCTGCAAAGTCAATATCCGGAAGTTTTTTCATGACATCATATAAATAACCATTAGATAATGCCGTATTAATTTTTTCATATCTCTGTTGAGTAGCAGCATTCTGAAAACCTTCGTAATATGTTGTTACTACATTATTCTGATGAAGCTCATATCTGTCCAAGTATACGTCCAAATGTGTATTATCTCTATTTCTACTCGACATAGTATAATTCCTCCTTACTCAATAAGTAACTTTGATATATCCATTAACCATTTATCGCTCGGTTCTTCTATAGGTGCAAAATCAGACCGTTTCAAAGCAAATGTTTCTACAACAGCCATTAACCATTTGTCAGCAATATCATCCTTCTCCTCAGCTGATAAACCATTTGTTTGCATTTCTACCCATTCATCAAATGAACAAAGAATAATTTCTGTTGATGTATCAGATGAAATATCCGCTATCTTATCTAAAATCTCATCTGTTTTATCTACATCTCTATCAGCAACGAACCCTGCCACCTCTACGCCAGGGTTATCTATCAACTTATCCCTTAACTCGTCTAATTCGTCTAACAAATAAGTCTTTCCATACTTTGCATCCCAAGCCTCAACAATTATCTCGTCAGAAGATAATTCAATATCCCCAACATTTCCATGTTTCTTATTCGCAGAACGCATCTGAGATAATGGTACTAATTCCCAGTCCCCAATTGCATCTATCTCTGATTTTGCTTGCATAAGTCCATGCATTACTACTTCAAAGGCCCTCGCCCTTCCATAGGTAGAATCGTAAAATAATTTCAGCAAACATTTAATATTTTCAAAAGTTCGTTTTTTATAAACACTCGCTAATTCGATTGTATCGTTTGCTAATTTTTTAAAGGCATCTGCATTTCTTTTTAACAAAAGCATCAAATATGAAAGTGCCAATTCTGCCGGCATAGTATTGTCTTCAATTGCATCAACTATATCTATCCATTCATTAAATGGTCCCCGTATTTCTGCCTTATATAACTTTGAAAAGGGATAATTCTCAGCCAATGTTCTTGTCATGAATGACCCAAACTTATTTGAATTAAGAAGGCCATTATCTTTTAAAAATTTGCCAGTGTATTTAGAGTTCAAGGTTCTCATTGAGATACCATCTTGCCATGAAAAGTTGCCTCTTTGATTTGAACTTTTATGCAGCCTTACACTTTGTTCTGGAGTTATTGTTTTCACAACTAGCTGAAGAAATGCAACTCCCAATAATCCTCTTCCTTTTTCACTAGAAACACCATTTACCAGAGCCTCAAGCAACTGTCGATTTCTAATAGACAGTTCGGAAAAATCAACAGAATCTAGTCCATCAAGCTTTTTCTGCAAGAAATCCGTAGATAATGTCTTTTTTATCTTTTCATATCTTGCTTTTGCAGCGGCAGACTGCATTCCTTCATAATAAGTCTTAACCACGTCGCTCATATGCAATTCTTGTCGGTCTAGATACACGTCCAAATGTATTTCTTTTTGTTCACTATAACTCATTTATATAACCCTCTTTCTAAGTTGCACGCTCTGCGGTGTAAGTGTAGGGAACGAATATGGAATTAACCAATTTTCGTCCTTAATTTGTGGATTAGTCACATGATTTCTTATCTCATAACCCAAGTTTCTTAAAAATTGTGCAACTTCAATTAATTCATCCTCTGCTATATTCCAGCAATGAGCTAATTCTTGTGAAGATACCAATTCTCTAACCAACTCACCGGAAACAACCTTTGATAAAATATCCCCATAATTAATGTTACTGTTCAGATCACATTCACACTTTAACATAGGAACATACTGATAATATCCATTTAATTGAACAATATCCGCCTTGATAGAATTGATAATCAGCTCATGATCAAAAGCCTTCCATGCAACGGTAAATGCTTTTATTTGGTCTGCATAAGCCATTAGGCGGACTTTATTAACTCCAAGATTCCAATTTGTTCCATTTGGAACAATGTTAATCAAAATTGCAGGTTCATTAAGAGCATTTTTTATAGGTTTGACTGCTATATCAAGGGTATCTCCCCACGTTACATCAATCTCAAATTCTGCTTCTGCTTTTTTAACCTCTTTAAATCTGAAATTGTCTGCCATACTGCAATAATATTTGTGTGAGTCTGGCAGCACAACATGATTCTCCTTAATAAATTCAATTGCCATCTGTGCTTTTTTCTGATAAACAGCTGTCAATTGCCTTTTTCTTTTTCTAAATGTCAGTTCTTCACTGTCATCCAGTAACGAGAGTGTAAAAGGAAACTGCGTATTAAACACCTGCTGTCTTATTGCAAGAGCCATCATTCTTGCCAGTTGAGGAGGAACCGAATTTCCAATCTGTTTAACAGCAATTTGCTTTGTTCCACTAATTTCATAGTCATCTGGAAATGTCTGTAATCGCTTATATTCCGGATAGGCAAAAAATCTATTGTTCCAATGAAAAGGTCCGGTATATGCTCCTCCAGATGCTTTAATGGTTCTAACTGGTGTATTAGGGTCTGCCTTGTATAGGAAATCTGAAAATTTCGATCTCCATGCAAACACAGGATTTGGATGACCCATCTCCTCTGTGTAAAAACTGTAATTAAGTCCTGGTGGAATATCATTTAATAACGAACCATATCTTCCTCCAATTCCAGATTTATTTTCATCATCAGATAAAAGAACACCTGCTATAGCCGTTTCTGCATTATAAAATTGCTCATCATCCAAAGAATCCGGACCATGCGTAGGTCTGGGAAATCTGAACGCTCCATCTTTAAGTCCGACAATTATTAAACGCTCTCTATGTTGTGGAACACCATAATCTGCAGCATCTACTATACGATAATATAGCTTGTACCCCACTTCTGAAAAACTATCGAGTATTTCCTTCCAAGCCTCGCCACCCTGTGCGCCAATGATGCCATATACATTTTCAAACAAGAACCCTACCGGGGATAATTCTTGAAGCAACCTAACATATTCTCTAAAAAGAACACCTCTTGCATCCGTTGTTCCAAGTACACCGTTTGCTCTTCTTCCTGCCGCGCTAAAAGTCTGACACGGTGGTCCTCCAATTATGAAATCTATATTTCCTAGATGTTCTCCTGTATATTCTCTAATATCTATACAATTGACTTTTGAATTATCGAATCTTTTTCCCTCGCCTGAATTTAGTTTTAATGTTTGGCAAAACTTTTCTTCAATTTCAACAGATTCAATAATGTCAAATCCTACATCATGAAATCCAATATCTAAACCGCCAGCACCAGAAAACAAACTTAGCGTTCGAATCTTTGAAATATTATTATCCTTCATATAATTAGTTATTGCTCTACCGAAGTCATCCGGCCAAGCAGGGGCATTATTTTCACATCCTAGTTTTGCGCATATGTCACTGAAGGTATCATTCGATCCTGTCATCGCAAAAATATTCAACTGATCCATACTGCTATCACACTCCTATATCTTTGTATAAATGGAACGACCACTTAATTAGTCTCGTATCAGCAACACGGTATAAATATCGAACTGCTATAGAAGAATATGGTTTCAATTTTTTATAATACTATCTAATTACCACTATTCTTCCATCCGTAAGTTCAGCACTTCTTCTCCTGTTGCAAAAATTCAAAATATTTTTTCACCGAAGCTCTTAATGAATGCATTCCTGAATAGACATCAACATCAATATCAAATACGATTCCGCACTGCGGTGGTGTTCCTTCACGTGATTCCTTTCGTGAATATTTTAATTTCTGCATTAGGCTATTACCTTCATCCTCTTTATACTGCTCATCAAGATCTATTCCCATTTCGTTTTCAACCCTAATACATCTTGCAGTATATGTTCTTGCTGTGTGATAATTTTTATTTTCTTCCATCCATAATCTAAAATTTCTTTCATCCATATCTATCCCCTCAAATTCAAAACAGCCAGACAAGAGATAGTATATCATAAAAGTGTACACAAATCTACAAAAAGTGTGCACAGTAATAATATTTGTTTCAAGAATACTAATTCCACTCATATAATCTATTGTAATCATATGTTGTACAAAAAACGGACTTATAAGTTCAACTTGTAAGTCCATTTTTTTATTCTTTTATTTTCTCCCACTCATTTGCCACCTATCATGCTTCTTAATACTCCGTACCGCCTTTGGCAATGTTCCTGCTCTCCCATGCAGATGATATGGATGTGATGCTTTATGTTTATGAAATATCACACAGTTCCCTTCTGCCGGATAATCTGTATTATGTAGATACCAGTAATGTCCAGTATTTCTGGACTGCACCGTCACATCATGCTCACTCAACATAATAATGTTGAAATACTGAGGATTAATTTTCTCAAACTGTCTTGTATCAAACATTCACTTCCCCCTCTCTGGCAAACCATGTGGTCAACGCCTGTTCCAAAACTCCCATAATTTCATCCGTGGACTTACCCTTAAAATATTTCTTTTTTATCTGGGCAAACATCTTTGCATCCGATACTGGCTTTTCTTTGGTGCTTCCTACCAGAATATCTTTCACTTTATCCTCTGTAAGAGAACCGGCTTCTTTATGTAGTTCCACGGCATGAGCATTGTTTATTTTCCCACCATGCTCATCCAGAATCTTACACACCTGTCCCTGTTCCTCTTCTGAAAGATAAGACAATTCCACTGCTGTTACCATGGCCATTGTTCCATCATCCACCATTTCCTTAATCTGGTCTGTGGTCTGGTTCAATCTCATATATCTTGCAATATTGCGTCCGGTCATTCCATAATCTTCTCCGATTGCATCTCTGCTCTTTGACTTGTGGACATCATGTCCACAAGTCTCCGGTGCGTCCACGCCATTCAGCATTGCAATCTCTTTCAGAATGTCATTTCGTCTACCCTGACACATGACTTTCTCATATCGCTCTGCCAATACCGCTGCCTTTTCTGATGGTAAGAGGTCATCAAAAGACCTCTGCAACATATTGGTTTCTATCACATACACATATGCTTCTCTCTCAGTCAGGTTTTCTTTGATAATTGCCGGAATCTCTGTGACTCCCGCACTTTTAGCGGCCTTCCAACGATTATGACCTGAGAGCATTTCATATCCGTCTGCAATTTTCTGAACAATCACAGGAATAAGAACACCATGCTCCTTGATGCTCTCCACCATATCATCAAGGCGTTTACCCTCATACAGACGGAATGGATGATTATGGAATGGTACTATCTTCTCCACAGAAACCATTGCCTGTCCATTGTCTACAACATTTTCTTGACTAATCAAGTCCACTGCGTCTTGAAATACTTTTCTTTTTGGTGCATTAGCCTTCATCTGCAATCAACTCCTTTGCCAAATTCTGATATGCTTTACAAGCCTTTGTTCTCGGTGCATATTCCAACAATGGCACTCCGTAATACACGGATTCCCCAACTTTTACTGTAGTTGGAATCTTGCTGTCAAAGATACGCAATTTCCCATTGAAAGTATCTGCCACTTCATCAGTGATTACTTTACAAAGATTGGTTCTTTCCTCACACATAGTCAGAAGAATGCCGGACACATCCAATTTTGCATTGACACGGCTTTTAATCTACTTAACAGTCAAAAGGAAATCTTCCAGTCCTACCATTGCCCAGAACTGAGGGTTTGCCGCTATAATGACTTCATCTGCAGCGGCAAGCGCATTGATTGTTAATGTGTTCAACGATGGACATGTATCAATCAAAATGTAGTCGTATTCCTCTCTCAACGGCTCCAGAATACATGCCAGAATCTTCTCTGCACCCATTTCCAATCTCAGCTTCGCATCCACAGCAGACAGCACTTTTGATGATGGTATAAAGTCAACCCCTTTTCTGTTAATAATATACTCAGCCGGATTAGGCTGTTCCTCTTCATCCATCTGATTCATCATCAAGTCACCAATACTGATTTCAATAGTTTTTATATCCTCTACCACACATCTGGTGATATTTGCCGAACTATCAAAATCTACCACTAATACTTTCTTCCCTAATTTGTTCAATGAATATGCCAGGTTGTAAGTGGAGACGGACTTGCCGACTCCACCCTTCATGGCACCTAATACGATAATCTTTGCCATAATCACTTTCTCCCTTTCTTTCCATAACATTTGCAATCTTCTGCCACCATCATGCACTGACCGCATGGAGCATGATACTCCACCATTTCCGGTTCTCTTTGTGTGATAATGAGTTTTCCATTCTCGCATTCCACCTGAATCAGACCACCAATATCAAATCCAGTTTCTTTCAACCAGTCTCCCTTAAGGATGATGGATGGGGTTCTTTTATAGTTGTAGCCACTTGCTTTATATACTTTCATTTTTCTGAATTTCTTAAATGCCATAATATTGCCTCTTAGATTTGCCTTGTTTTAGATTAGATTTACAGACCTTGTATCTGATATAGATTCATCCGAGAAATTGTATTCCACAGCCCAACGGCACCACCTCCCTTACACGAAAAAAAGAACTGCCAACACTTCATCGTGTTAACAGTTCTTCTGTAAGTTCGGTTTATTATGTTTTATTTTTCTTCGTTCTTAATTCTATGGTAGTCTTCCATATTGATACTTAAGTCAACGTAAGAATCTGGCTTAGATTTTCGGTTGCTCAAGAGACACACCGTCTCCACGTTCGCCGTCCCCGGAAACATATCCACGCAGCAGGCACGCCGCACCCGGTAACCGCCCTTTTGGAATTCCGCAAGGTCCCGTACCAGGCTGGTGAGCTTGCATGAAATGTATACAATCTGCTCCACCCCATAGGAGATAATCTTTGGCAGCGCCTTCGGGTGGATTCCGTCTCTGGGCGGGTCCAGGATAATGAAATCCGGCTTCTCCTCAATGGTATCCAATACCTTCAGCACATCCCCGGCAATAAAGGTGCAGTTATCCAGCCCGTTTTCCTCCGCATTCCGCACTGCTGCCCCTACGGCCTCCTCCACAATTTCCACACCTATGACCTTCCGCGCCGCGGATGCCATCATCTGCGCAATGGTGCCTGTGCCGCTGTAGAGATCGTACACCACTTTATCCGGCGCACCCTCCCCGTCGCTTCCCAAATCGCCCACATATTCCCTGGCCGTCTCATACAGTACCTCCGCGCCGTAAGTATTTGTCTGAAAAAAAGAAAAGACGGACACCTTAAACCGAAGCCCCAGCAGTTCCTCATAGAAGCAGTCCTGTCCGTAAAGCACTTTTGTACAGTCGCTCTGCACCACATCCGCTCTGGAATCATTCACAATATGTAAAATCCCGGCAAATCGCCCCTGCAGCCTCCCGCTTCTTTCCAGTTCCAACAGGCTGTCCCGGAAACCTTCCACCAAAGCCGCCTCCGTCATCCCGGCAGGCCCTTCCCACGGATTCTGCGAGGATGTCACCAAAGCAGTCAGGATTTCCCCTGTATAGGACGCCTTTCGCACTACCAGATGCCGCAGATATCCCTCATGGCGCATTCTGTGATAATAACGAATACCGCTTCCGACGTTTTCGGATGTAAAGTATGACAGAACTGTCTTCAATATCAGTCGATAATCCGCATCTGCGATCCGGCAGCCTTCTACCGTCACCACATCATAAAAACTGCCGCGCCTGTGCATTCCCAGCGTAAGCGGTCCGTCCTTCACCTCATCCCCGAAAGTAAATTCCATCTTATTCCGATAGCCGTACACCTTCGGGCTGCCCTTAATACCTTCCCAGTTCCAGTTTTCCTCCTGCCCCTCCAGACAGGCATCCAGCAGGCGTTTTACCTGTTCTCCCTTAACCCTGAGCTGTTCCTCATAGGGCAGGGAAAGATAGGTGCATCCTCCGCACACGCCAAAATGGGAACACGGAGACTCCGTCTCCAGAGGTGATTTTTCAAGCACCTCCAGGAGACGTCCTTCCGCCTTCCCATTTCTCACTTTGCTGATTCCAAGCCTGATCTTCTGGCCGGGCAGGCTGTTCTTCACGGTAACGGCACCTTCCCCTGTCTGCGCAATGCCTTTATTAGGGAAATCCACCCGTTCCACCGTGGCCTCATACACCTGTCCTTTTTTCATCTGTTCAGTTCTCTCCCTCGTCTACGAAGAAATCGTCTTCCTCATCCTCTGCTTCTTCGTCCTCAAAATCATCCTCGAAATCGTCTTCGAAGTCCGCCAGATAACGGGGATTCATGTAGCGGTAAACAGCATATGCAATGGCAGCCACCGCTGCAACAGCACCAATGATTGCCAGCACCCACAGTACTTTCTTGCACTCCTTCTCCTCTTCCTTCCTGCCGAGAAGCTCATTCAGCCTTGCAATGTCAATCAGGTTCTCAATCTTACTCATGTGACTACCTCCATATCGGCAGTTTCCCTGCCTTTTTCGTTTCCTGTTTGGAATATGCTCATATTATACCATATTCCATCCGAAATTACTACACTCTTTTCAATTTCGCAAAGGATGCGTACATTATTTTTTGTCCGGCTTTATCAAATTCCACCGTCACCTTATAGTCACGGGGTTCCCTGTCAATATGCATGACGGTTCCTTCCCCGTATTTCACATGGAAAACCCTGTCACCTACGCCGTAGTCTATGGCTGCAGGCGCCTTATAGGCAGCACCTTTGGATATTCCCGCCAACTCGTTCAGGCTGCTGATACCTTTGGCAATATAGGGCTTATCGGCTTTAACCGTGGCCTTGGGTCGTATAATTGCCTTGGGACGGGTCTCCATGCCGCTTCCGCTGCCTGTGCCGCCGTTTCCTCCCGCTTCACCGGAACCGCCGCGCACGGTGCCGAATGTGCTTCCCGGACCGTTGGCTCCGTCGGAACCCCAGGCTTCCGCACTCCCTCTCGCCTTATCGTCTCCCGGGAACGTCTTTCCGAAATCGTTTCTTCTCACAAAGCTGTCATCAGATACCCAGGCGCCCTTTCTGCGGTTCTGCGGTCCAAACTCCCTGTCAAGTAGCTCCATGGGGATTTCAGCCACAAAACGGCTCACCGGGTTGTACTGCGTTTCACCTTTTATCATACGCATCCTGGCACAGGTCAGCGTCAGCTCATCCTTTGCCCTGGTAATGCCAACATAAGCCAGCCGTCGTTCTTCTTCCAGGTCTGAGATGTCGTCCGAGTTGACCGCCATATAACCCGGAAACAGTCCGTCCTCCATACCTGCGAGAATCACATTTGAAAATTCCAGTCCCTTGGCGGAATGCAGCGTCATCAGCAGCACCCGGTTATCGTCGCCGTCCACATTGTCAATGTCCGCCACCAATGCCACTTCCTCCAGAAACCCCGTCAGGGAAGGCTCCTCGCTGGACTCTTCATAGCCCGCCGCCTTCGTGAGCAGTTCATCCACATTTCCAATCCTGTCTTCGCCGCCCTCCTCGTCAAAATCCCCCAAGTATTCCTCGTATCCGGTCCGCTCTACCACTTCCCGGATCAAATCCGCCACCTTCCCGCGGTATTCCTCTCCCCGCAGCTTCCGAATCAATTCCGTAAAGGGGCGTATCTTCGGGACCGCCCTGCTCAGTCCTGTGATCTCGTCCGCACGCTCCAGCGCCTCAAAAAGCCCGATGCCGTACAGCTGCGCAAAATCTTCCGCCTTCTCCAGCGTCGCGTTGCCGATGCCCCGCTTGGGTACATTGATAATCCGCTTTACTGCCACATCGTCACGTCCGCTGTCTATGGTTTTCAGATACGCCAGTATATCCTTGACTTCCTTCCTCGCATAAAAGTTGGTGCCTCCCACTACATTATACGGCACTCCCTCCATAAGCATCCGCTCCTCCAGAAGGCGCGCCTGGGCATTGGTTCGGTAAAGCACTGCACACTCCCTGTACTCGGCTCCCTCTTTCTCCACTTTCTGCCGGATATTGCACGCGATATATTCGGCTTCCTCATATGCACTGTCAAACTGGCACAGGCGCACATTTACGCCGCCCTTCCTGCCGGTCCACAGTGCCTTTTCCTTCCGCCCCGTATTGTTGCGGATCACCGCGTTGGCAGCATCCAGAATCGGCCGGGTGGAACGGTAATTCTGCTCCAGCTTGATTGACGCCGCCTCCGGAAAATATTTTTCGAAATCCAGAATGTTCCGGATATTGGCTCCTCTGAATTTATAGATGGATTGGTCGTCATCGCCTACCACACAGAGATTCCGATACTTCTGCGCCAGCATGCGCACCAATTCAAACTGCGCCGTGTTGGTATCCTGATACTCATCCACCATGATATACTGGAATCGTTCCTGATAAGAATCCAGTACCTCGGGACACTTCCGAAACAGTTCCACCGTCTTCACTATAATATCATCAAAATCCAGCGCATTATTCTTTTTCAGCGTATCCTGATATTCCCTGTAAACCTTTGCCTGTATGGATTTATTGTAATCCCCGGCGGCATCCCGTTCAAACTGCTCCACCGTAATCAATTCATCCTTGGCGGAGGAAACGGCTCCCATCAGAGCGCGCTCCTTATATTTTTTTGGATCCAGGTCCAGATAGCCGAGTACTGCTTTCATCACGGTCTTCTGGTCATCCGTGTCATAAATGGTAAAATTATTGTCATAGCCGATTTTGTCAATATAGCGCCGCAGAATACGCACACAGGTGGAATGGAAAGTGGCCACCCATACCTGTCCCGCGCCAAACTCCACCAGTTTGTCCACCCGCTCGCGCATCTCGCCCGCGGCCTTGTTGGTAAAGGTAATTGCCAGGATATTCCAGGGCTTTACCCCCATCTCGTCAATCAGATATGCAATCCGGTGGGTGAGTACCCTGGTTTTGCCGCTGCCGGCCCCCGCCAGCAGCAGCAGCGGCCCTTCCGTATGAAGCACCGCCTCCTTTTGTTCCTTATTTAAAGTATCGTATATACTCATGTATCCCCCCTTCATCCTCTGCCTGGTACCTGCGTCACTGCACGCCGTGTTTGCTGCCGTGAAATCACGTCAAGGCACACCTTTCCCCTGCAGCCCCTGTTAAACCCTGTCACTTTCATCAAAAACATCTCCGCATTCCGGGCAGAACTTCGGAGGCCGGGAAGGGTCTTCAGGCTCCCAACCGCATTTGTCACATCTGAAGATCGGTACCCCCTCCGGGTTTCTGGCACCGCAATTGGTACAGAATTTCCCCTGATTTACGGTACCGCATACGCAGGTCCACCCTGTCCCGGCAGGTTTGGGACTTCCGCACTCTGCGCAGAACTTTCCCCGGTTATCGGTATGTCCGCACTTACAGGTCCATCCGGGTACGCTGCCGCCGGCTGCCCCGGAATTGCCTCCCTGGCTGCCGGCTGGCCGGTTCGGGCCTGCTCCCATGCTATTCGCCGCCTGGTTCTGTGCCGCTCCCATGGCAAACAGGGAGGCTGCATCCATTCCGCCTGCAGCATTTGCCATATTCATGCCGGCAAAGGCCATCATGGGTCCTGTCGCCGTGTTGGACGCTGCCGCCCTCATGGCATCCGCCTGTGCTCCCACCAGCGTGGCGGCAGCCATATTCGCGTTCCGCATCGTTGCCGTAGTCTGCAGCTCACTGATCTTTCTGGAAATATCCTCCGGCATGGAAGGCGGATTCATGGTCATGCTCACCACCACGATACCCCGCAGCTCCTGCCATTTCCCGGACAGTTCCCCGTTGACCGCATCCACCAGTTCCGTCACATGATACGGAATATCGGATACACGTACACGGAGCCTGCTGATTTTCCCCAGCGCAGGCTGCATTGCCGTCATCAGTTCCGCCTTCATCTGGTTCTGAATCTCGCTGCGGCTGTAAGTATCCGCCACATTTCCGCATACGTTCTGATAAAACAGCAGCGGGTCTGCCAGGCGGAAGGAATAAGAGCCGTTACAGCGGATGCTTACATCCATGTCCAGCCCGATATTATCGTCTATGTAACGGAAGGGTATCGGCGTGGCCGTACCATAGAGATTATTCATGATTTCTTTTGTATTAAAATAATACACTCTCTGGTCCTTCCCCGTATTGCCTCCGAAAGCAAAGCGCTTTCCGATTGTCCTGAAGGTATTCTTAATATTTTCACCCAAATCCCCGTAAAACAGGCTGGGTTCCGTAGAATTCTCATATACGAATTCCCCGGCCTCCGCACAGAACTCCACAATGCCGCCCTGCTCCACGATAATCATACACTGTCCCTCATTGACAGCTACGATGGAACCGTTGGAAATAATATTGTCCGTCCCCTTATTGTTGCGGTTATTACTCGCCTTCTTCCTGCCCTTTGCCACCAGGATATCATTTGACAGGGCATCACAGTAAAAATACTCCCTCCACTGCTCCGCCATCATGGAGCCGATGGCATCCTTAGCCGCTTTAATCAGTCCCATCTCTTCCTCCTCCGATCGATTTTGATTTTGTACTTTTTCTATTCTATCAAATTTCGCCAGTTTCCTCAACCGCTTTTACAAATAATCTTTACAAACGGGAACTTTTCACATAAACTATAAGTTATCACCATTTATATTATAAGCAAAGGAATGAAACAAATCATGGGAAAAAAAGCTACGAAAGCCGCCGACAATATATACTATCTTGCACGTTCGGAGGCGGCCGAACAGAATCCTGACTTTTCCAGCCGCGAGAAAGCGGCTGAGATCATAGGTATTGACCGCACCAGGCTGGCACGCATCGAACTGGACATCATCGCTCCCTATCCCGAGGAAGTCAAGGCAATGGCAAGTGCCTACAACATGCCGGAGCTTTGCAATACCTATTGTGCAAGAGAATGCCCCATCGGGAAAAATTCCGTTCGGGAGGTCTCTATTGACGATTTCGACAGGCTGGCACTGAAAGTCCTGGGTTCCCTCAAGGATATCGACTCTCTGCGCGCTTCCCTGATAGCCATCTCCGAAGACGGCGTCATAGAGGAAAACGAGCGCCCGGCTTTCCAGAAAATACTGGATTCTCTGGAGAAAATCAGTACCAACGCGAAAGCCCTGCAGTTATGGGCCATTAAAAACATACGGATGCGCTGATATCTGCCGGCAAGAGGATACTTTAAATACGTTCTTTCAAAGATTACCCCCGGAATCCACGCTGCAGAAAATTGATATTTCGTTATTTTCTGCACTTTTTTCCGAAGATTCCGGAGTCCGCTCATTTTCTGTCTGTATCCGGCAATCCCGCCTTAAATCCCCCAGGCGGAGCCAAACATACGCTCTATTCCGCTGCCTTCTGCGCAAATTCCGCAGTCACCAGATCCCCATAGGGAACCCGCTTCTCCAGCACGCCGGAGTCCTCCAGGATATTCTGCAGCAGGTCAAAAGAGCTTTCCTCGAAAATCAGGTTCTCTTTCCAGGTATCCTGGTTATAATAACGCTCCACAATCGTGGTCAGCGTATCCATTTCCGTCTCGGGAAACTGGGGAGCGATCACTTCCGCTATTTCCGCCGGCGTATGGTTCCGCACATAATCCATCCCCTTCTGCAGCGCATCCGTAAAAGCCTGTACGGTATCCCGGTTTTTCTCAAGATAACTCTTTTTTGCAGAGAAGGATGTATATGGCACATAACCTGAATCCTCGCCAAGAGAGGCAACTACATAACCCTCGCCCTTCTGTTCAAGAGATGTTGCGTGAGGCTCGAACTCTACCGTGTAGTCCCCCTGTCCGCCCGAAAAAGCAGCAGCCGTGGAGCCGAAATCAATACTTTGGTCAATCCGTACGTCCGCCATTGGGTCGATGCCGTTCTTCTCCAGAATATACTCGAACACCATCTCCGGCATACCGCCGGCCCTGCCGCCCAGCACATCCTTTCCCACCAGCATATCCCAGGAGAAATCTTCCACGGGTTCTCTGGATACAAGGAAATTGCCTGCCCTCTGAGTCAACTGGGCAAAATTCACCACATAATCTTCGGTTCCTCCCGCATACGTATAAATCGTACTCTCGCTTCCCATGAAGCCGATATCCGCTTCGTCGGTGAGTACTGCCGTCATTGTCTTATCGGCGCCAAAACCGGTTACCAAAGTCAGTTCGATTCCCTTTTCCTCAAAATACCCTTCCTCAATCGCCACATACATGGGCGCATAAAAGATAGAATGCGCCACCTCGTTCAGCACAACTTTCTTACTGCTCCCGCTTTCCACTTTGTCTTCGCCGTTCCCGCATCCGGCCATGGACAGCGTCACTGTCAACAGGGCAATGCAGACTGCCCCCGCTCTCTTCAGGGATACCCTTTTCATAAAAGCCTCCATATGATTTGATACGCTATCATATGAGACAACAGGGCAATTTGTTCCTGGTTTTTATTCCTTATTTTTGTTTTTTTCTTTTGTTCCCGCTTTCCTGCTGCTGTTCAGCTCGTCTATCATTTTCTCAATCATCAGCTTTTTGAGATAAACATCAAAGCTCAATGCGCAGATAAAAGCAAATTTCCGAAGAAAATCCGCATCCTCCTCCGGTGCGTCCTGAAAGGTTTCCTGTGCCGCTCTGTATTTTGACCGTACGTCATCCTTCAGAGCCTGCATCTGCTTCTCTTCCATGCTGAAGGCTTCCCTGTAAACACTCTCCAGATTAAATTTTTCCCCATTGTGGAAAAAACGTTCCGTAACAGGTCCCAAAAGCGTCTGTATGTCGTTGATCGACAAAATACCCTTGTAATAATAAATAAAAATCAGCAGAAGTACATGCTCCTTGGAATATTTCTTCTTCACCGGCGGCGGCAGCAGATTGTTTTTCGCATAATTGTTAATCATGGTCTTCGTCAATATCTTATCCTCACCGGGGTTGCGCGCCGAAGAATGCAGCCTGCTGTCCATAAATGTCGTAATCTGATCCATATACAGATCAATATTTGGAATATCCTCAGGACTGATATACTTCACTCTCTCCAGGCTTTCCAGTATGCTGTTCAATAAATCACTGCTGTCAATTGTCATATATCCCTACCCCTTCCCGGGAACTGCCCGTAAAAATACATCCGCAAAACTACACATCATTTCTCACATGTACCAACTCTATTATATAGTATTCAATACTACATGACAACACAAACTTTTCATATTCTGCCACCTTTTTCCGCATGCTCTTTTCCTGCCTTTTTCCGACTCTATTTCCGCTACTTTTTCCTTCTCCTGCCTTTACTTTACAACTTTAATATGGTAAAATGCTGAAAGGTAAAGATAGTTTTGATTATCGACTTTCAGCAATGTCTATATTTAAGAACAGAGAGGTATCCCCCTATGAATAAAAAAGTAAGAACCGCTGCCGTTGATTTCCTGTTTGATGCTGTCCTCTGCCTGAAGGACCGTGAGGAATGCTACAACTTTTTTGAAGATTTATGTACTGTCAATGAGCTTCTCTCCATATCACAGCGGTTTGAGGTGGCTGCAATGCTGAAAAACCACCGCACTTACCTTGAAATTGCCGAAAAAACAGGTGCTTCTACCGCTACCATCAGCCGTGTCAACAGATCCCTCCATTACGGAAACGATGGCTATGAAAGCGTATTCCAGCGCATGGATAAAAAGGAAGCGTCCGACGAAACTGCATAAGTTTCGCTCCGGACGCCCTTCTCTATTTATGTACCTTCATCAGGTCCGTTTCTCACAGAAACCTTTTATTCCGCCGCCTTCGTCTCTTCCTCCACCGCAGGACTCTCCGTACTTTCAGCACTCTCCCTGCTCTTCTCTTCGGTTCCCTCTTCTACCTCCTTAAGCGCCTCCACAATGGCAGATTTCGCTGACTTTTTCATGGCCTTCACCGCTTTGTTATTCAGCTTGACCTTCTTGGAGATATCCTGATTCATATCACATCTTCCCTGGAAGACAGCCTTCTCATCAATTACCAGGCCACTGGTGGTAAGGTCGCCTATAACCCTGGCTGTGGAAGTCAGCTCCACTTTCTCCGGCACATTCAGATTTCCGTACACTTCACCGCCGATGATGACCTTTCGTGAGTTGATGTCGCCGTGGATGCACCCTGACGCCCCAACAATCACAGTATCCATCACAGTCACATTGCCGTTCACAGTACCATCGATCCGGACAGAGCCGTCGGATGTAAAGTCGCCGTTACACACCGCTCCCATTCCGATAATCGTTGAAATCTGTGTTTCCTTTTTTCTCATTGCCTCATACCTCCGTTTTTATTGCCATTCACGGTTTCGCCGCGTGATCAGCCGCTGATTTCCAGCATATCCATGGGATTGACATAAGCGCCGTCCTGCATCATCTGATACCCTAACTTGCTGCTCTCGTCCGTAATGATAAACAGTGTCGTCCCCTGAGTCACTGTCTCGCCCTGCTTTACCTTGACCTCCCCCTGGTTCCTGTATATGGTCGTATAGCCGTTTCCATGGTCGATCCACACATTATGACCGTATTCGGGATCCTCGCTGACCACGGTTACGGTTCCGTCCGCCGTAGCTACCACCATGGATCCTGCCGCTGCAGTAAAAATACACATAAGTTCCTCTGTCACATTGTCCATGCTCGCCCTCTCGGACACCGGCAGCCTGGTGGGCAGGAACCGCTTTTCCAACTGTCCCGAGAGTTCCCCCTCTGTCTCCACCTGCTGAGATACGGTCTCGCTGAGAATCCGTATATTTTCATTCAGCCTCGATATCTCTTCGTTTAAGCCTGATATCTCTTCATCCAGGGCAGCAATCTGTCCTTCCAGTTCCGCTTTCTCCTGCTCCAGTACGCCTATGGTTTCGTTCTGTTTCATCGTCTGATCCAACTCTGCTGCCCAGATATCTTTCTCGTACGCAAAATATCCTATCAGTGCACCGATTATAATACACAGGGCCACAATAATGACATGCAGCATCCAGGGGCGGATACGAAATTGCTTCATCCCCGATTCGGCAGCATCAGATGTAACGATTACCACATGGCTGTTTTTACGTTTGTGTCTGTTACGTCCCATAAAAATTCACCTCCGATAACCTTTTCCATTCTACCACAAATGAGTTCTTATATCAACGATAACTTGACTTTTTTGTAATAATTACACAACACAAAATCTTCCATTTTTCATAGAGAAGCTTTTTAAAGACTCATTATTGTGCATTTTAACCATTGTACTTTTCATCTACATCTTCATTCGACGTGTGCTGCACAGATTTCGGATACCTTCTTCCAGGACAGACAGCCGCCAAACAGGTCCAGTGCGCTCCCGATAGTAACATGCAGCCTGTTTCTCCCTAATGTGCGGAGGCGTTCCAGATCCTCATAGCTGTGGACACCGCCGGCATAGGTCACCGGCTTTCCTTCCCATTTTCCCAGAAGCCTGACCAGATCCTCTTCCATTCCTCCCGCTCTTCCTTCTACATCCACCGCGTGGACCAGGAATTCGTCACAGTAAGCTGACAGTCGGTCCAGCAGCCTCTCTCCTACCGCTTCCTCTGTCATCTTCTGCCACCTGTCCGTCACCACTCTGAAGCCGTCTGCCGTCCTGCGGCAGCTCAAATCCAATACCAGCCGCTCTTTTCCCACTGCGTCTGACATTTTTTTCAATCTTTCATAATGAATCTTTCCATTATAAAATACATACGATGTAACGATCACATGCGACGCACCCGCTTCCAGAAAATCCGCCGCATTCTCCGGGCAGATTCCACCGCCTGCCTGCAGCCCTCCCGGATATGCTCTCAGTGCCGCCAATGCCTGTCTTTTTGTCGCTTCATAATAGCTGCTTTCCTCGGAATTCAGCAGAATCACATGTCCGCCCCTGATTCCGGCATCGCGATAAATGCCCGCGAAATAAGCGGCATCCTGCCCTGCCACAAAGTTCTCCCTGGCCCGGTCGCCCTCGTCCAGAAGACTTCCGCCAACAATCTGCTTTACCTGGCCGTTATGAACGTCAATACATGGTCTGAATTCCATTTTTTTCCTTTTTTCCTTTCCTTATTCCCGTATAATTTCAGCGGCTGTTCACATACTATTGGCAATCAGGCATGAAAACCTCAAACTGACATGACCTGATGACCGTCCACATGCCGAATGCCTGTGGACGTGCAGCATAATTGAGATTAAGCGCCCGCTAAAGCGGACAGGAGGGTAATTATGAAAAGAGCAAATGTCAAAACAGGAGTACGAAAGCTTCTGACACTGAGTCTGGTGCTTGCCTTTATGGGCACGGCAACCGCCTGTACCAACAGCGCAAAAAACAATAACGGCACCGATAGCATGGCCGGAAACAACGGTACAAACGGCACTACAGCCAATGGAAATGGTACCAACTCAACAAACGGCGGTACCGATTCTAACGGCACTACAGCCGGCGGCAACGGTACCGGCACTGCTAACGGCAATGCCAATACTAACGGCACTACAGCCGGCGGCAACGGTACCGGTACTGCTAACGGCAATACAACTAACGGCACCGGTACTGCAAACGGCGGTACCGATACTAACGGCAATAACACCACCGTCGGCAACGGGAATGGTTCTACCGCAGACAATTCCAGGAGAAGCCAGGTCAGCGGCAGCAATCATACAGCGGGAAATAACCAGATAACCGGAACCGGCGGAGCAACCCAAGGAGACAATATTTCCATTTGGGATGACGCAGACAATGCCCTCAACAATGTGGTAGATGATGTAACTGACGGCATTCACGACTTGGCAGACGACTTTACGGACAGCAATTCCGGCAGAAATACCGGCACTACCAGGTCAGGCTCCATTACAAACGGAAATTCTGCAGGCAGCCCCATCGTGCAGTAAACTCTGACCCCTTGCATTAAAATACAGATCATCAGATCCTGCTGTCCTCACCAGTGCTGCTTTGCAGTCAAAGGCGTATCCGCCGCATTGACTCCTCAGCCCTGTCCTGGTGAGGACACAAAATAACGGCAGCCTGAGGTACACCTATTCTCACAGAACGGAGTCAACCACATTGCCCATATCATATTTTCCGGCCGGTTTCCCTGCCAGATATTTGGCAGCCTGCACTGCCCCCTTGCCGAACACCGCCCGGGAATATGCTGTATGGGAAAATGTAATAACTTCGTCCACTCCGGCAAAGATAACCTCATGCTCTCCCACAATACTGCCGCCCCGGACTGCGCTGATTCCGATTTCCTTCTCCGGGCGCTTCTCTCTCCGGCTGCTTCTGTCATATACATAGGTATAGGCATTGCCCAACTCTTCATTCAGAGAGTCTGCCAGCGCCAGCGCCGTGCCGCTGGGTGCATCCAGCTTTTGATTGTGATGGCGCTCCACGACCTCCATATCGAAACCTGCGGGAGCCAGGACGGACGCCGCATTCTTTAACAGCTTCAAAAGCAGGTTGATTCCCATGGACATATTGGCAGAACGCAGTACTGCAATGCTCTCGGATGCCTTTTCTATCTTCTCCAGCTGTGCATCACTCAGCCCTGTGGTACACAGCACACAGGGCAGTTTTTTCTCCACACAATAATCCAGCATATCATCCCAGTCTGCGGCAGATGAAAAATCAATCAGGCAGTCTGCCTCCACATCGCATTCCCTGACATTCCGATAGACAGGATACGGATTATGTCCGTCGTCAACCAGATCCACCCCTGCTACCAGCCGTGCCTCTCTGTCCTCGGCCAACAGACCGCTGATAACCCGTCCCATCCTTCCGCTGCATCCCCGCAATATCACTCTGACCATATCACTTGCTCCTCCTGATTAAATTTCCTTGGTGACGTCGTTTTTCCAGTTCCACTTCCGCAACTGCCCATAGCACACCCACTGTTTCGAAAGCCTCTGCGCGACGGCACCACAGATTATGGTGCCGCCGCAAATCGAAGAATAAAAATCACAGCAGCCCGTAAGTCTTCATCGCCTTCTCCAGGCGCTCCGCATGAACCGGTTCCATCCTGCTAAGCGGCATCCTCAGCCCACCGTCAATCAACCCCATCATTTCCAGCGCTTTTTTCACCGGAATAGGGTTCACTTCGCTGAACAGGGCTTCACACAGTTCCATGGCATCCAGCTGCTCTTTGCAGCTGCCCGCCCAGTCGCCGTCAAAAAACTTCTGACAGATTTCATGTGTCTGGCGCGGAGCCACATTGGCAAGCACGGATATTACCCCCTTACCGCCCAGCGACAAAAGCGGTACAATCTGGTCATCATTGCCGGAATAAATATCTACCTTTCCTCCCGAAATAGCGGCAAGATGAGCAATCTGGCTGATATTGCCGCTTGCTTCCTTCACGCCAACGATATTCTCCACATCCCGGCACAGCCGCACTACAGTCTCCGGCAGAATATTACACCCTGTCCTGCTTGGCACATTGTACAATATGACAGGCAGCTTTACAGAATCTGCAATCGCTTTAAAATGTGCATACAGGCCGTTCTGGGTCGCCTTATTGTAATAAGGGCTAACCAGCAGCAAGCCGTCCGCCCCCGCGCTTTCTGCTTCTCTCGACAGATAAATGGCAGTCTCCGTACAGTTGGAACCGGTTCCTGCCACCACGGGAATTCTTCCGGCCACCGTCTTGACGCAGTACCGGATCACATCCAGATGTTCTTCATGCGTCAGTGTGGACGATTCGCCTGTAGTCCCGCAGACGATGATGGCATCTGTCCCGTTTGCAATCTGAAACTCCAGCAGTCTGGCAAACTGTTCGTAGTTTACTTCCCCGTTGTCGTGCATGGGTGTAACAACAGCTACGCCCGAACCCTTGAAAATTGACATCTTTTTTTCCTCCATTTCCATAATGCGACTTTTATATGAGCAGAAGCGCCTGTATACGGCTCATATCTGTCCCCCTTCGCTGCCCCCATGCAACATGCAGCTCCACCTCGCAAGAAAATTGAGGTTTACTGCGAAGCTGCACAACCCCCGCAAGAAAAGCGTATTTTGCGTACAGCTGTCCTGCAAGGGAACCCATTTTGACCACGCGGTTTCCGCCAGGCAAATTGGGCGACTTTTACAGTAATCACCATATACAAACATCGCCGGCACAAAAGTGCCGGCGAACACGTATTTCTATTTCCTTTCCCATCCCCTGCACCTATTGCATCAAAAAGTACTCCCGAAAAACGTAAACTCCATCTCCTCAACATTATGTATACGTTAAAATCATAACATCTTACAGGGATGCTGTCAACGGATTTATTCCCAAACCTTCAATAAGTCTTTTGGCTAAGTCTTCATAAATCTGCTATA
>CAIGRU010000611.1_pt1 | contig 22982 bp, 24 predicted proteins | sample 7351341 | NCBI WGS metagenome assembly CAIGRU01
CGCCCGCGGCTCCCTTTTTTGTATATACCACCTGTTGCAATTCCTCCTATAGCACCCCTCCATTAAGAAATTGTGTATATGTTGTTAGGGAGGTGTTGATGGCAGGCTTTATTTTTCGCCTATAATGAGGTCGGCTTTTCCTAATCCGTGGGTAATAACTTTTGATGTTATGCCGTAGGGTGAGTTGCTAAGGTATCTGCGCAGTCCGTTGACAAAGTTTCGGGTGTCCATCGGTTTACCGTCGTTGCGGTATAATGGTATGCGTACCTGTTCGAATTGTATTACGTATTCGGTAGCGGTAGAGATGTTGTATTGACCGTTAACGGTGTTTGCAGCCATCCAGTCATCAATAATTTCGGACAGTTCACTGCCATTGTATTCGCTTTCGAGAGTAATGCCGGAACCATTGTTGAAAATATTGATGTTAAATGCTACTTCGCGCCCGTTGGTCATTATATTGGTAAAATATGATTCTAATTGTGCCGTGAATTTGTCAAAACCAGAAGCTATGACCTGACCCAACATTTCGGAAACTGAGCGTGCCTGTGGAACTAAGCCACTGTTGCCTGCGAATGTAGCAATCTGTTTGTTGGTATAGGAGTCTAATGCTGTGATTACATAACCGATTGATTTCATCGGACCTTGGGAATTGATATTCCATGTCAGTTCAATCAATATATCGGCGGATGCTTGCTGAAGCAGCATGTCTAATTGTGTCTGCGCAACTGAAGCCCCCGTCGTGTATGAGACGGTCATTTCGGTCTTGGCGGCGTTTTGATTGACTGTGCGCAGTGTGGATGCGAGGTCTTTCAATGGGTATCCTCTGTCGGACATATATTGTCCAACGATTTTGATGGCTTGATATAATTCCGGACTTTCGCGTAAGGCTTTTGCGTAGTCAGATGATATATGTTCGTGCCCTTGGACTTCGTTGATTTCCTCAAAGTCATTTTCATGGCACCATGTCTCGCTTGGTATTACCATGATGGTAGGTTTCTTGGCGGCTTGCGAATACGTACAGACTGTATTGGTTACCGCTACGAGGGCGAGTATTAGGATAGTGTAAATGCGTTTGATCATGATACTGTGTTATTTTATTCCGGTGTTTACAAAAATAGCCATATTTGGCTTGTTGGCAAAATATGGCTATTTTTTATTGGTGGAGTATGTCGGTTAGCGTATGAATAGGAGCTCGCGGTATTTGGGGAGCGGCCACATCTCGTTGTCGACCATCAGCTCGAGCTTGTCGATGTGGTAGCGTATCTTGTCCATGGAGGGTACGACGGTGTCGTGGTAGGCTACTGCCTTTTCGCGCTCGGATTCTATGCGGTTGGCTTCGCGCCTTGCATCGACCATACGGTCTACCTCTTCTTTTATGAAGCGTGTGTGCGTGGCGATATCCTCGATAGTCGACATTTCGGTAGCAGCCATTGCGTCGGCTTTGTCGGCAGGGAATAGTGCTTTGATTTTAGATACGTTGTCGAGCAATATGGACTGGTAGCGTATGGCTACGGGTAGTATGTGGTTAAGGGCGAGGTCGCCGAGTACGCGTGCCTCAATCTGCACCTTCTTGGTGTACATTTCCCATTTTACCTCGTTGCGAGCGGCGAGTTCTACCTCGGTGAATACTCCTGTGGTGCGGAACATGTGGATGGTCTCGGGACGTAGGTAGGCGTCGAATATGGCGGGAACGGATGTCTCGCAGTCGAGTCCGCGGCGAGCGGCTTCGGCTTTCCACTGGTCGCTGTAGCCGTTGCCGTCGAAGTGGATTGCCCGTGATGATTTGATGAGCGAGCGTATCTCTTCGAGGAGTGCGTGGCGGAGTTCTTCGCCGGCGGCGGTGCGTGCGTCGACCTTGGTGCGGAATTCCATGAGCTGTTCGGCGACGGCAGCGTTGAGTGCTATCATTGCCGATGCGCAATTGGCTGTAGAGCCTACGGCTCGGAATTCGAATCGGTTGCCGGTGAATGCGAATGGGGATGTACGGTTTCGGTCGGTGTTGTCAAGCATTATCTCCGGTATCTGCGATACATTGAGCCGCAAGCCTTCTTTGCTTGAGAGGTCGGACAGCTGCTCATTGGATGATGTGGCTATGCGGTCGAGAATGTCGGCAAGTTGCGAACCGGTGAATATGGATATGATAGCCGGAGGGGCTTCATTGGCTCCAAGGCGGTGTGCGTTGGTAGCCGACATGATTGATGCTTTCAGAAGGGCGTTGTGGCGGTGTACGGCTGCCATGACGTTGACCACGAAGGTTATGAACTGCAGGTTCTGTTCGGGCGTTTTGCCGGGAGCGAAGAGCAGTACGCCGCGGTCGGTGCCGAGACTCCAGTTGTTGTGCTTTCCGGACCCGTTTATGCCTGCAAACGGTTTCTCGTGCAGCAGTACGCGGAAGTGGTGTCGCCGAGCCACTTCGGCTATCAGTGACATGAGCAGGAGGTTGTGGTCGTTGGCGAGGTTGGTTTCCTCGAATATGGGCGCGAGCTCAAATTGGTTTGGAGCCACTTCGTTGTGGCGGGTCTTGGCGGGGATGCCGAGTTTGTGGCATTCAATCTCAAGGTCGAGCATGAATGCCTCAACGCGCGAGGGTATGGCTCCGAAATAGTGGTCCTCGAGCTGCTGGTTCTTTGCCGACTCGTGGCCCATGAGTGTGCGTCCGGTGAGCATGAGGTCGGGGCGTGCGCTGTATAGCGCTTCATCGACCAGGAAGTATTCCTGTTCCCATCCCAGATATGAACGAACGTGGTTGACACCGGGGTCGAAGTAGCGGGCTACGGCTGTGGCGGCGCGGTCTACGCTGTTGAGTGCGCGTAGGAGCGGGGTCTTGTAGTCGAGCGATTCGCCGGTATAGGATATGAATATGGTTGGGATACAGAGGGTGTTGTCCATGATGAACGCCGGGGAGGATATGTCCCATGCGGAATATCCGCGCGCTTCGAATGTATTGCGTATGCCGCCGTTGGGGAAGCTCGATGCGTCGGGTTCCTGCTGTACGAGCAGCTTGCCGTTGAATTTCTCCACTACTCCACCTATGCCATTGTGCTCGATGAATCCGTCGTGCTTTTCGGCAGTGGTTTCAGTCAGCGGCTGGAACCAGTGTGTGTAGTGTCGCGCGCCGTTGTCTATTGCCCAGCGTTTCATGCCTTCGGCTACGCTGTCGGCTACGTCGCGTGGGAGCGGTTCCTTATTGTCAATGGCGTTAATGAGGGCCTCGAATGTCTCGGCGGGGAGGTATTCAAACATTTTCTGACGGTTGAACACATATTTGCCGTAATATTTTTCGGGTCGTTCAGCGGGTATTTCCACGGGGTCGGCTTTGCGGTTGAAAGCTTCATCGACAACTTTAAATCTCAACGATGACATGGTAGATGTGGGTATGAGTGGTTTGTTATGGAATTTTTTTGATAAATCAATATTGATGGGTGATTCTCTCTACGGCTTCGCGTGTTACCTGATGCGATGAGAATGCCGTAAGGCGCAGATAGCCTTCGCCTGACGGGCCGAATCCCACGCCGGGTGTGCCTACGATATGGCAACGTTCGAGCAGGGTGCTGAAAAATTGCCAGGATGACATGCCGTGGGGTGTCTTGACCCATATATATGGGGCGTCGATACCGCCGTAGAGTTCCATACCGGCTTGGGAGAGCCCTTGGCGCAGCATGGCGGCATTGGTCATGTAGTAGGCTATGGTGTCGGCTATCTGCCGGTGTCCGTCGGGGGTGTATAGGGCTTCGGCGGCGCGTTGGACCACGTAGCTGGCTCCATTGAATTTGGTGGTCTGACGGCGCAACCATAGTTGGCGAAGGTTGACTTTATTGCCTTTGGAGTCGACTCCTTCGAGCTCGCGTGGCACAACGGTGTAGCCGCATCGCAGCCCGGTGAATCCGGCTGTCTTGGAGAAGCTGCGGAATTCGATGGCGCATTGGCGTGCACCGTCTATCTCGTAGATGGAGTGAGGTACGTCGGGCGAGGATATGTAGGCTTCGTAGGCTGAGTCGAAGAGTATGAGTGCGTGATGGGAGAGCGCGTAATTGACCCACTCGGTGAGCTGCGCTTTGGTGAGTGATGTACCGGTGGGATTGTTGGGGTAGCAGAGGTATATCACGTCGGGATCGGTGACCGGTAGTGCCGGTACGAATCCATTGGCGGCAGTGCAAGGCAAATACTCGATGCGGTCCCAGCGTCCGTCGGGCTGCAATGAGCCTGCGCGTCCTGCCATGACGTTGGTATCGACGTAGACCGGATAGACAGGGTCGGTGACGGCTATGCGGCATTGTGCCGACAGGATGTCACCGATGTTGCCGGTGTCGCTTTTTGCACCGTCGCTTATGAATATTTCATCGGGGTGGATGTCGATGCCGCGTGCTTTGTAGTCGTCACGTGCTATGGCTTCGCGTAGGAATGCGTGACCTTGCTCGGGGCCGTAGCCACGGAATGTATCTTCGCGGGTTTCCTCGTCGATGCCGCGTCGCAGTCCTTGTGCGGCGGCTTGGCATATAGGGCGGGTCACGTCGCCGATGCCCATGCGTATGATGCGGGCGTCGGGGTGCGACGCCTGGAAGTCCGACACTTTCTTGGCTATCTCGGAGAAGAGATATGATGGGGAGAGGAGCGTGAAATTGTCGTTGACTTTTATCATTGGACTATATCTGTTTGTATGTAAGATTTTATGATTTGTGTCTGAAATACCGCCCCTCGAATACAGTGGCTGCGGGTCCGGTCATGTATATGTGGCGGTCGGCGCGGTGTTCGATATGGAGGTCGCCGCCGAGCAGATGCACTGTCACTGTGCCGTGGATTCTGCCTGTGCGCAGAGCGGCGGCTGCTACGGCGCATGCTCCGGTGCCGCAAGCCATGGTCTCGCCGCTTCCGCGCTCCCATACGCGCATGGTTATGTTGCCGGAGGAGGTGAGTTGGGCAAATTCTATGTTGGCACGGTCCGCCCACATGGGATGCATCTCGAGTTCGCGTCCGAGTGAGTGGATGTCCCAAGTGTCCATATTGTCCACAAATATCACGCCATGCGGATTGCCCATTGATACGGCTGTGATGGCTAATGTACCTGCCGATGTTGCCACGGGTGCTTCAATCATTTCCGGTGCAGGATGGCTCACAGGAATGTCGGTGCATGAGAATGAGGGGATGCCCATGTCGACTGTCACGGACGATACGCGGTTGCAGCCATCGACGTGGAGCTCCAGTCGCTTGATGCCCGAGAGTGTTTCGAGTGTGATATCGGTCTTATGGGTCAGAGCGTAGTCGTAGACATATTTTCCGACGCATCGTGCACCGTTGCCGCACATACGTGCTTCGGAGCCGTCGGCGTTGAATATGCGCATCTTGAAGTCGGCTATGTCGGATGGGAGTATGAGTATTATGCCGTCGGAGCCTACGCCGGTGTGAGGTCGGCTCATTTCTATGGCGAGGTCTGCCAAATCGCGGGGAGAAGATGCCAGGCAATTGATGTAGATGTAATCATTGCCTATACCATGCATCTTAGTAAACAAGATTTCTTCCATACAGGGAGTTTGGCTTTTCCGGTTACAAAATTAGTCATTAAATGTGAATATGTATCGGTATGCGCATGATTTTTTCGATAATGGTGTGTTTGTGCTACTTTTTGATTGGTAATGACTGCAATGTGTAATGTGATGATTCGGATCGGGATGTGTGGAGATGTTGCAGGGGAGTGCGTTGATTGTTGTTTTTAACTAATTTTAACTGTGTTGCAAAAAGTAAGGTTTTTGACCCTTGAAAGTGACATAATTATTCCGAACGATGAATAATTATGTCAACTTACGATTTTTTGGCACTTAAATGCCTGAATGTGCATCGGCGGGTATAAATGCGTGAATGATACGTGTATATGAAAGAATAAAATTATTACCTAACTTTGCACCATCAATGATTGATAAAACAACAGAATTGATAAAATGCTTTTTCAAAAGTGCCAATTAGACATCAAATAAAATCCACTGACGTTAAGTACTATGTGTAAATAATCCGGGGTGCTCGTGAGAACGCCCCGGATTGATATTTTGTGCCGGTGGGGATGGTGTATTTCAGAGTCGGTCAGATCCTTCATGTCGTGCCGTTCTGCTTATAGACAACCTCTATGAGCCGAACATGGTTTGCTGTGTCGATATTCTTTATCGAATCAGTGAATTGCTATGTATTGAATCCTTAAAAGCCGATGCGTGATGCGGTTAATTGGCAGTTGTATAGGGGGTATGAATTGTGTAATTTAAAATATTGTATTAGCTTTGCAGTGCAGGCTGCATCGCGGAGCCCGGCCATGGGCATGCGGGTGGGGTCGGCAGACATAATTTGAAGGCGTTTACTCAACGCTCTTTCTTGACTGCTTGAAATCTGGAAAATTTCTTTGGTAAAGTCAAGAATGACGCAAACAGTAGATGGCTTATGTGGATATGTATAATTCCGTCAGCGGCAAGCGCGTGAGCGTTGGCTATTGGCGTGTGGCATATTCTGCGTGAGGCTCTGCGGGTTTGCTCGTTCAACTTTACCGGGCAATTCCAGAGCCTCAAGCAGTGGGACGGGCAACAGTACAGACCTCACGTTTTCACATATATAAACCTATAAAATGCCAATGAGAGGGTCCGGCGGCACAGAAATCAATCTATGAAACGGATTACATTATTATTCGTGATGTTGGTGGCTTGCATCGGGTTTGCAACCGAAAGTATGGCTGCGTCAAAAAAAGTTGCCGTCTATGTCGAGGGTCAGATGTCGAAATCCCTTAAGACTGTGGTTAGCTCTGCTGTGCTTGCACGTATGTCGGGCAATAAGGAGTACACTCCGTTTGAACGTAACGAGGTGTTCATTCATGCGCTGAACGGTGAGCAGGATTATCAGTTGTCAGGGGAGGTTCCCGAGCGTGAAATTCGTAAGGTGGGTGAGCGTCTTGGTGTGGACTATGTGATAGTGGTAAACGCTGTTCTTACGTCCGACAACCAATGCCATATGGCTGCCCGACTCATTAATCTTGAGACCGGTGAAATCATAAAATCGGTCAATCTAAAACGGGAGTATGAAGGCACGCAGACTGTTTCCTCGATGGCAAACAACGTAGCTTACAGACTGCTCAATAAGAAATCAAAATAAAATGTGTGCCATGAAGAATACTATATTAATCACCATATTGTCAATTTTCGGGCTTTTTGCCTGCGGCTCATCGTATGCGCAAGAGCAGGCTAAGAAAAAGGTTGCGGTGTATATGACCGGAAATGGCATCGACGAAGCCTATAAAAAGGTGATAGGTGCAAAACTTGTGAGTGCCATAACGGAAAGCGGTGAGTATGCAGCCGTTGAGCGTACCGCTGACTTCCTGGCGGCGCTTTCGGCTGAGAATGATTATCAGACATCAGGTGAGGTGCGCGATAGTCAGATTGCCAAGTTAGGTCAGAAGTTCGGTGTACGTTACGTAGTGGTGGCGGATGTGAGCGAGCTGTTTGATGAATATTTCATAGCCGCGCGTATGATAAATGTGGAAACGGGACTCGTAGAGCGGGCATTCGACACCAATGGCGCGGCAAGTTCCATGGCGCAGCTTATAAGTCTGTCAAAGGATGTGGCATCCGGTCTACTTAAGGGGTTGTCCACTTCGCCACGTGGCACAAACCATCCGCAACATCTGTCGCTGTGTGTGATGGACAGGAATGGCAAAATCCAATATCTCACCACGGAGCAGTGGCAAAATATGCCAGAGAGTGCCAAGCTGGACTATACCAAGAAAGGAGTGGTAATATCTGAGAATGGAGAGTCATTTTTTGTGGAGATGCGCGACAGAGGAGAAGGCGATTGGTATTGGGCTTATAATAATTCAGCTCCAGCAAAATGGCAGCTGGAATTAATATGGAAGTACAAAAATCCGTTGAATAATGCCTTAAGGATTTTCGGTGGCGTTCAAATAGATAACCTGTATTATTGGACGAACGAATCGTATGATTCTTCGGCCGCGTGGTACGTTGATATGAGCAGCGGCATCGTCAACGCCAGCTACAAGACCTGTGCCATCAGGGTTCGTGCAGTCGCGGCCGTGCCGGGTTCGTCGGCGATGTAAAGCACTTTGAAACTTTTTGACTTTAAACTTCGGGCGGCGAAAGCCGCTCGTTGAATATAGTAACACCTCCGGATTAGTGGTGGGAGTGGTTGCTATGGGTTTGACGGGTGCGCCATTGGGCGAAGTGGGGGCGGTGGGTCAGGTAGATGGGGTCGGGGGCGTGGCGGTAGGCTTCGCGTTCGAAGGAGATGGACATGTAGGCTTTGAACCAATGGCGGTGCCGGAGGAGTCGGATGAGCCATTCGAGGAGGTAGATGATGTAGAATGGGATGTAGAGCAGTTCGCGCATCTGCGCGGTGTGGATGCGCTCGTGGCGTATTACTTCGGGGGTAATCCAGTGTGTGTGGCGGGTCCATATCGTGCCGAAGAGGTTGATGCAGAAGCGTGACGGCACCAATGGACAGCGTATGATGCGTGGGTGGTGAGCCATGGCGGTGTGTAGCCGGGAGGTGTATGGAAAACAGGGGGCTGAGCGGGTGGCGGCGGGTCACTGTCGCGGTTAGGATTTGTGCGGGGATGATGAGTTGTGCAGTTGTGCGCTGTGCGGCGATGATTGGTAAAAGAGATGTGGGGATTACGCCGCGTCCCCGATGAACATGACAGATGTTTCGTAAAAGGGGGTGACAATCGCCCCCGTCACTACCCGCTCGGCTTCCTGTGTGGGGTGTCAGATGAGGTCGGTGGTCCAGTTGAGTTGCTGGATGGAGGTGTCGGTCTGGCGCAGTTCCTTGGAGAGACGGTCAATCTGTTTGCGGAGGTCGGCGACGTTGACGGTGCTTATGACGCGGATTTCGGATAGTGTGCGCCGTGAGGTGAGCGCGCTGGCTGCGTTCATGAAGTCGCGCAGCAGTGCCAGGCGTTTCTGCATGCAGTCGCGGCGTGCTATCAGCGCTGTGATGGTGATGCCGGATTCGTCGGTAGATTGTGCGTTGGTGAGGTTGATGCGTTCGGTGATGGATTGCAGTTCGGTGAGTATGCCGTTGAGTTCATGCAGCAGTTGCTCGGGCTGTTCGGCGGGTTGCGACCCTTCCTGCACGGTGGCGTTGTTGCGCAGACGTGTGTCCATCTGGTCAAGGCGTGTCTGTAGGTCGGCTCGTATCTGTAGGGCTTCGGCTAATTTCATGATTAGGGATCGTTTTTTCGTTGTAGGTAACGTTATAACGCTTTACGGCGTTTCGGGGTTTGATTGTCGCTCAGGATGTAGTGGAGCTCGAGATTGGGGAATGGGATGTCGATGCTGCGACGGGTGAATGCGGATGTGTAGCGAATGATGAGCGTATATCCGGCATCGCGTATGGAGATGGCTTCACGGTTCATGCCCGGTTCGTGGCGGATGAGGTCGATGATGAGGTCTTTCTGCGGGTCGTAATCATATTCCAGCTCGGAAAGGCGGTCGGATACGGTGTATTCGTACAATACGGTGTCGGAGGATACGGAGACTTGTGAGAGTGTCATATGGTCGTTGATGCGTATGGGGCAGCGGGAGCGGTAGTTGCCGGCTGTCATATCAATCAGGCGTCGGGCTTTGGTGACAGTGGATGCGGTGTCGGCTGCGGCTTGGCGTAGCTCATGTGCCGTGACGGTGACGGTGTGTTGCCGCTTGGGTGAATGGCAGCGGTAGAGGTATATGATGTCGGTGTTGTTGTCGATGGCGAGGGTGGTGAGGTCGTCGGTGTCATCGGGATCGATGTCGGCTGCGAGAGATGACGCGATTATGTCGCGTAGGTGAGGATTTTCGGCGGTAAGGTCGAATGTACGGCTGTCGGGCATGTCGATGGTGAATGTCACCGTATTGTCGGCACGGTTGAGCTTTGCCGATGTCATGGTGCCTGAGCCGCCTAATGAAATGGGGCATTGCTTGTTTATGGCGCGGACACCTTTCTCGAGCCGGAAATAGGTGGCTCCGTGTTCCCGGCTCGTGTCGGCAGCGGATTTGTCGGTATTGCCGCCGCAGGCGGTGGCCAACAGTAGGGTGACGAATAAAAGAAGATGTGTTAATGCGCTGTGATTCATGGCGGTGTAGGTGTGTTGACGGCAAAGATAATGAAAATATACTTGCGGGTTGGTGGAAATTGAATAAATTTGGGGTATGATTACAGATGTAACAACTGCCGGTGGACGTGGCAGACGGCATGGTGCTGTGTTGTGCCTGATGTCGTTGCTCGCCATTCTGCTCGGCGCAGGCTGCCTGTTTGTGGGGTCGGTGGATATACCGGTCCGCGATGTATTGGGCGCGCTTACCGGAGGAGATGTGGGGCGTGAGGCGTGGCGCGTGATAGTGCTGCAGACACGTGTGCCTATGGTGGTGACGGCGGCGGTCGCCGGCGCGGCTCTGTCGGTAGCCGGATTGCTGTTGCAAACCTGTTTTGACAATCCGCTTGCCGGACCTTCCATACTGGGGGTCTCGACCGGGGCGTCGCTCGGCGTGGCTTTGGTTATGCTCGGTTTCGGCGGAGCGTTTGCCGCGGGCTGGGGGCAATATGTGAGTTGTCTTGCCGGCGCGCTCGCGGGAGCCGCCGCGGTGCTTGCGGTGCTGCTGGTGTTCTCACGGTTTGTACGTAGTACGGCTATGCTGCTGATAGTAGGTATTCTGGTAGGCTATTTCGCATCTTCGGCTATAGCGCTGTTGAATTATTTCTCCACGCAGGAGGGCGTGCATTCATATATAATATGGGGATTAGGTACATTTTCCGGAGTGTCGGGCGACAGAGCCGCTATATTTGCATGCCTGACGGTGCCGGTGGTGCTGCTGTCGATGCTGCTGATCAAGCCGCTCAATGCGTTGTTGCTCGGTGCGCGTTATGCCGAGAGCATAGGTGTGGACATACGAGCCATGCGTTACAGGCTGCTGATAGTGTCCGGTGTGCTCACCGCGTCTGCCACGGCATTCTGTGGCCCTATAGGTTTCCTGGGGTTGATAGTGCCCCATGTGGCGAGGATGTCGCTGCGCTCATCGAATCATGCGGTGTTGCTGCCGTGCGCGGCGATTGCCGGCAGCGCCATGGCATTGCTGTGTGCGTTTATCTCCGTGCTGCCGATCAGCGCAGGTGTGATGCCTATCAATGCCATCACGCCAATAATCGGTGTGCCTATAGTGATTTATGTGATATTGAACCGTAAGAAACTTATGTATTTCGACTGACCGTATGGTGAAACATGATATGGAACCGATACTTCGAGCCAATGGCATTTCGGCAGGCTATCGCGCCGGGCGCAGTATGTCGGTGGTGTTACGTGACGTGAATGTTGCCATGCGTGCCGGTGAGGTGGTGTGTATGCTCGGTGCCAACGGCGCGGGTAAGAGCACGCTGCTGCGCACATTGTCGCGCGAGCAGGCTCCGCTGTCGGGAGTAGTGACTGTGGGCGGGCGCGATGTCCATGGCATGAAGTGGGGCGAGGTAGCCCGGTGTCTGAGTGTGGTATATACGGAGCGTACGCATGCCGGAGCGTTGACGGTGGAGGAGGTGGTGTCGCTGGGCAGGCAGCCTTACACGGGTTTTCTCGGACGGCTTGACGATGCGGACCGCGAGGTGGTGCGTGATAGCATCCGTGCGGTGGGTATGGAGCGTTTTGAGGAGCGGTTCATGGCGACGCTGTCGGATGGCGAGCGTCAGAAGGTGATGATAGCGCGCGCACTCGCCCAGCGAACTCCGATAATGATGCTCGATGAGCCTACGACGTTTCTGGATGTGGCGAGCCGACTGGAGATAATGGAGCTTCTGGCGCAACTGGCACACGAACATGGTAAGGCGGTGCTGCTGTCGACCCATGATGTTGCCGATGCGCTTGAGATAGCCGACCGCCTATGGCTGCTGTGCGGAGATGGCGGTGTGAAACAGGGGGCTGTCGATGAATTGGTGTCGGCGGGAATGATGGATAGGCTGTTTGCCGGGCGCAGCGTACGGTTTGATGCCGCGGCAGGTGACTACAGGTTGCGACGTTGATACATCCGGTATTTTGGCTCATGCCGGTGTGTCGTTTATAAAAAAACAATTATCTTTGCAGTCCCATGGATGCACAAAGAGCGTTACTGATAATAAATCCCATATCGGGAACCACGAATAAACGCGGCCTTGACAAGGTGGTGTCGGCGCGTCTTGAGCCGCTTGGTATAACGGTGGATACGGCGTGGACCACAGGTCATGGCGATGCGACACGTTTGTCTAAACGCGCCGTTGCCGACGGCTATGATATGGTGCTTGCGGCAGGTGGTGACGGAACAATCAATGAAACTGCTGTGGCTCTGTGCGATACAGGGGTCACTCTGGGTATAATACCATGCGGTTCGGGTAACGGACTGGCACGACATCTCAATATCCCCGTGGATATAAAAGCGGCGTTGGATATCATAGCTTCGGGCAATGCCGAAGTCTGTGACCATGGCAGTGTGAACGACACGCCGTTCTTCTGTACGTTCGGAACGGGATTTGACGCTACGGTGAGCGAGAAATTCGCCCGTGCAAAGCGTCGCGGCAAGCTGACGTATCTCCGCAATACTTTCCGTGAGTATATGACTTATCGTCCGGAAGAGTATGTGATAAGCGCCAACGGGCAGGTGCTCACTGAGCGCGCTTTCGTGGTGGCGGTGTGCAATGCGTCGCAGTATGGCAACAATGCCTATATAGCTCCGCATGCGTCGATTACCGACGGGTTGCTTGATGTGACCATAATCCATTACGGCAATCTGCTCACCACGGCATTGGTAGGAGTGGATCTTATGACCGGATTCATAGACAAGAATTTCCTGATACATACATTCCGGACGAAGAGTGCCGTGATAACGCGAAAACAACCCGGAGCAGTGCATATCGACGGCGAGCCGATGGTGATGGACAGCCGGCTTGATGTGCGCTGTCACGAACAGAGCCTGAAGGTGTTCACTCCCGGTACTGACAAACCATTCCGTCCGCTACTCACACCTATGATGTCGATGCTCAACGATTTCGGCTATACGCTGCGTCATGTGTTTGACAAACAATGATGCCCGGGCGTTTCGCATTACGCGCTATTTTGTGTAACTTTGCGCGTTGAAAATATATTAGATAACAATAAACACGATATAAGACTATGGCATTACAATGCGGCATAGTGGGGCTGCCTAATGTGGGTAAGTCCACGCTTTTCAATTGTCTGTCGAACGCTAAGGCGCAGTCGGCAAACTTCCCTTTCTGTACTATCGAGCCTAATGTGGGTGTGATTACCGTACCCGATGACCGTCTGACCAAATTGGTGGAGATGTGCAATCCGCGCAGCGTGGTGCCGGCTACGGTGGAGATAGTGGATATAGCCGGTCTTGTGAAAGGTGCCAGCAAGGGTGAGGGCTTAGGCAACAAGTTCCTTGCCAATATCCGCGAGACGGATGCCATACTGCATGTGCTCCGTTGCTTTGACGATGACAATATAACCCATGTGGACGGCTCGGTGGATCCGGTGCGCGACAAGGAGATAATAGACTATGAGCTTCTGATAAAGGATCTGGAGACCGTGGAAAGCCGCATTGCCAAGACTCAGAAGCAGGCGCAGACCGGCGGTGACAAGGTGGCAAAGATGCAGTATGAGGTGCTACGTCAGTATCAGGATGCTCTGCAGCAGGGTAAGCCCGCTCGTTCGGTGCAGTTTGAGACGGTCGACGAGCAGCGTTTTGCGCGCGATTTGTTCCTGCTGACCAACAAGCCGGTGATGTATGTGTGCAATGTGGATGATGCATCGGCTGCGACTGGCAATGCCTATGTGGATGCCGTGCGCGAGGCTGTGAAAGATGAGGGCGCGCAGATACTTATAGTGGCGGCGCAGACCGAAGCTGAGATTGCGGAACTGGATACATACGAGGACCGCAAGGAGTTCCTTGCCGAGATTGGGCTTGAGGAATCGGGTGTGTCGCGACTGATACGTGCCGCCTATGCGTTGCTTGACCTTCAGACATATTTCACGGCAGGTGAGGATGAGGTGCGTGCGTGGACATTCATGCGCGGCAGCAAGGCTCCCAAGTGTGCCGGTATAATCCATACGGATTTCGAAAAAGGATTCATACGCGCAGAGGTAATCAAGTACGATGACTATGTGTCGTTGGGTAGCGAGTCGGCTGTGCGTTCCGCCGGTAAGATGAATGTCGAAGGCAAGGAATATGTGGTGCAGGACGGAGATATAATGCACTTCCTGTTCAATGTGTGATGCATTAAACTCCAATAGGGCGGAATTGTGCCCTACGGTATAGGATATTATTTAAGACGACAAAGGGTGAATCGCACACGCGATTCACCCTTGCCGTTTCAACTATTTATTTATGAGAGCCTTAATATCTAATAATCACTATCCGGTATTAAGGACGAGGGATGTAAGTGTTGCTCGTTGTCACGAGACTTTAGTGTCAATAGAATGTGTGTATTCAGTTCTGCTTGTTCTTTCGTTGAATTCATTAGTAAAACAATCTCCAGCCCGCATAGTCAGCGGGTTTTACACTAAAAGAGATTAAAAAGTGTGAAGCTTGGGGGACGATTTAATTAAATTGAACGCGAAGTATTAAAATCGTTAGCTATCGGAACGATAATCGTCAATACCGGAGATGTGAAAAGTGATGTATTGGGTCGGGCGTAGGCATGATTGTTGTTAATGGTCGTTTCGAACCCATGCATTAAGGATGTTCACGAAATCGGAAAGCATAAGTTTGAAGTCGTAATCGATTTTTCGTACAAGACGATTTGCCACCTGCCCGAGTGCATGGATGAGGTATTGGCTCAACACTTGCTTTTGGGATTCTACCGGCTGCTGACTGAACTCCTTTTCCAGTACAATGGATACGCGGGCGGTTCCCGTTTCCTTTCGGAAAGGTCCGTATGTGAAGCGGTTTCGTAAGAAATAGCCGTTGTCGTCAATCTCTTTCTTCGGATACATCTCGAGCAGTTTCGGATAAAAATCTTTTTGCTTCAGTTTTAGCGTTTCATCGGCAATGATATAGTTGGTTTTGCAGTGATAATTGTCGTAGAAACTGAATGATAGATTTAGCGTGATTGTATCGACGGATGTGCCATACAGTTCCGGTCGCATACATCTGTCGAGTTCCGGAATAAGTTTCCGCTCGATGCTTTCTATTAATGGTTTTGAGTTTTCATAGCAGTTGGCAAGTCCTCGCATTATGCGTATCGGGTTCTTTGGAATCCAATTGCGCTGGGTATGCAGAGGTGTGTCTTGCGGTGCGCCTGCAGGTCCGTCCAATCGAATGGGTTTGGCTAATGGGTTGTCGGCGCGGCAATGGAAAAAGGATTGACTGTAGTCGATGGCGAAACCATCTTTGCGTTTTGACCATACCGCATCGAGGTGGCGGGGTTTTGCATAGCGGTTTCGGAAAAAAGTTTCCGGATTGCCGTTGACCCATGTGGTTCTTATGGCTTCCAGCGGTTCATGTCTGCCCCAGCCTATTATGGCAAGTGCTTCGCATATTCTTACAGCTGCATTCCATTCAGTAACATTGCTATATCGAGCGTATCTGAGAAACTCGGCATAAAGTTGCTCACGAAGAGTCTCCCCATCAGGTACTTTTGACAGGTATTCACGAAGTTCTTCAAGACTTGACGGTAGAAAGATTTTATTCATCGGCTGGATACCGGTGAGATTATTTAGATGGGTTGTCTTTATTTGAACTGTCGGCAAATAATTCGCAGAATCCTTGTTTGTTGAACTGATAGAACATCTCTATACGTTCCGGAGTGTCATTCTCAAGAAGCAGGAGCAGTTCCCGGGCAAATTCAAGTGTGGCAGAGCCGTTGGCGGTGACGATGTTTTTGTCGGTCACGGCTTGACGGTGCTGATACATTGAGCTGTTGGTGTAGTTGTCACCACCCCATTGTTTCAGTTGGTCGACTCCGTTACCGGTATGCTTCATGTCATTGAGAAATCCATTTCGTGCCATGAATGATGCGGCATTGCATATAGCGCCTACGATTTTTTTGTTGGCTATGGCTTTGGCGACTATCGGGGTGACCTTGTCGGCAATTGGGGTCTGCCAACCGAATCCACCGATCAGCACTAATGCCGCATAGTCGTCGGGCATGGTATCGAAAGAATAATCGGGAACAGTGCGGAAACCGCCTATGGATTTGACCGGATCCAATGTGGGTGCCACTATCTTGTTGATGTATTTAGGTAGTTCTTTCAGAGCGTACTCATCTATGGGGCATAAAACGAAGCGATTTGTTTGTTGGTCGGGCAAATGATGTTAAACGATTTGCAGTTCAATAGGTTAGGTGGCTATCTGAAAAATGAAGCGATATTTCCAAGCGGTTTTTCTTTTACATGGTTCTTACATCAGCTTTACAAAATGGGGCTGTTTGGGGCGAAAACGCCTCGGTTTCTTTACATCGCCTGTGCAATTTGTGTATAAATGGGCTTGGATGGCACTTTGTTGGCGTGTGCGTGCCTTTTTATCCAAATAGGAGGTCTTTTGAAGTGTAGGCGATCTATGGTATATTGATCGCATTTTTTTGCCCCAGTTTCTAAAAAATATTCCAAATAATCACTATTTGGAATATTTTGGCTATTTTTGTTGCTGTAATGAGCAAGATTATACATGTACATCTTATATGCCCGATAGTGGGTGAAAAACAGCGGGACTGGTACTTTGCCAGTATCTCTGCGGTGTATTCTGTCTTGACACCGGAACAAGTAGGAGCATCCAAGAGCTATCTGCTCCATGCTGGGCTGTCAGATAATGGCACGGTGATAACTAAAAGGGCTATAATTAAGCAGTCTACGCTTATTAGAGGCAGTAGGACGGGCTGAATGATTAATGATAAAATAACGCCGTTATAACAACCTTCGTGCGTTATTCATTTCAATGCTGTGGGGAGCGATTTTCGCTCCCCTTTTTTGTGCCTTTTGAGTTTAGGGTTACATTTAGGGTTATAGTTTAGGGTTACACTTAAATATCGTTTAGGGTTACATTTAGGGTTACATTTCCCATTTTTTCAAGGTTTGTATTTCATAGGATAATAACACATATAATCATTATAACCTCAAAATATCGCAAAATTATTATAGGAAAATCCCCCGATTGTTTTAGTGTGTTTGTGTGTTGTAAATAGCTGTATTATAGTTTGTTATACTTTTTGTGCCTTGAAAAGCCCATAAGCTTGCGTGTGTGCGTTAAAAAGAGGCTATCATGCGTATTTGCATGTAAGCCGTGTGGTGTTATTCAAGATGTATTACCCCGACCACACGGGCTATCCCGACGATTTCATCTTTGGGGATGTCGAAAGGGTCGTATTCGTGGTTATCTGATACAGCCAGCAAACAATCTTTCTCCATGCTTTTGCGTAGGCGCTTTACGATTAGTCCTTGTTCGCGTGTTGCAATCAGGTGCGGCTTGTTCCATTGGATAAACTGTGAGTTGTGTATTATGGAGCATGCTATAATATCGCCGGGGTATAGGCGAGGTATCATGGAGTCGCCGATTACTTCAATCATAAAGTCCACACCAAGATGTCTGAATTTTGGTATAACGTAGTAGGCAAGTACATCTTTTTCCTTTATGGTGAAATGTTCATTGGCGAATCCTCCGACAGCTCTTTCTGAAACTAAGGGGATTGCGCCCTTGTCTTTTTTGGTCGTTTCGGTAAGTGATTCAAAGTAGGTTTCATTTCCGCTATGGGTAGAAATAAGTTTTTCTTTTTTTGTTATGGCAGCGGGCTTTTGAGTCTGCTCTTTAAGCATATTGCCATTACCTGTAATGAGCCACTCTATATTTATTTCCGCAATTGCGGAAACTTTTTCTAAAACTTCAAAAGAGGGCTTCCCCTGTCTTTTACCTACTATATTATCCACAACAGAAGGTGTTACCCCAACTGCTGATGCAAAGGCACTTTTGTTTCCCTTAAACAGGGTTGTAATTATCTGATTAAAACGTCCATTAATATCCATGTTGCATTAAAATTTACGTAAATGCGGAATTTTCTCGCTGAAAAATTTTCTATTTCCGCAAATGCGTATTATCTTTGCGGTGTGGTTAAGATGTTACCACCGCGCCAAAGATACAAAAAAGGCGCGAGATTAGCGAATTTTAAAACTATTGAATATGCAAACGACAGACGAAATAAAAGAATGGCAGACGCAAAGTGTGAAGCACAAGGTTGCCGGAGTCCTGATGATGGACGGTGTTTCATTCCGCTACGATGAGGAGAACGGTATAACGTTCACGGCCCCGGAATTCTATGTAGAAAAGCTGAAATATCGACTTGTCACGGTTTTTGGCTGTTCTGTAAAACCGATTATAAACGAAATAAATAAATAACCATGAATGAGGCAAAGACAAACCAAGAGGAGGTTCTTAAAATCTTCAAATCTGAGTATGAGGGTATTTTACGCCGTTACGAGCGTGACGTGGAGAGGTATGCCCTCAAGATGAACGAGAACTACGAACAGTTTTTCTGTTGGCACGGAGGGACAATGTATAAGATCCAAATAAACCTCAAGGCCATACGTGAACTCCGGCATCTGACAAGCTGGGATAGCACAGACAAAATAAAGATGGCACTGGAAAACCATATCAGGAATATAGAACTGACCTTGATTGAAGGCAGCCAGTATCCGACAAGTACAAACCTTCTCCACAATGTGGCGGACGTTCTCGGGAGGGAAGCCAAACAGCGGCTCAGGGAGGACCTCCAGAGGCTGCTTTATACGATAACTTATAAATGATGGAATATGAAAGCAATAAAAGTGGAAGTTCCGGAGCATGAGTGGGACAAGGTAGGCCCTTTCGTGGAGTATATAAACGATGATGACGTTGTGGCATACCAGACAAGTCGTACGGAATTTATTGTGGTGGCACAAGGCGAATGCTCGATGGCACGTGTGGATGCCCTGATTGCCGCGAGACTTGATGACGAAACGCTGATTACCCATATCAGGAAATAAGAGGGTTAGGCCCAAGAGAGGGCGATCCTGTGGCATGGAGCCACGAAAGCCGAAAGGCACAAACATTTGAACCTCCGGTGTCGCCAAATACGCCGGAGGAATCGGGCGGCAGGTTTAGAAGGCTGAAACACTGCGGAGGTGCACCTATGCAGAGAGGCGGGTTCGACTCCCGTGCCGTCCACCAATAATCAATATTTAAAATAACGACTATGGCGAAGAACTACATTAAACCGGACCCGGACAAACAACTGAACAGGCGTTTGCGGGCGGCGTTGGGGTCGATACTCCATACACAAACAGCGGTCAAGGCCGCGCTGGATCAAGCCGAAGGGTTCATGACCGAAGAGGAACTGGCAAACTCGCGTGCATACTGCTCCCTCTGCAGCTATGACGCACAGTGTGAAGAAATATTCATGACTCTTTGCCGGGAATTAGGCAACCAACCTCAGCAACAATAAAACATATCGGATATGAAGAAGCAGATTTTGACAGACAACGAAACCAAGACTTTCCTCATGAAGGCATTTGGGTGCTCCCGTCAGCAAGTGTGGAGAGCCCTCAATTTCGAGCGCAACAGCGACAAGGCGCAACGTATCCGTCGACTGGCCCTGCAGCGCGGTGGCAAACTGACAGAAGGCTATACGCCTGAATGTGAGACGACCCATCAGACGGCAGACCGCACCATGACTCAGACGTTCGGTCACCGCGTGAAGATAGTTGCCGATTTCGGCAGCAGCGAGGTTGTGGTTATGGTTGACGGCGTAAAGAAGAACAGTTACAAGAACCTGAGTATACCCGAGTTCATGCAGCTTCAGAACGAGGTTGAGCAAATGGCGGCAACACTCTAACTGATAAAAACAATGGAGTATTACGGAAAGATAGCCTGTATTTCCTATGTGGATCTGATCCGGGAACCTGACCCGATTATGTCAGAGTCCAACTATAAGCAGTTGAGTAGAAGAGGCAAAATTAACGTGGTACGTCCGGGTAAAGGTTTAGGCAGCTATGCTCTCGTGGAGATAGCGACAATGCCGCAAAGGTTTCAAGATAAAATAAAAGAAAAATACGGAGATATGAATTCAGAGATACTCAGAATGTGGTTCGCAAGCCACTTCCATATCGATGCGAAGGCACGCGGGTTCTATACCCGGTTCCGTTTCGAGGACGGCAGCGCGTTACCCCCGGAGCATATAAACGAATATACCGTGAACGCCTCGGCGATACAGGCGGTTGTCGATGTGATGGCGGACACGGTTATTATGCGCCGTGCCATGAAAGGCGGTCCGGTCAACTGGAACGAGCTTGCGGGTGCCATCAACTATTACCGAGAGGAATTCGGCCACACGCTGCCCGTCAGCGTCAACCGTTTCAAGAGGAGGGTCAACGAGTTCAAGGCTCAGGGCTATGAAAGCCTTATCAGCCGCAAGTTCCGTAACCAGAACAGGCGCAAGGTCACCTACGGCATTGCCGACCTTATACGCGGTCTCGGAGCCATGACGGAGCATCCCTACGATACGGTGGTAGCCGAGATGTACAACCGGTTCGTGACCGGCGACCTCGAGGTGTATGATCCTGAAACGGGCGAGGTCTTCAACCCGGATGACTTCACCGACAAGTCCGGCAACCCTGTGGTGCTGAGCAAGGGCACCATAGCCAACTACCTCAAGCAGCCCAAGACAAGGGCACTGCTGGCACAGGTCCATCAGACGCAATGGGATTTCAACAACTCGCAGCGTCCCTATCATCTGCGCCGGAGTCCGAACTATGCCTTCAGCAAAATCTCGGCGGATGACCGTGACCTTCCACGCCCGATGCACGACGGGAGCTACGTGCACGCCTATTACGTGAGCGATGTCGCAAGCGGTGCTGTGGTAGGGTATGCCTACAACCGCAAGAAGGACAAAGACCTGTTCCTTGACTGTATGCGCAACATGTTCCAGACCTTGGACCGCAACGGATGGTACATGCCGGCACAGATAGAGGTCGAGCACCATCTGGTAAACAAGTTCACCGACGGGCTCATGCAGGCCGGCGTGGTGTTTCCTCTTATCAGGTGGTGTAACCCGGGCAACTCGAGGGAGAAGCGTCAGGAGCATGTCAACCGGGCGAAGAAGTACGGTGTGGAGAAACGCAGCCAGCAGAACATCGGCCGATGGTATGCTGCCCTCGAAGCCAACCGTCCGAAAGTTGAGAAGGTGTATGACGAACTTAACAATACCTACAAGGTACCGACCTACAGCTACGATCAACTGGTGGCCGATGACATAGCCGCCATAAACGAATACAACTCCCAGATGCACCCCAACCAGAAGAAGTTCCCGGGCATGACCCGCTGGGATGTGCTTTGCCGGTGCCAGAACCCGGATCTTGCACCGTGGGACAAGGCGGTGCTGTACCGGTTTATCGGTGAGCACACCGAAACGAGCGTCAAGCAGAACGCCTACCTGACGGTGCAATACAACCAGTACCGGCTGTCGAGTCCGGAGATCATTTCCAAGCTCGAGCCCCGTAACTATAAGGTTGACGCCTACTGGCTGCCCGATGCGGACGGTAATATCGGTGAGGTGTATGTCTACCAGAACGGGCGGCTTATCGACACCTGCCGGATGGTTGCCCGGTATAACGAGGCGACGGCCGAACAGACCGACGCTGACCGTGAGGCATACACGGAGCAGGCCAAGTATGTGGCGCAGTTCGACTCGATGGTGAGGAAAAATAAGATCCACCGGCTCGGGGTCACCCGGCAGGAGGTTGTCACTGCCATCAGGGAGGCAGAGGCGGTACCGGTTGAGATTACAGTCCCGGAAGCGGACACCGACTATTCGGAATACATGAATGTGGCGGGTGTGCAGGCTGACGCGGTAAACAGGATTTGAACAATATTAAAACAGCATTGAAATGGAGATAACAAACGAAATCAAGAAACGGATATCCGGAGCCATAGCAGCTGACCGTGAGAACTATCCGAGCGACAACCGCCATGCCACGGCATTGGGGATTGCGCCAAGTGTTTATAACGCCATAAAGAAGGGCAATTATGACCGTCAGGTGAGCGATGCCAACTGGATAGGCATTGCCCGGCGCTTAGGGGTCCAGCTCCGTACAGAGATGGAATGGACGGCGGCCATGACACCGACATACGCCTTCATCAGCAAGCAGCTCGAGGTGTGCCAGCAGAGCGGGCTCAGCGCCATTATGTGCGACATGCCCAATATCGGCAAGACGTTCACGGCAAGGGCGTATGTGAAGCAGCACCGCCATGCGGTTTATATAGACTGCTCGCAGGTCAAGACCAAACTCAAGCTCATACGCCAGATTGCAAAAGAGTTCGGTGTCGGCTCCTACGGCCGTTACAGTGACGTTTACGAGGATCTTGTGGCCTACCTGCGCACCATCGACACCCCTCTGGTAATCCTTGACGAGGCGGGCGACCTCCAGTACGAGGCTTTCCTTGAGCTGAAAGCCTTATGGAACGCCACCGAACGCTGCTGCGGGTGGTACATGATGGGTGCCGACGGGCTGCAGGAGAAGATAACCCGTGCCATAGAAGGCAAGAAGGTGGGCTATACCGAGATGTTCAGCCGGTATGGGGACACATACAGCAAGGTCACTCCTGACGACGCGAAAGAGCGCGAGAAGTTCATGAAGGCTCAGGCTGCCATCGTCGCCAATGTGAACGCTCCGTCGGATGCGGATATAAACCGCATAGTGAACGCCTCCAAAGGCGGCCTTCGCCGGGTATATACCGAAATAGAAAAAATGAGGAGGGCAGGGGTATGATGACGGTAATAGAGAAGCAATATATGGATGCGGTGATTGCCATGAACCGGCGATTACAGAGTAGTCAGCCTGACTGGGAACAGCGCAGGTATGAGATTGCCAAGGACGCGATGTGTGCCATATTAGGCAATCCCGCGATAGTTGATAAAGTGACGGAGGAGGGGAACCGGCATGGGGCGCCCCGGTTGCCATCGCTAAAACCGCGGTGACTCTT
>CAIGRU010000621.1_pt1 | contig 22586 bp, 18 predicted proteins | sample 7351341 | NCBI WGS metagenome assembly CAIGRU01
GGCCCGCCGGTTTTCACGCTTTCAGCACAAAGATGTGAGAATCGAAGTCACAGATGGGCCGCTCGCCAGGCTGACATTCGCCCGCGCCGCTGTCGGTGGTCACGAGGCCCAGGTTCATCAGCTCGTCGCCATAGTGGGTCTCGCCGCCGTCCACCTGGTAGCAGAGGTCCGGGTCCAGGCCCTGGAGCTTCACCCGGCGGCAGGAGCCGTTGGTCTCGCTCAGTGTCCGGTACCAGCCCACCAGGGCGGTCTTTTTATCCAGACTTACCGCCATCCAGGAGGTAAAGTTCCCGTCAAAGGGAGAGCGGAGCCGGTAGAAGTCGCCGAACTGGAGAACCTCCCGGTACTCTTTCATGAAGGCAATCTGCTGACGGACCTGCTCCCGCTCCTCCGCCGTGAGCTTGTTCAAATCCAGCTCATAGCCGAAGGTGCCGAAGTGAGCCACGTTGGCCCGGGTGGCCAAGGGGGTGATCCGCTTCACCTGGTGGTTGGGCACCGCCGACACGTGGGCCCCAATGGAGCTGATGGGATAGCAGTAGGAGGTGCCGTACTGGATTTTCAGCCGCTCCACCGCGTCGGAGTCGTCGGAGGCCCAGCACTGGGGCGCGTAGTACAGCATGCCGGGGTCGAACCGCCCACCGCCGGAGGAGCAGGACTCGAAGAGGACGTGGGGGAAGCTGGCGGTCAGCCGCTCGTAGAGGCGGTAAACGCCCAGGATATAGCGGTGGAACAGCTCTCCCTGCCGGTCCGGAGGCAGGGCCTCGGAGAAGGGCTCCGAGATGCTGCGGTTCATATCCCATTTAATATAGGAGATGTTGGCCTCGCTGAGGAGCTTTGCCATCTGGTCATAGATGCAGTCCACCACCTCGGGCCGGGAAAAGTCCAGCACGTACTGGTTCCGTCCATGGGACTCCCGGCGGCCCGGGACGTGGATGATCCAATCCGGGTGGGCCCGGTAGAGGTCGGAATCCTTGTTGACCATCTCCGGCTCGAACCAGAGGCCAAACTGCATGCCCAGATCGTTGATTCGCCGGGCCAGGCTGGCCAGGCCCTCCGGCAGGCGGTCCCGGTTGGGGGTCCAGTCTCCCAGGCCCGCGAAGTCATTGCACCGGGCGCCAAACCAGCCGTCGTCCAGGACGAAGAGCTCCACGCCGTCCTTGTGGGCGGCCTCGGCGATGGTCACCAGCTTATCTTCGGTAAAGTCGAAGTAGGTGGCCTCCCAGTTGTTGATGAGGATGGGCCGGGGTTTGTCCCGCCACTGGCCCCGGGCCAGGCGGCTGCGGTAAAGCTGGTGGAAGGTGCGGCTCATGGCGTTCATGCCCTCGTGGGAGTAGACCATCACCGCCTCGGGCGTCTGGAAGGACTCTCCGGGGGCCAGCTTCCAGTCGAAGCCGAAGGGGTTGATGCCCAGGGTGACCCGGGTGGTGTCCCAGGTGTCCACCTCCGCCTGGGCCAGGAAGTTGCCGGAGTAGATGAGGGAGAGGCCGATGACCTCGCCCTGGTCCTCGTCCGTGCCGGGGCGGCGGAGCATGACAAAGGGGTTGTGGTTGTGGGAGGAGTTGCCCCGGGCGGACTCCACGGACTGGATGCCCTGCTCCAAACGCCGGACCTTCATCCAGCGCTCCCGGGACCAGGCCCCGGAGAAGTGGACAAACTCATAGTCGCGGTCGGGAAGGTCCAGGCAGAGGCTCATGGCGTGGGTGAGGTGGAGGTCCAGCCCCCCCTCGTTCACCAGCCGGGCGGAGCGGGCCAGGGCAGGACGGTCCGCGAAGAGGGTGTAGTTCAGGTCCAGGGAGACCCCCAGCAGCTCGTCCCGCAGATGGACGGTGAGGGTTTCGGCCTCGCTGCCGGCCTCGCAGTAGGTGGCAGGCAGGCCCTCCAGGGCGGGCTTGCCGGGGGTGACGCTGTGGGACTGGACCACGAAGTCCGTGATCCGGCTGCCGTCGGGCTGGAGAATCTGCACGGCGGGGTGGCGGTAGTCGGTGGAGCCGTAGGAGGGGTACTCCTGCCGGGTGTGCTCCAGGGAGAAGAGCTTGTTGCCCTCGAAAACCCAAGAGCTCATGGGACGGTGCTTCATCTCCAGCAAGTGGTCGAAGCTCTCCCGGTCCCGGATGGCCTTGCCGAAGTACAGCTGCCCCAGGGCCCCGTTGGGCAGCACCTTCATGATGTAGCTGATTTGACCGTTGGTCAGGTGGAAGGTTTTCGTGCTCTCGTGGTAGGCGATGCTCATAAAGGGTCCTCCTTATTCGGTATTGGGCTTACTTTTGGCCCTGCTTGGCGTGGAGGGCGTTGACGTCCTTCGTCAGCTGGTCCAGGCGCGCGCCCTTCAGCTTGTACTGGGTCTTGTAGATCAGGAAGCTGAGGATGGCCAGGGCGATGGGCACGGCGAACATGAGGAAGCGGATGCCCATGATGGTACCGGCGGATTGAGCGCCGGAGGTCTCGGGATTGTAGCCGATGACGTCCAGGCCAACACCGGTGAGGGTGGCGGCCACAGCGGAGGCGGCCTTCATCAGGAAGGTCTGGGCGGAGCAGGTGACGGACTCGTTCCGCTTGCCGAATTTCAGCTCGCCGTAGTCGATAACGTCGGCGATGCAGCAGGTGGTGGTGCCCAGGGAGAGACCGGAACCAAAGAAAATGAAGGCGCAGGAGGCGATGACGCCGGCGGTGCTGGAGGGAGCCACATAGCCCAAGGCGAACAGCAGCACCAGACCCACAACCGGGAGGGCGCAGGCCAGAAGGTAGACCTTCTCGCGCTCCATGTTCTTGGCAATCTTGGGGAAGAGGAAGAGACCCACCATTTCGGCGATGATGGCATAGCCGAAGATGGAGTACAGGTAGGCGTTGCCACAGGCCTCTTTGAAGTAGTAGACGGCGAAGGCCTTCAGAATCTGGGTGCAGAGGTTGAAGGTCAGCAGCAGGCCGATGAAGGCCACCAGCTGGTCGTTCTTGATGATGATGGCAAAGGCTTCCTTGAGGCTGGTCTTTTCCGCCTTGCCCTCTCCGACGGTGGGCTTTTCCTTGACCACGGCGCAGGTGATGCCGATGCAGACGATGAACAGCACCACGATGGCCACGGCAGCGTAGGTGAAGCCGGTGACGGAGATGTTCAGCACCTGACCGTTGTCCTGGGTCTGCATGACGGTCTGGTCCCCGGCCATTTCATTGAAGTAGTTGATGAGGTTCAGGCCGAAGGTGCACACCAGGAAGCCGCCGATGGAGGCGAAGATGCGGGGGATGACGGAGATGGACTCCCGCTCCCGGGGGTCGCTGGAGAGGTTGGGCAGCCAAGACCAGTAGGGCACGTCCATGATGGTGTAGGTCATGCCGTAGAGGATGTACATGACGGACACATAGACCATCAGGGTCCCCTTGTCGGTGATGCCGCAGGTGGTGAAAAGCAGGATGAAGAACACGGAGTTGATCAGGGTGCCGATGATGAGCCAGATACGGAATTTCCCGTACCGGGTGTGGGTGTTGTCCACAATCATGCCCATCATGGGATCGTTGATGGCGTCCCAGATTCGGGCGACGCCGAGGAGCACGCCGGCAAAGGCCGCGCTCAGGCCCAGGGTGTCCGTCATGTACAGCATCAGGAAAGCGCCAACGAGGTTGCAGATGGCATCTTTGCCGATGGCTCCGATGCCGAAGGCGTATTTCTGGCTGGCGGGAAGCCGTCTGGTCTGGGTGTCCGGGGTTGTCATTGTGGGTTCCTCCTTCATTCTCGTGCATACTTTGTGAAGCGGCGGGGCCCTCCGTCTTTCTATATCTGATTTTAACAGAAGAACCGGGAAAATGTGATGGAGAAATGTTTGGAAGAACGGAATATATGTTAGTTTCAAACATTGGATGACAAAAAGATGGGGTGGAATTTGTATATAATTACGACGAATGAATCAAAATTTGCACAGCGAAATGTCGGATTTTGGTGCAAATTGCATATTTTTTCCAGGTAAAACCAGAAGACGAAAACGCGGGGAATGTTGGCTCTGCCGCTTTTCAAAACAGTGAAAATGTTAAATAAATTCTCGTTTCCGTGCGTTTGGGGGCATGCGTCTCGTTTGAGGAATGTCTTTGGTTATAATAACGGAAAAACGATGATTTTTTTGGGCGATACGCATAAAAAGCGGGCCGCAGTTTCGGAAACTTTGCCCAGTTTGATTCTTGCCAGAAACCGGAAGAGGGGCTATACTAAGGCCAATCTCCGGGGAGCACGGAATCGGAGAAAACCTACCAACAACGAAGATGAGGGAGGCGCAGTCCTCCCAGTAAACAGGAGGTTATTACCATGTTTCAGAAGATGTTTGATGAAGCCGGCGCCCTTTGCTATGGCAGCCTGATGCTCACTTCCAATATGAATAAGGCCGGGGTCGAGGATAGCTTTGACCACCTGCGCAAGCGGGAGGCCCGGAAGAACCGGAGCACGGAGGGCGGCATGTTCTGCCGCAAGGCGTATCGCCACGCCTGAGCGCCCGTTTCGAACAGCTGAAAAAAGCGGAGGGAAGCGATTTTGCTTCCCTCCGCTTTTTTGTGTAACTGTGTGCTGGCGGGGTTTCCAATTGGTTAGGGCCGCTCCACCTTGACGAACTTGCCGCCGGCCCGGCAGGACTCGGTGGCGGCCTTGGCCATCAGCACGGGGATGAGACCGTCCACCACACCGGTTTCCACTGGCTTGTCGTTGGCAATGGCGTCCACAAAGCTGGCCGCCTCGTCGATGAAGGCCTGGGTGTACCGCTCCAGGAAGAACCAGAGGGGCTTTTCCGTCCGGCAGCCGTCCACCGTCATGATGGCGGCGGTGCTGTGGAGGTCGTTCCCGTCGGAGACCATGCCCTTGGAGCCAAACACCTCCACCCGCTGGTCATAGCCGTAGACCGCCTGGCGGGAGTTGTTGATGACCGCAATGCAGCCGTTGTCCATTTTCATGGTCACTACGGCGGTGTCCACATCGGGGACGCCGGATTCCTCCTGGAGCTTGGGGTTCACCAGGCAGGAGCCCACGGCGGAAATCTCCAGAGCCTCGGCTCCGGTGACGTAGCGCACCATATCAAAGTCGTGGATCATCATGTCGTAGAACAGCCCGCCGGAGACGGCCACATACTCCATGGTGGGGGGCTCGGGGTCCCGGGAGGAGACGGTGACAATATGGGGATCGCCGATATCGCCCCGCTTCACTGCCTGGGCCACAGCCTTGTGGTTGTGGTCAAAGCGGCGGTTGAAGCCCACCATGAACTTCACGCCGGCTTCCTCAATGGCCTTTTGGAGCTCCAGAATCTGGGGCACGTCGTATGTAATGGGCTTTTCGCAGAAGGTGTGCTTGCCCGCCTTTACCGCCGCCAGGGACATGGGGCAGTGAGCGTCGGTGGAGGAGCAGACGAAAACCGCCTCCACCTGCGGGTCGTTCAGCACGTTTTCATAGTTGTCGGAGATGTTGGGGATGCCATGCTGCTGGCACCACTCCCGGCCCCCGTTGGTATCGATGTAGGGGTCGGACACGGCGACGACTTCCGCGCCGGGGACGGAGTTGATGAGGTTTGCCATGTGGAGCTTGCCCATGCGGCCACAGCCGATGAAGCCGATCTTGACGGTTCTCATGATGATCATTCTCCTTGCAAATAGTTTTTGTCGGAGGTCCGGGCCGCCTTCTGGGAGGCCCGGGCACTGCGGCTACAGTATATCACGGGAGGGGACAGGTTTTCAACAGCAAAATCATGACCTGCCGCTACCCTTATTTCCCGGGGATTTCCCCCACGCCCTTCAGGATGAACTTGGGCCGGTAGGGGTATTCCTGGCAGGTTTCCCGGGTGGAGACGCCGGAGAGGACCAGAACCGTGTCCAGGCCCGACTCAATTCCGGCGATGATATCCGTGTCCATCCGGTCTCCGATCATCACGGCGTTTTCCGAGTGGACCCCCAGCATCCGCAGTCCGGTGCGCATCATCAGGGGGTTGGGCTTGCCCACAAAATAGGCATTCTTTTCCGTGGCCAGCTCGATGGGGGCGATGAGGGCCCGGCAGGCTGGGACGATGCCCGCCTCCGCGGGGGCCGTCAGGTCTGGATTGGTGCCGATGAGCTTGGCACCGGCGTTTACCAGGCGGATGGCCTTGGTGATCTGCTCTAAGTTATAGGCGGAGGATTCCCCCACCACCACGTAGTCCGGGTTTACGTCGTTGTAGGTGATGCCTTTATCATAGAGGGCGTTGGTGATTCCATGCTCTCCCACCACATAGGCGCTGCATCCCGGGGCCTGGCTGTCCAGGAAGTGCGCCGTGGCCAGGGCGCTGGTGTAAAAGTGGGACTCGTCCACGTCCAGCCCCATCCGGGCCAGCTTTTGCTGGAGCTCCTTGGGGGTGTACTGGCTGGAGTTGGTGAGGAACAGGTAATTTTTCTTCTCCTCCGCCAGCCACTCCACAAATTTCCGCACGCCCGGCAAGACCTGGTTCCCGTGGTAGATCACGCCGTCCATATCGCAGATGAAGCCCTTTTTCTTTCTCAGTTGTTCCATGGTCCGCTCCTGTCGCTCCAAGGGCCGGAGGCCCTGTGTAATAGGGGGGTTCTCTCCCTTAGAGTATCCCACATTTTTGTGGATTTGTCAAAGAAAATCCGAGAAAGCTTCTGCTTTTGCCGGCCTTCGCCCTTTGGAGGATTCGCAGAACTTGTCAGGGATTTCCAGCATTTTTCTGGAAATTTCCAAAAACCTGAAAAAGCGCATTGAACTTTCCACCGCTTTCCTGTATAATAAAATCAAACGGGGAGAACTGTGGTACCCGCTCCCTTCCATACATATTTTTATTAAGGAGGAAGATCAGAATGAAGAAGTTTCTTGCATTGCTGCTGTCTATGATTCTGGCCCTAAGCCTGGCCGCCTGCGGAGGCGATTCCAGCCAGAGCCAGCCCACCGTGGACAAGCCCGCCGACACCCAGCAGCCCGCCGAGGGCAAAACCGTGAAGGTGGGCCTCATCTGCATCGGCGACGAAAACGACCAGGGCTACACCTACAACTTCATCCGGGGCAAGGAGGCCGCCACCGAGGCCCTGGCCGCCAAGGGCATCACCGTGGAATGGGTGGTCAAGTGGAACATCGGAGAGGATTCCGGCTGCGAGGACGCCAACATCGAGCTGGCGGAGGAGGGCTGTGACCTGATCATCAACAACTCCTTCGGCTTCGAGCCCTTCATGCTGAAGGTGGCCCCCGACTATCCCGAAATCGAGTTCATCGCCTGCACCAACCAGGCCTCCTGGGGAGACAGCCTGGACAACACCCACAACGCCTTTGCCAACATCTATGAGGGCCGGTACCTTGCGGGCATCGTGGCGGGCATGAAGCTCCAGCAGATGATTGACGAGGGGACCATCTCCGCCGATCAGGCCGTCATCGGCTATGTGGGCGCCTTCTCCTTCGCCGAGGTCATCTCCGGCTTCACCTCTTACTTCCTGGGCGCCCGGAGCGTCTGCCCCAGCGTCACCATGAAGGTCCAGTTCGTGGGCTCCTGGTCCGACGCCACGGAAGAGGCCAACGCCGCCTCCGCCCTGGCGGACATGGGCTGCGTCATGATCTCCCAGCACTCCGACAACACCACCCCCGCCACCACGGCCCAATCCAAGGGCGTGTTCCACACGGGCTACAACAACGACATGATCTCCGTCGCCCCCGAGGCGTCCCTCATCGGCACCCGGATCAACTGGGCCCCCTATTTCGAGTACGCCATCGAGTCCGTGGCCAACGGAGAGAGCTTTGACCAGGACTGGTGCCACGGCATGGATATGGACGCCGTGGTCATGACGGACCTGAACGAGGCCATTGCCGCCCCCGGCACCGCCGAGAAGCTGGCCGAGGTGGAGGATCAGATCCGCTCCGGCAAGCTCCAGGTCTTTGACACCAGCACCTTTACCATCGAGGGTAAGGCTCTGGAGAGCGCCTTTGCCCTGGATACCGACGGCGACTTCACTCCCGACTCCGAGGAGGCCGTGTTCGACGGGGCCTTCCACGAGTCCTACTTCCAGTCCGCTCCTTACTTTGCCCTGTCCATCGACGGCATTGAGTGGCTGAACTCCGCGTTCTGATTCAACCTACAAAAGAACTTGATAGGGGCCCCTGCGGGGGCCCCTGTTCTTTTCCACTCCATCCCGACTCCGCCCGGCACAAGCGCAGCTCCCCGCCGGGACCTCTTAGAAAGGATGAGCGTTTTTTGGAACACAACGTATGCGCCATTGAGCTAAAAGGCATTACCAAGCGCTTCGGCGAGGTGGTGGCCAACGACGGCATCGATCTGCAATTAAACCGGGGGGAAATTCTCTCGCTGCTAGGGGAGAATGGCAGCGGAAAAACCACGCTGATGAACATGCTCTCCGGCATCTACTTCCCCGACGAGGGCCAGATTTTTGTGAACGGCGAGCCCGTCTCCATCCGCTCCCCCAAGGACGCCTTTGCGTGCGGCATCGGCATGATTCACCAGCACTACAAGCTGGTGGACGTGTTCACCGCCGCGGAAAACATCGTCTTAGGGCTGGAGGAGGGCGGCAAGCTGGACATCAAGGCCGCCGAGGCCAAGGTCCGGGACATCTGCGAACGCTATGGCTTCGACATTGACCCTGGCCAGAAAATTTACGACATGTCCGTCTCCCAAAAGCAGACGGTGGAGATTGTCAAGGTCCTCTACCGGGGGGCCGACATCCTGATTTTGGACGAGCCCACCGCCGTCCTTACCCCCCAGGAGACCGACAAGCTCTTCGAGGTGCTCCGGGCCATGAAGGCCGACGGGAAAGCCATCGTCATCATCACCCACAAGCTCCACGAGGTCATGGCCCTCTCCGACAAGGTGTCTGTCCTCCGGAAGGGTAAGTACATCGGCACCGTGAAAACCAGCGAGACGAGCCCCCAGGCCCTTACGGACATGATGGTGGGCCACGCCGTCACCCTGAACATCGACCGCCCCCGGTACGAAACACCCGTGGAACGGCTGGAGGTCAAGGGCCTCACCGTCCTGGACGGCGAGGGTGTGAAAAAGCTGGACGGCGTATCCTTCACCGCCCTGGGGGGCGAAATCCTGGGCGTGGCGGGCATCGCCGGGTCCGGACAAAAGGAGCTGCTGGAGGCCATTTCCGGCCTCTGCCTGGTTAACCAGGGGGAAATTCTCTACACCCCCGATGGACAGCCCCCCGCCAATCTGGTGGGCAAAACCCCCATGCAGATTCGCAAGGCCGGAGTGGCCATGGCCTTCGTCCCCGAGGACCGGCTGGGCATGGGCCTGGTGGGGTCTATGGGCATGACGGGGAACATGATGCTCCGCTCCTGGAAGAAGGGCCCGGGGGTCTTTCTCAACCGCAAGGACCCCAACGAATTGGCTCTGCGGGTCTGGAAGGAGCTGGAGGTGGTGACCCCCAGCACGGACTTCCCCGTCCGCCGGATGTCCGGCGGCAACGTGCAGAAGGTTCTGGTGGGCCGGGAGATTGCCAGCGCCCCCTCGGTGCTCATGACCGCCTACGCGGTCCGGGGGCTGGACATCAACACCTCCTATACCATTTATAATCTGCTGACGGAACAGAAGATGAAGGGCGTGGCCGTCATCTATGTGGGCGAGGACCTGGACGTGCTGCTGGAGCTGTGCGACCGGATTCTGGTCCTCTGCGGCGGAAAGGTCAGCGGCGTGGTGGACGCCCGGTCCGCCACCAAGGAGCAAATCGGCCTGCTGATGACCCGCCTGGGGGGAAAGGAGGGCGCGTAAATGAACCACGAGAAGAAAATTCCCCTCATCCGCCTGGCAAAGCGGGACGGCATGGAGGGCTGGAAGGTCTGGTGCATCCGGTGTGGGTCCATCCTCTTCGCCCTGCTGCTGGGGGCTCTGGTGATGGCTCTGGCGGGGGCCAACCCCGTCACCGCGTACGGCACCATGATTTCCGGCGCTCTGGGTAAGAAAAGCGCCATCCGCCAGACGGTGAAGATCGCCGTCCCCCTGCTGGGCTGCGCCCTGGCCATCGCCCCCTGCTTCAAGATGCGCTTTTGGAACATCGGCGCGGAGGGCCAGATTACCGCCGGGGCCATCGCCGCCAGCTACTTCGCCCTCTTCTGGGCAAACCGTCTCCCCTCCCCCGTGCTGCTGGCGGTGATGGGGCTGGCGGGCGCGCTGGCCGGGGGCCTCTGGGCCCTGATCCCCGCCTTTTTCAAGGCCAAGTGGAACACCAACGAGACATTGTTCACCCTGATGATGAACTACATCATCATCGGCGTGGTCCGCTGGCTCCAGGGAGGCCCCTGGGAGGGCCGCAAGGGGTCCCAGATCATCCCCCAGTTTGACTCCACCGCGTGCCTCCCCCGGGTGCTGGGGGTCCACTGCGGCTGGATCATCGTGCTGGTGCTGGTGGTCTTTATGCACGTCTACATGAACCACACAAAACACGGATACGAAATCGCGGTCATTGGAGACAGCGTCAACACCGCCCGGTACGCGGGCATGAACGTGGGCCGGGTGATGATGCGGACCATGTTCCTCTCCGGGGCCATCAGCGGCGTCGTTGGATTTATCGTGGCCTCCGGGGCCAACAACACGCTGTATGACGGCGTGGCCGGAGGTGTGGGCTTCACCTCCATCACCGTAGCCTGGCTCAGCCAGCTCAACGCCTTCGCCATGGTGGGCATTTCCGGCCTGCTGGCGGTTTTGAGCAAGGGGGCCGAGACCTTACAGACCCGCATGGCGGTGCCTACCTCCATCTCCGACATCATCACCGGCATATTGCTGTTCTGCATGCTGGGCTGTGAGTTCTTCATCAACTACAAGCTGATTTTCCGCGGCGCGGGGAGGAAGGAGGCGCGGCATGGGTAATTTTCTAAGTCTGTTCCTGGCCCTCGTCATCGCCGCCATCACCTATGGCACGCCGCTGCTCTTCGGCACCCTGGGGGAGATTCTGACGGAGAAGTCCGGCAACCTGAACCTGGGCGTGGAGGGCATCATGTTCATGGGCGGTGCCCTGGGCCTGGGAGGCGTGTTCTATTACGAAAAGGCGGCGGGAGCCGGGGCCAACGGAATGATCGCCGTGGGTATCGGCATCTTCTGCGCTTTCCTGGCGGGGGCCCTGGCCTCCCTGATTTTCAGTTTCCTCACCATCACCCTCCGGGCCAACCAGAACGTCACCGGCCTGGCCCTGTCCATCTTCGGCACCGGCGTGGGCCAGTTCATCGGCGAGTACATGCGGGTTCGGGAGAACGGCTATATTGCCATTGGCAATACGCTGAAGGGCTTCTTCCAGAATTCTCCCTTCCCGGCGTTTTTGCAAAAAATCCCCGTGGTGGGCGGCATACTTTTCGGCAACAGCGTGTTCTTCTATCTGGGGCTGCTCCTGGCCGCCGGGATGTTCTTCTTCCTGAACCGCACCCGGGCGGGGCTGTACCTTCGCTCCGTGGGCGAATCCCCGGCCACGGCGGACGCGGCAGGCATCGCCGTGGAGCGGTATAAGTACCTGGCTACGGTCATCGGCGGAGGGGTCTCCGCCGTGGGCGGCATGGTGTACATCATGACCATCGCCGGGTGCGTGTGGAACCACGAGGGGCTTAGCGGCGTGGGCTGGCTGGCGGTGGCCCTGGTGATCTTCTGCATGTGGCGGCCTCTGTCTGCCATCTGGGGCTCGGTGCTCTTCGGCGCGCTGATGATCCTATACCTGCGGCTGGTGCTGCCCATTGTTCCCACGCAGCTTTATAAGATTTTGCCCTATGTGGTGACGGTGATTGTGCTGATTGCCTCCAGCATGCGCAACAACAAGGAAAAGCAGCCCCCCGCCAGTCTGGGGCTGGCCTATTTCCGGGAGGATCGGTGAGATTGCTCTGCACGTCAACAGCGGCCTCATGGAATCCGGCGCAAGGCCGGTCCATGGGGCCGCCTTGCTTGCCTCTTTGCCGGGGCGTGTCCTATTCGTAGATGTTTGGTTGTATGGGCCGGGCTTTGTCCCGGCCCGTCTAATGGAAGATGGGCGGTTTCCGAAAAACGGGGCAGAGCCCGCCCCTACACGCACCGCCCTTTGCTAACACCCCAACACTCCCCTTTCGCCGGTGGTTATTGACATGGGGAAAACTTTTCGATATAATAAAATCTCTGTAAATTATGGCAGGAGGTACACCGTGTCATGAAGCAATTTTATGGAATGAGCCAGCGGGGAAACCTGGATGAGGCTCTGAACGGACTCCGCAATCCGGAATTTATCATGCTGCTGTCCAACAACGACCAGTTCGAGGCCCATGTCAAGGCCCTGGAGCAGCGCTTTCCCGGCGTTCCCAGCATCGGCTGCATCGGAATGTGCTACCAGATCGGCGTCGTGGAAAACGGAGTGGGCGTCATCGCCTTTACCGACGGCGTTACGGCTACCGCGAATGTTTTGGAGGATGTTTCCACCATGCCGGTGAAGTATATCCAGCGAATGGAGCGGGATATGCAGGCGGTGGGCGGCTCCGGCGGCGATACTGTGTGCATCGACTTCTGCGCCGGAAACGACGCCTGCGTGCTGACCACGATCAATACCGTCCTCCACAGGCGGGGGGTTCCCCTGGTGGGGGGCACCGGAGCCGAGGGCCGGGTTTCCGCCAACGGCCGGGTGTATGCCGACGCCGTGGCCTATGGCCTGGTGCGGAACCGGGGCGGCCGGGTAAAGACCTATAAGGAAAATATTTACCACCAGCTGGGGGACTACCGCTTCATCGCCTCCGATACGGACCGGGCCAACTACATACTGGGCTCCCTGAACGGAAAGCCTGCCAAGCAGGTCTACAAGAGCATTCTCCACGTGACGGACGAGGAGATTTTGACCCGGACCTTCCAGAACCCCTTCGGCAAAATCAACGGGGACGATACCTGCATCATCTCCATCAAGGAGGTCAACGGAAACGCCCTGGCCTGCTTCCGGCAGGTCAACGATTCCGACGTGCTGATCCTCCTGGAGCTGGGGGATTATCAGGCCATTACCCGGAACACGATTCAGCAGATTCAGCGGGAGTTTCCCCGGCGCTCGGCGGTCTTTTCCGTAAACTGCCTGTTCCGCTATAAGCTGTTCTCCGAGCGGGGCTATATGCAGACCTATCTCCGGGAGATGGGGGCCCTGGGTTGCCACGCCGGCTTTGTGGGCTATGGAGAGCACTACAACAACCGCTTTGTCAATCAGTCCATGACCTGCGCGGTCTTTGAGTAAGGGGGAGTTCGGGATGTTATTTGCGGGAAAGAACCGGCGGGAGCCGGCCCATCCTCAGGCGGAGAAGAGCCTCTCCCCGATCCTCCACGTGGCGGAGAGCTTGAAGGAATACCAGAAGGAGCTGGTGAAAAAGGAGGTTGCCTCCCTCTCGGAGTTGAGCCTAGTGGGAACCACCTTCTCCGGCGTGCTGAACGAGGCGGACCACTTCCAGGAGAAGCTTCAGGAACTGGGTCAGTCCTTCGCCAACATCGACGATGCGGCAGGAGAGTTTGCCCATGTCCGGGAGGAGATCGGCGACACGGTCTCTGAGGCAGAGGGGCTGATGGTGGAACTAAAAAACACCTCCATTAAAATCCAGGAGTCCTATGACGAGATGGCGGGCATTTTCGAAAATCTCCAATCCGCCATCCGAGGTATTCAGCAATGCATGGGGAAGATTGTCTCCATCGCGGACCAGACCAACATCCTGGCCATCAACGCCTCCATCGAGGCGGCCCGGGCCGGGGTAGAGGGCCGGGGCTTCGCCGTGGTGGCCGCCCAGGTGAAGGAGCTGGCTAAGGAGATCAAGCAGCTGGCCGGCGAGGTGGACTCCGGCGTGTGCGACGTGGAAACTCGGGCGGGAGAGCTTAGCAGCAGCATCCAGTCCTCCCAGGAGACGCTGAACCAGGGCGTAGGGGTTGTGGGCCAGACCGACGAGAGTTTTCGAAAGATTACGGCCACCGCCGAGGGGGCGGCTGCCGTGCAGACGGAAATCTCCGGGGTGATTCAGGCATCCCAGCAGGAGCTGGCGGTGCTCTGCCAGTTCTTCGACGGGATCAAGGGCCAATACCAAGAGGTTGTCAAGCACATTGACCAGGCCAGCCGTCTGGGTACCACCAAAAGCGCCATGTTTGAGGACATGGACAACATGATTTCCCAGATGCCACCCTTTGTCAAGGGCCTAGAGGCGGGAGACTCCTCCAGAAAATGAATAAACGGAACAGGCGGCGGACGCGAAACGTCCACCGCCTGTTTTCTTTTTGTTTATTAGAATGTCATGTCACATCAACACGATCTCGTCACACAGCAGCTTTGCCACGCACTGATGGGTCTCCTGCCGCAGCCGGAGAAACTCGTCTCCAATGCTGATCTCCGTTCCCGCGTAGGCTACGCCGCACTCCATGCGGCCGCTGTCCTGCTCCTTCTGGTTTTTCATTTCCGCCCGGCCCTTGTCCAGCTCTTCCTCAAGCTGCTTTAGTCGGTGCTCCGACACGGATATCTTCATCCGCAGCTTGCCCATGAGACTGGTCTTGGCCGGGCTGTCCAGCTGGGCATCCAGCTTCTCCAGCTCCGTTGCCAGTTTTGCCAGCTTCTTGCGTACCAGGTCCTTTTCCAAGGTGGCGCAGGGCATACCCCCCAAAGCGATAGAGGTTTTCACTTCTGACTTCGCGCCGATGGCGCTGGCGCTGACTCGTTTGGCCGCCCAGACCCGGCCGCCGAGGATATTCCCCCGGCCGGAGCGGATAAGCACTTCGCCGTCGCAGTAGATTCTGCCGTTGACAATGCAGTCCGTCTGCAAATTTTCCCGGACAAAGATGGTGGCATTTTCAATATACTTGGCAAAGATGCACCGGCCTGCCCGGATGACGGTGGTCCCGTCCCCCAGGATTCCCTTGACCACCGTCAGGTCGCCTCCGGCCTCTACAGTGCTGCCGGCCTCCACTACGCCGCCCACATAGATGTTTCCCATGGCCTTGACGGAGAAGCCGCTGAGCACATCGCCTTTGATGTTGACGTCTCCCACAAATTTGATGTTCCCGGTGGAAAAATCCACATCGCCGTCAATATCCAGCACGGGTTTAACCTGGAAGGTGGAGCCGCTGAACTCCACATGGCCCGGCATGGAGGCGATGAGGGTATCCCCGTCCTCGGTGATTTCGGTGTTCCGCCCCTTGGGAAGGGGCACGGCCTTTCCGCTTTTGGCGGGGACCTCCTGGTTGGTCACGGTCCGGCCCGGCTCGCCCTCGGTGGGCCGGATGAGGTGACAGATTTCCTGCCCCTCCTCCACGTTGCAGATCAGGTTCAGGGCGGTGTAGTCCACCTGGCCGAACTCGTTGACCTCCAGCACCCGCTGGATAGCCCGGGGAAAATAGTCCACAATGTTGCCGTTGCGCCCGTCAAAGGCGTGTTTCCCCTTCGCTACCAGGTACAGATTGAAATAGCGGTCACGGTCACGGGCTGCCCGGTCCAGAAGGGCTGTATTCAGGCCGAAGGAAATTCCCTGGGCCGTCAAGGACTGGTAAATCATATCGCGGGTGACGTCCACACCCTTTCCCACGGGAGGGAAAATCAGCATCCAAGCGTAGATTTTATCAGAGGAGAGATAGAACCAGGGGCGGGCGTCCATTACCAGCTCTTCTTCTCCGGTTTCCGCCTCCTCTTCGGCCTTTTTCTTGCTGTGTTTGCCCCGGGTCCGGCCCTTGGCCGCTTTCAGCCGGGTGCCGCAGACACTTTTCAGAGACGATTGCAGACGGTTCATCTCTTTATCCAGCATCTCCGGCGGCAGCACGCCGTCCTCGTCCATACAAAGATGGGGATACGGCAACGCGCCCGCTTCCTTCTGGCGGAGTTCGTGGAGCTGGCGGATGGGGTGGTCCGCCGGTATTTCCAGCCGGGTTGGGTCGTCGGGGGCGACCTCCGGGATTGCCTGGGTCTCCTGAGGCGTATGCTCCTGTTCCGAGAGGAGCGTCTCATCCACCGGCTCCTCTTTTTTGGAGCCAAACAAAAGGGATGATAGTTTATCCTTGAATGACATATTGGGCACCTCGATTCCTCTCTGCTGAGCGGCACTGCTATTATGCTAATTTATGATTATACTAAATTTTTGCTCCGTTGGGAAGAGGCAATTATCATATTCTCCGAATTCTGTACGATTATTTTCAAACGCCGGAAAACAGAGAGAGCCTTGCGCCAGGGGAAGCCGTCTGCTATAATGAAGAAAAAATGGCCGGGAGGCGCGGTTATGGAGTTCAACATCAGACGGTTTCAAGGACAAGACGCGGCGGAAACCTCCGCCGTCATTGCGGAGGCCCTGCGGATCAGCAATGCCCCGGATTACCCGCCCGCAATCATTCAAGAGATGCTGGAGCTCTATACACCTGGACATCTGCTGGAACAGGCCGAAAACGAGCACCTGTACATCCTCCGTCATGAGGAGCGGACCGTCGGCTGCGGCGGAATCGCCCCCTACATGGGCAGCGGGACGGAGAGTATTCTGGTGACGATTTTTGTCCTGCCGGAGTACCAAAGAACCGGCGCGGGGCGAAAGATCATGGAGGCCCTGGAGGGAGATGCCTATTTCCTCCGGGCGGAGCGGGTGGTGATTCACTCCTCCATCACGGCCCGGGATTTTTACCTCAAATTGGGATACCGCTTTTCCGACGGCGTAGGGACGCCCGATGAGGAGGGGTGCATCCGCATGGAAAAACGGCGGTGAGCTTATAATCAAACGCCCTCCCGCAAGGGAGGGCGTTTTACGCGCCTCTATTTTCGAATATGGGATAGATAGCGGTACACGCTGGCCTGGGAGCAGCCCAGTCCAGCGGCCACGTCCTTCACGGCCCCCTTCAGCAGGAAGATGCCGCTTTTCTCCAGGGCGTCGATGATTTGCAGACGCTCTTCAGAGGTCAGGCGGTCCGCCGGGACCCCCAGCCGCTCCAGCTCGTGGGTCACGGCGTCCTGGGCCACAGCCTCGGTGGAGTTGCGGAAGGTTTCCGGCCTAGCGGCATGGCCCTCCTCCGGCGGCTGGTCCAGGGCCTGGACAAACTGGTTGGGGTGGCACAGGGTCAGGACCTGCTGGGCAAAGGACTGAAAGCGGCTGTCGTCAAAGTTGATGCAGAGCATCCCGATGAGCTTCCCGTCCTCCTTGATGAACATGGTACTGGAGCGCAGAGGATTGCCGGCGGCGGAGACGCCGGAGTAGTGCAGGCGGTAATCCTGCCATTCATAGCTCCCGTCCTTCAAAACGCCAAGGGCCATATTGGTCAGCGGCGCGCCGATTTCCCGGCCGCTGATATAGCCGTTGGCAATGGCGATGATGGAACGGCTTTTGTCCGTCAAGTCGTGAAGGGCCACCTCGTAATCCGGGCCCAGGGCCGCGCCCAGAAATTCCGTCAGCTTCACGTATTGGCGCAGGAGCGCATGGGTGGTATCCGGCATAAGGGCCTCCTTCCTTTCCCGAGGGCTTTCAATTCTTCCTTGTTTCAGTATTATATTACTAGAATGTTTTTCTGTCAAAAAAATTTTTTATTACAGTGAAAAAGGTTGATCTTTCGATCGTTATTTATCTTTTCCATAAAAAATGAGTAGATAAAATAGTGATTCATACAAAACACACAAATGGCATTGACAATTTTTTGAAGCCCTGATAAAATTGTCTCATGCCAAGAGGCGAACGCCGCAGGCGCTGCGGTGTCCGTTTCCGTGCTCCCTCCCAGGAGCACTTGCAAAGCCCCGTCCCTTACACCAGGTACTGTCCGCTAGGCGCCCCGTCCGGCCATGGGAAAGCCGGACCGGCGACGACCGGGGTACCTCCTGAACATCTGGCGAAAGCCACACTTTATGGAGGTAGATCAAAATGGACAAGAACAAGACGAATTATCCCCTGGACGTTCCCGCTCCTCATCACTTCACCTTCGCGGTTCGCGACCTGCCCACCGTTACCATCGAGCAGCGTGAGCGGGCCCTGAAGGCCACGCATTACAACGAGTTCGCCTTCCCCTCCGGAATGCTGACCGTGGATATGCTGTCCGACTCCGGCACCACCGCCATGACCAACCAGCAGTGGGCCACCCTCTTCCTGGGCGACGAGGCCTATGGCCGGAACACCGGCTACTATGTCCTGCTGGACACCTTCCGCGACATCTTTGAGCGGGGTGGGGAGAAGAACTGGAAGAAGTCCATCGACCTGGTGCGCACCGATTGCCGGGACGTGGAGAAGATGATGAACGAGCTGTACCTGTGCGAGTACGAGGGAGGCCTGTTCAACGGCGGCGCCGCGCAGATGGAGCGTCCCAACAGTTTTATCATCCAGCAGGGCCGGGCCGCCGAGTCCGTGCTGATGGAGATTGTGAAGAAGATTCTGGCCCAGCGCCACCCCGGTAAGGTCTTTACCATCCCCTCCAACGGCCACTTCGACACCACCGAGGGCAACATCAAGCAGATGGGCTCCATTCCCCGCAACCTCTACCACAAGGAGCTTTTGTATCAAGTTCCCGAGGGCGGCAAGTACGAGAAAAACCCCTTCAAGGGCAACATGGACATTGACAAGCTAGAGCAGCTGATCCAGGGTGTCGGCCCCGAGAATGTGCCCCTGATCTTCACCTGCATCACCAACAACCCCATCTGCGGCCACCCCGTCTCCATGGGCAACATCAAGGAGATTCACCGGATTTCCCGGAAGTATGACATCCCCCTGATCTTCGACGTGGCCCGCTGGGCGGAGAACTGCTACTTCATCAAGATGAACGAGCCCGGCTATGAGGACAAATCCATCGCCGAAATCGCCACCGAGATGTTCTCCTACTGTGACGGCTTCTCCATGTCCGCCAAGAAGGACGGCCACTCCAACATGGGCGGTATGCTGGCCTTCCGGGATAAGGGCCTGTTCTGGCAGAAGTTCTCCGACTTCAACGAGGACGGTTCCGTCAAGACCGACGTGGGCGTTCTGCTGAAGGTCAAGCAGATCTCCTGCTACGGCAACGACTCCTACGGCGGCATGAGCGGCCGGGATATCATGGCTCTGTCCTGCGGCCTCTATGAGAGCTGTGACTTCAACTACATGGACGGCCGTGTGAAGCAGTGCGAGTATCTGGCCCAGGGCTTCTACAAGGCCGGGGTCAAGGGCGTGGTGCTGCCCGCCGGCGGCCACGCGGTGTATATCAACATGGATGAGTTCTTCGACGGCAAGCGGGGCCACGACACCTTCGCCGGAGAGGGCTTCTCCCTGGAGCTCATCCGCCGGTACGGCATCCGCGTCTCGGAGCTTGGCGACTACTCCATGGAGTATGACCTCAAGACCCCCGAGCAGCAGGCGGAGCTTGCCAACGTGGTGCGGTTCGCCATTGACCGCGACCGCCTGACCCGGGAGCATCTGGATTACGTCATCGCCGCTGTCAAGGCCCTATACGAGGATCGGGAGAGCATCCCCAACATGCGCATTGTCTGGGGCCACAAGCTGCCCATGCGCCACTTCCACGCTTTCCTGGAGCCCTATGCCAACGAGGAGAAGTAAGCTCCCCCTGAAAAGTAAGTGCCACTGTACCGCAGGTTGAGTGTACAGCTTAGAGAGGGCGTCCGCCCTGTTCCAAAGTCAAATGACGTGGACCCGGCGGACGGCCCTCTCTTTCTCTCTTTTTGGCCGGCGGTTGTGTGTATATCGAAAAAGAGGAGGAAATCTTTTTATGAGCAATGAAACCTTACAGACCCGCGATGGGTTTAAAAGCCAGTGGGGCTTTATCCTGGCCTGCATCGGCTCCGCCGTCGGCATGGGCAACATCTGGCGTTTCCCCATCATGGTCGCCAAGTACGGCGGCATGACCTTCCTGCTGCCCTATTTCCTGATTGTCGTCCTGGTGGGCTCCTCCGGCGTAATTGAGGAGTTCGCCCTGGGCCGCCGGGCCCAGGCGGGCCCCATCGACGCCTTCGGCTCCTGCACCGAGGCCAGATCCGGCAACAAAAAGCTGGGTCAGGCCATCGGCCTCATCCCCATTGTGGGCGCGCTGATGTTGGCCATCGGCTACACGGTGGTTATGAGCTGGATTTTCAAGTATGCGTTCATGTCCATCACCGGCGGCCTGTATGCCATGGGCACCGATATGGGCACCATCGGCGGCACCTTCGGCGGCGCGGCCCCCGAGGCCGCCACCCTGGGCGAGGCCCTGGGCATGATGCTTGGCAACGGAATCTTCGGCATCGGCAACGGCGTGTGGCTGCTCATCGGCCTGGTGGTGGCCCTGGCGATCATGGCCATGGGTGTAGCCAACGGCATCGAAGTGGCCAACAAGATCATGATGCCCGTGCTGTTCGGTCTGTTCCTCATTCTGGCCGTCTACATCAGCTTCCAGCCCGGCGCTTCCGAGGGCTACAAGTTCCTGTTCACCCTGGACCCCAAGGGCCTTTTGAACCTCGAGGTGTGGATTTACGCTTTCGGCCAGGCCTTCTTCTCCCTCTCCGTGGCGGGCAACGGCTCCGTGATTTACGGCTCCTACCTGCCCAAGAATGAGAACATTCCCACCTCCGCCCTGCGGGTGGCGTTCTTTGACACCGTGGCCGCCCTGCTGGCCGCCTTTGTAATCATCCCCGCCATCGGCGCTTCCGGCTTTGCCATGGGCGATGTCACCCCGGGCCCCGGTCTGATGTTCGTGTATCTGGTCAACATCCTCAACGGCATGCCCGGCGGCCGGATCATCGGCGTGATCTTCTATGTAGCCGTTCTCTTCGCGGGCCTGAGCTCCATCGTCAACCTGTATGAGGCCCCCGTGGCTACCATGCAGGAGCAGTTCAAGCTGAAAAGAGGCCCCGCCGTGGCGGTCATCGGTATCCTCGGCGCGGTGGTCGCCCTGCTGATTCAGCCCTGGACCTCCCAGTGGATGGACGTGGTTTCCATCTACATCTGCCCCTTGGGCGCGGCTCTGGCGGCCATCATGTTCTTCGTGGTGCTGCCCAAGGAGAAGGCCCTGGAGGAAGTCAACCGGGGTGCCAAGAAGCCCATCGGCGGCTGGTTCATCCCCCTGGGCTATGTGTTCATCTTCCTGTGCATCGCGGCCCTGGTGCTGGGCGTCAAGTACGGTGGCATCGGCTAAGACCGGCTGAACATAGACCTTTCCCAGCAGCTGACCCCAGATGGAACGAGAACAAAGCCCCGCTGTCTTTGACAGCGGGGCTTTGCTTGGTCAATAGGCTTGAATAACCCTGGCGGCATTTTCCGTGGTGGTCTCCGGGATGAGCTCAAAGCCGATCAGCCCCCGGTAGCCCACGTCCTCCAGGCAGGCGAAAACCTTGTGGAAGTTAATTTCTCCGGTTCCCGGCTCATGCCGCCCCGGGGCGTCCGCCACGTGGACATGGCCGAACTGGTCCCCATAGGCCCGGATGTTGTCGCAGAGACTGCCTTCGTTTAGCTGCATGTGGTACACGTCATAGAGTACCTTCAGCTTGGGGGAGGCGATGAGCCGGGTCATTTCCGCCGCCATGCGGGTGGTCTGGAGGAAGTTCCCCACGTGGTCCGTGGTGATGTTCAGAGGCTCCAGGTTCATCAAAACGCCGGATGCCTCGGCAATTCGGGCACATTCCTTCAGGGTGTCGAACATGGTGCAGAGCTTTACGGTGTCGCTGAGGCGGTCATAGTGGTCAATGACCACGCCGCCCTCTCCCAGGCCGTTGGAATGGATGGTGACGGACCGGGCCCCCACCTTCTTTGCCGCCTCCACAGACCGGCGGAGGAAGTCCAGATAGGCCGCCTTCTGCTCCGGGTCGATGAGGGAGAGCTCCGCGTCCCCGTTGAAGCCGGAAATGCCGACGCCGGCGGACCTTGCCGCCGCCTTCACGGCGTCCAGGTCCTTGTCCGTCCAGCTCCAGAACTCCACGAAGTCAAAGCCGTCTCGTTTGGCCGCCTGGAAGCGATCCAGGAAGGGAAGCTCCTGGTACATAGGCTCGATGCAGGCTGATTTTTGAAATACCATGTTGTCCTCCTTCGTATTGTGATAAGAATTTGGTCAGGGTTCTGCCTCCGGGGGCAGGCCCTGGGGATAGGGATTGGCGAGGTCCGGCGGGCAGAGGTGCACCGCGCTCCATTGAAGCATCTGCTCTAGAACCGGCGCAAAGCTCTTTCCCAGCTCCGTCAGGGAGTACTCCACCCGGGGCGGAACCTCCCCGTAAACCTCTCGGTGCAAAAAGCCGTCCCGCTCCAGCTCTCGAAGCTGCTTGCTCAAGGAGGACTGGGTGATTCCCTCCAGGCGACGGAGCAGCTGGCCAAAGCGCTGGACCTTGTAGAAGGAGACGTACCAGAGAATCAGAATCTTCCACTTTCCCCCCAGAACGGCCTGGAGGCTGGCCATGGGGATGCAGCGGGCCATCATGTCCGGCGTCTGAAATTTGTTTTTGTCCATGGGAACCTCCTTTGGTACAAAAAAGGGTACTAATACTAAAAAAATTGCGTACTTGCGGCAGGCTGCGGTTAGGAGTAGGATGACGGCAGAATCCAATTGGAAAGGAGCTGCGTTTATGCACTTTCATGGAACCATCTGGCGGCCGCCCTATGAGGCGGATTCCCTGCTGCTCCAGGCCACGGCGGGCTGCACCCACCACGCCTGCAAATTCTGCACCCTGTACGAGGACCTGCCCTTCCGCTTCCGCATGTCGTCACTAGAGGAAATCGAGGCGGA
>CAIGRU010000628.1_pt1 | contig 22377 bp, 16 predicted proteins | sample 7351341 | NCBI WGS metagenome assembly CAIGRU01
CTAAGTATAAAATGCAATGAATCAGTCGTTTTTTCTTTTTATAAACATCTATAAATAAAAAAATGTGAGTACCTTCGCGGTGACTAAAAAAAACGATCGTTTTTTTAGTCAGTTAAATTTTCATAAAAAAGTAGAGCTAAAGCTTTATATTCAAAAGCTTTAGCTCTACTATCAGGCTGTATATACACGGATAATTCAGAAACAAAGGTCTCTCAAAACATATAGCTGAACTATCTACGATCAGCGTAACTACAACGGATACCTCCGAAGGAAAGCCACCGTACGATGGATCTCCGTGTACATTACAATATCATCCTCTATGAAAGGGACCTCCTTCCGGAAGTCTCTCAGGAATTTTTCAAGGACAGGTGAAGTCCTGGCCGGACGGCGGAACTCCATTCCTTGTGCCGCATTCATTAATTCAATCGCCAGGATATGATCGAGATTATCCATTACCTTGAATAGTTTGGTTGCAGCATTGGCTCCCATGCTGACATGATCTTCCTGACCATTGCTGGATACGATCGAATCGCTGCTGGCGGCATAACAATACATCTTATTCTGGCTGACCATGCTTGCAGCAGCATATTGCGGGATCATAAAACCAGAGTTTAGTCCGGGATTGGCTACAAGAAATTCCGGTAAACCGCGAAGTCCCATGATCAATTGGGCGACACGGCGTTCGGATATATTTCCTAATTCAGCCAAAGCGATGGCCAGAAAGTCGAAAGAAATGGCCAATGGCTGACCATGGAAATTACCACCCGAGATGATCTTGTCTTCTTCCGGGAAGATGGTCGGATTATCCGTCACCGAATTAATCTCCGTAAGCAATACACCGGAAACGTAATTGATCGCATCTTTTGTCGCCCCATGAACCTGCGGGATGCAACGGAAGGAATAAGGGTCCTGCACATGCTCCTTTTTCCGGTTGATCAGTTCGCTTCCCTCCAACAACCGGCGGAAAGCTGCTCCCGTTTCAATCTGTCCCGGATGAGGACGCATCTGCTGGATACAATCCATGAAAGGATCGATACGACCGTCGAAGGCTTCCAAAGACAAGGCCGCTATCGTATCCGCCTTTTGGGAAAGACGAAAAGCACGCATCAGGGCAAAAACGCCATTTGCACTCATAAACTGTGTTCCGTTCAGTAAAGCCAGTCCCTCTTTACTTTTCAGACGTACAGGTTTCCAGGCAAACTCATCCAATACACTGATCGCTTCGCGCTTCTTTCCTTTATAATAGACATCTCCCACTCCGATCAGCGGCAGGAAGAGATTCGCCAACGGAGCCAGATCGCCGGAAGCTCCCAGGGCCCCCCGGTCATAAACGATCGGCAGGACATCATTATTGAAGAAATCGAGGATACGTTGTACGGTAATAACCTGTACACCGCTATGGCCCAAAGACAAAGCATGTGCTTTCAGCAGCATCATCAACCGGACAATGACGGGACTCACCTCGTCACCGACACTACAGGCATGGCTTTTCACCAGGTTTTCCTGTAAGGTACTCAGTTCGTCGGGCGAGATATTTTTATTGCATAACGAGCCGAAGCCGGTTGTAATGCCATAAAGCGAACCATCCTGTTGTTCGATTTTCCGGTCCAGGTAGTCGCGGCAACGCTGGATGCGTTCGCGCACTTCCTGGCTTAACTCGAGCTTCATGTTCTGAGTCAGGATCAACTCAATGCTGTCGAATGTCAGCGGTTCAGAACCTACATAATAGACATTGCTCATGTTATACTATTGTTTTAACCCAATACAGTAACTTCGTTTCAATACGGATCGCTTCCGATTCCAGATGGTCGGCTTTCACTTTCATCTGCTTCACAAAAGCTTCGTCTTTGATGGAAGCCAGGTTGATACGTACGTTCAGCAGGGCTCCCAAGACACAGGTACGGGCAGTCATCATGGCAACACAAGCATCGGTAACGGCATTCCGGTTTCCTTTATGTGCCACATAAATGACGGTTTCCATCACAGACGCGATCTCTTCGGCAACCTGCATAGGAACAATAGCCGCCTCTTTCGTGGCATCTTCAATGGCCCGGGCACGTTCGACGATCTGCTCTTCCGTTTCTTTCGGAAGTTTAAAGGCGGCAAACACACGATCGTAGGCTTCACTGTCACGGTCGATGTCGCGGATCAGGCGCTCACGGATCAGGGCCGCTTCCGTAGCTATCGTTTTCATCTGCCCTTCCACATCGACATACTTCTTTTTCCCGATGGTCAGGTTGGCGACCATCTCCGTCAATGCAGTAGCGATAGCACCGTTTAAGGCTGAAATACTTCCGCCGCCCGGAACCGGTGCGTTACTGGCTGTTTCCGCCAGAAATTCTTTAATTGTCAAGTCTACAAGCATGGTATTTATATTTAAGGTATTAAACAATGAATAAACTGTTTCTCAAATCATATAAATGATTCCGTCCTTAATCACCGTATCCACGATATTCATTCCCACATTATAAGGAAGGAATTTATAGGACGGATATTTCAGCAGGATCAGGTCGGCCTTCTTTCCTACATCTATGCTGCCGATCTTATTAGCACGCCCCAGAGCCGCCGCCCCGTTAATCGTCAAAGCGGTAACCGCTTCTTCCGGAGTCAGTTTCATCTGGATACACGCCAAAGCGAAAAGCATCGGGATAGAACAGGAAAAACAACTGCCGGGATTATAATCGGTAGCCAGCGCAACTGCACAACCGGCGTCAATCATCTCACGACCACGGGCATAAGGTTCGTTCAACGAAAAGGCCGTGAGCGGAAGCAAGGTGGCAATCACCCCGCTGCGTGCCAACCGTTGGATGCCTTCATCCGAAGCGTGCAGCAAATGATCGGCACTGACAACCTTCAGACGGGCCGCCAGTTCCGTACCTCCAATAGATACGATCTCATCGGCATGCATCTTCAACTTAAACCGCTGGCTTCGGGCGGCACGTAACAAACGTTCGCTCTGTTTTACCGAGAATACTCCCTGTTCACAAAAAACATCACAGAAAGTAACCGTTCTCTCCAGACGAAGTTCCGGCAGGACCTGTTCGATCATATAAGTAATGTAATCATCCGTCTGATGAGTATATTCAGGGGGAACGGCATGAGCTCCCAAATAAGTAGACACGACATCGACCGGATGTTCCTCGTTGAGGTCTGCCATTACACGCAACTGCATCAGTTCGGTTTCGAAATCAAGACCATATCCACTCTTCCCTTCCACCGTCGTTACGCCCATGTCCAACATTTCGTCGAGCCGTTCATAACCGATACTCCACAGTTGCTCGAAATCACGTTCACGGGTGGCATTGACCGTATTGACTATACCGCCGCCACGCTCCATGATCGACATATAGCTGTCGCCTTTCAACCGCCAGGAAAACTCTTCTTCACGATAACCACCGAAAATAAAATGGGTATGACTATCCACAAACCCGGGAAGCAATGCCCTTCCACTGGCATCGATTTCCAGGTATTCGTCCGGATCTACCTGACGTACTATTTCTTTTGTCGGACCGACATGCGTTATAACACCTTCGGAAACAACCACTGCTCCATCTTCTATAATATGGAGATCAGACATTGCCGTCCCTCTTTTTGCTTCAAAACCGGAACAGGTTACAACTTGCGATGCGTTCCTTATCAGTAATTTATCTCCTTTCATGTTTTATTCCATTATTCTAGCTTCTAACACCTGGTTCATGGAAAAGTTTTCCAACCCTAAATAGAAAGAAGCTGTATCAATCAATGCTTCCATCGGAACCAATCCGATAATCTCACTACCTACAACCGCAACACCATAACGGCGAGCCTCTATCTTCACCAGTTCAAAAGCGCGGTACAAGGCCGTACGAGTATAGTCGGTCATATTAATCGAGACCTGCACGATACCTCGTTCTTTCAGTTCGACTCCCATTGCTTTACAATAACGAAGACCGCCGCCGATAAAACGGATCTTACGGGCAATGTCGCTGGCAATATTCAAATCGGCCGTACCCAGATTGACATTATAAGCAACAAGCGGCATGCGGGCACCAACGGCAACCGTACCGGCTGTCGGCTCCGCCGGTCCGAAGTCCGGCTGCCATTCTGCAAGTTTAATCTTCTCAGCCATCCCTTCGAACTCACCTTTCCTGACTGCTGCCAGATTCTCCCGGTGAGGGGCGGTTGCCGACTTCTCATATAAAAACACAGGGACCTGGTATAAGGTTGCAATCTGTTCACCAACTTCTTTGGATAAAGCAATCGCTTCATCCATTGTACATCCTTTGATCGGGATGAACGGGATCACATCGACAGCTCCCATCCGCGGATGTTGTCCGCTATGCCGGTTCAGGTCTATCAAAGCGACCGCCTGTCCTACAGCCTCCAACAGGGCGGCTTTCAACGCCTCCGGTTCACCGACTACAGTAACGACCAGGCGATTATGATCTTCATCATTGCTATAATCCAACAGTTTTACTCCTTGCCTGGCTCTGAACGGCTCAATAATCTTTTCTATCTTCCCTAAGTCCCTACCTTCACTAAAATTGGGGACACACTCCATAATTCTATTCCAACTACTCATAAATTCAGGTATTTAAAGAGGTCTTTATTGTTTTTCGTATCAATTCTTCCTCCGGAATATAAGGAAGAGTGATATGATACTGATTCTCATTATTCTTATTAAATGTTTCACTTGTTTCCAGAGCATGCCGGTTACGTGCCCAGGCACGGCGCGCCACACCGCCCATTACATCCCATAACATGGCAGAACGTAATATTTCATCGACACGGTTACTTCCGTCGAGAACCATACCGAATCCTCCGTTTACCGCTTTACCGATACCGACACCACCACCGTTATGAAGGGCTACCAGACTCATTCCGCGGGCTGCATTTCCGGCAAAACACTGTACAGCCATATCGGCCATGACGTTACTACCGTCGTAGATATTGGACGTCTCCCGGAAAGGCGAGTCTGTCCCGCTGACATCATGGTGGTCGCGTCCCAGCATCACCGGCCCGATCTCTCCGTCACGGACCATCTGATTGAAACGAAGTGCAATCTTCAGCCTGCCTTCGGCATCCTGATAAAGGATACGGGCCTGTGTACCTACTACCAGATTGTTCTTTTCGGCATCGCGTATCCAGTTGTAGTTACCACGGTCCTGTCCCCGCCGGTCCGGATCAATACAATCCATGGCGGCATGGTCGGTTTTGACCAGGTCTTCTTTTTTCCCGCTCAGACAAACCCAGCGGAAAGGACCGTAGCCGTAATCAAATAATTCCGGTCCCATTATATCTTCCACATAAGACGGCCAGATAAAACCATCTTTCTCATCGATACCATTCCTGGATATATCTTTTACACCGGCATCATAAATCGCTTTCAGGAATGAATTGCCGTAATCGAAGAAATAGGCTCCGCCCTCGACCAGCCATTTTATCACTTCATAATGTCTGCGCAAAGAACGGTCCACCAAGGCACAAAACGTTTCCTGGTCTTCCGAAAGCAAACGCGTACGTTCTTCGAAAGAGATTCCTGCGGGACAGTATCCACCCTCATAAACAGCATGGCACGAAGTCTGGTCGCTCAGCAAGTCGATAGGAATAGATTCCGATGCGGCATATTCCAACAGGTCTACAATATTCCCATGATAAGCAACCGAAAGAGGCTCTTTGGCACGGCAAGCATCCGTAGCCAGGCGAAAAGCCTCGGCCTCGTTATCTGTAACCAACTGGACCCATCCCTGCGAATGGCGTGTTTCTATTCGCGATCGATCCACTTCCGCCACAATGCAGGCAGCACCGGCAATAACAGCCGCTTTCGGTTGTGCCCCGCTCATTCCTCCTAATCCGGACGAGACGAAAAGATGTCCTCGCAAGTCCTTGTCCTGCGGTATGCCAAGTTTAAGGCGACCGGCATTCAGGAGCGTATTGAAGGTTCCATGCACAATACCCTGCGGTCCGATATACATCCACCCTCCGGCTGTCATCTGACCATAGTTGGCACCCCCCATCTGGGCTGCCACATGCCAGTCCTTCTGATTATCGAACATACCGACCATCATCGAATTGGTGATAATTACCCGGGGAGCATCCGGCCTGGAACGAAACAGACCGAGCGGATGGCCCGATTCAATCACCAGGGTCTGCTCCTGTGTCATGATCTCCAGATATTGTTTGATCAACCGGTATTGCATCCAGTTCTGACAGACCTGACCTGTCTCTCCATACGTCACCAACTCATAAGGATAAAGGGCAATGTCGAAACAGAGGTTATTGTCAATCATTACCTGGAAAGCTTTTCCTTCCAGGCAGTTTCCTCGATAATCATCAATGGGACGTGCTTTCAGATCACCCTCCGGACGATAACGATACCCGTATATTCTTCCACGGGTACGAAGCTCTTCCATAAATTCAGGTGCTAATGTCTCATGAAGTTCTTTCGGAATGTACCTTAAGGCATTTTTCAATGCTGTTTCAGTTTGTGCAGACGTAAGGGAATAACCGCGATCGGGGGCGCGGCGGATACCGGCAACAAAAGAAGGATATGCCGGCAATTGGCTACCTAGATGTATATCCATAACTGATGACGTTTTAAAATAAACTTACAATTTGTCAGAATAAAACAATTGCAAGTGGCCTACAAGGTAGATATTTCCGTGCAACCGGACAATTTCGGCTATATGTTTAGAAGCATATTGTAAACAAGAGAAAAGGCCATCCCGCAATGAGATGGCCTTTTCATTATTTCATAAAAACTGTCTGTTACTTAGCAGCTTCGGCAGCTTTTTTGTTGATCTTTCTTTTCTGTATTTCGTATGCAATCGGAGTTGCAACGAACAGTGTAGAATATGTACCTACGATGATACCCAGCAGGATAGCGAACGTAAAGCTACGGATTGTGCTACCACCCAGGATAAAGATACAAAGTACTACAACCAATGTTGTCAATGATGTATTGAATGTACGAGACAACGTTGAGTTCAAAGCGTCATTGATCACCTGGTAACGATCGCGTTTCGGATACAGACCGATTGTTTCACGGATACGGTCGAATACAACCACGGTATCATTGATAGAGTAACCGATAATCGTCAGGATAGCCGCGATAAATGTCTGGTCGACTTCCATAGAGAACGGTAACACTTTCCATAATAAAGTATAGAAAGAGATGATACACAATGTTGTCACTGCTACTGAGGCAAATGCACCTACTGAGAACGACCAGTCACGGAAACGAAGCAGGATATAAGCTGCCATACAGAACATCGCGAAGATAACCGCCATGATAGCGCTGTTCTTGATGTCGTCGGCCATACTCGGTCCCACTTTCTGAGAACTCTGGATGTAAGTTGTTGTAAACTGATCCAATGTTGTTCCTTCCGGAAGCAGCGGTTTAACGCCTTCGAACAATAATGATTCGATTTCCTGGTCTACAGCAGGATCGGCATCGTCGATCTTATAGTTGGTAGAAACACGAACCTGATCCGGTGTACCGATCGTGATAACACTTACAGCACCATCCAGTTTTTCGTCCAGCATATTACGAACTTCATCCGTTTTTACATCCTGCGCAAAACGAACGATATAGTTACGTCCACCGGTGAAGTCGATACCGTTATTCAAACCGATCGTCATCATGGAGATCGCTCCCAAAAGAACGATACCGGCAGGAATCAGATAACCAGTCTTACGGGCACCCAGGAAGTTGATCTTCGGATTAGTCAACAGGTCTTTCGTGATAGATGTTACAAATGTTACATTCTTCAGTTTATCCTTAGCCAATAATGCTTCATAAACCATACGAGTCAGGAAGACCGCAGTAAGGAAAGAAGCAAACAGACCGATAATCATTGTAGTAGCGAAACCACGGATAGGACCTGTACCGAAGTAGAACAATACAACACCTGTAATGATAGATGTCAAGTTGGAGTCGAAGATAGCAGAGAACGCGTTACTGTAACCATCGGCAATAGCTTTGCTCAACGACTTACCGGCTCGAAGCTCTTCTTTTGTACGTTCATAGATCAACACGTTAGCATCGACTGCCATACCCAGTGTCAACACCATACCGGCGATACCCGGCAAAGTAAGTACAGCCTGGAAAGAAGCAAGGATACCCATCGTGAAGAAGATGTTCAATACCAATGCACCGTCTGCGATCAGACCCGGGATAATTCCGTAGAATGCACACATATAGATCATCAACAGAATCAATGCCAAAGCAAAGGAGATAACACCTGAGCTGATAGCTTCCTGACCCAGTGACGGACCGACAACGTCTTCCTGTACGATATGTACTGAAGCAGCCATCTTACCTGATTTCAATACGTTAGCTAAGTCCTTCGCTTCTTCCGGAGTGAAGTGACCTGTAATCTGAGAACGTCCTCCGGTAATTTCGTCATTTACGTTTGGAGCGGAATAAACCATATCATCCAGAACGATAGCGATAGCTTTACCGATATTCTCTTTTGTCAAACGAGCCCATGCCTTAGCACCTTCTGCGTTCATGGCCATACTAACCTGCTGTTCTGAACGGCCAGCCTGCTGTACGAAGTCTGCATTAGCATCAGTTACTACGTCACCACCTAAAGCAGGCGTTCCGTCACGGTTAGTAACCTTGATAGCATATAATTCGAAAAATTGTTCTTTTTCGTCGATAGCCTTAACACCCCATTTCAAAGACAGGTTACGAGGTAACACGTCTTTCACCTGTTTCATTGCCAGGTATTCGTTAATCTTAGGAATGTCTCTTACATTAGCCACACCAACGGCAGCACCACGACCTAACTGGCCGTTATACTGATTGATCTGTAACAAGGCAAACAACGGATGCTGTTTTGCAAATTCTTCCATCGACTGGTTAGCCTGAGCTTCCGGTTTATCCTGAGCGATCTGCTGTAACAGAGAATCAGCTTCGCTAGTAGCGGCAGCATTATCTGTAACAGTTTCCGTAGCAGTTGTTTCAGTACCTTCGGCAGAAACAGTTTCTGTTTCAGTTACGGCTGCTTCGTCGTTATGTTCTTTCAAAACAGTAGCCAGTACATTGTCGGCAGCAACCAACTGCTGGTAAACTTCCGGCAACTGATAAGTTTCCCAAAATTCCAGGTTTGCACTGCCCTGTAACAATTTACGAACACGTTCAGGTTCTTTTACACCCGGAAGTTCCACCAAGATACGTCCTGCTGTTTCCAAACGCTGGATGTTAGGAGATACCACACCGAAACGGTCGATACGGGTACGCAATACGTTGAATGAATTATCGATAGCACTCTTCAGTTCGTCTTTTAATACTGAAACAACCTGAGCATCTGTGCTTTGCGGAGTAATTTTATCTTTCAACTCAAATGTACTGAAAATAGCAGACAAACGTGCGCCATTATCCAGGTTCTTGTACTCTTCTGCAAACAAGTCAATAAAGTCTTTCTGACTGGTTGCCTGGCGAGCATAAGCTAAATCCAAAGCCTTGTTGAAGTTCTCATCCTGGTTATTATTTGAAAGCGAACGGATTACATCTGCCACATTCAATTCCAGAACGACGTTCATACCGCCTTTCAGGTCAAGTCCTAAACTAATTTCCATTTCACGGCATTGCTTAAGCGTATAGCCCAGCCACACCTTCTGAGTAGATAATGAGTCCAAATAAAGACTCTCTTTCGACGGATCCCCTCCCGCATACTCAGCGGCTTTATTGTTGTAATATCTTGTTACAAATGAGAACGATAGATAGAACAAACATACAAGCGTAAGTAACACCGCGAAGACCCTTACAAATCCTTTGTTTTGCATTTGAATCTTGAGTTTATGTTATTACATTATTTATTTTCGTTTTTTCACAGGGTGCAAATATAGGCTTTTTTTCTTTGTCAAATAGTAATTAGATTAATTATTTGTCACTCTCTTAGTTAATTTCAAGTACAAATATATATCTTTGCCAGTAAAAAAACACAGATTGACCATGAAACAGCTATTATTATTCCTTTTATTTATTCCTTCCCTGCTTATGGCACAGGAAGATCAAAAGTATTTAGCCGGTGCTATCCCTGAAGAAGGAGGCAAAGTCGTATTTACCAAAGAGATAAATATGCCGTCGCTTTCAAAAGGGCAGATTTACGATATCATGTACCAATGGGCCGAAAAGTTCTTCAGCGAAGAAGGACGCCGACTGGTCTATTCTGACAAGGACAAAGGCGATATTGCAGCAGTAGGTGAAGAATACCTGGTATTCCAAAGTACAGCCCTATCATTGGACCGCACACTGATGGATTACCGCGTAACCATCGAATGCGAAGACAATGCAGCTAAAATTAAACTGGCCGGCATCCGCTACGAATACAATGTATCCTATCAGCGTGAACCTGAAAAGTACACAGCAGAAGAATGGATCACAGACAAATATGCACTGAACAAAAAGAAAGATAAACTGAATCGCGGTAACGGCAAGTTCCGTCGTAAAACAGTTGATTTTGCGGAAAATATGTTCCAGAGTGCCGATGCCGCATTCGGTATCCAGCCGGCCGGTACGGTAACACCTGCTTATGCCCTTACCCCTGCAACTCCGGTACAACAGCAGCAACAAACAGTCAGACCGGCAGCTCCTGCCCAGCAAATCGCACAGGCTCCCGTCGGCAACAATACAGAGGTATGCCAGGGATTATCTGCTTTCGAACCGGATAAAATCCCGTCTACCCTATTGAATATGCTGCCGGATAGCAGAATGCAGGTAACACCGGCAGATAAAGAGAACCTGATCGAGAGATATGCCACCTGGAAAGAAATGGGCAAGATGTTCGGAAAGAATATCGCTTCTATTTCTATCAGCCCGGAAAGTGAAGTCTACAAAGCAGTCAAAGATAACGACATCTACACGATCACTTTCACCAAAAAAGATGATACGGAAACCTGGTTCATGATTCAGTGCGTTAAGCAAGGCGAGTCAAGTGAAGGACAACAGAAAATCGTTATTGGAGAGATACTTAACGTATGGATCAGATAAATACAAAGATGATAAAGAAAACAATATTACTGCTATTGCTGATATGTCCTGTGCTTGCTATGGCACAGGGACATAAAGGCAGTGTAGAGTCGTGTGCCCCGATGAAAGAGGGAAAGGTTTGCTACAGCGACGAAGTAGACGTTGAAGGCGTGAAGAAAGGCGAGTTGTTTAAAGCGATCGACAAATGGGCCAAGAAGAATTATGGGAAAGATGTTTTCCTGTCGAGTGTCAATTCCAACAAATCGAAAGGAACGATATTTATCAACTCAAAGGTCGAACTACTCTTGAACGATACGGATAAAACAATCGTCAAGTACAAGATGAGAATCTATTGCTACGATGAGAAATATAATGTAGAGCTGACGGATATTTCATATCAATACGATCCGAACAACGAAAAGAAATATAAGACCTATCCGGCCGAAAACGTTATTGCCAACAATGGGAAAAGCAATACGATCGCATTGATCAAAGACCCGTTACTTTTCTGTAATGCGACCTTCTTTTTTGCAGAAAATTTATTTGCCGATGTGTTTAGTGCAGCAGATAATGACGAGTAAAAAATAAACAGACTATATATATTAATGTAAGGGGATTCCGGCAAGGGGTTCCCTTATTTTATTCTTCCAGGCTCAGATAGCACCATAACGGATAGTGGTCGGAATACCGTACCTTGTCAATAGTGCAGTTCATGGATTTCATATTCTTTGAATGCAATATATTATCGATGCGGAACCAGAACATATTCTGATTATAGGTTATTCCCATCCCCTGTCCGGATTCGGCAAACGAATCAATTAAAGGTCCCTGTACCGTACGATGTGCATATGAAATCGGCGTATCATTAAAGTCACCGCAAACCAGGATGTAATCACCTTTTGCCTTTGAGATTTCTTCTGCGACGGCATCTGCCTGCCGGGCACGTATCTTAAAAGCCGGGCCCAGCTTTTGTTCAAGCGCACCTTTAATGCCATCGAAAGTATCCGTGCCGATATTTTTTATAAAAGCAGTATAGCGGCTCCGGTCCTCCATCGTCAATTTAAAAGATTCCAGGTGATTATTGATCAAAGTCAGTTTCTTCCCATTCACATTCAACTCATGAATAGAAGAAGCATTGCTATCGCTTTTATATTTTATCTTCCGGCTGTTCGAGATCGGATATTTAGAAAAGACAGCTATCCCATAATCTGCATAACTGGTCTTATTTACAGTTATAACAGAACGGTACGGATACATATCAAGCGCCTTATATACCTTCGAAGATGTCAGATACTTGTCAGATTTACTCACGGCATACTCCTGCAAACAAACAATATCGGCCCCCGAACCGGCAATATATTCGAGAATCTTATTAGGAGATTCCGTCGTATGGTTCAGGTAAGCAAAAGCCATCACATTATAGGTCAGCACCTTCAATACATTTTCCTTTGGAATATCTTTTGTCCGGCTATGATAAGGGAAATACTTTTTCACCGGTCCCCAGCAGATCAGGAAAGAACATAATCCGATCAGCAGGAAACGCCATTCCCACAAAAACAGCCAATAGAGGATAAAACAAAGGTTCAGGACACATAAAATAGGGAAAACCAATCCCAGATAAGAAAAACTTAGGATAGTATCAGGAGAAACACGATCTGAATAAGCTGAAATAACAAACAGCACGACAATCAAAACATTGGCAAGAACGAACAATGATTTGAATAAAAGCTTCAGTGTTTTCAATCCTTCACTCATTTTTTACTTGCGTCAAATAATTGCCTTTTTTCATCAGCTGAAAGACTCTCATATCCGGAACGTTTCAATTTATCCAGAATAGCATCAAGGTCTGCCGATTCCCGGTGTTTACGGGCATTATATTCATAATCGGTTTCTGCACGTTTGTGCGTCACCTTCATTTTGGGTTTTCTCTTTCCGAGATTCACCACCCAATCCAACAAGCGATTCATCGGTGCCGTCAGGTCTTTCCCTTCCTTAATCCGCATGGCAAACCAGATACCGAATAAAGCACCGCCAATATGGGCAATATGCCCACCGGCATTCTCGGAAGTAATAGCCAACAGGTCGATCACAAAAGTGAAGAGCGCCAGATAGATCAATTTGATCCGCCCTATCAGGAACAGATTTATCTCCAGATCTTTCCGGTAGAACGATACGGCAAAAACTATTGCCATCACCGAAGCCGAAGCCCCCATCAGATAGCTCGAAGAAGCCACCGTCTGAAAATACGGAAAAATATTATAAGCAAGCATAAACAGTATTGCACCGGCAATACCTCCCAGCAGATACAATCCCCCCAACTGCCGTTCGCTGAAAAATGTCAGAAACAGCCCGCCAAACCAGTACAACCAAAGCATATTAAAAAGGATATGCAGAAAGTCGAAATGGGTGAACATATAAGTAATGACCGTCCACGGCCGGTACATCAGCAACTCCGGCGAAGAAGGCATCTGCAAATATTGCAAAAAGGATATTCCGGGGATATTAAAAAGGAGAAATATCACCCCCATCAACCGGATCAGGATGAAAAGCCCTACATTAATATATATGAGCTTTGCCAGTATATTTCCTGCCCGAAACGTATTCTTCAGATTAGTAAAAATACTTTCCATTGTCTGCATCTTTCTTTTTCCAGTAGCGAACCATAAAGAAGCCGAACAACATACCGCCTAAATGGGCGAAGTGTGCGACCGTATCTCCACCGAAACTGGAAACACCCATAAATAGTTCTGCCAAACCATAAAACACAACAAAATATTTAGCTTTAATAGGTATCGGAATAAACATCAGGAACAACGGCACATTCGGGAACAACATCGCAAATGCCAACAAGATACCAAACACTGAACCGGAAGCCCCTATCGTGATCATCATATTCAATGAGGGATCCATACGAACCAGTTCAAAAAGGGTATATCCATTCGCACTGGCAAAAGATTGCACCGAATAGGCCCATACCAGTTCCTGTACGATACCGGCACCGATACCTGTCACGAGATAGAAGGTAAGGAAACGTTTCGGTCCCCACACATTTTCTAGTACACGTCCAAACATATACACCCCGAACATATTAAAAAAGACATGTGCAAAAGAGTGCGTATCGTGCATGAACATATAAGTAACAAACTGAAACGGGTAGAAATCTTTCACACCCGGAAAGTGCAATCCCAATAGTTGCACCAAATCAATCCCTACTTTCGGCAACACCAGACTGGCTACCCAGAATAGCAGGTTGATAATGATAAGGTTTTTTGTAACGGGCGGTATACTATTCAAGAACCCGGAGCCATTTTGATTCATCATACATATATCAATTTGCGGGCAAAGGTAAATATATTTTGATTGTTTTTCCTTCAAATAGTACTAAAACATAGTAAATCAATAAAAAAAACAGATTTTTTCTTTGCAGAATATCAAATTAAAACTACATTTGAACCGACTTTTAGGCTATCACAGATTTGTTTAATATATTAATTATCAATCCATCATGAACAAAACAGAATTTATCACAGCTGTAGCGGAAAAATCCGGTTTAAGTAAGGCTGATGCCAAGAAAGCAGTAGATGCTTTTGTTGAAACAGTATCCGACGAAATGAAAGCAGGAGGAAAAATTGCTCTTCTAGGTTTCGGTTCATTCTCCGTAACTGAAAAAGCAGCCCGCAAAGGCGTTAACCCAAAGACAAAACAACCCATTGAAATCGCAGCTCGCAAAGCCATCAAATTTAAACCCGGCGCAGAGTTAAACGACAAGGTTCAGTAAGAAACGGAATATTTTCATATTCGAAGAGGTGTTGCAAAAGTGTCATTTGTCAGTTTTACAACACCTTCTTTATTCTTTCATTGTTGGAATGTTGTTTTATCATATATTGTGATACAGTATTCGCATATATTATGATACTGCATTCTCATATATTATGATATTCTTTTCGCATAATATATGATATAAAAAATAATTCCAGAGAACATCACTGCCCCCTGGAACCCACACTAGTATTAATATTAAACTTACCTGATTACACAGGTTAGTATTGTTATTCCGAACAAAACATGATTACGGGACTTCGGTCCCGTTTCATCTATCACATTACAAAGATCCTGCTTTTCAATCAATTATCATTGCATTTATGGTTCTCATGCCGCACCAGGCGACTCCAGAAAGCCTCTTTGTAAGCAACTGCTGTTATCTTAATTTCATTTTCCGCAACAACGAGAATACGTCAAACATATATACTCTCAATTTGCAGACCATCCGCTCCGCACAGCACGAATAGAGTAAATCAAATGAATTATGCGATCAAAGACCACCCTCATGCTGGAAATACCAGGTCCATCCGTTAATATTAATCTGAAGGACCAGCCAGGGATCGTTGTCGGCAAAGAAAAAGACGATCTTATATTCACTCTCCCGGTCGAGATATTCCTGAGCGCTCATATTATGCCCTTCGATTTTTGTCATCACCAGAAAATCGGTCAGATTGATATTGAATACCTTTTTACCTGTAGCCTTCTCTGTTACCACAAAACGGGCGTTACGGTTCGCAAGAAACCGCATCGTATTCAGTTCGACAATACCTGCTGCCAGATTCTTTTGTTCGATATGATAAGGACGGAAACTAAGATTATCATCTCCAAGCAGCGAATTATCGTGTGCCAGATAACCGTTGGATTCGATTATTTCATAGGTATAGGCATTCACATCTACCCCCCAGGAGTCTTCATTGCTTCCCTGAAAAACAAACCGTACTTTATTGGTATCTTTTATCAGGTTGATGACCTCCGTCTGATCGGTGGTACCGGTAAAGTCCACGTTATTAATCTCGCCATACCAAAGCGGCTCGAGTTCCTTATCGATGATAAGTGTTTCCTCACGTTTCAATTGTAGCTTCAGGTCAGTGATGGAGGAAACACCTGCCTGCAACGATGTTATATCATATGAATCATGTGCACCTGCCCATGCCATAAACTGGTATTGTCCGACAGGTAACTTAACTTCCATCAAATAACTGCCTGTTCCCAATGTACTCCCTTCCTCTGCTTGTTTAAACAGGAACTTGCCGTCTTTATCAAATACATAAAGCTCCACTTTATCCACCTGCGAATGGAATGCATCAGCAAATTCCATATTGTAATCATACTTAAACTTAACAAACAAACGGCACTCCAGCAGATCTTCGTTAAAGCTATCGCATGAAGTCATTATCAGGGAGCCGATAAGGACAAACCACATGGCTATGTGACGTAATAGGCTTTTTAGCTTCATATTTTTCAGTTTTCTAATTATTCTATATATAGAGGAAAAGATATTTCTTCTTTTCTCGTTATTTCCAATTCAATGGACAGAACTGCCTGTTCTGTCAAATACAAATCCCAGAGTTTTATCAAGTCTCCGGCAACTCTTTTGCTAAAAATAAAGGGGGTGTCACAAAAGTCTGTTTTGTCATGGCGGACTTGATCCGCCAACTCATACTAGATTAAATACATTATTAATATGCGATCCCGGGACAAGCCCGGGATGACAGGATAGTGACTTTTGACACACCTCCTTTTATATTAAAAAGATTTCGTAATTATAAATCTATCTCTTGTCTATACCAAGTCCAAGGATTGATGCCAATTTCAACAGAGATGAAACTTTCTTCTTCTTCATCTTTCTTGCCTGGATCCGGTTCAGGAATAATCGGATAACCCGGAGTCTTTATATCCTTGATAGCAATGTCATATACAGAATTACGCACCACGCCAAACTCTCCGAGTTTATTGTTCGTGTTATCCGTATCATTATCATGCTTAATCATAATAACATGATAGCCTTCTCCTCCTTTGTAATAATATACATTTCCATAAGCGGCTGCTCCATGTGCTATAATTTCAGTTTGATAGAATTCTGCTGCAATTTTCTTCGCTCCATCCTCCACAGAAGCATAAGTTCCATCAGAAATTTTAGCATCAAATTGAACTTTGGTAGGAAGAGTAACAGGATCCACACCTGATACATTATATTTCACTAAAGAATCAATGTAAGCACCAAATGAATTGGTAACCGTAGTCTGAAGGTAATTATCCGGGTCTTTATCCTTATATTTTGACGTTAATTCCGCCTCAATGTACTTCTGTACCAATTTGTAAGAATAATACCCATTAGTACCAATCTGAATCCAGTCACTTCCAGATTTAACATTTCCTGAAGCATCCACATCGTCATCGCTGTTAGCAGCTGCTGTTCCGTCATAAACTCCGCCAGTATAATTATCGCCATTATCCGGAAGTAGCAACCCTTTAGGCTGACTTTCCACCTTCAACAAAACATGTGTAGTGTAGGCCTGGTAGTTATCATTTTCTTCCTGCGTATTCTCCAAGCAATACAAAGCCGGGATCTTAGAGGCATTAGAACCTGTAGAGTCGGCTGTTGCAGCTACCCAAGTCGATGGCAATACAGTAGCATGCGTATAATAATCATAATTCTCCGTATATGGAGTGGTTGTTATATCCGCCATAGACGTTTTCTGCCCATCATAGTTCGGGTCTACCCTGTAAGAACCGAAATGCCATTTATCAAACGGAGTGATACAACCACGAGCCGTTGTTTCCAACCACGTCTTAGTTCTCTCAGACATCGGGTAATATTTTTTATTCGTCACATTTAATGTCCATCCGACAGTATTAATATCCAAGGTGGATTGCGGATAATTAACATCCGCAAACAAACGAACTTTTGCAGCTACACGGTCTACGGTAACTTTATAAGGTTTGCCTTCCGCCTCACCTGCAGTCGCATAAGTTACCAGATCATTATCTGTTACAGTAACCGAACCACCTGCATCTGTAACCGTTGTCGGTTCTAGCTTGCCTTTGGCATTGGTCATCATAAAGTTATTCTGATTTGTCCCGCCGATAACCGCACCTACACTAGTATTAGCAATAATTTTATTTACATCATCGAATGTACTGGCAGAAGCCACGTTTGTTGTAAATTCAGTGGATGGATTTAATATGATCATAAAAGCTTTCGAATTCTTATCCACTTTAAAAGCCTTTGTCGGGGTTCCGTCAGGCTGTCCCGGAGTTCCTATTTCAGGCTCTCCCGTCCCCCATGACAATTTAGTCAACAATGCCGGATTATTCGATCCTGTAAGATGGCTATCAAAGAAAAGAGCCATCATTGTATTGACTTTCGATTCATCAGCCGTACCATTTTCCTGATCAGGATTATGCAAAGCCTTGGTAGTTGTCGTTGTCACAACATTCAGAGAAACCCAAGCATCACCTCCTGCTCCAGTACCGCCGCCGTCATCTCCACCATCCGGCAGATTTTCACTACACGCTGCAAACATAAAGGATGCAAGCGCAAACATAAAAAGATTCTTCTTTTTCATTTCACTCAATTTTAATTAGTAATTTTCACTCATTTATTTATCTAATTGTCTTCTCAATCTCAGCAATATTCGCCTTTTTCTTTGCCAACTCATCCAGATTATCTTTGGCAGCTTCCAGTCCTGAACCTGCGGCTGCTTTCAAATATTTTTCAGCTTGTTTATAGTCTCCTTTCAATAAAGCTACTACACCGCGTGAATTAATATATTCAGGTTCTTTTGAATCCACCTTATTCAGATAACGCTCGGCCGCAACCAGATCTTTACGCAAGATAGCTGCCGCTGCCGCATTCATATTGGCTATCTCATTTTCCGGGTACATCCGTACAGCCACTTCGAATACATCGACAAACTCCTGTGAGCCGGCCGGATAACTATTGGCAACCATGAACATTTCATTCAGGCTTAGGTTCTGCGGACGCGTTTTAATAACTTCCTTCGCTTCTTCCACATCAAAGTTCTTTACGTTAAAGTTGACTTTACAAACAGCAACACGCAGACGCGGATATACATTTCTCAGCAAATATTGATAAGGCATACCGCTCTGAAGCTGTTTCAACTTCGCTTTTCTTTCTGTTTCAAGCGGATAGTTATCAATGATAGCCAGCACCTCCTCCTTATAATCCATATCTCCGGCTTCCAGTGCTTTCACCAGACCGTCCCAGTTTTCACCCCCGAAAATGGTTTGATACTGATTCCTGCGGAAGTCATAACGGGAACCCAGATAGTCACGTAATGCCATCGCACGTCCTTCGGACAAACGCTTATTGTTAGCCAGCGAGCCTTCCGGAGAAGCATATCCTACAATATCCAGACTTTTAACTTCAACACTCGGATCCGACTTCAACTCATCGATCATCGTCCGTATCTTAGCCAGTTCCTGGGGATTATTCATATATTCAGGACGAATATCTACTTTATTCACCTCAAAATCCAGAAAACTTTCCACCTGTATATCACGGCGTTTAATTTCTTCGACTACCGGTTTAATAAAAGCCATATGCGGTACAATAGCGTAGGGTTCCGGTATATATTCCAGTGTTACTCTGTCTACAACCGGTTCCACTTTCATCAATAATGTCTCACCACAACCGCATTCATCTCGTTGAATATCCAGATGGGCATCAGCCATCCATGATTCATAAGGAAGGATATAACGATATTGAATCGTTTCGCTTGTCGGCCTATGCACTCGCTTAACAATATAAGGTTTTTCATAACCGGCTTTCTCCGCCGCATTCATCAGAGAAAGCGAACGTTCGTAAACCCGATATTCATCTCTCCCTTTCATTGTTACTTCAGGCAGATTACAACTCTTTTCTGAAGAAACCAGCTGCGGGATAAGGTCCACACCACGAGTCGATTTGACTTTCACTCCATTCAGGACGATGTCCATATCTATATAAAGAGAGTCTCCCACCTGTTCCAGCCGTACGGGATTTACCGTAATACTTCCTTCAAAAGAGCGCGACTGTGCCTTTACCTGAAGAACATTCAGACAGGTAAAAGCCAGCAGGCATATAATGAATTGTATATTTCTTTTCATCACTCTTCTTTTATTTAATCAGATAAATAATTGACAAAGCTGCTTTCGTCGGGCCGAAATAATTTCGTCCGGTATCTTTCAGTTTAGAGCCGCACTCCGCACAAGGATATTTTTCATATTCTATACGTGCATATCCCAGACCGACAGACGCTTCTATACTCCAACGTTTTTTCAATATCCAGGAATGCCCGACCGAAATACCGCCTCCATACAGATGTCCCTGATACCGGTTCTTTTGCATATTTTTGCTGAAAATACCCGGCAAGCCACCGACATTGAAGTCGGCATAATGTCCATGCAACCCTACGAACGTACGGTTGAAACTTTCGCAAAACCAGTAACGCACCTCCGGTTGTACGCCCCAGTGACGCAAGCGGCGGCCATTATCCGGTTTCCACGGGTTATAGTTGACAGGAATATCTAATGTCCATTTACGGGCCAGTCCAAATTCCAATCCCAAGTTCACCGTCGTCGTTGCATCATATAATAGATTGCTTTTGACTGCAATTTTCTGCGCTTTACTCTCGATGACCAGGCATCCGAGCATGAAGAACAGGAGTATAAAGGCTCTTTTCATCTATATTACTTTTAATTTACGGAAATACTGTTTCCTAACTGAGTTATATCTATTTTAATACGCTGTGTCGCCATGCCGGATGATGAATTATTATCAATAGTTGTCAAATACACAATTCCGTTTCGCGTATCTGTGCCCGGATTAGGCAAAACTTCTATAAATATTGCTCCGTCATCTACTGTGATATTATCCGTATCATTTCGTTCTTCACCGGAAGAAGGACGCAACTTTATCCAGTTTTTAGGACTATATACCGCATTATCTTCCACATAGCCAGACAAGCAAGTATAGTTTACCTTTCTATACTGAGGGTCCCTGTTTGTCGTCGGCATATATTGTATCGTCTCCCCTCCGGCATTAATAGCCTTTCTCTGATTAATATGGATCTGCTTCTCCAGATTTCCTAGCTTAAGTGTGATGTAAGCATTTTGTCTAAGTGCTGTACCCTCCTGATTAAACTGAAATTCATCATAAAACTGTAAATAATTTTTTACTTCCACATTTACGGGAGTTACATTAGGGTCCGAAGAACCAGCACCTGCAATAGAAATCCCAAAAGGAGAAACCAATCTATATGCATAATCAGCCAAACTTCTTTCATCACTTATCTTATTCGAATTTGGAAAAATAGTCTTACAATCGGTTATTACCCTAAAAGCCTCATATTCGGCAGTTTCATTCGTATAAGCAAAAAAGACGGAGTTACTTACGCCCAAATAATAATCATTATTGGCTATTATCTCATATGTATTACTATCATCGACCAGTACGCTATAATCAAGTGCCGTATTCGATGGCTTGGAAACTTTAGCATCGGCAACCGTATCAAATCCCGGCCCATGAACTTTGTTTATAGTAAACGTATATAACTTATTACGCACCAGATTCATCAAAGTCAGATTATCATCCACGATCGCTATTTTATAAAAATAATTACGCCCTTCATAAGTACCCTGAATAATAAAATAAGTATTATTAGATACAGGCGATTCATATAAATAAATCGGCTTGTCCGCCGTACTTTGACCGCCGGAAACAGCAGAGGTTGCGATTAAAGGAGACGAATAGCTCGCATCATAACGTAATTCAGTTAAACCTGAGGTATTGTAAACAGCACCATCGGATTTATGTAACTGTCCTTGACGCGGAACATTCACAATCGCCGTAATGCCTGTGAAATCGAAATTAGATGCAGCATTGACTATGGCTATTTTAGACACAACCCGGCTCAATAACAAAGAACTGCCATCTGTATTCTCTATTCTTGTCGAATTATTTATCTCATCAACCTCTAACAGGTAACTCATAGGAATTGTCTCGCCTTCGCCACTATAAGGAACAACCGACTGTGCAGGAATAGCCAACGGCTCAGTTAATAAGTTGGAACATGCCTCTGACAAAGTCGTTACACCAACTTTCAGATTAGCTGTAAAACTCTCAATTTCAAATTCATATCCCGAATCGGCATCTCCATAATAAAATTCACTCTGCGGATTCGCCAATATTAATAAATGATACTTCGTACCAGAAGGTTGCCTAGTAAGCAAAACATATCTCTTCCCTATAAGTTCAAAAGCCTGGACAGCTTCTACAAAAGTCGCTGAAGCTTCGTCATTTCCTTTAAACACTAGTATCCAAGGAGTAATACCTACCGTGTTTTCATCATTCAAACCTTTGGTAACAGGAAGCTTATATGAATCTGCACGGGTAAAAATCTCAATTCTTACTTTATCATCTACTATTTCTTCTGGATCTTCCGATATCAAAACCTCATGTTCACAACTGGTCACAAATAGCAGAATAGCTAAAAGAAACAGATAGTTTATATGTATTATAATTTTCCTCATTTTAAAGATGGAAATAATAATATCTCCCCTCCAGGGACATTTGTAAGAATTAAAGAAGACAC